>Ga0209902_100749_pt1 | contig 26009 bp, 22 predicted proteins | sample FECB27metaG_FD_188304 | JGI IMG/M metagenome (GOLD analysis project Ga0209902, IMG submission 188304) | Cyanobacterial communities from the Joint Genome Institute, California, USA - FECB-27 (SPAdes) (version 2) | ecosystem: Environmental > Aquatic > Thermal springs > Hot (42-90C) > Microbial mats...
CCTCCCCACCGCAAGCGGGGGGAGGGAGAAGAACGGCCGTCCTGCGCCAAGGCCATCACGCCTGCCCCGCCATTTCCACCTCGGCATGGGTCGCGACATGGACGAGCCCGTCCGCCGTGACCCAGCCGCGATACATCCCTTCGGAGTTGTAGGGCGCGACGATCGCGCCATCCGCGCCGACAGCGACCAGCCCAGCGCCGATCTTGTGGGCGGTCAGTTCGGCCAGCACCGCGTCGGTCGCGGCTTTCAGGCTGAGGCCCTTGTAGGCCACCAGCGACGCGATCTCGTGGCCGACGCAGTAGCGCATGAAATACTCGCCCTTGCCGGTGCCCGAGACCGCGCAGCGGCCGTCGCGGGCATAGGTCCCGGCCCCAATGATCGGACTATCGCCGACGCGGCCGACAGGCTTGTTGGTGTAGCCGCCGGTCGAGGTCGCCGCCGCCAGATGCCCCTGTGCGTCGCAGGCGACGGCCCCGACTGTGCCGTGTTTTTCCGCCTCAGACGCGTCCGAGGCCGTGCCGACCAGCTCCCTGATCTTCATCGAGGACAGGTTTTTCCGCCTGCGCTCGGTCGAGAAGAACGCGTTCTCGACCATGTCGAGGCCTTCATGCTCGGCAAAGACGTCTCCCGCCGCCCCCGCCAGCAGCAGCGGGTCGCCGCGCTGCATCAGGTGCTTGGCGGCGCTGACCGGATTGCGGATGCGCCTGACGCCGGCGAGCGCGCCGGCGGCCAGCGTCGCGCCGTCCATGATCGAGGCGTCGAGCTCATGCTCGCCATCGGCGTTGAAGGCCGCGCCATGGCCGGCGTTGAAATGGGGCGAATCCTCCATGACGCGCACGGCGGCTTCCACCGCATCGACGGCGGACCCGCCCTTGCTCAGGACGGCCCAGCCGGCGCGCAGCGAGGCCGCGAGATGCGCTTTCGCCTCGGTCCATTCGGCCTCGGTCATCTCGGATTTCGGCAAGGTGCCGCAGCCGCCATGGATGGCGAGAGCGATGGGCATGATGCGTTTAAACCTCTGCGCGAAATCCTTCTCCCCTCGGGGGAGAAGGTGGCCCGGCGAAGCCGGGTCGGATGAGGGAAGACCGGGTGAGCGGCAGCGAGATGAGGGCGGTGCGTCGGCACGGCCCTCATTCGTCAGCGCTTCGCGCTGCCACCTTCTCCCCCGAGGGGAGAAGGAAGAAGCCTCACTTCTTCGCGGGCTTGATGTCCATCGCCAGCGTGTCCTCGTCGACGCGGGGCGCGATCGTGACCTTGTCCTTCTGCATCGCCCAGGCCGAGCCGACGGCGACGATCGGCAGGCGCGGACGGTCCTTGGCGACGATGGCGTTGGCCTGGGAGAGCAGGTCGTTGCGCTTGGCCTCGTCGAGCTCGACGGCGGCGTCCTCGATCAGCTTGTCCAGCGCCTCGTTCTTGTAGCCGAGGACATTGAAGGCGCCGAGCTTCTTGGCCGGGTCGTTGGAATGGACCACCGAGGAGAGCGTATAGTTCGCCTCGCCGGTCAGGGTGCCCCAGCCCGACATGTTCATCGAGAATTCGCCGCGCGTGCGGGCCGGGAAGAACACCGCCGCCGGTTGGGCGTTGGCCTGCGCGTCGATGCCGATGCGCGCCAGCATCTGCGCGATCGAGGTCCCGACCTGGCGGTCGCCCGGCAGACGGTCGCTGGTGAAGGAGAACACGACCTTGAAGCCGTTGGGATAGCCGGCCTCCTCCATCAGCTTCTTTGCTTTGGCGAGGTCGGGCTTGAGCGCAGGCAGGCTTTTGTTGAAGCCGGCGATGCTGGAGGTGACGAGCTGGTTGACCGGCGCCCCGAGGCCCTCCATCGCGATCTCGACCAGCGCCGGCCGGTCGATGGCGAGGTCGATCGCCTCGCGGACCCGGGTATCCTGCAGCGGGTTCTTCGGCAGGGGCGAGCCGTCCTTGGCGCTGACCTGGGGCGGCTTGTCGCGCAGGTCGAGCTCCATGTTGAAGACGTAGACCGTGTCGATGGTCGCCACGGTGAGCTTGGGATCGCGCTTCAGCGTGGCGACGTCGCTGGACGGCACGCGCGTGATCAGATCGACCTGGCCGGCCTTGAGCTGGGCGACGCGCGCGGCGTCATTGGGCAGCTCCTTGCGGGTAACGCGGGCCCAGGGCTCCTTGGGGCCCCAATAGCCGTCGAACCGGTCGATCACCATCTGGTCCTTGGGCGTCCAGGAGACATATTTGTAAGGGCCGGTGCCGATCGCCGCCTTGCCGGAGTTGAAGGCCTCGTTGGCGTTTTCCTTGGTCAGGCCGGCGGCGGCCTTCGACGAGACGATGAACAGCCGGATGAAGTCGTTGGGCAGGTTCGGGGCCGGACCGTCGGTGATGATGTGGACGGTGAGCGGATCGACGATCCTGACCTCCTTGACGCGGCGGACATAGATCGTCGTCGGGTTGGGGCCGGCGACGACCGGGATGCGCTCGATCGAGAACTTGACGTCCTGCGCGGTGAAGTCGGAGCCGTCATGGAACTTGACGCCCGAGCGCAGCTTGAACTCCCAGACGTCGGGCTGGATCGCCTTCCAGCTCGTCGCCAGGCGCGGCTCGATCTGCAGCTTGTCGCCCGACCAGGTCAGCGTGTCGAAGACATGCTTCAGCGCCTCGGCATGGGTGCCGGTCGCGGTGAAATGAGGGTCGATCGAATCGGGGCCGGCGCGGACGCCGATGGTCAGGTTTTGGGCGAGAGCCGCGCCGGAGACGCCGGCGCAGAGCAGCGCGGCGAAGGCCGCGAGGCCCAGGGTGCGAATGGTGGTCATGATACAGTCCCCTCTTGTTCAAGATCGTTTGGCCAGGTCGGCGAGGCAATGACGAGTTTGTCCATCAGTTCGCAGAGCTGCCGCTGCTCTGCATCAGTCAGGCCAGCCAGCATGGCGGTCTGCTGCTGCACCATCAGCGGCATGGTCTCCTCGAAGATGGCGCGGCCGGCGCTTGTCAGCCGCAGCACATAGCTGCGCAGGTCGTCGCGGTCGGTCTCGCGCTTGAGCAGGCGGCGCTGGAGCAACTTCTGGATGGCGCGCGACAGCGTGTTCTTGGGCAGGCCGGAAGACGAGACGATGTTCTTGGCGGCGACGCCTTCCTTGAGGCCGACCGCGTAGAGCGCGACGAATTCCGGCCGAACCAGCCCGTAACGCGTCTCGATCCAGCGATAGACCGGGTCGTTGAAGCGGAAGGCGACGAAGTTGAGCCGGAAGGACAGCCAGCAGGGATTGTCCCAGAGCTTGGTGATGGTCAGCGGATCGAGATCGCGGAGCGCCGCCTCGCGCTCATGGTCGAGACGCGACAAGGCGGTGGGAGCGCGGCGCATGATCACCCTCGTTAGTTCCAGATGGAACTTGACGCTGTCGGTCGCCAGAGTCAAGGATAGCAACATAGAGCATTCTACTATTTGAAACAGCCTGTTGCCGCGGCCAGCCTTGCCCGTCGCCTGCGCTGGGTTAGCAAGGATCACGCCGTGCGCGTCGCGCAGTTGAACTGGATGCAGATCGAGGCGCAGGCCGCCCGCGACGACCGCTGCGTGCTGCCGCTCGGCTCGGTCGAGCAGCATGCCTATCTGAGCCTCGCGACCGACCAGATCCTGTCCGACAGGATGGCCAACGAGGCCGCTGAACCGCTCGGACTGCCGGTCTTTCCCGTGCTGGCTTATGGAATGACGCCGGGCTTCCGCTCCTATCCCGGCACGATCTCGCTGCGGATGAGTACCTATATCGCTCTGCTTGAGGACCTGCTGGAGGGCTTCTATCGCTCCGGGTTCCGACGCATCGTGCTGCTCAACGGCCATGGCGGCAATTCGCCGGCGATGAACTTCGCGACCGAATGGATGGGCGTGCACGGCGACACATCCGTCAAGATGCATAACTGGTGGGCGGGACCGCGCTTCCAGGCGGCGGTCAAGGCGGTCGATCCGGCCGCCTCACACGCCTCGTGGATGGAGAATTTCCCGTGGACGCGGCTCGACGGCGTGACCATGCCAGAGGGCGCCAAGCCGCCCTTCAACGCCGCGCTCTACCAGGCCGCCAACCCCGACAGGAAGCGCGAGATCCTCGGCGACGGCAATTTCCTGGGCCGCTACGAGCGCTCCGACAACGAGATGCTGAGCCTTTGGGAGATCGGCGTGGAGGAAACGCGGGCTGTGATGGCCGAGGACTGGCCGTGAGTGGGCGCCCGCTCCAGTTCGCGAGGGTCGGCGCGACGCGCCCTCTCCCCCCTCGTGGGGGAGAGTTGGAGAGGGGGGGCGAACGACCGGGCGAACAGCAGGCCGGACGAAGGCCAAATCAAAAGTCTTTCGCCTGCGATTGCCAAGTCGAACCCCGTCGTTCGCCCCCCACCCCCAACCTCTCCCCACAAGGGGGAGGGGAGTTCGCCCAGCGCCTCCCATGCTAGGCCACGTCATCGAGCGCGTGGCGCAGGCGCTGCTCGTCATGCTGGTCATGTCCGCGCTGGTCTTCACCGGCGTGTATGCGATCGGCAACCCGATCGACGTGCTGATCGGCCCCGACGTCTCGCAGCAGATGCGGCTCGACACCATGGCCCAATACGGTCTCGACCGGCCGCTTCACGAGCAGTATTTCACCTTCCTGTCCCGCGTGCTGCAGGGCGATTTCGGCCGCTCCTTCGTGTTCGGCCTGCCGGTCCTGGACCTGATCCTGTCGCGGCTGCCGGCCACGCTGGAGCTGACGCTGATGGCCGTCTGCGGGGCTGCGCTGATCGGCGTGCCGGCCGGCATCTATGCCGGCTACCAGCCTGACGGCGTTCCCGCCAAGATCATCATGGCGGTCTCGATCCTCGGCTTTTCGGTGCCGACCTTCTGGATCGGCCTCGTGCTGATCATGACCTTCGCGGTCGAACTGCAATGGCTGCCGGCGGGCGGGCGAGGCGAGACGGCGACGCTGTTTGGCGTGCAATGGAGTTTCCTCACCGCCAATGGCTTGTCGCATCTGCTGCTGCCGGCGCTGAACCTTGCCTTCTTCAAGCTTGCTCTGCTGACGCGACTGGCGCGGGCAGGCACACGCGAGGTGATGCTGACCGACACCGTGAAATTCGCCCGCGCGGCCGGCCTCTCGGAATGGACCGTGCTGCGCCGCCATGTGCTGCGGCTGATCGCGATCCCCATCGTCACCGTATTCGGGCTCGAATTCGCCTCGACCCTGGCCTTCGCCGTCGTCACCGAGACGATCTTCTCCTGGCCCGGCATCGGCAAGCTGATCATCGATTCGATCCAGTCGCTCGACCGGCCGGTGATGGTCGCCTATCTGATGCTGGTCGCCTTCGTCTTCATCACGATCAACTTTCTCGTCGATCTGACCTATCTGGCGCTCGATCCGCGCCTGCGGAAGGCGCGCGCCTGATGAAGCCCGCCTCACCGCTCGCACGCTTCTGGGCCGAATTCCGCGAGAGCAAGGTCGCGTTCGCCGCGCTTGGCGTCGTCGTCGCGCTGGTCACAGTCGCTCTGCTTGCCCCCCTGATCGCGCCGCAGAACCCCTATGCGCTGGCCGACCTCGTGCTGATGGATGCGCGACGGCCGCCCGGCCATGTCGGCTCGGGCGGCTTCACCCATATCCTCGGCACGGACGCGCAAGGGCGCGACCTGTTCTCGGCCATCCTCTACGGCCTGCGCATCTCGCTGCAGATGGGGCTGATCGCCGGCTTCATCGCCTTCGTCGTCGGCGTCTCGCTGGGGCTGGGTGCGGCCTATGTCGGCGGACGGCGCGAGGCCTTCATCATGCGCGTCATCGACCTGCAGCTCGCTTTCCCGGCGATCCTGCTGGCGCTGGTGCTCTCGGCCCTGCTCGGACAGGGCAAGGCGCAGCTCATCACGGCGCTGGTGGCCGCCCAATACGCCTATTTCGCCCGCACCGCCCATGGCGCGGCCGCCGCCGAGCGCGGCAAGGACTATGTCGAGGCGGCGCTGTCCACGCCTTTGCCCGGCTGGAAGGTGGTGTTCCGCCACATCCTGCCGAACTGCCTGCCGCCGCTGATCGTGGTCGCGACCGTGCAGGTCGCCAACGCCATTGCGCTGGAGGCGACGCTGTCGTTCCTGGGCGTCGGCCTGCCGGTGACCGAGCCCTCGCTGGGCGCGCTGATCGCCAACGGCTTTCAGTACATGCTGTCGGGACGCTACTGGATCTCGATCTATCCCGGCATCGCGCTGATCGTGCTGATCGTCGCGATCAACCTCGTCGGCGACCAGATCCGCGATCAGGTCAATCCGAGGCTGAAGCGATGAGGGGGTTCGGATTCCTCACGATACAAGCTCCGTCGTCCCGGGCGGAGCGAAGCGTAGACCCGGGACCCATTCCGGAACAGTTCAGGAATGGGTCCCGGGTCTCCCTTCGGTCGCCCGGGACGACAATCGCAAGGCTGGGAGGGGCATCGCCATGACCGCCCCTCTCCTCGAAGTCACCGACCTCGCCACCCATTTCCACACCCGCGCCGGCGTGGTGAAGGCCGTCGACGGCGTCTCATTCTCGCTTCGCAAGGGCGAGGTGATGGGGCTCGTCGGCGAATCCGGCTCCGGGAAAAGCGTCACCGGCTTCTCGCTGCTGGGGCTGATCGACCCGCCCGGCCGCATCGCGTCGGGGTCGGTCAGGCTCGACGGGCAGGAACTCGTCGGCATGGCGCCCTCGCGCCTGCGCCGGCTCAGGGGCAAGCGGATGGCCATGGTCTTTCAGGACCCGGCGACGACGCTGAACCCGGTCATCACCATCGGCGCGCAGATGAAGATGGCGCTGGAGGCTCATGGCGTCTCGGGCGAACAGCGCACGCGCGAGCGCAGCGTGCAGGTGCTGACCCGCGTCGGCATTCCCGACGCGAGCCGCCGGCTCGAGGCCTATCCGCATGAGTTCTCCGGCGGCATGCGCCAGCGCGTCGCGATAGCGATCGCGCTGTTGCACGACCCCGAACTGCTGATCGCCGACGAGCCGACGACCGCGCTCGACGTCTCGATCCAGGCGCAGATCCTCGCCGAGATGAAGTCGCTCGTCGCCGAACTCGGCATGGCGCTGATCTGGATCAGCCATGATCTGGCCACCGTCTCCTCGCTCGCCGACCGGATTGCGGTGATGTATGCCGGCCGCATCGTCGAGGCGGGACCGACGGCGGCCGTGCTGCGCAATCCGCGCCATCATTACACGCAAGGACTGCTCGACTCGCTGCCGGCCCGCGCCGAGCCCGGACGCGACCTCGTCCAGATTCCCGGCACAACGCCCTCGCTGCTCTCGCTGCCGCCGGGCTGCGCCTTCGCGCCGCGCTGCCCGCGCGCGGATGCGGTTTGCGGGGTGATGCCGGAGCTCGAGACGACGGGCGCGCGGCAGCACCGCTGCTGGCATCCGCTCGGGCTGGAGGTGGCGGCATGAGCGACGCCTTCCTCGACATCCGCAACGTCTCGCGCCGGTTCGCCCCGCGCATCGGCTTCGGCCAGAAGATCGCGAGCAGGCTCGGCCAGCCGGTCGATGCGCGCGTCACGCACGCGGTCGACGGCGTTTCGCTGACGATCGCCAAGGGAGAGGCGCTCGGGCTCGTCGGCGAATCCGGCTGCGGCAAGTCCACGCTCGGCCGCGTCGTCGCGGGCATTTTGGCCCCAAGCGAAGGCACGACGGCGGTCGCGGGCGAACCGGTGATGGCCGGCGGGCACAAGACCACGACGCGCGTGCAGATGATCTTCCAGGACCCGTTCGCCTCGCTCGATCCGCGCATGCAGGTCGGCGACACGATCGCGGAGGGGCCGCTGGCGCACAAGCTGACGACGAAGGCGCAAGCGCGCGACTATGTCGGGCGTTGGCTGACGACGGTCGGGCTCGATCCCGCGTTTGCAGCGCGCTATCCGCACCAGTTCTCGGGCGGGCAGCGCCAGCGCATCGCGATCGCTCGCGCCTTGGCAATGCAGCCCGACATGCTGGTCTGCGACGAGCCGGTCGCCTCGCTCGACGTCTCGATCCAGGCGCAGATCATCAACCTGTTTCTCAAGCTCAGGCGCGAGCTTGGCCTGACCATGCTGTTCATCAGCCATGATCTCGGCGTGGTGCGCCATCTCTGCGACCGCGTCGCGATCATGTATCTCGGCCGGATCGTCGAGCTTGGCGAGACGCAAGAGGTCTACGGCAAGCCGCAGCATCCCTACACGCAGGCGCTGCTCGATTCCGTGCCGAAGCTCGTGCTGGCGGACGGGGTGACGACGTCGTTCAAGCCGATCGCGGGCGAGCTGCCCTCGCCGCTCTCGCCGCCCACGGGGTGCCATTTCCATTTGCGCTGCCCGCTGGTGCAGGAGCGCTGTCGGCAGGATCGGCCGGCGCTGCGCGAGGTTGCGGAAGGGCGGCTGTCGGCCTGCCATTTCGCGCCGTTGTAAGGAGTCTCTCATCCATCTGCGCCGTCATCCTGGACGACCGAAGGTCGACCGGGATCCATCGTAAGGCACGACGGCGCCCTACGATGGATCCCGGAGCTGCGCCGCTTCGCGGCTTGTCCAGGATGACGACGTTGTTCTCGAGTTAAACTGGCCTCACAGCCCGAGCCGCTGCCCGCTCACCGGATCGAAGACATGCACCCGGTCGGGATCGACCGAGATCCAGAGCCGGCCTGCCTGAGCCGCGATGGTGTCGGTCGCCGCCTGCATGATGAAGGGCAGGCCCGCGAGCTGGCCATGGAAGAGCTGCGTCGCGCCGAGCTCCTCGATGAACTCGACATCGAAGGGCAGAGCCCCGGCCTCGCCCTCGGAGGCGATCTCGATGTCCTCGGGGCGCAGGCCGACCTCGACCGCCGCGCCGGTCGCCAGATCGGCGCGCAGGTCGCGCGCCTCCAGAATGGCGTCACCGAGCGCGACGATGCCGGGGCCGTCGATCGTCCCGGGCAGGATGTTCATCGGCGGCGAGCCGATGAAGGTCGCGACGAATTTGCTCGCCGGCTTCTTGTAGACCTCGGAGGGCAGTCCGATCTGCTCGACCTGGCCGCCATTCATCACCACGAGCTTATCGGACAAGGTCATGGCCTCGACCTGGTCGTGGGTGACGTAGATCGAGGTGACGCCGAGCGCGCGCTGCAGCTTCTTGATCTCGACGCGCATCTGGACGCGCAGCTTGGCGTCGAGATTGGAGAGCGGCTCGTCGAACAGGAAGACCTGGGGCTTGCGCACGATGGCGCGGCCCATGGCGACGCGCTGTCGCTGTCCGCCCGATAGCTGCTTGGGCCGGCGCTCCAGCAAAGGCTCGATGGCGAGGATGCGGGCGGCTTCCTTCACGCGGCGGTCGATCTCGTCCTTGGGCGTGCCGAGATTGCGCAGGCCATAGGCCATGTTGTCGTAGACGCTGAAATGCGGATAGAGCGCGTAGTTCTGGAAGACCATCGCAATGTCGCGGTCGGCCGGCTCGATCTGGTTGACGACGCGGCTCCCGATCGAGACTTCGCCCGACGAGATCGTCTCCAGCCCCGCGACCATGCGCAACAGCGTGGACTTGCCGCAGCCCGACGGGCCGACGAGCACGCAGAAGCCGCCATCGGGGATGTCGAAGGAGACGCCCTTCACGGCTTCGACGCCGCCGGCATAGACCTTCTTGACGTTGGTAAGGGTGACCTGGGCCATTGGGATTCCTGGGGCAGTCGGCAATCGTTGACAGGCAGTCGGCAATAGGCAGTCAGCAGTCGAAGGGCGCGGCTACGACTGCCGACTGCCCACTCCCGACCGCCCGATCATTTCTCCGTATCGACCAGGCCCTTCACGAAGAGCCTTTGCATCAGGACGACGACGAGGACGGGGGGCAGCATCGCCAGCATGGCGGTGGCCATGGCGAGCTGCCATTCGGTGAGGGCGTCCGAGGTGACGATCATCTTCTTGATGCCGATGACGATGGTCTGCATCGAGTCCTTGGTCGTGACCAGCAGCGGCCAGAGATACTGGTTCCAGCCATAGATGAACTGGATCACGAACAGCGCCGCGATCGTCGTCGCCGAAAGGGGTATGACCGTGTCCTTGAAGAAGCGGAACGGGCCGGCGCCGTCTATTTTCGAGGCTTCCAGCAGTTCGTCGGGGATCGTCATGAAGAACTGCCGGAACAGCAGCGTGCCGGTGGCCGACGCGATCAGCGGCACGGCGAGGCCCTGATAGGTGTCGAGCATGCGCAGGTCCGAGACCACCTTGAAGGTCGGGAAGATACGGACCTCGACAGGCAGCATCAGCGTCAGGAAGATCAGCCAGAACGCCGCCATGCGAAACGGGAAGCGGTAATAGACGATCGCATAGGCCGAGAGCACCGAGATGAAGATTTTCCCGATCGCGATCGCCAGCGCCATGATCAGCGAGTTCAGCATCATCCCGGCGACCGGCTCGCGCGTGGTGCCCGAGGTGCCGACGAAGAGGATCTTGTAGTAGTTCTCGAAGAGATAGGGGCCCGGGTACAGGGGCAGCTGGCCGTTGATGATGGTCGGGTTGTCCCAGGTCGAGGCGACGAAGGTCAGCCAGACCGGGAAGGCGACGATCAGCACGCCGATCGACAGGATGACATAGGCGATCGCGTCGCCCAGGCGGCGGTCCTCGACCATCAGTAGTTCACCTTGCGCTCGATGAAGCGGAACTGGATCGCCGTCATGCCGATCACCATGATCAGCAGGATGACCGACTGCGCCGCCGAGCCGCCGAGATTGGAGCCGCCCTTGCCGTCGGAATAGACCTTGTAGACCAGCGTCTCGGTGTGGCCCGAGGGGCCGCCGCCGGTCACCGTGTCGATGATGCCGAAGGTGTCGAAGAAGACGTAGACGATGTTGACGACGAGCAGGAAGAAGGTCGTCGGCGAGAGCAGCGGGAAGACGATGGTCCAGAAGCGCCGCCAGGCCTTGGCCCCGTCGATGACGGCCGCCTCGATCACGCTTTTGGGGATCGACTGGAGGCCGGCGAGGAAGAACAGGAAGTTGTAGCTGATCTGCTTCCAGGTCGCGGCCAGGATGACCAGCGTCATCGCGTCATTGCCGTTGAGCCGCGGGTTCCAGGCGATGCCGAGGTGTCCGAGACCCCGCGCCAGCATGCCCAGCGAGGGGTCGAACATGAAGATCCAGAGCACGCCGGCGATAGCGGGCGCGACCGCGTAAGGCCAGATCAGCAGCGTCTTGTAGATCTCCGCGCCCCTGATCTGCCGGTCGGCCATCACGGCGAAGAGCAGCGCGATCGAGAGCGAGAGCACGCAGACGAAGGTCGAGAAGATCGCGGTGTTCCAGAAGGCCTTGAGATAGCCGGGGTCGGAGAACAGCAGCTGGTAGTTCTCGAACCAGACGAATTCGGTCGAGGTGCCGAAGGCGTCCTGCAGCAGAAAACTCTGCCAGACCGCCTGGCTCGCCGGCCAATAGAAGAACACGACCGTGATCGCCAACTGCGGCGCCAACAGCAGGAGCGGGATGGTGAGGCCCTTGAAGGAGGCGTATTTCTGCATCGTTGATCCGGGCCAAGCCGTCGTCCCGGGCGACCAAAGGGAGACCCGGGACCCATTCCTGAACTATTTCGGAATGGGTCCCGGGTCTGTGCTTCGCTCGCCCGGGACGACGCGGGAGTTGTGACTTAGCTCAGCGCGCCGCCGTCCGCTCGAACTGGCGCAGCATGGTGTTGCCACGCTCGACGGCTGCATCCAGCGCCGCCTTCGGCGTCTTCTGGCCGTTCAGTGTCGCTTCCAGCTCCTCCGACCAGATGTCGCGGATCTGCACGAGGCTGCCGAAACGCAGGCCGCGCGAGTTGTCCGTCGGCTCCTTGTTGTTGAGTTCGAGCAGCGGGGTCTCGAGATAGGGCTTGTCCTTGTAGAAGCCCGACGCCTTGACCTTCTCGTAGGCCGCCTTGGTGATCGGCAGATAGCCCGACTCGGTGTGCAGCTTCACCTGACGATCGACGTCCGACAGGAAGGTGAAGAATTTGGCGACGCCCTTGTACTCGGCCGCCGACTTGCCGCCCATGACCCAGAGCGAAGCGCCGCCGATGATCGAGTTCTGCGGCGCGCCAGCGGCCTCCGGATAATACGGCATCGGCGCGTTCGCCCAATCGAACTTGGCGTTGGCGCGGACATTGCCGAAGAAGGCCGAGGAGGTCAGCATGATCGGGCATTCGCCCGAGGTGAAGCGGCCCTCGCCGGTGTTGGTGCGGCCGGAGTAGCTGTAGACGCCCTCCTTCTGCAACTCGGCCAGATTGGTCCAATGCTTCAGGAAGAGCGGGCTGTTGAAGTTCAGCACCGCGTCGAAGCCATCCAGCCCGTTGGCCTTGGTGGCGATCGGGATGTTGTGCCAGGCGCCGAACTGCTCGATGTTCGCCCAGGTCGCCCAGGCGTTGGTGAAGCCGCATTTGTCGAAACCGGCGGCCCTGAGCTTCTTGCCGGCCTCGAACACCTCGGGCCAGGTCTTGGGCGGGGCGTCAGCGTTGAGGCCCGCCTTCTTGAAGGCGTCCTTGTTGTACCACATCACCATGGAGGAGGAGTTGAACGGCATCGAGAGCATGTCGCCCTTGGCCGTCGAGTAATAGCCGGTGATCGCGGGCAGGTAGGCCTTGGGATCGAATGTTTCGCCGGCTTCCTTCATCAGCTCGAAGACGGGCTTCACCGCGCCCTTGGCCGACATCATGGTCCCGGTGCCGACCTCGAAGACCTGCAGGATGTGCGGGGCGGCGTTGGCGCGGAAAGCGGCGATGCCGGCGTTCAGCGTGTCGGGATAGGAGCCCTTATAGGCGGGAACGACCTTGTAGTCCTTCTGCGAGGCGTTGAATTCCTCCGACAGGCGCACGACGACGTCGTTGTTGGCGCCCGTCAGCGCATGCCACCACTGGATTTCCGTCTGCGCCAGAGCGGGCGTCGCACCGGCCAGCGCGAAGGCTGCGACCGACATCAGGATACGGGATTTCACTGTCATCATCTTCTCCCTTTTCGCCCGGACGAGAGGCCCCGGCGCGTGTTGTTCTTGGTGCGCAAGCTAGCATGAAGGCGCGGCGACAGTTCAATGACAATTCGATGACGTCCTGGGAAGCCCCCATATGCGCAACGCGGCGCTTGCGCATTGGCGCGGAAGCGGCTGTTCTCGCGCACCTTGCCGTTCCCGATGGATCACGCCGATGACGCCGCTTTCGCTGACGCCGCAGACGACGCTGCCCCACGACCCAGAGAGCGCCGCGCTGCTCGGCCGCGTCTGGCGTCCCGATGTCGCAGGGCCTGCCGTGGTGACGCTGCGCGACGGGAATGTGATCGACATCAGCGCAGCCTTCGCCACCTCGCGCGACCTCTGCGAGAGCGCCGATCCGGCCGCCGCGCTGCGCGCCGCAACCGGAGAAAGCCTCGGCTCGCTGGCGGATATCCTCGCCAACACACCCGTCGATGCGAGAAACGCCGGCAAAGCATGGCTGCTTTCGCCGCTCGACCTTCAGGCGGTGAAGGCGGCGGGCGTGACCTTCGCGGTCTCGATGCTGGAGCGCGTGATCGAGGAGAAGGCGCGCGGCAACCCGGCGGCGGCCGTCGCCATCCGCGAGGAAATCGGCAAGCTGATCGGCGACGATCTCTCCAGGCTCAAGCCCGGCTCGCCAGAGGCGATGCGGCTCAAGGAGGTGCTGATCAGCCAAGGCGCCTGGAGCCAGTATCTCGAGGTCGGCATCGGCCCCGATGCGGAGATCTTCACCAAGGCGCCGCCGATGGCCTCGGTCGGCACCGGCTTCGACGCCGGGCTGCACCCGGCCTCGACCTGGAACAACCCCGAGCCCGAGGTGGTGCTGATCGTCGCCTCTGACGGCCGCATCGTCGGGGCGAGCCTCGGCAACGACGTCAACCTGCGCGATGTCGAGGGCCGCTCGGCGCTGCTGCTCGGCAAGGCCAAGGACAACAACGCCGCCGCCGCGGTCGGCCCGTTCATCCGCCTGTTCGACGCAGGCTTCACGCTCGACCATGTCCGCAACACGACTGTGACGCTGACCGTCGAGGGCGAGGACGGATTCACTCTGGAGGGCTCGTCCTCGATCGCGAAAATCAGCCGCGACCCGGCCGATCTGGCGGCGCAGATGATCGGCCCGCACCACCAGTATCCGGATGGGGCGGCGCTTTATCTCGGCACCATGTTCGCGCCGATCAAGGATCGCGATACGCCCGGCGGCGGCTTCACCCACAAATACGGCGACGTCGTCACCATCGCCGCGCCCGAGCTCGGCGCGCTGGTCAACCGGATGCGCCGCACCGACGAATGCGAACCCTGGACCTTCGGGACCTCGCATCTGATGCGCAACCTCGCCAGGCGCGGGCTGCTGTGAGGCGCGACCTCTCCGATCCCCTTCCCCCCACTTGTGGTGGGGAAGGGTTAGGGATGGGGGGCCGGAAAGCCGGAGCGCTGCCATCCATCGTCTCACCCGGTCGAACTGCCCCCCACCCAACCCTCCCCACCGCAAGCGGGGGGAGGGCTAAGCGCGTCCTGCGTCCATGAGCCTTGTCGGACGGCAGAGGACGATCCTCGTCACCGGCGAGGCGATCGGCGATTTCATCCCGCGCGACGGGGACGGCCGGCATTACGAGGCGGTGCTCGGCGGCTCCGGCTTCAACGCCGCGCTGGCGCTGGCCCGGTTCGGCGCGGATGCGGCCTATGCCGGCGCGCTTTCGACCGACGCGCTCGGCGCGCGCTTCCGGGCAGCGCTGGCGCTCGAGGGGATCAGGTCTGATCTGATCCGCGACAGCGCGCGGCCGAGCGCGGTCGCGATCGTCTCGCCGCTGGCGGCGGACGGCGTGCCTGAGTTCGCGCTGCATCTGGAGGAAACGGCCCATGCGGAGCCGCAGGGGACGCCACGCTCGCTGCCGGCAGGCGTGATCCATCTCCACGCCGCCTCCTTTGGCGCGACATCCGGCCAGTCCGGCGCTGCGACGCTGGCCCTGATGCAGGATGCAAAGGCAAACGGGGCGAGCGTCAGCTACGACGTCAATATCCGCCCCAGCGCCCTGCCCGCTCGCGAAGCGGCGCTCGCCCTGATCGAGTCGCGGATCGCGCTGTCGGACATCGTCAAGGCGAGCCTCGACGACATCGCATGGATGTATCCGGGCGAAGAGGCCGCGATCGCCGCGCGGCGCTGGCGTCGGCTTGGCGCACGGCTCGTGCTGGTGACGCGCGGCCCGGACGGCGCGAGCGCCCATGGCGACGGGGATATGGTGAGTGCGCCCGCCCCCATGGTCGTGGTCAGCGATACGGTCGGGGCCGGCGACTGCTTCATCGGCGGGTTTCTGGCGGTGCTGGCGGCGCGCGGACGGCTGGGGCCGGGCTTTGCTTCGGCAACGCCGGACGACATCGCGGCGGCGCTCGCCTTCGCCTGCGAGGTCGCAGCCGACAGTTGCGCCCGGCCGGGCTGCGATCCGCCGCGCCGGAGCGCATGGGAGGAGCGGCGATGACCGAGCTTGTCTGTCTCGACTATCACACCTGCGGCGAGCCGGTGCGCATCGTCGCCGCCGGCTATCCGGTCCTCGACGCCCCGACGATCCTCGGCAAGCGCCGGCAGGCGCGCGAGAGCCATGACCATCTGCGCCGCGCGATGATGCTGGAGCCGCGCGGCCATGCCGGCATGTATGGCGTGATCCCGGTCGCGGCGAGCCATCCCGACGCCGCTTTCGGGGTGCTGTTCACCCATAATGAGGGCTACTCGACCATGTGCGGCCACGCGACCATCGCGCTTGGCCGCTATGCGATCGAGCAGGGGCTGGTCGCCGTGGTCGAACCGGTGACGCGGTTTGCGATCGAGGCGCCGTGCGGGCTGGTGCGGCTGTCCTGCGAGGTTTCCGGCGGCAAGCTCGGCACCGTCACCTTCGAGAGCGTGCCGGCCTTCGCCCATGCGCGCGATCTCGTCGTCGATGTGCCGGGCCTCGGCCCGGTGACGACCGACATCGCCTATGGCGGCGCGTTCTACTGCATCCTGCCGGCGTCGCGCTTCGGACTCGACCTGTTCGAGACGCCTGTCACCGAGATCGCCGAGGCGGCGGGACGGCTCACCGATGCGGTGCGCGCCACCCTGACGATCACGCATCCGACCGAGCCCGATCTCGGCTTTCTCTACGGCACGATCGTCACCGACGAGGCCGGACCGACCGAGACCACCTTCAACCTCTGCGTCTTCGCCGAACGGCAGATCGACCGCTCGCCGACGGGGTCCGGCGTGACGGCGCGGATGGCGCTGGATCATGCCAAGGGACTGGTCGCGGCGGGGAAAGAGCGGCTCTTTCGCAGCATCACCGGCGGAACGTTTTCGGGCCGTGTCGTTGGGCCGGCGGACTTCCCGGCGGAGGGCGCGGTGACGGTCGCGGTTGGCGGCACGAGCCATTTCTCCGGCACCAGCCGCTTCGTCATCGAGCCGGACGATCCGCTCGGCCACGGCTTCGCGCTGCCGGCGCGCTTCGGCGAGATCGTGGATCGTTAGAGCATGCCGCATTCAGGCTGTGGCGACGGAGCCTCGACGCGAACCCCTCCCCCTCGTGGGGAGGGGATTGCGGCGTTGCTCCCGCCTGAATCATTAACCGCGCCCGGCAACCCTAATCGCAGAATCGGCTCGACCCCCGCGCGAAACTGCGCCTTTCGTCGATCGCGGAAGGCTCGGGGTAAGCATTTCCCGGCATGCTTTCCGGCGATCCGGAGCGGAGAAGCCTGATGTCGGTCGGAAACTGGGATGCGCCCGCGACGGGATCGAGTGTCCTCTCCGCACGCCTGTCGCGCCTCGTCGCCATGCCGGGCTTCTGGCTGACCGCCTTCCTCGTCGCCGTCGTCGCGGCGCTCAGTCTCAAACTGCGCCTGCCGCTCGGCCCGAACTACTGGGACACGGCAGTCTATCTCGACGCGATTCAGCGCATCCGCATGGGGCAGGCCCCGAGCCTCGATTTCTTCGCGCCGGTCGGCCCGCTTGGCTATTACCTCGCCACCGGGCTGCATGCTCTCTTCTCGCAGGCGCAGCCGATGCTGCTGGTGAACTGGGCGTTGCTCCCGGTGCTGCTGCCGGTCATCGCGCTCGTCGCGGCCCATGTCGACGCGCGCTCGCGCGGGCAGGCCTTGGCGCTGCTGCTGCCCTTCCTGCTCTTTGCCTCGCTGCCGATTAACCTGCACAGCCTCTATCCGCAGCCGGGTTTTGACGGATTCGGCCATTACAACCGCCATATCGCGCTGCTGCTTTATGCGCTGGTCGCGACGCTGCTGTTCGTCCGCCACCGCGCCTTGCTGGCGGGCCTCGTCGCGGCGCTGATGCTGAGCCTGTTCCTGGTCAAGATCACCGGGGCTGTGGCGGGCGCCATGCTCGTCGGCCATGCCGTCGTCGCCGGCCGCCTGAGGCTGCGCGAGGCCGCGATCGCGGCGCTTGCGGTCGTAGCGGCGCTTGGCTTGCTCGATCTCACCACGGGGCTGGTGCGGGCCTATCTCACTGACATCCTGACGCTGCTCTCGCTTAACACCGGCGCGTTGCTGCCGCGCTTCCTCACCGTCGCCTCGGTCAAGTTCAACGTCATCGGCCCGGCATTGCTGCTGCTCGGCGCACTTGCGCTCGCGGTCTGGCGGGACCGGCCCGCACTGACGCTGACGGGGCTGCGCGCGCTCGCCGATTCCCCGCTCGGCTGGCTTGCCGCCGGGTTGCTGGCGCTGACCTTCTTCGAGACGCAGAACACCGGCTCGCTCGAATTCATCGGGCTGTGGCCGGTGCTGCTGACGGTTCTGCTGGCCTGGCGTGGCAGCCGCAACGCCTTGCGCCCGGTCGTGTTCGTGCTGACGTTGGCGGTCTCGCTGCCGAGCGCGCTGATCTTCGTCGAGCGCAGCGCGCGTGCCGCGCTCGGCGCGCCAAGCTATGCCGCGATGCCCGTTCCCGATCTCGGACCGCTGGGTCAGGTCAGCGTCAAGCGCGACATCGCCGAGCGGGCAAGCGCGATGCTCGGCCACTACGCCGCGCATCAGGGCGCCTATCGCGACCTCGTCGCGCGCGGCATGCTGCCCTCCTACATCCTGTATTCCGAGATCGACTATCAGGCTGCCTGGCTGCTCGAACTGCAGCAGGGCGTGGCTGCGCTCCGCGCCTGGGAGGGGTCGAACAACCGCCGGCTCAATGGCTTTTTCACACTCGATTTCGTCGATGCGGTGAACCCGCTGCTCGGCCGCATGCCGCCGCGCCATGTCCCGATCGGCATCGACCCCGGCCGCAGCAACCCGGCGCTGTCAGCGCGGACGCTGGCGGCGCTTGCGGAGACAGACGCGATCCTGCAGCCGAAATGCCCGCCGACCACGGCGCGCGACGCGATCGCGCTGCATTTCGGCAAGGCGCTGGAGGGCCGCAAGGTCGTGGCGCTGTCGCCGTGCTGGGACATGCATCTACGGGAGTGATTTTGGCCGTCGATGAGTCCCGCACTGCGTCATCCCGGACGAAGCGAAGCGGAGCTCCGGGATCCATCGTAGGGCACCGTCGCGCTTTAGGATGGATCCCGGAGCTGCGCGGCGTCGCCGCTTGTCCGGGATGACGGAGCGCTGGTCGCCGACGGAGCGCTACCCCCGCGCCGCGACCGCCGCCGACCAGGGCGAGACCATGTCGCTGACGCCTTCTGCGCCGTCGCGGTCGACGCGGATGATGTTGGGGCAGGCAAAGTTGATCGGCAGCACGCCGTGCTCGACGATCGAGAGCGGGCCAACGGCTTCAAGCGCGACCAGCGTTTCCGGCGGCAGGCGCAGATCGGCGCTGGTCGAGTCCGGCCCCGAGACGTCGATGCGCGGCCAGTGCGCCGCCGTCTCGACGTCGACGCCGGAATCCAGCGTGAAGGCGAGCATCTGGTAGACGCTGGCGAGGATGCGCCGGCCGCCCGAGGAGCCTGCTGCGTAACGCGGCCAGCCGCCATCCTTCGGCGTCACCACGACCGGGCACATATTGCAGAGCGGGCGCGCGCCGGGCGCAATCGCATTGGCGCTGCCGGGGCGCGGATCGAACCACATCATGCCGTTGTTCATCAGCACGCCGGTGTCCGGGAGCACGACGCGGCTGCCCATCGAGGAGAGCAAAGTCGTCGTCATGGCGACGAGGTTGCCGTCGCCATCGACGACGGTGAGATGGGTGGTGCAGGTGTCGCCAGGCTCGGTCGCCGCTTTCGCCGCGCCCAGCCCTTCGAGCCGGCTGGCATAGGCCTGCCGCATCACCTGCGAGAGCGTGGCGAACCATGCCGCGTCGGGGCCGTCCGGGCCGGGTTTGGCAGACGCCATGCCCTCGATGACCGCTTCAAGCGTCGGCGCAGCGGTGAGGCCGCCGGCGGTGTGGATCCGATGCGTGCCGCGCCAGTCGATCGACGGAGCATCGCGCAGGGTCGCCTTGCAGTCGGCGAGGTCCTGAGCGTCGACGACGCCGCCGGCGGCGGCAATGTCGGCGGCCAGACGTTGCGCGAAATCGCCGCGATAGAAATCGTCGAGCCCGGCCTTGGCCAGGTGCTCCAGCGTCTCGGAGAGCTTTCCGAGGCGGAAGAAGCCGGGCTCGCCCTGATAGGGCGGCACGGGCGGCAGGCCGCCCGGCAGGTAGATGCGGGCGCTCTCCTCGTAGAGCCGCAGCACCGAGGCCGACGAGGCAATCTTCAGCGTCGTGTACCAGTCCTGCGCCAGTCCGCGCTTTGCGAGTGCGATCGCAGGCGCGAGCAGGTCGGAGACAGGAAGGCCTGAGCCAAAACTGCGTTTGAGCAGATCGTAGCCCGCCACGGAGGACGGGATGCAGAAGGAGAGCGGACCGTGGATGTTGCGGTCTCCGACCACCTCGGGCCAGGTGAAGAGGTCCCGCTTCATCTCGCCCGTCAGCGGATAATCGGCCGGGTCGGCCCGGCGCGGCGCGACGGGGCCGAAATCGACGACCTGGGCGCGGCTCTCGCCGGCCTTCAGCACGACTGCGAAGCCGATGCCGCCGAGCCCGCTGTTCCAGGGCTCCAGCGCCGCCAGCGCGAAGGCGGTCGCGACCGCCGCATCGGCCGCATTGCCGCCGGCCTCCAGGATCGCGACGCCCGCTTCAGCCGCCTCGCGGTTCTGCGACACGACGATGCCGTGGCGGCCCTTCGCGCCGGGCTTGGCCAGCGTCCAGTTCTGGGTGCGGTAGGGCGTGATCATGGGCGTGAGGCTCTTTCGTTCAGACGAATAAACACCGCGTCATCCTGGGCGCGCAAAGCGCGGCCGGGATCCATCATCAAGCACCGCCGAGCCTTATGATGGATCCCGGAGCTGCGCGGCTTCGCCGCTTGTCCAGGATGACGGATCGCGGGAAACACGGCCTTCATCACACCACCCGGTCCCGCTCGGGCACGGACTCGCCGCGCGAGACGCGGGCGATGTTGGCGTACATCTGGTTGACCGTCCTGTCGAAATTATCGGCCGCGCCGGCGGCGAGATGCGGGGTCAGCACGAGGTTGTCGAGCCCGAGCAAGGGGCTGTCGGCCGGCAGCGGCTCGATGGCGAAGACGTCCATGGCGGCGGCGTGAATCGTGCCGTCGCGCAGGGCCGCGATCAGATCGTTCTCGACCACGACGCCGCCGCGCGCGACATTGACCAGAACGGCCGTGCGTTTCATTGCCGCGAACGCCGCCGCGTCGATCAGGTTCGCCGTCTCCGGCGTCAGCGGGCAGTGCAGCGAGACGATGTCGGACTGCGCCAGGATGTCCGTCAGCGTGGCGTGGCGGACGCCGAGCGCGGCCTCCTCGTCGGCCGAAAGCGGCTGGCGCTTGTTGTAGAGGATCGTGCAGCCGAAGCTCTTCAGAAGGCGGGCGACGTTCTGGCCGATCGCCCCGAAGCCGACGATCCCGACCGTCTTGCCAGACAGCATATAGGTCTCGCTGGGCAGGCGGCCGCCGATCCAGTCGCCCTGCTTCAGCCGGGCGTGGCTATGCGAGATGCAGCGCAGCGCAGACAGCATCAACCCGAGCGTGAACTCGGCGACGGGGATGGCGTTGCTGCCGGTGGTGCGGGCGACGCCGATGCCGAGCGCACGCGCCGCCTCGACATCGAGATTGTCGATGCCGACGCCCCATTTGTGCAGCAGCCTGAGCTTCTTCGCCGCCCTCAGCACCTCGCCCGAGACGCCGACCTGGCCGGCGATGGCGTAGTCGGCCTCCGCGATGATCTCCTTCAGATGATCGTCGCCGCGCGCCGTCCCGTGGGTCAGCACGAAGCCCGGCGGCAGCAGAGCACGCAGCTTGGCGGCGCGCTCTGGCGTCAGCGGGTCGAGGACGAGGATGGTCTCGGTCATTGGCAATCCGGATCAGATGGAGAAGCGCACGCCGGCGCGCGCCAGCCCGCCGGAGATCGCAACCGGCGTGCCATCGGCGCGCCAGCAGGCCGCGCCGGTCAGCATGCCGTCGGCGTTGAGCGCGATGGCGTTCATGCCGCCGGCGACGCGCTGGACGCGGGTGACGGCATGGCCGCGCGCGGCGAGCGCCTGTGCGACATGGTCTGGAAAGGCCTGCTCCAGTTCGAGCGCGCCGCCCTCGGTCCAGATGCGCGGGGCCTCGACCGCCTCCTGCAGGCTCATGCCGTGGTCGATCAGGTTGACCAGCGCCTGCATCGCCGAGGGAAAGATACGCAGCGCGCCGGGCAGGCCGAGCGCGAAGGCGAGCTTGCCGTCGCGCAGCGCCATCATCGGGGCCATCGAGGTGAAGCAGCGTTTTCCGGGCGCGATCGAGAGCGCGCGGCCGGGATGCGGATCGAAGTTATACATGTAGTTGTTGGCGATCATGCCGGTGTCGGGGATCTGCACGCAGGCGCCGAACAGCCCATTAATGGTCTGCGTCGTCGAGACGACGTTGCCGGCCGAATCCGCGACCGTGACATGGGTGGTGTCGGCCGATTCGCTACCCGAGAGCCCGGCGGCCCACGCTTTCGCCTCCGCCATGTCGATGCCGGCGCGGCGCTCGTCGGCATAGGCTTTCGCCGTGAGCCGGGCGACCGGGACCGTAACGAAGGCGGGATCGGCGGTCGCCACCGCGCGGTCGGCGAAGGCGATCTTCAGCGCCTCGGCCATCAGATGGACGGCGTCGGCCGATCCGAAGCCGAGCCCGGCGATGTCGTAGCCCTCGAGGATGTTGAGCATCTGGACGATATGCACGCCCGACGAGGCCGGGGGCGGCGGCCCGAGGATCTCGAAGCCGCGATAGGTTCCGCGCACCGGTTCGCGCTCGACCGGCGCATAGGCCGCGAGATCGGCCATGCCGATGAGCCCGCCGCTCTTGCTCATGAAATCGCCCAGCGCCTCGCCGAGCGGGCCGGCATAGAGCGCGGCCGGTCCAGCCTGAGCGATCAGGCGCAGGCTCTGGGCATAGTCGCCCTGGACGAGGCGGCTTCCCGGCTGCAACGGCGCGCCGCCCGGCAGGAACAATGCCGACAGGCCGGGATCGCTCGCGATGTCAGGCGCGCAGTCCGAAATGCAGTCGCTGAGATAGGGGCTGACGACGAAGCCGCGCTCGGCCAGCGCGATTGCGGGCGCCAGCACATCGGCCAGCGGCATCGTGCCGAAGCGATTGAGCGCCTCGCACCAGGCGGCTAGCGCGCCCGGCACCGCGACGGCTTTCGGCCCGACGAGATTTTCGCGGCCCCGCGTGTCGCGCGACTTGCCGATCTCGTCCGAGAGCGTCTCGTACATGTCGGGCGTGGCGCTGAGCGGCGCGGTCGAGAGCCCGTCGAGGATGAGGTGATGGCCGTCGGCCAGCCGGATATGCGCGACGCCGCCGCCGAGCACGCCGACCATCATCGGCTCGACCACGGTCAGCGCGAAGAGCGCGGCGATGGCCGCGTCGATCGCGTTGCCGCCGGCGAGGAGCATCTGCGAGCCGGCCGCCGAAGCGAGCGGATGGTTGGTCACCACCATGCCGCGCGAGCCGGTGGCCGGGCGCTTCTCGCAGGTGAAGGGCGCGCTGTAGGGCGGACGGACAATCGTCATCGCGCAAAACGATCCGGTGTCATGGCGCGAAGCTCCCCCCTGTCCCTGGCCAGCATAACCGCCAATGCAGCCGCCGCGACCTCGCGCAGGAGATGCGGGTCATGCGCGGGCGGCGATGCTGACGGCTCGGGGCCAGAGGTTCAAGGTCTGGCCGCCGCCTCGCGAGCCATGGCGATCACCGGCGCGATCAGTTGCGAATCCGGCCCTGCCAGCGCGCCCGCGACGAAATTGAGGTCCGGCACACGGGCCGGCGTGTCGATCTCGACGAGCCGGCCGGTCGCGACCGCGTCGCCGACGATCGAGGCCGGGATCAGCGCGATGCCAAGCCCGTCCAGCGCCATGCGCAAGGCCGTCGAGAGCGAGGCGCTGGCATGGACGCGGGACGGCGGCAGGGCCGGATCGGCCAGCAATTCGCGCAGGCGCACGAAGGGCTGGGTGTTGCGGGCGAAGGTGATGATCGGGAAGGCGGCGATGCGCGCGAGCGGAATCCGGCCCGGCTCCAGACCGAGCTTTGGGCTGGCGAAGAAGGCGATGCGCTCGCTGCGCAGGGCCTGCGTCAGGATTTCGGGCGCGCTCAGCGGCCCGAGCAGGAAGGCGAGATCGAGCTCGCGCGAGAGCAGGCGCTCGCGCAGGTTGGGCGAGATGTCGACCTCGATCTCCAGCACGATCAGCGGATAGCGCTGCGCCATCGTCTCCAGGAAGAGCGGCAGCCAGGTGTGGACGATGGTCTCGGCGACGCCGAGCCGGAGCGCGCCGCGCAGTTCGGCGGGGCCGGCGACCGAGGCGACCAGTTCGGCCCGCAGCTTCAGCAGCCGCTCGGCCTGCCCGAGCACGGAGCGACCGGCCTGGGTCAGCGAAAAGCTGCGGCCGGAGCGCTCCAGCAAGCGGACGCCGAGCTGCTCCTCCAGTTGCGCGATGCGCTGCGAGACCGCCGGCTGCGTCGTGTTGAGCCTGGCGGCCGCGCCGCGAAAGCTCTTGAGCTGCGCGACGCGCAGGAAGGTTTCGAGCGTGCGGAACTCGATCACGGCGACACCTCTTTGATAAGCAGAATTTATCGAACTCGATCGCGAATGACAATTGGACGCGATCAGAGCCTTGCGCCCATCATGACCCTGGGTGACGCGGAGGTTGAGGCGATGCTGGCGAGGCGGTTCGAGGCGGCGATGCCATGCGCGAGCGGCCTGTCGGTTCGCCTCGATGCGCGGACGGGCCGGCTGACCGGCCCGACCTCGGCGCTGGCGCCGGGCTTCGCGCAGGGCAATCTCGTGATCCTGCCCAAGGACGACGCCGACGACTTCCTGCGCTTCTGCCAGCGCAATCCGAAGCCCTGCCCGCTGATCGGCGTCACGGAAATCGGGTCGCCGCATCTCCCAGTGCTGGGGGCCGATCTCGACCTGCGCCACGACCTGCCGCGCTACCGGGTCTGGCGCGAGGGCGAGCTGGTCGAGGAGCCCACCGACATCGCCGCGCTCTGGCGTGACGACCTCGTCGGTTTCGTCATAGGCTGCAGCTTCTCCTTCGAGGAGGCGCTGCTGACGGACGGGCTGGAGATCAGGAATGTTCGCGAAGGCGTCAACGTCTCGATGTTTCGGACCTTGCTGGCTTGCGCCCCGGCCGGGCGGTTTTCCGGGCCGCTGGTCGTGAGCATGCGGCCGTTCAGGCCGGCTGATGCGATCCGCGCGATCCAGATCACGGCGCGCTTTCCGGCAGCCCATGGCGCGCCGGTGCATATCGGACGGCCCCACGCGATCGGCATCGCCGATCTTGCCCGGCCGGACTATGGCGACGCGGTCAGCGTGCATGACGACGAGCTACCGGTATTCTGGGCCTGCGGGGTGACGCCACAGGCGGCGATCGCCTCGGCAAGGCTGCCCTTCGCCATCACCCATGCGCCAGGTTCCATGTTGGTCACGGATTTGCTTTCGAGCCGGATGGCGCTTTGAACTTGTCGAGCTGGACGTCAACGAGAAGAGGGGAACTGAGATGAGACTGATTGCCGGATGCCTCGCTACCGCCCTGACGGGCCTGCCCCTCGCCGGCGCACAGGCGCAGGCTCTGCCGCCCGGCCCCACGGTCACCATCCAGGCCGTGACGCAGGTCGGGCCGCAACTGCCGCAATACACCAAGGTCGATATCCCGCTGCTGCGCGAGGGCGTGCCGCAGAAATCGGGCGGGCGCGTGCAGGTGACGCTGGCGAGCTGGCCCGAGCGCAGCCTGAACGGCCCCGAGATCATCCGCCTCGTCCGCTCGGGCCAGGTCGATATCGGCGCGGTGCCGCTCAACACCGTCTCCGGCGAGGTGCCGCTGCTCGACATGGTCGATCTCGCCGGCCTGAACCCGACGGTGGCGCAGGCGCGAAAAGTGGCGCAGACGCTGCTGCCCGAGCTCAACAAGGAGCTGGAGCGCTTCAACACCCGCATCGTCGCGATGTATCCCTTCGCGGCGCAGGTGTTCTTCTGCCGCGACAAGGTGACGAGCCTCGCCGACCTCAAGGGCAAGCGCATCCGCACCGGCGGCGGCTCGTCCAACACCTTCGTGACCTCGATCGGCGCGCAGCCGACCGCGATCGGCTTCCCCGAGGTTTATGCTGCGCTTGAACGCGGCGTCGTCGACTGCGCCATCACCGGATCGAGCTCGGGCAATGGCGCGCGCTGGTACGAGGTCAGCCAGTCGCAATATGCGCTGCCGCTGTTCTGGTCGGTCTCGATGTATGTCGTGAACCTGAACTGGTGGAACAAGCTCGACCCGGCGGTTCGGGCCTTCCTCGACACCACGATGAAGGAGGTCGAGGAGGCGCAGTGGAAGCTCGGCGAGGAAACCACCGAGGACGGGCTCGCCTGCAACAGCGGCGACAAGGCCGGCTGCAAGATCGGCAAGGTCGTCGAGACCAAGCCGATGACGCTCTATCGCCCGGTCCAGGCCGACACCGACACGCTGCGCACGACGCTGACCTCGGCGATCCTGCCCGCCTTCATGGAGCGCTGCGGCGCGAAATGCGTCGAGATCTACAACCGCTCCGTCGCGCCGATCAGCGGCGTGACATATCAGGCGAAGTGATCGTCATCCGACGCGGCGCTCTCAGCTCCCTCCCCCCGCTTGCGGTGGGGAG
>Ga0209902_100751_pt1 | contig 25989 bp, 29 predicted proteins | sample FECB27metaG_FD_188304 | JGI IMG/M metagenome (GOLD analysis project Ga0209902, IMG submission 188304) | Cyanobacterial communities from the Joint Genome Institute, California, USA - FECB-27 (SPAdes) (version 2) | ecosystem: Environmental > Aquatic > Thermal springs > Hot (42-90C) > Microbial mats...
AGCACGTCGACCTGGCGCAACTTCGTGACGATCTCTTCGGGCTTGTGCTTCTTCCGCGGCATTCCTGGCATCCTCCAAAGGCTCAAAAGCCTACTTCAGGGAGGACCACTTTTCAGGGGGCAGACCACAGTGAGCCTGGTAAAGGATCGACATTCTCATTCGATTTGACACTTCCTCGCGCGACCGCCGCGGTCGCCGATGCGAAGCCGGATGTTGCACTCACGACAACGGGTGTTTTCATACTGCTCGCCGAGGACGTTCCCATGAACCAGGAACTGGCTGTGGCGCTGCTTACGCAGCGCGGCCATCGCGTCGATGTCGCCGCCGATGGCGCTGCTGCAGTCGATGCTGTCATGAGAACCAAATATGATCTTGTACTAATGGATGTTCAAATGCCGGTAATGGATGGCGTTGAGGCGACCAAGCGCATCCGCGGCCTCGGTGGGGCGTATCTTGACCTGCCGATCATCGCGATGACGGCGAACGTTTTGCCGGAGGACGTGGCACGTTTTCGACACGAAGGCATGAACGATCACATCGGCAAACCTTTCAAGCATGACGAACTCTTTACGGCGGTCACGCGTTGGACGGTCGATAGCGATCAACGCTTTGATGACGCGATCTACAGCAAACTCAGCAAAACGATTTCGGAACCAACGGCAAAACGCTTGGTCGGAATGTTCCGGACCGAGATCGCCTCCACCCTCGGCTTGAGCGCGACCGACGGCGAAATACGCCACCAAATATTATCAAGAGCTCATCGGATTGCTTCCACGTCGGGTATGCTCGGATTTGTGGGGCTCTCCGCGAAATGTATTGCGCTCGAAAAATATGCAGATGGAGATGATGACTTGACGGATCAACTCGTCAAGATTGAGCGAGAACGCATCACAGCGCTCGCGATTTCCGCCAGCATTCTGGCGTCGCCCGAGCGGGTGTATGCCGCAAAAGCGACCGGTTGAGACCCATCGTCGCATGAAACAAAAAGGGATCTCAATCAACGATAGCCGAGGAAGCCTATGAGCAAATCAACGCTTGGCAACCTTCGAATTGCAATGCTTGATGATGATCCTTTGTATCGCGAGATCACACGTGCGCTTTTGCACTCAGATCCAGAGATGAATCTGTCAGCCGTGGCGACTTACGATGATCTTATCAAATTGCTCTCTACGGAAACCATGGACTGCGTGTTGCTCGACTACGATCTTGGGGATGACAACGGTTTAAATGTTATTCAAAAACTAGCCGACCACTTTGCCGAATTACCGCCGGTCGTCATGCTCACGGGCGACGGCCGCGAGAAAACAGTCATCAAAGCACTCCGCCTAGGCGTCAGCGATTATATCCCGAAAGCCGGTTTGACGGCAGACGACCTAACGTCGATCATCCAGAAATCGGTTCGCAAACGGCGCAAGGAACTGCAACGAACGGCCGATCATTCCCGCCTGCAGGCTGCGTCCGGTTCAGATTCCCTTACCGGCATCCTGAACCACGAGAAACTCAATGAGCGCTTGCACCAGCTCTCCCTACTGGCATTGAGCACACGGAGAGCCTATGCGCTCGTATTGATTGAGATCGAAGGCTTCAGCGAAATCGTCGGCAAATTTGGATTCAAAGCAAGTGACAAAGTAGTGACGACATTCGTGACCCTGTTGAAGCCGTTAGTTCGCACAAGTGACGTGCTTGGTCGATATTCAGATCGCGAGTTCCTAATAATCGCTAATGTTTCTGGAGATGAAAATCAATTAAATGCGTTATGCATACGGATTGCCCAGCATATGCATTTAAAAATTGATATGGACGTTGTCAGTTTAACAGTATCAGCGCGTGTGGGAGCGAGCCTCTGTCATGCTCAGCCAACAAGCGGTTTCTTGGCTGCGGCTGATCTTCTGGCACCCGCGAGGAAAGGCTTGGCGGCTGCAAAGGCCTCGAATGACGCCTATCGGATCGATCATGCCCCCATGGTGCCGATATCAGCAAATGAACTGCTGGCTGCACTTGTTCCAGCAGCGGATATGACACGATTTGCGGATCGCCGACGTGAGCCCAGAACAAGGGTCTACAAGAAGGGCCAGATCATTATCGATCATTTGAATGCGACGATCGATTGCGTGGTCAGAGATATGTCAAAGCACGGTGCGCGCCTGCGCGTCAGCTCCACATTCGCAATACCAGAACATTTCGATCTAGTCATAGTTGGTGATCATAAAAGGCGACCTGTTGTACTAAGATGGCAAAAAGGAGGTGATTTTGGCGTCGAATATATTGATATTTAAACAACTGATTTTTGAAGTTATTCGACGATAGTCGGCTAGCTAAACTAGTAGAGCATTTAGTGCGTTCTTAATCTCGAAATCGTCGAGTGCGAAACATTGTAGCTCCGCGCGATCTCGGTCATCGATTCCTCGCCGGCATCGCGGCGCCGGATCGCCTCGTCACGCTGATGCGGCGTGAGCTTAAACCCCCGGCCGAGTTTAACGCCGCGCGCCTTCGCGCGAGCACGCCCTTCGCCTGTCCGGGATCGGATCAGCTCTCGCTCGAATTCCGCCAGGCCAGCCAGAACGGTCAGCTTCAGCCGGCCATGCGCGGTCGTCGTGTCAGCCCAGCCATCGCCGAGCGACCGGAACGCGGCCCCCTTGTCGGCCACGATGCCGAGGATGTTCAGGAGGTCGCGCGTCGATCGAGCCAAGCGATCGAGGCGCGTCACGACCACAACGTCGCCGGCATTCAATGTGCCGAGCATCTTGTCGAGCTGCACCCGGTCGCGCTTGGCTCCCGAAACCTTCTCCTTGAACAGCTTCGAAGCGCCGGCCGCCTCGAGCTGGGCCACCTGGGCATCGAGCGTCTGCCCGTCGGTCGAGACGCGAGCGTAGCCGTACGTGAAGGGCATGAAATGGGCTCGCATTGCGCACATATAATATGCACAGACTAACCTACTGAAATCGCGACGTCGAGCGCGTTGTGCATAATTCTTGATTTACGCACAGCACAAAAAGTGGGTAAATCGCTAACCCCCATCAAACATGTCGAAACAACGACCGGAACCAGCGTTGGCCGGGATCGCGATGGGTTCGCTCATGCCAGATCAGCCGATAGGTGAACGTTCCCATTTCCGGTGGTAGCGTAACGACTTCCAGGGCGGTGATTGCCGCCATGCGTTGCGCGACCTGCGTCGGCACGCACATCACCAGATCGGATCCCGCGATCGCCCAGGGGGCCGACATGAAATAGGGCGTTCGCAATGCGACGTGCCCCGTCGCAGCACCGGCTGCGTGGTCACCGCTTTTCGCTTTGTCGAAACTATCAGCAAGAATGTCATCCGCCAAAAGCTGATGGCCGTCCGGGTAAAGAATGACAGCCCTGGGCCATCTTGCCAGCGCGTCAACGATGCCGGTCCCTGAGCCTGCTAGCGGGTGGCCCTTTCGCATCAGGCAGTCATACCCGTCAGTGAAAAGCGTCCGGTAATGGAAATCCGGCGGCAACTCGGAATCGGCATAGAGCGCTACGTCGATCCTGCCTTGCTCCAGCGAATCCAGCGTCTCGGGGCCAAACGGCGCCACGTCGATACAGGCCATAGGGGCTTGGTTGGCGACTTGCGCCATGACGCCGGAGAGCATGGTGACAGCACCGTAGTCGGTGGTCGCGATCCTAAACATCCGAACCGTATTCTCGGGATCAAACACCTCGGGCGCGAAAACCCGTGTCACAGCAGCCAGCGCATCGGCGACGAGGGGCCGCAGCGATTGCGCGCGCGTGCTGAGGACGTAGCCTCGCCGGGTTCTGATCAAGAGCGGGTCGTTGAGAACCTGCCTCAGCCGCTCGACCGATCGGCTGCCCGCCGGTTGGCTCATGCCAAGTGCTTCGGCCGTGCGTGTGATGCTCGCCGTGTCGAGCAAGACCGAGAGAAGTCGCAAGCTCCGGAAATCGAGATGATCGAGGTGAGAGGCGGCATCCGCTTTCTGCATGCGCAGAATACTCTTTGCTTCATAGCCAACATGCAAGCGGTCAGACAGTGTGGGCCAGTCGCAATTGGAACACCGAACGTTTCGGTCGTGCGAGAGCCTCACACGGGACGGATTGACGGATGTATGTCGTGATCGGAGCGACCGGGCAGGTGGGCAGTGTCGTGGCCAACACGTTGCTGGATCGGGGCGAAGATGTTCGCGTCGTGGTGCGTCAGACATCAAAGGGCGAGGCGTTTCGTCAGCGGGGCGCTGATGTGGTCGTCGCCGATATTCTCGACGTGCCCGCACTCATGAACGCTTTTGAAGGCGCATCTGGGGCCTTCCTGATGAATCCGCCCGCCTATGCCAGCGACGACATGTTCGCCGGGGCCGAGCGCGTGGCCGAAGCCTTCGTCGCCGCCGCTCGGGAGGCCAGCCTTCCGAAACTGGTTTATCTCTCCTCCGTCGGCGCCGATCGTCCCGACCGGCAAGGCAACATTGCCACGACCCGCATCATCGAAGAGTACCTGTCGACCCTATCGAGCCCGATCGCTTTCGTCAGGGCGGCATGGTTCATCGAAAACTGGATGGGCGCAATCGCGCCTGCGCGAGAGAGAAGCGTCGTACCGAGCTTCCTGACGCCCCTCGACCGTTCAATTCCGATGGTGGCAACAGCCGATATTGGACGGGTCGTTAGCGATGTCCTGCTTGAGGATTGGACAGGTCGGCGGATTGTCGAGCTCGAAGGGCCGCAAGATTATTCGCCCCGCGATGTGGCTGCGGCAATGTCGGACATCCTGGGCAAGCCGACGCAGGCCGTCGCGGTTCCGCGCCAGGAATGGGCTGCGTTCTTACGCTCGAAGGGCAACTCGGTGCACTCAGCCGAAGCATGGGTCGAAATGATCGACGCCTTCAATGATGGCTGGATGAGCTTCGAGGGCGGTCATGAACGCCGTGTCGGCACGGTTGGCTTGGTGGAAGCGCTGTCGGCAAAAGCTGGCACCCCCGCGGCACACGCAAGATGAGCGCGACACAACGCAGTGCAGCCGTCGCACTCCGAGCTTCAGCGGCTGGAGACGTTCTGCGATGGCGTATTCGCCATTCTGTTCATGAGTTTGGTTGCGCCCTGGCTCGATCTCGTCGCCCCGACGCTGCTAGCGCCTCTTTATCTATCCCCGCCGCCACCGCTGTTTCGCCAATTAGAGAGATGACAGCATGCGCATGACCTTGAGCGAAAAAGGGCCGATCGCTCCGCCGCCTGTCCTGGACGGGCTCCTGCAGGGCGTCTCCGAAACAATCCAGAGCTGGAATAGCGTCGTCGCTGCGACCCACTGGCACCTCTATCGGCCTGCGCAGGTCGATGGAGCCGATTTTTATGTCGGCGAGGAGGAACTGGGCCATATCCACCTCGATGGTTCGATCCATCTAGCGACCTCGATAGCGCTACGGCAGGCGCTGGTGACGCGCCGGTTGGCGCAGCCATTCCCCTATTCCGGATACGAAGCCTGGGTGCAGAGCGCGATCCGCCGGCCAGCCGATGCCGAGCTTGCAGTCTGGCTGTTTGGCCTTAACCACCGGCGACTTTGCGGAGCGCCTGAAGCCGAGCTTGTCGCCGACATCGCGGCACGAGCCTGAGCCCTGCCATTCCGTCGATGATCGGTTTCACAAAGGGGACATCGCCATGACCAACTCAACCCAAGCACCGACTGTAGTGACCAGCCGCCGCGCGCTTCTCGCGGGGTCTGTTGCAATCACCGCCGCTGGTCTCGTCGGCTTGGCCCGACCGGCGCTGGCGCAATCGACTACGCCATCAGCGGCCAAGCGCATTGTCTTCGTGGTCTCGAATCCCGCGAAGTCTCCGACGAACGGCATGGATATCGGCTTCTGGCTGCCTGAGCTGGCCCATCCTTGGTGGGCCTTCAATCAGAAGGGCTACCAAATGACTATCGCCTCGCCCAAGGGCGGCGCGGTGATGCACGACAAGATCAGCGACCCCGATGGCGGGCGCTTTGCAAACCCGGCTGACCTGATCAGCCTCGGTTTCAAATCATCAAAGCCGACACGCGAAGCGATCGAAAATACGAAGCCGCTGTCGGACATCAAGGTCGAGGATTTTGATGCGATCTTCGTGGTCGGTGGTCTGGCTCCGCCCGTGACCTTCACGAATGACGAAGCGCTCCACAACCTGTTCGCGGCGTTTTACGACGCCGGAAAGCTCTCGGTGGCGATCTGCCATGGCTCGCTCGTGCTGCTGAAGGCGCGGCTTGCGAGCGGCAAGCTGCTTGCCGAGGGCAAAAACTGGACTGGCTACTGCAACCTTGAGGAAGACGTCGTTGACAAGGCGATGGGCGTGAAGTTCCAGCCCTACCGCATCGAGGACGAGGCGAACAAAATTCCCGGCACCAAATACGTGCAGGGCGCGCCGTACAAGCCCTTCGCCGTCACCGATGGCCGCCTCATCACCGGTCAGCAGGGCTCCTCCGGCATGCTCACTGCCGAACACGTCATCAAGGTGCTCGGCTAAATGCTTCGCCAGCACGGAGGTGCATAATTCCGATTCATGCACGCTCAAGGTCGAGGGATCATTGTCGATGCCGTGCGCATCATGATCTCGGTCTGGCGATACAAGGGGAGTTGGTGCTCGAACTTCGAGACGAGAACGTGCGCAATCAGTCGGAAGTTCGCCATACCGAAGACAGTGGATCGAAAGACTCTGGTTACGTCAGAATTCTGATAAAACAGCGGACTTTTAACCCGCGACCGAAAGACGGGTTCGGACACCCGTGTTGACCGCCCGCGCAGTGTTCCCCCGAAGTCGCAATTGTGGCGCGCCTTGGCTGATCTCGCCGGAGACCTTGGCCGAGAAGCCTACGCCTGCGTCCAGCGTGAAGGCTGCGACCATCGCGCTAAGTTCCTCCGTGTCGCTGCGCAGGTCGTTTGCGACCTTGGCGCTCTGGTCGGCGAGCAGCGAGTTCTGCTGGGTCATCTCGTCCATATGCGCGACGGTGCGGGCCATCTCGTCGATGCCGTTGGACTGCTCGGCGCTCGCCTGCGAAATCTCGCTCACCGTCGAGGCGACCTTGGAAGCGGCGGAGACGATCTCGCGCAGGGTCGTGCCGGCTGCCTTCACCAGCTGCACGCCGCTCTGGATCTGCTGGGTCGAGTTGGCGATCAGCGCTTTCACGCCATTGGCGGATTCGCTGCAGCGCGCCGCGAGCGCCCGCACCTCGGAGGCGACGACCGCAAAGCCCCGCCCGGCATCGCCGGCCCGCGCCGCTTCGACCGCCGCATTAAGCGCCAGCAAATTGGTCTGGAAGGCGATCTCGTCGATCATCGCGATGATCTCGGAGATGCTGGAGGAAGCCTTTTCGATCCGCTCCATCGCGCCGACGGCTTCCGTAACGATCTCGCCGCCGCGCGTGGCGACCTTGCTCGCCTCCTGGCCGAGTTCGACCGCCGAGCGCGAATTGCTCGCGCTGTGCTTGACGGAAGCGGCCAGTTCCTCGGTCGTCGCCGCCGTCTCCTGCAGGCTGGCGGCGTTGGCCTCGGTGCGTTCGGCGAGCTGGCTGCTGTCGGAGGAGATCTTGAGCGAAGCTGCGTCGATGCGGCCCGAAATATCGCGCACGGAGCCGACGACGCCCGCCATCGTGTCGATCAGGTCGTTCACGCCGGCGCAAAGCTCGGCGATCTCGCCGCTCTTGCCGTCGAGCGAAATCCGGCCGGTCAGGTCCTTGTTCTTGGCGCGCGCGATCACGTCGCCGGTCTCGCGCACGGCGGCCTCTAGCTGCCTGCCCTTGAAGGTCGCTGTGATGTCGGTGGCGAACTTGACGACCTTGTAGGCCACGCCCTTGCCGTCCATGATCGGGTTGTAGCTTGCCTGGATCCAGATTTCCCTGCCGCCCTTGCCGATGCGCCGGTACTGCGCGGCCTCGTATTCGCCGCGGCCGAGCCGCTCCCAGAACTGGCGATAAGCCGAGCTTTCGCGCTCAGTGGGATCGACGAACATGCTGTGATGACGCCCGACGATCTCGGGCAACCCATAACCCAGCACGGCCAGGAAGTTCTGGTTGGCGGTCAGAATCTTGCCGGTGAGATCGAACTCGATCACGGCCTGCGCCTTGCTGATGGCCTGCTGCTGGCCCTCGAGATCGGCGAGTCGGTTCTTCTGGGTGGTGATGTCGGTGGCGAACTTGACGACGCTGACCGCCTTGCCGCCCGACATGACCGGATTGTAGCTCGCCTGAATCCAGATTTCCTTGCCGTCCTTGGCGACGCGCAGATACTGGCCGGAGGAGAACTCTCCCCGTCCGAGATCGATCCAGAACTGCTTGTAGGCCTGGCTTTCGCGCTCGTCGGGCGAGACGAACATGCGGTGATGCTGGCCCTTGATCTCCGCCAGTCCATAGCCCAGCGCCGCGAGGAAGTTCTCGTTGGCGTCGAGCACCTTGCCGGTGAGATCGAACTCGATCACGGCCTGCGAGCGATTGATGGCGGCGATCTGGCCGGCGACGCGCCGGTTCGAGAACAGGCTGGACAGGAACGGCATCGACTTTCCCCCTTCGATTCCGGGATCGTACTTTCAGTCGCGGAAAGCCGACCCCGTCCCGCCTCTCGCTTCCCCCGAAGCGGCAAAGCGTTCACATTTCGGCGCGGCGACGCGCCGACAAGAAGAAGAGTCACATAATATAGTTTACGCTTTCTGCATGGGGTTTGCTCGTTCGCACACGGCGGCCGCATCGCCGTCTGGAGCATTCATGCCTGAACTGGTGCTCGGATGGCATTGGGGTTCGGCCGCGACAATGCCGAGAAGGTTCGCGCCGCCATTGCACTCGACGACCGCGACCGACAGGTTATCAGCTTTGTCGCAAAGACCGTGCATCGCGAGAGTTAATTGCGGACCGTTCAACCACGGAGGACGTATCCGGTATTTGAGGAGCACCAATAGTTGATAACGACCCCAGGCAATGGCGACGGACGGTTAAGACATCCTTATGCGATATCGCGGATCGTGCTTTCACGGCGAATATGGCCGGAGACGAGCAAGATCGATTCTGGCGGACAAAAGCGATGCTGTCTGAATTCGCAAATCAGTATGGCTCGTTCCTATCGGCCAACATCATCGTGGTGCTTTGCTTGACCTTCACGGGTTTGGCGTCGCTGGCCTACGCCCGCGGACGTCATCGAACCCGCGCCCTCCGAACCGTTATGGAGCAGTTGTCACAAGGGGTTTGCCATTTCGATGCCCGCCGGCGTCTGGTCATGTGTAACGCCGCCTACCCACGTCTCTATGGCTTGGATCACGGCGCAGTCAGGCCGGGCGCTTCGTTGCAGGCGATCGTCGATCTGCGTTTCGCAGCCGGCACATGCCCGCGCATGACGAAAGAAGAGTACCTGACCTGGCGTGATCAAATTCAGGTTTCCGACGGGCCGTCGGACACGACCGTCGAGCTGATGGACGGCCGGATCTTCGAAATTCGTCATCGACCATCGTCTGACGGGGGTTGGGTGGCGACACATGAGGACATCACCTCCCGCCAGGCAGCCCTCGCTCAAAGCGCTCTGCTCCAGGAGAGGGACCAGCACCGGGAGAAGCTGGAGCGTTCCATCACACGTTTCAGGCTGGATATCGAACAGACGCTGAAAAATGTTGCGGCAACGGCCATCGCGACGCGCGACACAGGCGCCGCGCTCTCGCGCTCCGCCGAGGATACTTCAGCTTTTGTAGGAGAAGCTGCTTCAACCGCAAGGTCAGCCGCAGGTAGCACCGGTATTGCAGCCGAATCGAGCGAAGAATTGTCGACCTCAATCAATGCGATCAACCAGCAACTTAGTGCCACTAGCCTGTTGGTGGGGATTTCGCGAACGGAGGCTTTGAGCGCCAACGAAGCGATTGCCGCGCTTTCAGACGCTGCCGGCGCGATCGGCGGCATCGTTGCGATCATTCAAGCGATTGCCGGTCAAACCAACCTTCTCGCATCGCAACCATAGAAGCAGCGCGTGCTGGCGAGGCCGGAAAGGGTTTTGCCGTCGTTGCAGCCGAGGTGAAATCTTTGTCGCACCAGACTGCGACGGCGGCCGGGCGGATTTCGGAGCAGATCGACGATGTTCAACGGTCGACGCGAGGCGCGATTGCGGCCATCGAACGCAGTGCGGTCAGGCTCGGTGAAATCGACTTCACGACCCAGGACGTAGCCAGTTCCGTTGAACAGCAGGCCTCGGCGACGCTCGAGATATCTCACAGCCTTGCGTTGATCGCCCGCAATACTAAAGAGATTGCCACAGCGGTTGGCCGAGCGAATGGCCATGTCGCCGACACACGGCGTTCGGCCGGAGACGTCGCCGCCTCCGCAGAGACCATTCTTGCGGCGGCCCGCCAGCTTGAATCCAAGGTCCAAACCTTTTTGGATGAAGTAGCAGCTTGATGCCAACTTGGACGCGGCAACTTGTCTTCCGTGTCGTTGGCGCGATGACCTTTGACCAGAGCAGATGCCGAAATCAGCGACGATCGTCACGCATAAGGGGCGCACCAATGACTGCTCCTCACGACGTATGCGTCGCCATGCTTTCACCTGACATGGACGGGATGCATCTAACCGTCTCGATTACGTGTAATCAAGCCAGTTCTCCAAAATATTAACTCCAGTCCCTGCAAAGGTACCGGCGGCTTTCTCACGACTATAATCCCCTAAATCATGATTTAGGCGGTGTGGACGAATTTGATCAAGCATAGTCCTGCTGCGAAGCTGACGATGGATCGGAAATTTCGGGCTGTTTTCTCGCAGCGGAGGGCTACGCGTTTGAAGCGTTTGAGGACGCCGATGCCCTGCTCGATACGGGCTCGGGCCTTGTAAAGGGTCTTGGCGAAGAAGGCGGGCTTGTGCTTCTCGTTGGCCTTGTGCGGGATGACAGGTGCGATTCCGCGCGCTCTGGCCATCGCTCTGTTGGCTTTGCTGGCATAGCCCTTATCGCCGATCACGGCGCGGGGTTTGATGTCTGGGCCGATGTCGAGCAGCACGGCGAAGTGAGGTGAATCGCTCTTCTCCCCGCCGGTCAGATCGAAGCCAATCAGCGCGCCGGAAGCGTCTGATTTGGCGTGGATTTTCGTCGTAAACCCACCGCGTGAACGTCCGAGCGCCTGGCCTTGTTGCCCCCTTTTGCGCCCGCTGCCGAGACATGGGCGCGCACGATGGTGCTGTCGAACATCTGGATCAGATGTGCCGAGGCGCTCATGGCCGAGAGCGTGTCGAAGAAGGCCTCGAAAACACCCGCCTTGCCCAGCCGGTCGAAGCGCTTCCACACCGTGTTCCAGTGGCCAAAGCGCTCCGGCAGGGCTCGCCACCGTACGTTCTCCACCGTGAAGAAATGCAAGGCTTCCAGGAACAGCCGATCGTCCTGCGCCTTGCGGCCCCGGCGCGGCAGGCAGGCCCGGAATACTGCCAGCGTCGCTGTCCAGTCCTCGTCGCTCATCCGTGTCGACATCGCTTCCGACCTCCAAATCAGTCGGAAACCCATGAATCACATTCGATTCCTCGAAGGAATCCTCAAACAGCGACTTGCGGCAATTCGTCCACACAGCCTAATTCGCTGATAATCCAGAGGAACTTTTGTATTCGGCTGCCGTTTTACAGTCACGGCTGTCACAAAGGATTCCTGACATGAAGCAAATACATCTCAATGCAGATCGCTCCGACCAGCGAGGTCTGGCGCGTCGTTCTTTCCTGAAATGGTCTGGAGCCGCGGCTGCTGCAGCCGTCGCCTTCGGCGTCGATGTGCCGGGCCTGCGCCTGAACCAGGCTTTCGCCCAGTCGCGCGCGGTCGATCTCGGCGCCGGCGATATCGGCGTCTTGAACTATGCCTATGCGCTGGAACAGCTCGAGGCCGCCTTCTACACCGAGGTGATGGCAGCCCCCTATGCCGGCATGTCGAAATACGAGCGCTCGCTGCTCAACGACATTCGCGGGCATGAGGTCGCACATCGCGAGTTCTTCAAGAAGGCGCTTGGCCAGAACGCAATTCCAGGCCTCACGCCCAATTTCAGCGCCGTCAACTTCGCCGACCGCAGCAGCGTCCTGAAGACAGCGATGACCTTCGAGGATCTCGGCGTCTCGGCCTATAATGGTGGTGGCGCCGCCATAAAGACCCCGGCCTATCTCGCGGCTGCCGGCTCGATCGTCTCGGTCGAGGCGCGCCATGCCGCAACCATCCGCGACATGCTGAGCCCGTTCACAGCCTCCTTCGCCGGCGACGATGTCGTCGATCGCAATGGTCTCGATGTCGCCAAGCCGCCATCAGCCGTGCTGCGCGCGGCCGGTCCATTCATCGCCACCCCGATCACGGCCTCGCAGCTGCCTTGAGCGGCGCGTCGTTCCTCGTTCGAAAGGTCAATACAATGCATACCGATCAGACCATCTTTGGGGCTATCGACCCCGATCTCGCCGGCAAGCTCGCCTCGCGACGCGACCTCTTTCGCTCCGTCAGCGCCAGGCTCGGCGCTGTGGCGGCTGCCCCGGTCGTTCTCGCGGCCGTCTCAAGCCAGGCCTTTGGCCAGGCCCTGCCTGCCCAAGTCGCCGACGTCCTCAATTTCGCGCTGACGCTCGAATATCTCGAGGATGAGTTCTACCGCACCGGCCTGGCCGAGGGCGTGGTGCCCGACCGCTTCGCACTCGTCTTCAAGACGATCAGCAAGCACGAGACGCAGCATGTCGCGACGCTGAAGGGCGCGCTTGGCTCGGCTGCCGTCGCCAAGCCTGAGTTCGACTTCACCGCCGGCGGCAAGTACCGCGACGTCTTCCGCAACTTCAAGACCTTCGCGGCAGTCTCGCAGACGCTGGAGGACACCGGCGTCGCTGCCTATGCCGGCCAGGCGCCCGGCCTCACCGGCGGTGGCGATCTCCTGACCACGGCGCTGCGCATCCACTCGGTCGAGGCGCGCCATGCCGCTGAAGTCCGGCTGGTGCGTGGCGTGCGGCCCTGGAAGGGCGCCACTGACAAGCCGATGACCAAGCAGCAAGTGCTCGCGGCCGTGCGGCCTTTCTTGCTCGCCAACAGCTGACGTCACCTGATGAAAGACAAGCGGGGCGGCGCATATCTGCGCCGCCCCGCTTTTTGTGTGCGTTGAAAGTTGCACAAAAAAATTAGCCAGCTTCTGCCGGGGGAGAGAGACTGGCTAAGTCTGGAAGGAATGCCGACGCGATGGGCGAAGCGCCAACATCACGAGCAACCGTGACTTACCCCGATTGTTCCGAAATAAAACGGTGACATTGAGCTATCTATGGTTGCTCAAAATGACTGTGTTATCTGCTTCGAGCGGGTTTGAAACAACTTCATCCGTGCCCCGCGCCATTGGTTTTTGAAACACGGCCTGCAAAAATCTTCCAACGACGTCACAGTCTGTCTCTGACATCGGCCTAACTTCAGCTTCTGGATGTCAGAGTCGCTGTGCTGCATCTGCATTCGTCGCGACGAACCGGGCCGCTTCGTCGCGATATTCGACCCAGGCAAGGGTCGGCTTATAACTGGCTGGCTTTGCTGAAGGCGTCGTCTTTACCCAGTAGCTGCTGCTGCAGTGGCGCGTACGGATCTTTCCGCGCAGCACGACACATAGCCTTGGCAATGCGCTCGATACGAGCTTCATCCATCGGTATCTCCGCAAATCCTTGAACGGTCGAGCAGGTGGGCGGTCTGAAGTTGAACGCGGCCTGGGAGGTATCGTTCGCGACCTCGCGCTGATTATTTTGGGGCCTGCCTTGACGTTGCCCCAGTTTTTATCGAGCGCTGAATTCGTTTCTGATGGTTGTGCCGCCCGTTTGGTCCGGCAAAGCAGCGGGTTCTGGCGCTGCGCTTGTGGCATGCCGCGCCGTCCGAAGCCACCGACCGGGCCATCGGGTTGGACGCGTCGAAGACGGCCGCCTGACCGCAACCGCCCCTTTCAATCACCAAACAAAACGCCCCGCAATCAATCGCGGGGCGTTTTGCGTTCAATCGCAGTCGTGGAGCCGGTTTGTTTCAGCTCCGCGACAGGCCTCAGCTCTTGCCGGGCATCATCTTCATGGCGTTCTCCATGGAGGTCGTGCAGCCCTTCATGTCGTTCTTCGCCATCATTTCCTTGGCCATGGTGATTTCCTTCATCATGGCGGTCTTCTTGGTCGCGTCGGTCATCTTGGCGGCCTCGGCGTCCATCTTCGCCAGTTCCGCCTGGGTGCAGGCCATCGGCACCATCGGCGCGGTGGTCTGTGCCTGAGCCGGGGCGAGAGCGAGCATTAAGCCGAGCGAAGCGAGTGCAAGGGTGGCTATGATCATGTTGTTTTCTCCCTGTTGGACCGGATCGATCCTGCTGATGGAACATAATCAGCAAGTTTTTGTTCCCTATTTTCATCGCTTGTCAGAATATTTGACGACGTCGATACGGTTCAACTCTCGAGCACGCATTGCCAAAAAACTGGGATTACTTACGCTTAAACATGGGAAAACACATGCTCGAAAATATTCGGTTGTCAGGAAAGCAGCGATTTCTGGAAAAACACAGCCATTTTTCTGTTCCCGGACGCGTTCGCTTCGCAGGGCGCCGTCGCTGCCCCATCCTGGGTTTGATGCGATGACGACGCTCCAGCTTCTCGTCGAACGACCGGTAAAGCCAGGCCAAGTGCGATCATGAGTGATCGTCCGCCCCCGATCATCGTTATCGGCGCCTCTGCTGGCGGCATCGAAGCTCTGCGGACGATCGTGCGCGATCTGCCGAAGGATTTCGCGGCGGCAGTTTTCGTCGTCGTGCATCTCGGCGCCCATAAGAGCGAACTTCCCTGGCTGCTAAGCCAGATCGGACCCTTACCCGCTGTCCATCCCGTCGACGGCGATGCGGTTGCGAACGGCACGATCTTCATCGCCCCTCCCGACCACCACATGATCCTCCGCAACGGCCGGATACGCTTGACGAAAGGTCCGCGGGAGAACTGGGCGCGACCTGCGATCGATCCGCTGTTCAGGAGCGCCGCAGAGAGTTATGGCGCGGGCGTGGTCGGCGTCATCCTGAGCGGTGGGCTGAACGACGGCACCGCGGGTCTATATCAGGTCAAGGAAGCCGGCGGCGTCACCGTCGTCCAGGACCCAGATGACGCCATCAATCCGAGCATGCCGCGTAGCGCGCTGGCCAATGTCTCGGTCGACCATTGCCTGCCAGCCGCGCGCATGCCGCGTCTGCTCGTGGACCTCGTCGTGGCGATGGACAATGCCATCGCCACCAAGCCGCGTCATTCGATCGCGGCAACACAGGAGGAGGTGATGACGGCCTATACCAGCGACCAGCCCATTGCCGTCACCTGTCCCGATTGCGGCGGCGCGCTGCGTCGCCAGCAGCTCGGCAAGTTGACGCAGTTCCGCTGCCATATCGGCCATATCTACACCGCCGAGATCATGCTCGCGGCGCAGTTCCTGGCGACGGAGCAGTCGCTTGGCGCAGCCATGAGGACGTTGCGGGAGCGCGCCGAACTATGCCGGCAGATGGCCAGCAAGGCCGAGTTCGAAAACACGCCCGCCGTCACGGCATGGGAAACGGCCATGAACGAAGCGTTCGACCAGGCTGATGCCGTGCGCCGCTTGCTGGAGCGCGAGGGGACGATCCCTGATGGTAGCGGGCTGGTCGAAAGCTCCGGCTCGCTCACCGGAACATGAGCTTGCGAACGGACCGCACCGCCTGTGGCGAATTGATGGACCTCGGACTTGGTTCCAGCTACGGTCTTGCAAGCCGGGGGGCAAAGCGGCCCGGCGTTTTGCAGCATCGTTGGGATTTTTCAAGGGAGCGTCTTCCGGCAGGCGGCTTCTCATCGTTCGCGCGTCCAGGACACATAGAGCGGATCTCATGACTCAGAAGAGCCGCAAAGAGGCGCCAAAGCGCGTCGGAAAACCCAACGTTACGCCCGCATCGGCCGAGACAGTCCGTGAAAGCCCGAGTCATTCGGGCCTCGTCGTCGGCATCGGCGCATCGGCTGGCGGCCTGCAAGCCTTCAAGACCCTACTCGCGGCCATGCCGACAGATAGCGGCATGAGTTTCGTGCTGGTCCAGCATCTGGCCCCCGATCACAAGAGCATGCTGACTGACCTGCTTGGCCAGGTAACCACTATGCCGGTGATCGAGGCGAAGGACGACGTTCTGCTCGCGGCCAACACCATTTATGTGATCCCACCTGACGCGACGCTGACAATACTCGATCGCCGGCTGCGCATCGAGACACCCGCTCCGCCACGCGTCAGACGGCGGCCCATCGACACCTTCTTCGCCTCGCTTGCCGAGGACCAGGGCGAGAACGCGGTCTGCATCGTGTTGTCGGGCACCGGCAGCGACGGCGCGCTGGGCCTGTCGGCGGTCAAGCAGAGCGGTGGATTGACCCTGGCGCAGGCCGAGTTCGACCACATGGCGATGAGCGGAATGCCGCAAAGTGCGGCCGACACCGGCTTCGTCGACGAGGTCATACTGGTCGAGGAGATGCCGACCCGCCTGATCGAGCACCAGCTCCACATGTCGGCGGTCGCGCCGCGCAAGGACGGCGACGGGACGCGACGCGACGCGGCGGACTATCTCGTCGAAATCAGCGCGCTCCTGCAGGCCCAGATCGGACACGACTTCGTCCACTACAAGGAAAAGACGCTGGTCCGACGCGTCCAGCGTCGCATGCAGGTCCTGCAGATCGACGAGGTGCCAGACTATATCGCGCGTATCCGCGACGATCCGCTGCAACTCGACCTGCTGTTTCGCGAGCTGCTGATCGGCGTGACGCAGTTTTTCCGAGACCCTGGCGCCTTCGCGGCGTTGCAGGCCGCGCTCGTTTTGAAACTCGCGGGCGATAGCTCGCCCGAGCCTGATTTCAGGATCTGGGTGGCGGGCTGCGCCACGGGCGAGGAAGTTTATTCGCTGGCGATCCTGATCAGGGAGGTGATGGGCAAAAGAGCCGCAGGCTTCAAGATCCAGATTTTCGGAACCGATATCGATGACGCGGCGATCGCCGTCGCCCGTCAGGCGCGCTACCGCCGCATGACCGGCGTGACGCCGGAACGCCTGGCGAAATGGTTCTCGGCCGATGGCGAGGAATTTTGCCCGGTCAGGGAGATCCGCGAGATGTGCGTGTTCTCCGCTCACAGCGTCACCAAGGACCCGCCTTTTTCGAAGCTCGACCTGATCTCATGCCGCAACCTGCTGATCTACATGAACGCCGATCTGCAGGACCGCGTGCTGAAGACATTCCACTACGCGTTGAAACCGCACGGGATCCTGTTTCTGGGTCCCTCCGAGAGCATCACTCGACAAGCCAGGCTCTTCGCCGACCACGACAAGAAGCAGCGCATCTTCCAGCGCGAGGATACCGACGCTTCCCTGCCAGATGTCGCGCAGCGCGCGCGTTCGGCTAACCCGGCGCAGAAGCCCGAGATCGGCGCCGTCGCGACGCCGATCGAGGATCGGATCGACAGGGCGGCGCGACGAGCGCTGGAGAAGTATTCGCCGGTCTATGTCGTCGTCGACAGGCACCACGACATCCTGCGCTTTTCCGGTGGCGCAGCCGGGCACTATCTCGAGCCTTCGACCGGGACGGCCAGCCTTGGCTTGTTTGGCATGCTGCGAAAGGCCCTGCGCCCGGCCGTGCGAACAGCCCTCCAGCGGGCGTTCTCGACGAAGACCGCAAGCGTAAACGAAGCCGTCGCGGTCAGGATCGATGGTCAGAACCGGGCCGTCACCGTCATCGCCGAACCGCTGGCGGAGGCCGGGCTCTGCGTCATCGCCTTCCGCGACGACGGCGTGCGCGCGAGCGCGACCAAATCGCGCGCCGCCAGTCAGGCCGCCGCGACCGACGTGCTTGAGCACGAATTGCAGACCATGCAGGCGCAACTGCAGACCACGATCGACGAACTGGAGACCACCAACGAGGAGCGGCGCTCGGCGACGGAGGAATATCAGTCGGCGAACGAGGAGTTGCAATCCTCCAATGAGGAGCTTGAGACCTCCAAGGAGGAGATGCAGTCGATCAACGAAGAGCTCCAGACCGTCAACACTGAGGTCATGATCAAGAACGATACCCTGACGCATCTGAACGCCGATCTTAAAAACCTGCTCGACAGCACCGAGATCGCCACGAGCTTTCTCGACCGCGATCTGCGGATCAAGAGTTTCACGCCGAAGATGACGGACATCTTCAACCTGCGAACTTCGGATCGCGGCCGGCCGATCACCGACATCACCTCGATGCTCGGCTACGACGACATCGAAGACGACGCGCGCAAGGTGCTGCACGACCTCAGCGTCATCGAGCGCGAGGTCCAGATCAAGCACCACGGCATGAGCTTCCTGATGCGGATGCGGCCCTACCGCACCATGGACAATGTCGTCGATGGCGTCGTGATCACCTTCATGGACATCAACGACCGGAAGAAGCTGGAGGAGACGCAGGATCTGCTGGTTCGCGAGCTGAACCATCGGATCAAGAATCTATTTGCGGTGACCAACGGTGTGGTTGCGCTCAGCGCACGCTCGGCGACCGATCCCAAGGCGATGGCCGCCGCCATCCGTGGCCGGCTCGATGCGCTCGCCCGCGCGCATGAGTTGATTATCCCTGCCCTGTCGGGGACGAACCAGGCGGCAAGACAGACCGCGTCGCTGGACGGCCTGGTCAGCGCGATCACATCGCCCTACCGCGCGCAGGCCGGGGAGCACGAGCGCTTCCACTACGAAGGGCCAGCGGTTCCGCTCGGAGGTCAGGCGGTCACCAGCCTGGCGCTTGTGCTGCACGAGCTGGCCACCAACGCGACCAAATACGGGGCACTCTCACTGCCCGAGGGGCATATCGCCGTCACCTGGTCGGTCGATGCCGGCAATCTTGTCATGCACTGGGACGAGAAAAGCGGACCGGCCGTGAGCGGCGTTCCGCAGAATCACGGCTTCGGAAGCCTGCTCGCGCGACGCAGCATCGAGGGACAACTCGGCGGCGCGCTGACTTACGACTGGCGACTACAGGGTCTGGTCGTTCATCTTTCGGTTCCGACGGAACGATTGCTTCAGTAGATGCGTTCAATTTGACTGGACGCTCCTGCCTGGAGCCGGAGTTCTCGACCTTGTCGCCTCATGAATCTCTGGACCAGTCGGCGGTGCTGATCGTCGATGACGAGCCCTTCATCGCTCTCGACCTCGCCATGGCCGTGGAAGACGCGGGCGGCTTTGTCGTCGGGCCGGCCGGCAGCGTCCGGGAAGCGCTTGCTTTGCTGGAGCACGCCCAGGTCACAGCAGCAATCCTCGACGTGAACCTGGGCGATGGCGACATTTCGCCGATCGTCGAAATTCTCGTGGCGCGAGGGATTCCCCTGGTGTTTCAGACCGGCGTCGGACTGCCGCCTGCGCTCAAGTCGCGCTATCCGGGGCTTCTCGTCTACGCCAAGCCGGTGCACTCCGATCAGCTCGTGCAAACGCTGGTCGGACTGATCCACACCGCCGCTTCGCGACCGAACAAGTCGCGGGGAAAATCTATCGCAGAGATGCGCAGAATTTTTTGACGCAACCGGCCGAACGGCGGTCTCGCAGCAGCGGCTAGACTGGTTCTCCGATGCTCCGCCAGTTCCCGAGCGCAGGAGTCGATATTTTCGAGGCTAGGCTGGAGGTTGCAATGCAAGCAAAGGTTCCGTCGAGAGCTATCGGCTTCGTGCAGCAAGCCGCCTGCTATCTCGCAGCTTCCCTTGCGCTTGGCTGCCTGCGGAATCCAAGGCCGACGCCAAGTCAACAATTCGGAGCGGCATGGCAATGAAGCGGGTAGACGTCCACGATACCGGCCGTGCGGAGGCCGACGATGCAGACGGCCGTTTGATCTACCGTCAGACACTCGCGACGCGAATGACGCATTGGACCTGGGCGGTTTGCCTGTTCTTTCTGCTTCTTTCAGGCTTGCAGATATTCAATGCGCATCCGGCGCTATACATCGGCGATCAGTCCGGCTTCAGCTTTGACAATAAAGTGCTCGCAATAACGGCAGAGGGTCCAAGGAGCGATCCAAAGGGCATTGCGACAGTGCTTGGCCACCGCTTTGACACCACCGCCGTTCTCGGCATCAGCAATCAGAGTGGCGCGCCGACAGTGCGGGCGTTCCCGGCCTGGGCAACGCTTCCCTCAAGTCAGGATCTCGCAACCGGGCGTGTCGTTCATTTCTTCTTTGCATGGCTCCTGGTGCTCACGCTTCTCATCTGGCTGGTGGCGAGCGTTGTCAGCGGGCACCTGCGGCGCGACATCCTGCCCGGCGCGCGCGACTTTCGTCGTCTTCCACGCGACATTCTCGACCATCTTCTTTTTCGCTTCCATCACTCTGACAGCTACAACGCGTTGCAGAGATTCGCGTACGCGGGCGTCTTGCTTGTGATGTTGCCGATGATGGTGCTGACTGGTCTTTCCATGTCGCCAGGAATGAACGCATTTGCGCCGTGGCTGGTCGAACTGCTAGGCGGCCGGCAAACCGCTCGCACCATCCATTTCGTGATTATGGCGTTACTGGTCGTGTTTTTCCTGGTTCACATTCTGATGGTGCTCGCAGCCGGGCCGCTGAACGAGATGCGGTCGATGATCACGGGTTGGTACCGAACCGGGCGCGCAGCAAGACGCGTTCCAAACAAGGTGGGCTGACATGGGCTTCCCGATATCACGGCGTCACTTCATTTCCGGCGGCACCGCGGCCGGCACCTTGCTACTCGGAGGGTGCGACGCTTTCGACTCGCTAAGCAGCCCCAATAGTTCCGTGCGTAACATCCTGGAAAAGGCCAACGGTCTCACCTATCAGGCGCAACGGCTCTTTCTGGGCAACGATTGGCTCGCCCAGGAATACCCCGAGAGTCAAATCCGGCAGGGAATGCGGCCGAACGGGTCTACTGACCCACAGGTTGAGGATTATCAGGCGCTCGCATCGTCAAGTTTCTCAAATTACCGTCTTGAGATCGGCGGCCTTGTCGAGAACCCGCAGAGTCTCAGCCTCGAAAACCTGCGCGCTATGCCGGCGCGCACCCAAATCACGCGGCATGACTGTGTCGAGGGCTGGAGTTGTATCGCCAAATGGACCGGCGTTCCACTCGCCCTGGTACTTAACCAGGCAAAGCTTAAGCCGGAGGCCAAATACGTCGTCTTCCATTGTTTCGATACAATGGAGCAGGGCCTCTCCGGCAGCGTGAAATACTACGGTTCGATCGACCTGATCGATGCGCGCCATCCGCAGACGATCCTCGCCTACGGATTAAATGGGCAGTCCCTGCCAGTCTCGAACGGGGCACCGCTCCGCGTGCGTGTCGAACGACAGCTTGGTTATAAGATGAATAAGTATATCCGCGCGATTGAGTTGGTTTCCAGCTTTTCGCCGCTCGGCCTCGGCAAAGGTGGCTACTGGGAAGATCGTGGCTACGATTGGTATGCAGGGATTTAGTGGACATTGGGTGGAATGTGGGGCGAGAGACGTTGCGGCGGGACTATTTTATATTTGCATCATGTGTTTCCAATTAATCGGGCATTTCAACTGAGGCGAAATTGGCTGTTGGCTATCGTCTGTCAAAATCGCGATACTCAAATTCGCATCAATCCCGTGAGCATCGCGAACAGCGCAAATCCGATGGCGATTCCAAGCCCGCCAGCCAAAATCACCCACCGCTTCTGCTCCGCCCGCGTGCGCGCCTCACCGACAGTTCCCGCCAGATGCACCCGCTCCCGTTTCAACGCATCGGCCTCATCCCGCATTCCGGGCCAGAGCGCTATCGGACAAGAGCGCGACGAAGCCGGCACCCAAAGCTATCTCGAGTCCGTCGCGTCAGACAGGTACTTCCTGACGGCCGTGTCCATCGCCTTGATCGGTGCATCGCAGGCGGCGGGCAGGGCAAAGCGCTGCTTCAAGACCTGGGGATCGAGCATGGCGAGCCAGACCTGGCCGGCCTCGTCCTGCCAGGCCACCGCCCGCAACGGCAGATCGATACCGGCGGCCTGATTGCAGACCATGATCGGCGTGCCGCCCTGGGGCTTGCCGAAGATCATCAGTTCGGTGGGGCGCAGGGTCAGGCCAGCGCCCTTGGCGGCCTCCGAGTGAGGCACCCGTCCAACGATGAAGAAGCCGTCATCGGTGGCGATCTTCTGCAGAGTGTCGAGCGTCTCTTTGACCGGCTTGGCGCTCTTGACCCTGATCAGGTCGTCGGCATGCGCCGAAGCGCTGATGGCGAGCGTGGCGCAGGCCGCGATGAATGATTTCAACATGTGATGTGTCCTCCTGCTTCCCTCCTGAGATCAGGAAGGACGATTGAGCGTCTTTGCGCCTACTGCTTGGGCGCGAAGGGATTGACCCAGCCGCCGGCCTGGGATGGAGCCTTGGTGGGATAGGCTTGGGCGAGATAGTCGAGCAGCACCTTGCGCATCTCGGCGTCTGGCGCGGGCATGGCGTGCTTTCGCACCGTCTGGATTTTAGGCCTTGAGCGCAGGGGCGGCAATCACCCAATCGATGCCGCTCGAATGGCCGCCAAGCGGCGTTAAAGCGCCTCGACCTCGCCGCGAGCGGGGTAGTTCTTCGCAACGACCATGTCGATCGCGCTCATGATATCGGCGAAATGCGGCCTCGCGAACGGCATCGTCTGGACGCTGCCGAAATACAGCGTCCCGTCCGGCCGGACCAGATAGATCGCGGGCTCCGAGAAACGCGCAGGCTCCTCGACGCCGATCGATGTCTTCCCGCGCCCGGTCGACACGAACAGACCCCATCTGCGCGCCGTCGCCAGATCGAGCCCATTGCCCAGGCGGAGCACCTCGAGCCCCCAGCTGGCCTTCGTCTCAGCCGCAAGCGCCTCGCCATCCGACGAGATCGCCACCACGCCGACGCCGCGCTGGGCGAAATCCGACAGCTTGCGCTGGAGATCGGTGAGCTGAAGCTTGCAGATGGGGCAGTGCAGCCCGCGATAGAACACGACGAGCGTAAAAATGCTCGGGCTTCTCCGCGCCGAGATCGAAGGTGCCGCCTCCGGCAAGCGGAACCTTCAGCGCCGGTACGGGCTGGCGTGGAAACAGGGTCACGAGATCGGTCATGAGCATACTCGAAGCGAGGTGAAGTCAGATGCGGGTGGTGAGGTCAGTCAGCCAGGCCGGCGAATGTTCGACCAGATAAGCCTCGACGCTCTTGTCGAAACCGGTCGCGATCAACAGGCCAGTTGCGATCAGGACGGCGCCCATCACGAGCTTTGAGCCCTGGCCGGCGCTCATCATCCGGCCGCGCCAGCGGAGCATCGCCTCGCGTGACAGAAAGCCAAGGACCAGCAGTGGCAAAGCTGCGCCAATGCCGAACACGGCCATGGTCAGCGCGACCTGCCCTAGATTCTCGCCCTGCGCCGCGAGCACCGAAGCAGCCCCGAGCGTTGGCCCAACGCAGGGAGCCCAGACCGCGCCGAGCAACAAACCGACAGCGAACTGGCCTGATAGCCCCGAACCCGAGATTCCACCGAAGCGCTGTTCGGCCCAGTTACCAACCGGACCGGCCGCGAGCGCGACCTGCGCCTGCAGCCTTGGCAGCACCAGCACGAGGCCGATCAGCATCAACACGATCGCAGCCGCAAGTCGGAAAACGCCGCCGTCGAGTCCGATCGAGAAACCGATCGTGGCGACGAACAATCCGATGCTGACGAAGGACAGTGCCAATCCGCCGGCGAGCGCCACCGGCCCGAACCTGTGCTGCGAGACCGCCGTGCCGAGCACGATCGGTAAAAGCGGCAAAACGCAAGGGGACAGCGTCGAAAGCAACCCCGCCAGCAGCGCGAGCGCGGCGGTGCCCACGATCGCTCAGACGCTTTTCTTCAGCAGCGCCTCGATCGAGGTCGCGTTGGTGTCGCCGACCGAACGCCCGGCTTCCTGCTTGCCCTTGTAGACGATGAGCGTGCTCTGCATCGTCGCCTTGAGCATGCGCACCACATCCTTCTGGCTATCAAAATCGACCTCGAACACGGTCAGCTTGGCGAATTCTGGCTTGCTGCCCAAGACCGACAGGATCGGCTTCTGCGCCTTGCAGGTCGGGCACCAAGGCGCGGAAATCTCGACCAGAATCGGCTTGCCAGCGGCCTGGGCCGCCTCGAAGGCCTTCACATCGAAAGGCGCCTTGGCGGAGAAGGCAAAGGCCGGGCGCGTCGATACCAGGCCGGCGAAAGCGACAGCAACGACGGCGAGGTTGCGGCGGGTCAAGGTCATTGGCGACGCTCCGAAGTTTTAAGCGATCAAATCGATCGCGAAACGCATCCATAGCGCGGGCATCGCCCAACCTGAACTGACGTTTGCCGAAGCCGCTTCACGTTGCCGTGGTTCCTGACGTATCGGCGATGACGTTCCATCGTCAGCTGCGTCACGATCATTCCGGGCAACTCAATGAGGCACCCCGTTCAATCAGGTCTCGGCAAGCTGTGCGTAATTCTTGATTTATGGACGCGCCATGGTGACTTGTCGTTGTCCGCTGCAGCTTGATTTGCGGTCACTACAGGGGCGTGAGCTTAAGAGTTCCAGCCGTAGCGATAACATCGTCTGCCGTGATCTGCCGCATCGCCTTTGCGATGCGCAGGCGCCGCCGGGGCTCGCCATCGTTGGCTGCAATCTGCACGATGGTCTCGACATCGCCGCAGTGGGGATCGCCGCAGGAGCCGCATTGCATCTGCATGATCGCGATCCGGGACGCTGGATCGAGGTCGAGCGCGGCGCGCACCAGGTCGCCGAGCGCCCGGCTCGGATCGAGGACAACGCCGTCTCTGCTCCTGCGATAGACGAAGCCAGCCATGACCATCCTCCACCCAACTCAACTTAAACGCCTCGTCAGGCCGCGATACAGGCTTCAAACTCGCTCTTGAGCCTCGCGCCGTCGAGATTGCGGCCGATGAAGACCAGCCGCGACTCGCGCTTCTCGCCTTGCGCCCATGGCCGCTGCGGTTTGCCGTCAATCAGCATATGGACGCCCTGCACGACGAAGCGGTCGCAGTCGTTCTTGAAGGCCAGTATGCCTTTCGAGCGCAGGAGGTTGGGGCCATCGACCTGGGTCAGGTTCGAAAACCAGGCCATGAACTTGTCCGGATCGAGGTCGCGATCGGCGGTCAGCGCGACCGACTGCATGTCCTCGTCGTGGTAGTGCTTCGCGCCGCCATGGCCATGCGCCTTGTGATGGGGGTGATCGCCGTCATGATGATGGTAGTGGCTGTCATGGTCATCGTCCTTGTGACCATGATCGTGGTCGTGGTCGTCATCCTCCTCCTCGAGGAAATGTGGCTCGAGCTTGAGGATGCGGTCGAGATCGAAGGAGCCGCGGTTCAGAAGTTCGGTGACCTCGACCCCGGCGCAGTTCTGGGTCCGGTGCAGCGTCGCGTAGGGGTTGATCGCCTGGATGCGGGCCTCGACCTCGCGCAGCTCCTCGCGCGAAACCAAATCGGTCTTGTTGAGCAGGATGACGTCGGCGAAGGCGATCTGGTTCTTGGCTTCGGGCGCGTCGCGCAGGCGATCGAGCAGCCATTTCGCATCCGCGACGGTGACGATGGCGTCGAGCGTCGATTGGGCCGCCACGTCCTGGTCGACGAAGAAAGTCTGGGCGACCGGGGCGGGATCGGCCAGCCCCGTGGTCTCGACGATGATCGCGTCGAACTTGCCCCTGCGCTTCATCAGCCCGTCGAGAATGCGGATCAGGTCGCCGCGCACGGTGCAGCAGATGCAGCCATTGTTCATCTCGAAGATTTCTTCATCCGCGCCGACCACGAGGTCGCCGTCGATGCCAACCTCGCCGAACTCGTTGACGATGACAGCGTAGCGCTTGCCATGGTTCTCCGTGAGAATCCGGTTGAGCAGCGTCGTCTTGCCGGCGCCGAGATAGCCGGTGAGCACGGTGACGGGGATCGGGTCGCGAGACATGGGGCAGGCTCCTGAAGGGTGTCGCCGAGCGGCTGCGCGAGCATCGGCAAAGCGCCGACCGCAAAAACCGCTGGACGTCAGAGTGCAACTTTATAACATTACGTTCATTCGACGCAATCGGAGAAGCGACCCATGAGACAC
>Ga0209902_100753_pt1 | contig 25768 bp, 13 predicted proteins | sample FECB27metaG_FD_188304 | JGI IMG/M metagenome (GOLD analysis project Ga0209902, IMG submission 188304) | Cyanobacterial communities from the Joint Genome Institute, California, USA - FECB-27 (SPAdes) (version 2) | ecosystem: Environmental > Aquatic > Thermal springs > Hot (42-90C) > Microbial mats...
GGAGACTTAATATACTTAGAGAATATGCAGTCCTCACGGATAAAACAATGACTGCGGTAATAGAAGATTATATAGATTCGCTTCCCAACGCAAAAACTGTCAACTCATCAGTCATCCCCCTCCCTCTCAATCCTACGGATTGAATCAGTCGGGGATGTCTTCTTCATTGACCGCTGTCCATCCCCACCCTACTTCGTGGAGGGTGGGGACTTCCGCGATACCGTTAACCGTCAGGTTAATAAGGGAGTGGGATGGCTGAGGAGTTTCCACTCTCCGGGAACTTATAGCAGGGGACTGGGGACTGGGGACTGGGTGAAAAGTCTTTTTGTGTCTAGGTTTTATCATCTGTTGATGTCCTAACCACCTTGGCTGTTGCTATAAAACGAACAAAAAAGTTTAGAATAGTAACATTAGAGCTTAGCGCTCCTCAAAAAACATTGGTGACGACCATCCACTCGACACAAACGGACTGCTTAGCAGGTGAACAGTGCGTTCGCGTAGCGTGCCCGAAGGGCATACGTAGGGAAACGTATAACAAACATAGAATTTGATAACAAATTCGCTTCATAACAAGACTCCGTGGGGCGTCAGGAGTCTCTAAACTGCCTGTGGAGGTATCGAAACGTGGATATTGCTGTATGGCTTGCCTTGGGGTATCTGGAGTAACGACCAATGAAGCAGGAAATTTCTACGAGGCGACTTGTAGAAGCCACCACGCTCATTCGGTACTCCGAATCAGTGGTGGGAGAACGTCACGTGGATTTGATTTGCACGTACAAAGCCCGCCTTCGCAGCGATGCTCACTCTTGGAGCCGCCCCTTGGGCGATCGCGCCATATATGCCCGAAGGCTTTTTAAAAGAAACCCTTACCCCAGCCAAATCAAAGATTATGGCTGGGACTGCGCTCAACATTTCTGTTCAAATCCAGCAAAAATATTGTTTTTATATCCTCTTTATGGGGTAGGACAGCGACATGACTGACCATCTGCATCATAGGTTTGCTATGACTGCTAGATTTTGGTAGTGAGCGAATCGTTAAGAGTGGTAATTCCACAATATCGGGCGGTTCATCTACCGAAATTCCATAGAGTTCCCCTTGGGAATCGTGTGTAACCACCATAAAAGATGGGTTATCGACGCAGTGATGTAAACCATCTAAGCCTAATTGTTCATGCAAATCCAAAACCTTAATCATGTACTTGCCTATCTGAACTAGCCCCATTGTTGTTAGGTTTTTAGTGTTTGCAGGTGAAAAATTTACCACCTTCAGCACATCGCTAATCGGAAGCGCTAGGAGATAATCTGCAATCTTAAAAACAATAAACTTGCCTGTTTGTGACTCGTCGTACATTACCGTCTCCTAGCAGCAACTTCAGTATTTTTTTGCAAGATATCTGCCAGTGTCTCCAACAGCATATGCTCCAAATAAGGTTTGGTAATATAAGCGTTTGCGCCCAACTGGGAAGCAAGTAGGCGGTGCTTCTCACTGCCTCGGGAAGTGACCATCACTACAGGAATATCAGCTAAAGCACGGTCTCGCTGACGATTTTTCAGAAACTCAAACCCATTCATACGTGGCATCTCGATATCGCAAAATACCAATTGGATGTTTGTATGGTATCGAAGTTGTTCAATCGCTTCGTAACCATCTTTTGCCTGAAGGACTTGGTAGCCAGCTTTCTGTAAGGTTAAAGCCAGAGTTTGGCGTACTGTAATTGAATCATCCACTAAGAGAATGGTTATCTTTGGTCTTTCCTCATAGTCTGAATTTGGTGATTCTGGTAACGCAGCACGAGCTGAGGATAATAATCGCGGCTGCTCTATTCTGGAAGTGAGGATGACGGGTGTTGAACTAGCTAAATTGCTATTGGTACGATGATCGGTTTGCTGTTCAGACAAAGATTCCATCAATGTTGATCCATCCAGTACCAATGCCAGGCGACCATCAGGTAGAACACTGCTCCCATAGATGTAGCGAGGTGGTACAATCATAGCTCCTAAGGGACGGATAACCAATTCTTGGTCACCAATGAGCTGGTCTACTTCTAGACCAACAAGTTTATCCTGACAACGAATCAGAATAACGGGCATCCCCTGTTCTTTAGAACGGGAGTGCTTAGTCTTAAACACTGAGGGTTGAGTGACGGATGAGGAATAATTTAGGGCTTTGGTAAGTTGGTAGATTGGAATAAGTTTCATAGCAGCGCCCTTACCCCACCGGAGGACTTTGCCTCCTTCCCAAGAGCGAATCTGCTGTGCTGTAGGAATAAGAATTTCCTCAATGGAATTGACAAACAAGGCGTAGGTTTGGTCGGCTGCTTCACACAGTAGTAAGTTGGCGATCGTTAAGCCCAAGGGAATTTGCAGTCTGAACATTGTGCCCTGATTGGGTTGAGAATAAACCGCAACTGAACCTCGAATTGTTTGCAAATGAGTGCGAACCACATCAAGACCAATTCCTCGCCCGGAAAGTTCATTGACACTAGAAGCTGTAGAAAAGCCTGGTTCAAAAATCAGCTCCGTTAGCTGGGCTTCATTAAGACTGCGAGCTTGTTCTGGTGAGACAAGTTGACATTCTACCGCCTTGGCACGAATCTTTTCAAAATCTAATCCATGACCATCATCGCGAACTTCAATCACCAAGTACCTGCCCTGATGGTAGGCACAAATTTCAATCTCACCTTTCTCTGGCTTGCCCCGTTTTTGTCGGCTTGTGGGCAATTCAATTCCGTGGTCAAAGGCATTGCGAAGCAGATGCAGCACGGGGTCATACAGTTTTTCAACCACTGCTTTGTCAACTAAGGCGTCACTTCCACGGAAATTGAGAGTTACCTGCTTTTTGTGTATAACTTCTAGCTGATGCAAAATACGGGGAAAGCGTTCAAACAGATGTCCCAAGGGCAACATCCGGGCTTCCATTAGAGAATCACGGGTATTCGTTAACAACCGACGTTGTTTTTCTAAAGTCTCTTGAGACTGGCGAGCAAACATTTCAATAGCGTCGGTAGCTTCTCCTAATTGCACGACGTCTTCTAGAAGCGACTGAACGAGATTATGGAACTCCTTAGAACGAGTCGTTATGGAGGTTTTCATTTGTTGACTTGCATACACCGGGCGTGGCAGAATGTGGTGTTTATACGAGGGCAGGGGGTTAACTGTATGAACTCCTATTAGGGATTGAAATAGCTCTAGAGAATCAAAACGTCCATTATCCTGCCCATTGCTAACCAACCACTCTTGTTCTGGGACACTGAACTGGCAATCAGACAAATCCTGTAACTGATTCAGCAACTGTTGATGCTGCTGTAGTTTTGTCAGGAGTACTCGAACGGTAGCCGACAGTTGTTCGTTCTGGAGAAATTGGCGATTTTGGTTTGTTAACAATTCTCCGATCAAGTAATTTAGTTGTTCTAAATGCTCAACATTAACTCGTACGGTACGAGTTGAGGAGGAGATGGAAGATTGGGGAGGTGGGGAGATCAAAAGATGGGGAGATGAGGACAGATCTGGATCATTGGTCATTTCCTCATTTGGTGCTGGTTCCTCACTATGTAATTCTTCTTCACTATGTAATTCAGTGTGAAGTGTAGTTTGAGTGACTGACTTTTGAGGATCGATGGGTGCATCTTGGGACTGTTGGGGTGAATTGTGGTGTAGTCCGCTCAGTTGTTGTAATGCTAAGGATGGTTGACCGCCTTGACTTCTGTCGCCATTTAGCACGGCTGTTCGTGCTTCTTGAAAGTTTGCCAGAGCAACGCGGGCAATAACCAGGGCTTGCTCAGGATAGTTGTTTAAGGCAGCAAGCACCGCCTGAGCTATAGCTTTGAACCCTGGTAAATTCAAAGATTCAGCTAAACCAAGGAAAACCTCTGCTTTAGTCCTAAGCGTAGTGGCAATCTGTTCGGGATCACCAGTAGCTATGGCAGTAGCGAGCTGGTCTAATCCTTGGGTGACTCCGACTTCAAAGATAGACTGCGTCATGTCAAAGCCCAATTCTTCGGAACTGGGAATGTGATCTTCCTGACTAAAACAGTCTCCTAACTTCTCTTGCAGTTCGGCAAAAATAGCAGCACTTTGGTTGAGAAGCTCAGTATCATTGACCAAACCTCCTGTCAGTTCAGTCGTTAAGGGTAAGCATAAACACTCATAAGCCTTGAAGAGTAGAGCTTCAATTTCTTGGTCAATCGACAAGTCGGGTTTGCAGATAGCTCTAAAAATATCTTCCAACGTGTGAGCCACGGTATTAATCGTTTCCAAACCGATGCTGGCTGCTGCTCCTTTAAGGGTGTGAGTCGCACGCATCAACGTGTAAACTTTGTTGATACTGAAGTTTTCTCGAAGGCTAAACAGTTCTTGTTCTATAACTTGCAGCAGTTCCGGCGCTTCTTGGAGAAAGTAGCGGTAGCTTTGCTCGTAAATGCTTGGGTCGTTAGTCATAAGTTATTAGTCATTAGTCATTAGTTATTAGTCATTAGTTATTAGTCATTAGTTATTAGGGAGTACCAAAAAATAAATTATCCAATTTTGTGGGGTGGGCATCTTGCCCGCCCTATAAACTGGGCGGGCAAGATGCCATGCCTGTCAACTTAAGCCAAAATCCTTCTAAAATCTCGTTTCGGTGGTCTAAGCAGGAAATGCAGTGGGCGCGGCTAGTAACGCTCAATTGGGAGGCAGAGCCTCAAGTTATGCATTCCCAGCCTGAGGCTGGGAACGAGGCAAGCCGCGGCTTCGTACACTCCGTCATTCTGACTCCTGACGACTGAGTTCTGAGTTCTTCTTCGGTAACCCACCATTATTTCCTACGTCACTACAAATTGGAAATTTTTTTAATTGGAAATCCCTTAGCACTTAGACAAAAGACAAATGACTAATAACTATTAATCAATCGACTTTGAACTGGTTAGCACTAGCCTGGAGATTTTGAGCCATTGTTAAAAGTTCCTCAAAGGATGTGGAAATTTCAATTGAACCCTCTTTGGTCTGGTTAGCAATAGCTGCGACCTCTGTCATGGTTTGTGTTACTGATTCAATCTGCTGACTCTGTACCTGTGTTGCTTGGGTAATACCCACCACGAGTTGGCTAATTTGGGTTGTAGCTGCAACGATGTCGTTCAGATTCTGACGCGCTTCGTGTGCCTGTGTTGTTCCTGTTGCAACTTGCTGAATGGCATTTTCCATTGCTACGGAAACCTCTGCTGTGCCCTTTTGGATTTCCTGAACCAGCAGTTCTATCTCAGTAGCGGCTTCAGCAGACTGACGCGCCAAAGAACGCACTTCATCAGCGACAACGGCAAAACCGCGTCCGTACTGTCCGGCTCTGGTCGCTTCAATTGCTGCGTTCAAGGCAAGCAGTTGAGTCTGAGTCGTAAAGTTGCTAATCAAATTCACGACCTTGGAAACCTTTTGAGAAGATTCTGAGAAGCGCTTGAGGCGCTTACTGGTTTCCGCCACTGTCTCTCGGATGTCAAGAATGCCGTCCACAGTGCGGTTCATCGCCGCATCTCCTTGCTGGATGGTTTGATTTGCCTGTTGAACTGCCAGTTCCACCTGTTGAGCGTTTGTTGTTACGGCTTTCGTGGAATTGACCATCGTTTGGATTTGCTCCAAAGCATGAGTTAGCGACTGAAACTGCTGCTGTGCTTGGGTTGATAAACCAATGACAGAAGATTCGCTTGCCTGAGAGGTTTGAGCAAGTTTCCTTGAAGCTGTCTGCACCTGCATGACGATTTTTCGCAAACTTTGCAAGGTAATATTGTAGGCGTCGGCGATCGTGCCAACTTCTCCTTCTGTCACGGGAGCCCGGACAGTGAGGTTCCCTTGCAGTGCCGGTTGCACCGCCGACAGCAACTGCATAACCTCTTGTTGAAGTTGCTCTTTTGCTGCTCTTTCCCTGGCGCTTGCTTCTGTCAATTGCTGTGCCTGAGTTTTCAGTTTCTCCAAGTATTCTGCTTGTTGTAAAGCAAGACCGATTTGCACGCCTACCTGAGCTAGCAAGTTGACATCTATCTGCTCCCAATGACGTGGTCCATCATTTTGATAAGCTCCTAATAGACCCCAGAGTTGCTCGCCCTTAAAGATGGGCGCAATCATGTAAGCCTTCGTTCCCCATTGTTCTAGCATTTGGATGTGGCATTCCTGATGCCCAGAAGCTCGGACATCGTCTACGCTGAGAGTTTCTTTGCGACGATACCGACCGCCGCTGGTTTCCTGAAGATATGTATCTTCGGCTCGAGCGAGCTCAGTTCCCACAACTTTGACCCAATCACTACCAACATCCTCGACCACAAATTCACCACTCCAGTTAGGATCAAAGCGGTATACACCTACCCGGTCAGTTTTTAGCTGTCTGCGTAATTCCGAAACAGCCATTTTTAGTAGGTTATCAAGTGAAAAATTTTCCTGAATCAGAGCTAACCCGAGTCTATAGACCAATTTGCTATAAATTGTTCCCTGTTCGACGGACTTGGCTAATCGTTGTGACTGCACACGGAGTTCCTCAATATACTCCGCCTGCTGCAAAGCGACTCCTAGTTGAGAGCCAATTTGAGCTAATACCTTGACTTCACCGTCTTCCCAGTGCCGTGGTCCGCTGTGTTGAAATGCCGACAACAAACCCCAGAGCTTCTGCCCTTGCAATATAGAAACTACTACGCAGGATTTGACTCCAAACTCCTCCAAGGCTTCTACATGACAATCAGTCAGGTTGGCGTTGTAAATATCATCCACAACATAAGGTTCATTGTTCCGGAATCTGCCGCCTTGGTGTTCGTTCAAATATGCGTCTTCCCAACCACTGCCGGCTAATTTAGGCCATCCGCCAAACTCCGACTCTACGACAAAGTCACCGAAATAATCGGGACGAAATTTATAAATCGTTACTCGCTCCACGCCAAGAAGTTTCCTGACTTCCTGCGTTGTGGTCCTGAAAATGGTTTCAATATTTGATGTCTGGCGAATCTTATCGATAACCTTGGCTGCTGCTCGTTCCCGCTCTGCGGCTTTGGCTATTTGGGTGGCTTGGTCCTGTAGTTGCTTCAGGTACTCCGCCTGCTGTATGGCTATCCCCAGTTGATTGCTAATTTGCATCAAAAGGTTAATTTCACCATCTTCCCAATCACGGGGACTAGAGTTTTGATATGCAGCCAATAGACCCCACAGCTTTTCTCCTTTTATAATTGGAGCGATTACATAAGCTCTAGCCTGATACCGCTCTAAAGTGTCAATGTAACAAGATGAAAACCCTGCTTTGTAAATATCGCTGACAACCCGAAAGTTTGCTTTCGTAGAAAACAGCCCCCCTTGAGTTTGTTGCACATAGGTGTCTGCAACTCTTTCTCTTCCGTCACCAAGGATTTTCGCACTGCACTCGCTGACATTCTCTCGCAAGCTTGGATTGTCAAATTGTTCCCGCATCAGCGGTGTCCAGCCACTTGCTACTGACTCTGCAACAAACTCCCCGCTCCAGTCTGGCTCGAAGCGGTAGATAACCACACGTTCTGCTTTTAACAGATTTCGGACTTCATGAATTGTCGTCTTGAAAATAGTGTTGATGTCTAAGGAAGCCCGAATTTTGTCGAAGACGATCGCCAACGCTCGCTCCCGTTCTGCAACTTTGCTGATCTCGGAGGATTGCTCCCGTAGCTGCTCTAGGTACTCCGCCTGCTGTAGCGCCACGCTAAACTGAGCTGCAATCTGCTTGGCAAAGTCAATTTCATCCTGCTGCCATTCACGTGAGCTACTGCATTGATGAATGCATAACAATCCCCACAGTTCACTTCCTTTAAGAAGCGGCACAATCAAGTTTGCCCGGACTTGAAACTGCGACAGAACCTCAATATGGCAATCGCTCAAGTTTGCATTGTAGATATCAGCAACCGCCTGAATTTGTCCTTTGGCGTAGTGAGCGGCATACTGTTCGCCAAAACAGTGATCGTGAACTTTTGTAGCCAGCGCTGAACTATAGCCTGAGGTGACATCTTCAGATACAAATTCGCCATCATCAAAGCCGGATTCAGGATCAAAGCGAAACACCCCTACTCGGTCAGCGTTCAGGAGTTGTCGGACTTCTTTAGCCGTTGTCTTAAAGATTGTCTCCAGGTTCAAGGACTGGCGGATCTTCTCTATCGCTTTGGCTATGACTTTTTCGGTCAGCGCCTGTTTTTGCTGTTGGGCGCGAAATTCTGCTGGCTGTAGAAGTACAGTCAGTTCGGTGACAATCTGGGAAAGCAGGCTGATTTCAGCTTCTTGCCATTGACGGGAACCAGAGCATTGATGAACCACGAGCAAGCCCCACACTTGCGAGGACACTCCTGTGTGCGAACCGTTGTTGAAAGAAGTGTCCGTCCTTTCTATCAGAATTGGCAGACTCAAGCTAGCTTTGACCTGAAACTGTGTGAGCAGTTGCAGTTGGTAGGGACTCAGAGCTTTTTCGTGGATATCATCTAAAGCTAGTACTTGCTGTTGCTGGTAGTTTAGTTGATTTTCATAGCCATTGGCGATGCTCCCAGAGGAATCAGCCCAAAAGGCGATGCTCCCAGAGGGAGCCGCCCAAAGGGCGATCGCACTCAAGGACTCCCCCAAACTGGGAGTATAACCAGCCACCATCGACTCTGCCAGCACCGTCCCCTGGTTTTCTGATTGGAAACGGAAGATCAGCGCCCGATCCACTTGTAAAACCTTACGAACCTCAGTTACTGTGCTTCTCAACAGAGCGTCAATATTTGCTGCTTGGCGCATCCGACTGACGATGGTGAATAACTTTTGCCGCTCGTGCTTGAAGTTTTGTTCGCAAGCGACAGCCAGATTAGCCTTAAACTGTGTTTGTAATTCTTGAACCCACTTTTCCAAATGGAGAACTTTCTGGTGAGCTTCTGGTTTGACCGATTCCACCTGTTCAAGGTCTGCTTTGATGGCACTCACTAATTCCAAGGCTTGGTGTGGATTTAACCCAACTATTTTGCCATTGCCATTCTGCGATGGGGAATTGAGTGTTTGCTCGCTTTGCTCAAAATCCTGTAAGACCATACCTAAATCCTTGGGGTTTATATCCTTATGTTGATCAACTTGGTTTCTGCGGTTATTGAAATAACCGGAAAAATACTTAGAACTCAGGAGGCAGAATAAACAATTTCGTATTTGAGTATCGAGAGTGAAGTTTTGCTTCTCAGTAAGTTTGCAAGCCCATATCGGGGGCATGAAAAATTCTTTATGCAGCTTAAATTCCCCAAATTTCATCCCTGGGAACCCAACTCGTGTGTTCTGCGTTCTGCCCAAGCTGAGTTCTTCTTAAAATCTTCTTAAAATCTTTTTAAAAGATATAAGACTTCAAGAAACTCCTGTTCGGTGTATCTGCCACAAATGATACTGAGTAATACCTGTGACATCCAAAACAGTACTGCCATTCGGCAAAGCGCCTAGAACAAAAGGTAGGAGTTTGGGAGGAAATAAGCCCGGTGCCGATCGCTGCAGTTGTTGCAAGTCGTGTAACTCAATGTCATCAACTTGCGGTACTACTAGACCTACAGCATATTCGTTGACTGTAACGATGATCGCTACAGGGGTTCCCGCAGCAGTCAATGGAGGATAACCAACAAGATGGTTTAAGTCTAAAAGCCACAGCATTTCTGTGCGCCAATTGCAAATTCCCAAAACGCAACTCGGCATTTCAGGAACAGGTAGAATTTCTGCTAAATTGACCTGGATAATTTCTGCAATTTGCTCTAAAGGTAATAGCGCACTCTCTTGAAGTCCAAGGGGAAAGCGAAGCAATTTAGAAAGGTTGGTTTCTGGGGGGATCGGGTCTAGTCCTAATGCGTCAAGACTAGCCACTGCTAGTACAGATTGAAATGTCTGCATAAATTCAAGAGCGATAATTCCTAATTAATAATTTCTATGTGATTAACAAGATAAAGAATTACGAAACACTAAATTATGCGCCCACTCCACTGCTGGAAACCTGAAGTCAATTGCTGGATTGTTTGAACTAGGTGTTGCTGGTTTACTGGCTTAGGTATATAAGCATCAGCTCCCAACATCGTACCCCAGAGTTTATCAGCTTCGGTTCCTTTGGTTGAACATATCACCACTGGAATACCCTTGGTATTGGCATTAGTCTTGAGTTCACGGCACAATTCAAACCCACTTTGCCCTGGCAAAATGACATCGAGCATCACCAAATCTGGTGTCTGCAATTGCAGTTTTAACTGTGCCTCCTCAACGCTTTTAGCGGTGAGCACTGTTATCCCTGCTTGTTTGAGGTAAAGCGTTAACACTTGCATTTCTGTTAAGCTATCTTCAACTAAAAGGACTGTAGTCATAAAAAATATTTCCGTAATACAACACTATTCATTTTTTAGTAATCTTCTACAAGATTAATGAAAATCCGTGAACTTTCATTAAATCAAGGAAAATGATTTTAGCTAATTTTTCATGATACTAGCTATTAGCAATCAAAGAAGAGACTTAGTTAATAAGAATGCTATTCTTTGTTTTGCTTGTCTTAGATTTGTTTTTTCAGTGAATAATGCATGACTGCTTGTTAACTCTCAAAGGATGTCAATCAGAACATTTACAAACTAAGCTTGAACTGTTTGTAGAGTTTCCAATTGGACAGGCTTGGGAGTTGGTAGATGCTTTTGTAGGATTTTGAGTACCTTCTCTGCGGTGATGGGCTTTGCTAAAAAGCCAGAAGAGCCAACCATTTTTGCACGCACCCTATCTACTATACCGTCATTGCCCGTAAGAATAATCACAGGCGTGTTCTTGAAAGCCGAGACGCGGCGAATTTGAGTACAAATTTCATATCCATTGGCGATCGGCATAACCAAGTCTAAAAAGATGAGGCTTGGTTTGTACTCTAGCAATATCGGCAGTGCTGTGACTGGGTCTTGAACATTAAGAAACCGATAACCCGCTTGAGCAAGAATGTTACCCATCTTCAGGCTATCGCTATCGCTGTCATCAATGTGGGCGATCAACGAACCAGTTTCTTCAGGCTGAAGCAAGTTTACGGGTGGAGAGTTAAAGGTTGACTGAGAGTGAGTGGCTTGAACCGGATGAACGAAATCGTATTCCTCAACCTTAGTGGATTTTGTCAACTGTGGAGTCAGGAGGGGATGAGTTTCTGTTAAAGGCTTTGACAAGCGTTGAGATGACGCAACCAGTATTCTGCTATTATCAATAGCACCATTAGCTGGGGTTTGTTTTGCGGATGAGGGCGAGGATACCGCTCCTGCAACTGGAGTCGGTAAGTCTGGGATGGTTAAGAGTTCTAGAATACCTTGGTCAGCCAAATTCTGTATGACACTTGCCACGGTTGTCAAATTTTGTCTCATCTGTAAGGCAATATCCCAAATGGTGTTTTCACCATTGGCGAGTTGGCTGAGGGTGAAGAAAGTTTTAGAAGTCGTTAAATTTTGCTCATTCATGGGCAACTTAAAAATCGGTGCCATGTCAGGGCAAAGCGTTCCTAAACCGATATTTTGCCATTGCTTGCACAGATCAACGGCTGCTTGTAACGATTGCTTTACCTCTATTAAGGCAATTGGATGTACTTTTTTGGGCAACCAAAAGCTTCTTAACTTTGAATGACCTACTAGGGTAAATAAAACCTCATCAACAATTTTGCTAATAATCCTTTTTGCCTGCGTTAGGGTCAACTGATTTTGATTGATACCTCCCTGAAGCAAATGATATTCCCATAGTTCATCTTCTTGCCTATGAGGAGCATCAAATTTCACGCTAGGGCAATCTTGCGTCACTGCTCTGTGCCAACGCCGAACGCGGTGAACTCCTCCCGTAGCATATAACAAACGTCCCAAGAATAAATATAGATGCCACTGGTTATCGCCCGACGACAAAATCAGCTCTCCAGTTGCTCGTTGCTGGCTTAACACTGCTAACCTTTCGGCAATATTCGCAAAGCTTGGAAATCCTGGCTGCATTACGTAATATCCTTTAATAAAAAGTTACCCAACAGGTAAGCTGCACCCAGTTGTTCCCAACTTCTAGCCTTCGGTTTTTACCGTTAAACAGCAATACTCCGGCTATTTTACTTATGGTAGACAAGTGTCATCGAATGTTATATCAGTAATATTACGTAAAAAAACCCATTATATTTTAAATAATTGTAAAGAAAAAATTAAACATTGGGTAAGATAAAAAGATGAGTTTATTGAGTTCATACTATGAGTGCAAGAAGTGAAGCAATTTAGAGTAATATTTTTAACATTTGTTTACAAAAATCTTATTTTCCTAGTACCTCAGCTTTTTACTCAAAAAATGCCAAAAGCAAGGATATTAGCTAAGCTTGATTATAAAATGTAGTGCAAAAACTTTGCAAACTTGCTCTGGTAGATGAATGAATATTTATTTTTTGAAAAAAAGTTCATAAAGATTTTTTACAACGACTTAATACTATTGGAGTACACAAAATTTAACGTTTAATGACTCATTGGCAAATTTTCTTGAAAAAATCCGTTTAATGTGCGATTTAAAACCGTATCTGCACGCAGATGCACGCAGATAATTTATCTGTGTGCATCTATGTTCATCTACTAAGCTATAGTTTTTTTCATAGTGAAATAATCCTGAACCTCCCCTTGATCATCAATAAATTTGACATCAAGCCTTTTCCCATGTACATCCAACACGAGTGACCCAGGAATACTGAGTGACGTATACATTGCTGGATGCGGAGATACCTGGTCAGCTAAAGCAGATGTACCTGCAACGATATACACTGTCCCGGCGTGCGAAGCCGCAAGAGGTTTTTGGTAAGGTGTTGATTCGTCTTCTCGCCCACTTCCTCCATCTTTTTTCATCTTTTCTGTAAAGGTGTCGGAAGTGCCATAATGTCCATTAATAAGGTAGGAGCGCTCGTAGGAGTGACTGTGACCACCCAACACAAGGTCTACACCTGCTGCTTCTAAAATGGGAAGCGCATGCTCTCTGATTTCAATCAGCTCAATCTCTGTATCTGAATCATGTGATCCCTTAGTGTAGGGAGGATGATGCCAAAAAGCAATCTTCCAATCCTTGTCGGTTGCTGCAACATCGCGTGCTAACCAGGTTAACATTGCACCTTGGGGAGTGCGATACTCTTGTTGGGAACTGTCCGAAGGGCGATCGCCTGCTTGGGGTGGACGTGTGCGTTCGCCCCCTTGGGGCGGGCGCTCTGCGCCATCGCTACCATAGGAATCTAAACAAATAAAATGGATATTGCCGTAGTCAAATGAGTAATATGCGGCGGTTCCAGACGGTACACCTCCTGCTTCCCCACGAGTTGGCATTGTGAAAAGCTCATAGTATGGTCCTGTCTGCAATAGAGAATTAGCATTTCCAGCATCATGATTGCCGATCGCCGTCCAAAGAACACTACTACGCAGGAATTGGGGATACATCTCAAATATTCCCCGCTGATACTCTTCATAAGTACCAGTATCATACGCATTGTCGCCAAGCATCAGCCAAAGGTCGGTATGGCGAGTCCCTGTAAATTTCAGGTAGCCATCGCGCACGCTTGCTGCAATATCATTCCCACGTCCTGCATCTCCTAAAACTAAGATACGTAGCGGTCGAACTTCTTCTGGTGCTACGTTTTGTGATGGTGCAGTGACAAAAAAGTAATCTTCTGTCCCCCCCGCTTGTACACCCGTTGTTGTACCAATTGCGTAATAATACTTCGTGTCTGGCGTGAGTCCAGTAAGTTTGACAGTGTGGTCACAGGTAATCGTTGTTTCTTTTTGCGTTAAATCAAGTCTGTCTGAATTTGTGCCATACCACACTTTGCCATCAACAGCAGCATTAGTAGCCCAGCGGATAATTATGCTAGACTCAGTGCCTACCTGTAGATACGGACCCCGAACAATTTGCAGATTCTCAAGGAAGGTTCCTTGCTCTGCCTCAAGGTAGATTAGCATCATCGGCGAAATAATATCCGATGTTAACTTGTTTAACAGAAAAATTAAATTTTTACAAATATTTTACAGAAAAACTTTCAGGAAAAAAACCTCTGTTGTTACAAAAGCAAGCTTCGGTTAGGCAACTTGTACAAGGTTTTGCAGATTATGACTGAGAAACCGGCTTTGCAGGGTGGTTAAAACAGTGAACAGCTACCTACGCAGTGACGCTTTCTCGGGCTGGTGTGGTTGTACTGACACCAACGCTTTCGTGCTCTTGGTGTGGTGTTTCCCCCAACGATGAAACTGATAACTGATAACTGATAACTGGTAACTGGTAACTGTTAAATGACCTACTTCGCATCATGCTTTAACAGCTTTGCCAATGTAGCACACAGAAGTGTCATCATTAATTCTGATTTTCAAGAATTCTGCTTTTTCGTCCTGACTTTGGTTATTCAAACCCTTCAAGAATATATCTCTGATAGTTTTAAAGTTAGTCCCATCAGTTAAGTCAAATCCTTTGATGACGATATCTCCAAAGCCAGTGCTTTCCATGATATCAGTCAATTCCTGGGGGTTAATAAACTTATTCCAGTCGTGAAGCCCGCATGGTATTTGTCTGACAACATATTCCAGAAGCCAAATCATTATCACTTTAGATTGAAAAGTTCTATTGATAGTGTCAAAGAAAAATAATCCTTTTTTCTTTAAAACTCTGTAAGCTTCTGAAATGACTTTGCTCAAATCTTCAATATGCTCTAAAACATCAAAACACACAACGACATCAAATGTGTTTTCATTATAAGGAAGGTGTTCAGCGACTCCACATTGATAGTCAATTTGTAGGAGACTTTCTCTTGCGTGTTCTTGTGCAACTTTGATTGAATTTAAAGATAAATCAATACCTGATACATTTGCTTTCTGTTTGGCTAAAAATTCACACGCTAATCCACCTCCACACCCAATGTCTAAAACTTTGATTCCTTGCCAACATGGGATATAACTTTTAAACCACTCAAATCTTGACTTGTTTAAATGGCTCGATAGATGTAATGTTTCGCCTTGCTTCCACCATTTATCTGCATTCAAATCATAATATTCTAAGTCATTCTTTTTCATTTTTCTACTCTATCTTTATGTGAAGAATTTGGGGTTTTGCCCTATACTCGCAAGGGCGCAAGGAATTGCGCCCCTACACCCTCTACAAAGCCCTATTTTTTGCTTCTCCACGTAAGTTATAAAATCGTGAGTGAAGGCTTAGCCAATGAGGTGGAGTACATCACGCACTACACTGTAGCCAGCCAAATCCCAAAATAGGTAAGCCACAAAGCCAATCATGGCTAAGCGTCCATTCCACAGTTCCTGTTGGGGATTCCAACCAAAAATCCAGGCATTGCGATCAGCGCCGTTGTATGCCTTGGCAACAGGAGGTAATTGAGTAGCGTCGTTGGTACCAGATTTCATTGTTTACATTCCTTAATAACTCTGCTCTTGCCTTCATAGTATTTACTGAATCGGCAGTTGCTGTCTGTCTTTGGGGGAATTTGTTAGTACTTCTTTCGATTGACGCTTTCAAAGGCTAGAAACCTTTTTTCTCAGAGATGATTTATAAAGTAAACGTTAAATTGTAGGATGCGTTAAAGCCAGAGTACGGCATCGCCTAACAGTGGTGCGTTACGGCTCTTATTTCACTCTCTCAAACTCTCAAATCCGCGCGATAGCCGCAGGACACCCTACTTAATATTTACTTTATAAATGACCTTTCAATCATGAATTAGATAAGTAAGCGGACATAATTAAACGTAGGATGTGTTAGGCGCAGCCCTAACGCATCAATTCCGCTTCTCAGCATCGGTTACGCGATCGCCTATGGCGGACACTCCGTGTCATCGCGCTTCCCATCCTACGATGGTTCATTTTCATTCCACAAACCTACTTATACCAATTCTCTGTAAACTTGCACTTAATACTAGCTCTTTTACTCTTGGCGTGCTTGGCGACGCCAGTCGCCTGCGGAGGAGACAGTACTGAAGGCGGGTTTCCCGCCGTAGGTAACTGTCGTTGGAAACCCTCCTGCAGCGCTGGCTCGTCTTGGCGGTTCGTTTAATAAATATTAAGTGCATCTTCATGGAGAATTGGTATTACAAATTTTTCACGTAATTTTTTAACAGAGCAATTGGCGAATAAAACATAAGTAGTTATACTATCTGGTAGTTGTATTCAATATTTGATTAAAAGCAAAAATATGAATTAAGATTCTGTTATTTATGATACATATTAGTTGGGGAATGACCAATATTTTGATTGATTGCCAATACAGAAACTAGTGCAACATGATAGGAGTTTGTCAGGAGTTGATTATTGTTTTTTCTAAACAGAGTATAAAAAATGCTTTTTTAAGAAGAACACAGAACACAGAACGCTAGTTACAGAATATCCCCACAAGGGGAATCCGGGGGTATGGCAACGCGGAAGACTTTCTTTTTTTCCACGAATCAATTCGGGGGCTTGGAACCAGTTCTCACCGAAGCTGAACTCTTAATTCAGCAAGGAGAAAACGCGTTTAACATTCTGACGAATGATTAGTAGCGGATGATTCTTTCTTGGTCAAACGCTCTCATGGTTTCGATTTCGGGTCATAGCCTTATTCGTAATGGTAATTCATCTTAACAAAGTATCCGCAGCGTACCACTTCTAGATAATGCGTTATACTTCGTTAACGCTCCCTACGGATGTAAGATTAACTTTTATAATTACCTCTAGGTACTGCCATTTAGGAACGAACAAATTGCTGAAATTGCTAAACTTTAATCTTTAGATACAAAAAAACAAGATACCGCTGTGGTTGATGCTGTAAATTTAGTATTTACGGACATTCAGCTAGAGTTTCAGGTGACCGAAGTACGAAAAAATCATTTTGGTTCTGAATCAGGAAATTGTATGAAAAGTGACATGGCAGTCGAAAAATTGCGCCGCTACAAAGAGTATGGGGAATCTGTCATCCAAAACCTTGAGTTGGTTTCGCAGAACCCACCTCCCAAAGACAGTTGGGTTCCGAGTAGCCTTTATGAAAGTATCCAACGCCTACAGCAGTCTGCCGAAAGAACGGTGCAACTTGCATCCTCGCCAGTCAAAATCGGTATCATGGGGGAGTTCAGTAGTGGAAAAACTTTACTTTTAGGCAGTTTGATTGGCTACGCTGATGCTTTACCAGTCAGTGAAACCCCTACTACAGGGAACGTCACTGCGATCCACCTCGTTCAACAACCAGACTTTCAGACAACGAAGCTTGGTAAGTTTAAAGTTGAATATCTTTCTAGTGAAGGAGTGAAAGAGTGCTTGCGCTTCATGCTGGAGGAAGCCGAACAACGAGCAAAAATGGGAGAACTTTCTTCAGCACAGCTTGCGGCTCTCAAAAGTTTACACCCCAAAAGAGAAGTTGACATTAACGGTATCTTAAGATGGTGCGAGGAAGCATGGAAACCCCAAAGCTTAGAATTACGCTCGCTCCTGAGGGAACTGGTTGTTTTCGTCCGTACCTACAGCGTTTACGCAGAAGATATCTGCGGTAAAAGTTACGAGATTGACAATACGACTGCTCATAAAGGGCTGAGGCTTGCAGAGCCGCCCATGAATATCTTAGAGCTCAGCTTTGACCGTTTACCGTCGCCTCCTAAACGCTGGGAAAATTTAGCACAACCCTCAGTTCAGGACTTGCAAAATAGCTTCTCGCTGATTCGCCGCATAGATGTCACAGTTGAGGTTTCAAAAGAAATCTGGGATTTGTCTTCTTTACAAGGAACAAATGAGTTTATTCTCCTAGATTTTCCGGGATTGGGAGCTGCTGATTCTGGCGTGAGGGATGCTTTTTTATCTTTGCGGGAACTGCGAGATGTCCAAACTATCCTGTTGCTGCTTAATGGTCGATATCCTGGGGGCGCAACCGCAGCAAAAATCCGCTCTCTGCTGGAACGGGATAAGGGACAAGACCTGAGAGACCGGATTATTGTGGGTGTGGGGCGCTTCAATCAAATTCCCCTCTCAAGCAGCGACGAACGCGCCATTGATGACCTTTTATATGAGATTTTTCTTTCAGAAGAAGTTGTTCTTGATCGCCTCAGCATTCTCAAACTAACTATCGCCAGTGCTAACAATTTGACCACGGAAAAAAAGAATATCGTTTTGCTGTCGCAACTTTATGGGTTGACCAAATTAGCAGAACTTTCTTCTCTAGTGCAAGTTTGCTCAACAGAATTCTTACCTGATTTGGATAAACCCAACAAACCAGACGAGTCTGAACTGCGAAGCAAATGGCAACAATTGAGTGAAATGTTACCTCCTTCTACTACCTTGCACAAACAACTCAGCGACTATGCTGAAGATGGTGGTCTTGGTAGATTGCGCTCATTATTGAAAGAGCATGTTGCTCTTCATGGTATGAAGCAACTTGTAGAAGACACTCAAAGGGCTGCTGAGGGTTTGCGAAAAGAGCAGAATAACCTAAAAAATATTTTAGAGGAAATCCCGACTTACATACCCGTTGTGGAAAACCCTGCTTTTCTCACGCTGCGCGAAGCAATTGAAAATTTAGTTACGACCTACAGACGATTCCAAGAAGATTTAGAAAAACAGCCGATTTTGAAGAACCGCAACAGTGTAGCAGTGAGCGATATTGTTAAGGATGAGTTAACTAATAAAATCTTTTTTGATTGGAGCGAGTGGAGTTTACTTTTTGACAGAACCAAAAATGGCACAATCTCCCTGACAAAAAGTGAAAGCTTTTTTGAAGAAGATGAAGTTGACGATTCGATTCCTACGAAAAGCGATGATTTTTATACGGCATTTGTCAACACTCTTCAGGAAATGCAAGCGTTCGCCCATGAACAAACGACAGAAGCAGTCACCGATTTGTTTGGCAAATTATCTGCTGATGTACAACTAGAACGGGAAAAACTAAGTACAATTTTGCTAGCCGAAAAAGAAAAGCAAATTGAGCAAAAGTTTGGTAAAAGCCAAGTCCGCTTTTTTAGAAACCTGCTGCGTGCTATTGACCCCACGAATAAATGGCAAAACCTCATTATTCAGCACAGCGGGCTTGCTAATAGTGCGACTCCTATCAATGCTGACACTTTATTTCCCCTCGCACGCAAGGACGACAAGCACCAGAATGGTCAAATTTTTGACTGGAGTCCTGATAAACAGTTTTCTGTTCCCCCAAGACCTTTCAATCACCAAGTTGCTGTTTTACGGCTGCGAGACGAAATAACTGCAAGTGCAGGGTTGCATCTTGTGCAGTACGTGAGTCAGTTAACCAAACAGGTAAAATCTTCGTTTTCTAGAGCTTTGAAAGAGATTGTAGATAATTTGCAAGAACTTTTAAAGTCGAAGCATGAACCTTTACTGAGATATATAGCTTCTGCACAAGAACGAACGTCTGCTCCTATTCCACCTTGGTTGGAGACTCTTTCCCAAATTCCCACTATTTCTTATCCAGAGGAGATGAATCATTAAACAGGCGTTGCTGATTAATGGGATGAATTTTGTTTCGCGCAAAGGCGCAAAGACGCAAAGAATCTATCTTTAGTTTTGGACAAAAATCTCCATTCATCCCGCAAATATGCAACGCCATTAAACAAGAGTGCAAAAGTCAATTTTATGAAAATGGAACCACAGATGGACAATAAATAAAAGTTTTTCCTCTGTCTTCGCGATCGCATCTTTTCAGACTTCTTTAGATTTACTTTATAAATCAGATCTGAAGGCGATCGCCCTTAGGCTACTGTCCACAAACCTTGGCTTGACTCCAAAAAAGACATATCTGCCTACAAACAGAAATGCCGCTCACTTGGGGCGTAGTACTAGATATAGAAGTTATGCATTGACAATATGGACAATAAATGCATTGCGAGAAAAAGGAAGGTTAAGATGCGATTGCGCAAAGCGCAGTGCCAGAGGCAATCGCTGGTATTGACAAAAAGTTTCTCCAGAAGCGATCGCTTCTTATGATAAAGCTAATTGATACTATAGCGGTTCTCAATTGAATAGAATACAGTTTTAAATTCTTGTGGGATGGGCATCCTGCCCGTCCTATTATCTGGGCGGGCTAGAAGCCCACCCCACAAGATTTGTATTGCACTCAAACGAGAACCGCTATAGCACCGCTGTGGGAAAATGTGATTATGCGATGATGCGGCTGCTGTGGAGCCAAGATTCAACGGACAATGCTCTTAAAACAGTACCAGCCGCAGTGAACAGTGAACAGTGACCAAAAAACTGCTAACTGGTAACTGGTAACTGGTAACTGATAACTGGTAACTGGTAACTGATAACTGCTAACTGTCTTAGTACAGCATTTCATGAATTCATAATGTTTTTAAACGCATTCGTGACGCAGAATTTTCGTTTAAGTTTTCGCGCGTGAACTTATGCAATCATGTACTAAGATTGGGGATGCTCACCCAAGGATTCTAAATTTTCACGGATAGTGATTGTGTTGGGATGATTCTCCCCTAAGCTGCGTTCAGCAATTTCCAAAGCTTTGATGTAGAGTGGTTCTGCTTCAGTGTACCGTCCTTGGGATTCGTAGAGTAGAGCCAAGTTGTTGTAACTAGTGGCGACAGAGGGATGCTCTTCTCCTAGCAGGCGTTGGTATAGTTCCAAAGCTTTGATGTAGAGTGGTTCTGCTTCAGTGTACCGTCCTTGGGAACGGTAGAGTAATGCCAAGTTGTTGTAACTAGTGGCGACAGAGGGATGCTCTTCTCCTAGCAGGTGTTGCCTTAGTTCCAATGCTTTGATGTAGAGTGGTTCTGCTTCAGTGTACCGTCCTTGGGAACGGTAGAGTAATGCCAAGTTGTTGTAACTAGTGGCGACAGAGGGATGCTCTTCTCCTAGCAGGTGTTGCCTTAGTTCCAATGCTTTGATGTAGAGTGGTTCTGCTTCAGTGTACCGTCCTTGGGAACGGTAGAGTGATGCCAAGTTGTTGTAACTTTGGGCGACATTGGGATGCTCTTCTCCGAGCAGGCGTTGCGTTAGTTCCAATGCTTTGATGTAGAGTGGTTCTGCTTCAGTGTACCGTCCTTGGTCAGAGTAGAGTAATGCCAAGCTGTTGTAACTAGTGGCGACATTGGGATGCTCTTCTCCCAGCAGGCGTTGCCTGAGTTCCAATGCTTTGATAAGGAGTGGTTCTGCTTCAGTGTACCGTCCTTGGGAATAGTAGAGATAAGCCAAGTTGTTGTAACTAGTGGCGACATCGGGGTGCTCTTCTCCCAGCAGGCGTTGCCTGAGTTCCAATGCTTTGATAAGGAGTGGTTCTGCTTCAGTGTACCGTCCTTGGTCAGAGTAGAGATAAGCCAAGTTGTTGAAACTGGTGGCGACATGAGGATGCTCATCTCCCAGCAGGCGTTGCCTTAGTTCCAATGCTTTGATGTAGAGTAGTTCTGCATTAGTGTACCGTCCTTGGGAATAGTAGAGATAAGCCAAGTTGTTGAAACTGGTGGCGACATGAGGATGCTCATCTCCCAGCAGGCGTTGCCTTAGTTCCAATGCTTTGATGAAAAGTGGTTCAGCTTCAGTGTACCGTCCTTGGTCAGAGTAGAGTTCTGCCAAGTTGTTGTAACTAGTGGCGACATTGGGATGCCCTTCTCCCAGCAGGCGTTGCCTTAGTTCCAATGCTTTGATGAAAAGTGGTTCAGCTTCAGTGTACCGTCCTTGGTAATAGTAGAGAAGAGCCAAGTTGTTGAAACTGCCGGCGACATGAGGATGCTCATCTCCCAGCAGGCGTTGCCTTAGTTCCAATGCTTTGATGTAGAGTAGTTCTGCATTAGTGTACCGTCCTTGGGAATAGTAGAGAAGAGCCAAGTTGTTGAAACTGGTGGCGACATCCGGATGCTCATCTCCCAGCAGGCGTTGCCTTAGTTCCAATGCTTTGATGAAAAGTGGTTCAGCTTCAGTGTACCGTCCTTGGTAATAGTAGAGAAGAGCCAAGTTGTTGAAACTGCCGGCGACATCGGGATGCTCTTCTCCCAAACGGGATTGGACAACTGATACACATTGCTTTAACCACGGTTGAGCCAGTGCATACAAACCCTGTCCTTCATAAAACCAACCCAAGCCAGTAAAAACCAAAATTAATTTTTCATCACTGACTGCATCAGTCAGATTTTGTGCCACCTCTGCTAAATGTGGGATAGCAGGTGTTAAGGCAGTGATTTGGTTCTGATTAGGTGTATCAGGAATTTCTTTTGCCACTTCTACCATTGCTTGGCAAAAACTAGACTTCTGCGAGTCGCCTGAAGCTAAGTTCTTTTGCTTGTTTCTCAGAAACTCTCGAATCAACTGATGTAACTGATAAGTATCTTCGCCCTGTAACAGGTGCAAGTTTTCTAATTCTACTCTTGCATCTTCCAGTTCTTCTGCGTCTTTCTCAGCAGCAGCACGTTCCACTAGTGACCAAGGAATCCCAGCTAAAGCAAATAAACTTAGTAAACAACCTAACTCAGTAGCAGACTCACTTAATTCGGACCAACTCAATTCAAAAGCAGCTGCAACTCCACGTTTGATATCTACAGTCCAAGTGGGGTCATTTTCTTTTACTTCTAAAGAAGGATGCCCTAGCCCTTTTTTCTCTAAGCGTCGCAGCATTTCAGTCAAAGATATCTTACGCTCTTTCACATACCGCCCGGCTAATTGCAACGCCAGAGGTAAGTAGCCTAAACGCTGAACGAGTTCTTTTGCTTTTGTCGATTCTTGGGTGACCTTTTCTTCCCCAACCAATTGAGTCAGTAATGAGAGTGCATCTTCCTCCTGCAAAACTTCCAAAAACAGAGAACCACGATCATCTAACTTGAGTCGTGTTGTTATGAGTACTTTAAACTGGGATGGTTGTGGTGGTAGATAAGGTTTTATGTCACTGTAATTCTTTACATCATCCACAACCACAAGCGTGTTTCCCGGATGGTGCCAATGCTGCCAACACCAGCGTACTCGTTCTGGTAACTCCAAATCTTCTGGCGGCTGCAAGCCCAAATTTATTCTCGCAAATTCTATGATCCGCAAACCAATATCTTCTTCTCTTGCGCGTAACCAGCAGATACCGCCAGAGTAAGTGTGCAACTGTAAGTGTAGCAGTGAGTACTGGATTGCTAATTCTGTTTTACCAACTCCCCCCATGCCTTCAACAGCAGCAATGACGACTTCATTATTGCGTTGTAACTGTTGATGGAGGCGTTCTAATTCCTTTCCTCGACCGATAAATTTATCTGTGTTACTGGGGGGAATATTTTGGGGAAAACCTGTTGGTTTAGGAATATTACTCAAATTGTTTACAGTTTGGTAAATCTGAGTGATATCTCCTACTGTAATATTCCCCTCAGCCCGAACATTCTCAAAGATTTTTTGTACAGCTAATTGACTATTTCCTTGAAGTTGAATATTGTTGTCACCTTGAATCGCTTGCATTCCACCAGAAAACGTTGAGTTTTCTGCTTGCTGCCGGATTATTGGTTCTGTCTTGCTAGTCATGATTTTAACAGTTATCAGTTATCAGTTATCAGTTACCAGTTATCAGTTATCAGTTATTAGTTATAGCAATCCGAATTGAATTGTGAGAAAGCACGTAGATTTAACATCAAATTTAAAAGTAAAATTTTATTCAGCCTTGGCGAATAGAAATCGCGGCTACACAGACGAAACCCGCCTACCCGGGTTATTCTATGAAGTCCACGCACCATCTGGACTTTGTTTGTGTAGTAGCGAATTCTATTCGCCCAATCGGTTTTAAATTTCTCATCAATGATGTAGGATTGCTATAGCTCATAAGTTTGGTAGTAGCAGAGTAAGATACAAGCTTTCGGTATGACTTTCCGGATTTTTCGGTTTATTGAAATTTTACAGCAGAATTGAGGAGTCAGAAGCTACACAAACAAAGCCCAGGCGATTAGAAATCGCGGCTACACAAACAAAGTCCGCCTGCGCGGACTAAATTATAAAGGGGGTATTAGATCCGGATTTGGTATAAAGCAGGCAGAGCCTCTTAAATCAGTTATCAGTTATCAGTTATCAGTTATCAGACAACAGGTTTGTTTGGTACAAGCCCCATCAGGTATTGATGGGGATTAACTGATAACTGTTCACTGTTCACTGATAACTGTATCGGGCTATTGCACCAAAATCGAGCGTATCAAAATGCTCATGACTTCACCTGTCCTGCCAGCTGGTACGAGGGGACTCCAATCACTGATTTGGGCGGGTAGAGTCGATAGGAGGTATTACTCTCCGTACCTCTCTGTTAAATCTAGACGTGAAACTTTCGTTTCATCCAGCTTCCGATATTCTTAGAGGTTAGTTAGCTTTTGTATTCCTTCTCTCCCTGCTACTAGGAGTTTGCGCCTGCAAGAATTCTACAAATTTCACTTCCTCTTTGCTCATGTGGATGTAGTCATGACAGCTTTCGTGTATTACTATTAGGTTTGTATCCTTCCAGTTTTCATGATTGCCGTCTCTGTGATGTATATGTACTCTTTCTTCTGAGGTCAGTTTGTGACCACAGTATCCACACGTATGGCTTTGCTTTCTTAATAGTTTTGAGGTTGTGCCGTCGTATAGTTTGCTGTTCCTTTCAGACCAGTAGACTAAATCTCCGTCGAATGGTGATTTATTTCCTTTGACTTTGATGTGACGGTTTTCGGAGTAAGGAACCGTAGGGAAGGCTTGTTTTACCAGCTTTTCAACTGATAGCCTATCTTGTTTGGTTTCTTTGTTAAATACCGTGAATGCTCTATGGTTCATATGCCACAGTGAGAAGCGTGACCCGTCCATTTTGCAGTACTTATGGTATTGTCTCCAGCCCCTAACTATTGGTGTTAGCTTTTGGGCTTTCACCTTAGCGCCATAATTCGAGCTATTGACGATTTTCTTGACTTTCTTATGAAAAGCTTTGTAGTTTTCCTCTGAGGGAACACATCTAAACTTCCCGTTTTGCTGTACTTTAAAATGCCAGCCTAGAAAGTTGAATCCATCTGTCGAGGCGGTTAGCTTTGTCTTTTTCTCGCTTATCTTTAATCTTCTTTTGGCTAGGAATTGGTTGATTTTGTCAAGTAGTTCTTCTTCGCTTTCTCCTGGTTTAAGGAAGAATACCATATCATCTGCATATCTTACAGATGGGTGAATTTCCTCTACTCCGTTGAGGGCGATATTAGCTAATAATGGACTTACCACACCTCCTTGTGGGGTTCCTTGTTCAGGAAATTCTGGGTTTATTCCTGCTTTTAATGCTCGGAAAATCCCATCCCTTAATGCTCTTGGAGCTATGAGGTTTTCCATGATGGTGGAGTGGTTTATCCGGTCGAAACATTTTTCTATATCAAGCTCAAGGATTCTCTTGTTTATGCCATTGGCTTTTGAGTTTAAGTTGTTAAACACTTGCTTTTGGGCATCGTGGGCAGAGCGCCCGGTTCTGAATCCATAGCTGTTTTCATGAAAAGTTGCTTCGTGTGCTGGTTCTAATGCGTATTTAGCTAGGCATTGCCAAGCTCTATCCGCAATGGTAGGGACTTTCAGGTATCTAATGGAGCCGTCTTTCTTGGGAATTGGTATCTTTCTTAATCTGTTGTGATACCATTGCGGTTGTCTGAGGAGAAGTTCAAGATTGAACCGTTCTTCAAACGTTAAGGCAGTTTTTCCATCGATGCCTGCTGTCTTTTTACCAGCATTTAGCTGAGTTACTTGACGAATCGCCAGAAACCTAGCTGCTTTGGATTTCAGAATTAGCTTTTGTAGTGACCTAGCTTTGCGCTTGTCTCCAACTCGAATAGCTTTGAACACTCTTTTTTGTAAGCGGAAAAGGTTCGCCCGGAATTTCTTCCAGGGTA
>Ga0209902_100754_pt1 | contig 25727 bp, 25 predicted proteins | sample FECB27metaG_FD_188304 | JGI IMG/M metagenome (GOLD analysis project Ga0209902, IMG submission 188304) | Cyanobacterial communities from the Joint Genome Institute, California, USA - FECB-27 (SPAdes) (version 2) | ecosystem: Environmental > Aquatic > Thermal springs > Hot (42-90C) > Microbial mats...
GCAACCGGCTCACCTCCTACTCATCCATGATCCAGATGCCGCAGTTCTTCGCGGTGGTCTTGATCCTCTCGATCCTGGGCATCCTGATCTACGTGCTCTTCTTCCTGCTCGGGAAGAAGTACGCGAGCTGGGAGGCCTAGCCTGGGGGAAGGCGCAGCGGCCTCCACATACTCGGTGTCATCCCAGCGAAAGCTGGGACCCAACGGGCCGCTGGCGCAGAAGGAGGAATGGATCCCCGCTTTCGCTGGGATGACATCGAGCGGATGGGACGATCAGGGCCGAGGGAGGCCCGGACCGCCACATCGAGTTTGGGAGTGAGGACGGTGAACAGAACAGCCGCCCCGCTCCAAGGGACTAAGGGACGATCCATCAACAGGGGTACGATTGAATGACCAAGTTCTCGCTTTCAGGCGGCATGAGCCGCCGCACCTTCCTGCAGGTTTCCGCAGCCGGCGTGGTGACCGCATCGGCGCTCGGCGGCATCGGCCGCGCCAGCGCCGCGCCCTATCCGAAGTTCACCTGGATCTCGCCGCGCGGCACCCTCGAAGTGCTCGACGATTATCCGTACTGGATCGGCAAGAAGATGGGCTATTTCGATGGCCTCGAGGTGGCGACCGATATGCAGCCGGGCCCGTCCGACGGCACCGCCACGGTGAAGTTCGTCGATGTCGGCCAGGCCGACATGGGCTTCCCCTCGCCGGGCGTGTTCTCGTTCGCGCTCGAAAACGGCATGAAGCTGAAATCGGCCTTCCACATGGGCGCGCTCGATACCTTCAGCCTCGCCTTCCGCAAGGGCGAGGGCTCCAATGACCTGAAGAAGCTCGAAGGCAAGACCATCCTGCTCGGCTCGGCCGCCTGGCAGCCGATCGTCGATCCGATGCTCGCCGTGCACGGCGTCGATATCTCCAAGGTGAAGTATGTCGAGGCCGGCTGGCCGACCTGGGGCACCGCGCTCGCCAGCGGCCAGGGCGATGCGGCCCTCAGCTGGGAAGGCCTGCGCGCCGAGTGGATCGGCTCCAAGCTCGACTTCGAATACTGGCTGGGCGTGCAGCACTCGCCGCTCTTCGCCAACACCTTCGTGGTGCGCGCCGCCGACCTCGACGATCCCGACAAGAAGGCCTTCCTCGACAAATACCTGCGCGGCTGGGCCATGGGGCTCGAGTTCGCCTATCACAATCCGCTTGCCGCCGTCGAAGCGGTGTTCGAGCAGTTCCCGACGCTCGCCACCAATATCGGGCCCGAACTGGGCGCCACCTCGATCCTGCAGCAGATCGCCGTGTTCCGCGGCGACATGTCGAAGCGCAAGGGTTGGGGCGACCACGACATCGCGGCCTGGCAGACCTTCTTCGACAAGATCTACGAGCTGAAGCAGATCACCAAGCCGGTGAAGGCCGAGGACGTGGTGACCAACGACGTCATCGGGCCTGCCAACGACTTCGACCACGACAAGGTCAAAGCCGATGCCGCCGCCTACGTGCTGTCGGACGCCTTCAAGGCGATCAACATCGAGGACGTCAAGGCTCACCTCTACGACCAGGCCATTCCGGCCGATCGCTGAGCCAACGTGCGGGCGGCATCCAGGCGGTGCCGCCCGCACCCTTCAAAGCGCCCCACCACCGGCGTCATCCGCGCGAAGGCGGGGATCCACCTCGCCGCTCGCACGGGGGGTGAAATGGGTCCCGGCTTTCGCCGGGATGACATCGGTGGGTTGGGCAAGCCTGCGAACGGCAACACGATTTCATGGCCATACGGCCGAACAAGCATAAGCGGATGGGGAGGGCCGGATGGCCAATGTGGTAAAAGTTCTGGTCGTCGGGCTCGGCAATATGGGCGCCTCGCATGCGAGCGCCTATCACCGCAATCCGGGCTTCGAGATCGTCGGGCTGATGAGCCGCTCGATCAGATCCAAGCCCATTCCGGACGAGTTCAAGGGCTATCCGCTGTTCGAGGATTATGACGAGGCGCTGCAGGTGGCCAAGCCCGACGCGGTGTCGATCAACTCATGGCCCAACAGCCATGCCGAATACGCCATCAAGGCGATCAATGCCGGCGCCCATGTGTTCATGGAGAAGCCGCTCGCCACCAACATCGCCGACGCCGAAGCGGTGGTGAAGCTGGCGCGTGAGAAGAACAAAAAGCTGGTGCTGGGTTATATCCTGCGCGTCCATCCCAGCTGGATGAAATTCACCGAACTGGCCCAGACGCTGGGCAAGCCGCTGGTCATGCGACTCAACCTCAACCAGCAGTCGGGCGGGCCGACCTATGACTGGCACAAGAACCTGATCGACTCGCTGATCCCGATCGTCGATTGCGGCGTCCATTATGTCGACGTGATGTGCCAGATGACCAAGGCCAAGCCGGTGCGCGTGCACGGCATCGGCGCCAAACTCTGGGCCGAAGCCGACAAGCAGAATTATGGGCACCTGCATGTCGAGTTCGATGACGGTTCGGTCGGCTGGTACGAGGCCGGCTGGGGCCCGATGATGAGCGAGGTCGCCTATTTCGTGAAGGATGTAGTCGGCCCCAAGGGCGCCGTGTCGATCGTCCCCAACCCCAAGGCGCACAAGGACGGCGTGTCGGATTCCTCCGATATCGACCAGCACACCAAGACCGACGCCATCCAGTATCACCATGCCGAGGTGAACCCCGGCGACAAGAGCTTCGTCCGGAAGGACGAGATCTTCACCATGACCGACGAGCCCAACCACCAGGAGCTCTGCGACCGCGAGCAGGCCTTCTTCCTGAAGGCCATCCAGGAGGATCTCGACCTCACCGAGTCGATGGATGCGGCGGTGAACAGCCTGAGGATCGTGCTTGCCGCCGAGCAGTCGATCAACGAAAAGCGCGTCGTCGAGCTGGCCTGAACCATCCCAGCGGAGCGTTTTCAGGAAAAGTTGCAGACTTTTCCGGTTCGAAAGCGCGACCAAGGAAGAACCGGGCACAACGAAGCCGGCGGGCTGCTGCCCGCCGCTGTCGCCCCACACCCCCAAGCGGAGACCATCGATGACTTCACCGGCAGCCGGACAGGGCTTCGATATCGTGCTGAAGGGCGGCCGCGTCCTCGATGAGCGCAACGGCGTCGACGGGGTGCTCGATGTTGCGATCAAGGCCGGCAGGGTCGCCGCGGTCGGCAAGGACCTCGCCACAGCTGGAGCCAGGGTCGAGGATGTCAGCGGCGCCATCGTCGCGCCGGGGCTGATCGACATCCACACCCACGTCTACCACAAGGCGACCTCGCTCAGCGTCGACCCCGGCTTCATCGCCCGTCGTTCCGCCTGCACCACGCTGGTCGATGCCGGCAGCGCCGGCGCCGGCAATTATGACGGTTTCCGCGACTACGTGATGATCCACTCGCCCTATCGGATCTTCGCCTTCCTCAACATCTCGTTCCCCGGCATTTTCGGTTTCGACAAGGGCGTGTCGATCGGCGAGGCGACGCTGCGCTCGATGCTGCCGGTGGATAAATGCGTCCAGAAGGTCGAGGCCAACCGCGACCGCATCATCGGCGTGAAGGTCCGCATCGGCGGCCCGGTCACCGGCGAGTTGGGGCTCGGCGCGCTGGAAATGGCGCTCGAGGCCGCCAACGCGCTGAACCTGCCGTTGATGACCCATATCGGCACCGCGCCGCCGAGCTATGCCGACGTGGTCGATATGCTGCGGCCCGGCGACATTCTTACCCATTGCTACCGCCCCGACCCCAACTCGGCCATCGGCCCCGATGGCAAGGTAATCGATGCGGTGCTCAAGGCCCGTGAGCGCGGCGTGCTGTTCGACATCGCCCACGGTATGGGCGCCTTCGGCTACGACAGCGCCGAAGCGGCGCTCAACGACGGCTTCAAGCCGGACCTGATCTCGTCGGACGTGCACGTCATCGCCGTCGAGGGGCCGGGCTACGACCTGCTGCACACCATGAGCAAGCTGCTCAATTGCGGCTTGTCACTGCCCGAAGTCATCGGCATGTCGGCCAACCGCCCGGCGCTCGCCATCCAGAAGCCCGAACTCGGCCACCTCGGCGTCGGCGCCGTCGCCGATATCACGGTGCTGAAGCAATACGACAGCAACTACGTGTTCCAGGACGTGGTCGGCAAACGCCGCCAGGGGTCGAGCCTGCTGCAGCCGGTGTCGGTGTACCTGGCCGGCAAATCCATGGAAGTCAGCCGCCGGCCATTCGAGGAGAGTTTTCTCATTGGCGGCCATCATGGGCATGAGCATTAGCGGAGTCCGCTGAGGCCGGCAGTCGAAGGGTGGTGTCTCACCCGATCCTGATCACATTCCCCGTCCGCGCCGACTCCTCGGCCGCCAGCGTCGCCTGCAATGCCGCCGCGGCATCTTCCGGCACGCCGATCTTCGGCGTCGTGCCGCTCAACGCGCAGCCGGTGAAATAGTTGAACTCCTCGCGCAGCGCGCCGCCGCGGACCCCGTCGAACATCGGCCAATAGGTGATGTCGGGCGAGTGCAGCTTGTTGGCATCGACGATGCCGAGCGGCGGGAAGGTGTCCTGGACGTGGATGATGCCTTCGGTGCCGATGATCGACATGCGCTCGTCGATATCGAACGGAGTCTGCGTCGGCATACACCACACCGTTTCGAGCGTCGCGGTGGCGCCGCCGGCGAAGCGGAACATGGTCTGGCCGATATCGGGGTGCTTCAGCCCGCGCACGTCGACCGTCTGCGCATAGGCCGAAACGATCTTGTCGCCCGTCAGCCACAGCATGATGTCGGTGTCGTGGATGGCGTCGCCGACGATCGGGCCGATCTTGTTGAGGATGGTCGGGGTCCAGGCGGCCGGAATGTTCCGGCGCGACGACAGCGCCACCACCTTGCCGATGCGGCCCTCGGCGATCGCCTGCTTGGCCATGCGGTAGCGCGGGTTGAAGCGCACGATATGGCCGATGAACAGGATGCCCTTGGCACCCTTCGAGGCGGCGATGATCTTGTTGGCATCCTCGACGGTCGAAGCGATCGGCTTTTCGAGGAACACATGCTTGCCGGCCTTGAGCGCCGCGATCGCCGGCTCGGTGTGCTGGTCCCACATGGTGCAGATCGACACGGCGTCGATCTCCGGATCGGCGAGCATATCGTGATAGTCGCGATAGAGCTTCTTGACCCCGAACTTCTCGCCCAGAGCCGTGAGCCGATCCTCGGTGCGGGTGCAGAGCGCCGCCAGGTCAAGGTTGGGCACGCCCATGATGGTTTCGGCGTGGATTTCTCCAAACCAGCCGAGCCCGATAATGCCGATACGCAGCTTGTCCAAAACGACCCCCACAAATGACGAAGGCTAAATTGCCTTGCTCAGAAATCCTCAAGCGTCAGCTCGCGCGCCATCACGATGTTGCCCGAGGTCAGCCCGCAATCGACCGGGATCGCCGCGCCGGTGACAGCGCTTGCCGCATCCGAGGCGAGAAAGGCGATCACCCGGGCCACCTCGTAGGGCTCGACGATGCGGCCGAGCGGGTACCAGCGCTCCAGTGTCTTCAAGACGTTCGGATCCTTGGCCTTGCGCTCGTCCCAGACCGGAGTGCGCACCGTGCCGGGCAACACGATATTGGCGCGGATGCCGTAGCGGCCATATTCCTGCGCCAGCGAGCGGGTGAGCGAGATCATCGCCGCCTTCGCGGCGCTGTAGGCCGGGTCGCCCAAGGCCGCGAGGCCATTGACCGAGCCGACATTGACGATGTTGCCGGAGCGCCGCTCGACCATCTGCGGCAGCACCGCATGGGCGCAGGCATAGGCGCCGCCGACATTGGCGGCCATGTCCTCGTCCCAGCCGGCCGGGTCGGTCTTTTCGAAGGTGGCGTGGCGCGTGATGCCGGCATTGTTGACGAGGATGTGCACCTCGCCGAACCGCTTGAACGCCGCGGCCACCGAGGCCGCGTCGGCGATGTCGGCCACCGCCGGCTTCACCGTGATGCCGTCCTTGCCGAGCGTTTCGGCGAGTGCGTGCACCCTGTCGTTGCGATCGAGCGCCGCGATGGTCGCGCCCTCTTCGCCGAAGAAGCGGCAGAGCCACTGGCCGATGCCGCCTGCCGCGCCGGTGATGGCGATGGTCTTGCCGGTGAATGCGCCGCTCATGCGTGCTCCTTCAAAAGTTCGTCCGCGTGGGGTGGCATGCGCCTCAGTTCCCGAACCACCCGTCCTTGAGGTAGCGCATGTACTCGAACACCATGCCGTGCTTCTTGACGAACACCACTTCGAGGAAATCGCCGACGATGAATGGCGGGATCAGGATCTCGACGCCAGGCGCGGCGAGATGTGGCGCGAGGTCATCGACCCGATAGGCGACATGCGGGTTGTCGCGCACTTCGGCCGGCACCGTACTGTCCGGCTCGTAGCGCAGGAACTCGATATGCTCGGGGTGATGGCGCGGATTAGTGACCCAGATGCGGCTCGCCTCGACCCAGTCCTCGCTGGGCTGAGGCACCGTCGTCGTGATCCCCACATGGTCGAACTCGAACGTCGCCATGACGACGCCTCCCCTGCCCTAACTCCCCAATCCTGAAATCATGTTACAGAACCGAAATGCTCGCAACTGGATTCTGTGCCCGTCGCCAAAAGTCTGAAACAAGACAGGCGTCCTGCCATCAGAGAGATCTCGCAAACCACATGTAGGCATTCCACACTGTGGATCGATCGCCGATCGATCTGGTCACCTCCGGCGCAATACTGTAATTGAATTTCATCATCGGAGCGATCGACATGCAGAGGCGCCGCGCCGCGAGGACCGAGAACGAAGAACCCGCCATCGACATCGTCTCGCGCATCCAGCGGGTCGAGCCCGAGCTGTCGCCGGCCGAGCGACAGGTGGCAGCGGCGGTGCAGCTCGATTTCGAGGCGGCGACGCGGCTGACCATCGCCGATCTCGCGGCCAAAGCCGGGGTCAGCCAGCCGACGGTGACCCGCTTCTGCCGCTCGGTCGGCTGCGCCTCGTTCAACGATTTCAAGATCAGCCTCGCCAGCACCATGACCGTGGCGGCGGTCTATCTCCGCTCCGACCGGGTGTTCTCCGACGATATCGGCCAGCTCGCCCAATCGGTGATGCTGCGTGCCGCCAATGCGGTGCAGGCCTGCCTCGAGCAGCTCGACACCGCTGCGGTCGGCCGCGCCATCGACGCCATCGCCGAGGGGCGCCGGCTCGACATCTACGGCCAGGGCGGCGGCTCGGCGGTGATGGCCGAGGACGCCAAGCTGCGGCTGTTCCGGCTCGGCATCCCGGTTGCCGCCTATACCGATGGCCACCAGCAGCGCATGTCGGCTTCGACCCTGCAGCCCGGCGACGTGGCCTTCGCCATCTCCAATAGCGGGCAATCGAAGGCCGTGGTCGAAGCGATCCAGATCGCTGCCTCGTTCGGCGCCACCACCATCGCCCTGACCCGCCCCGGCTCCCCGCTGGCCAAAGCCGCCGGCATCGTCATTCCCATCGTCATCCCCGAGGATGACAATGTGCTGGTGCCGACGCCGTCGCGCTACGCCCATATGGCGGTGATCGACACCATCGCCTCGGGCGTGGCGCAGAAGCTTGGGGCCCGCGGCCGCGAAGCTTTGCGCCGGGTGCGCTACACCCTCACCGCCATTGGCGTCGCCATCCCGACCCCCTCGACCGATCCGACCAGGCTGATGCAGACGCTGAAGCCGCACGAGTAGCGGCTCGGCGGCGTTGCCGCTAGCAGACGCTGAAGCCGCACGAGTAGCGGCTCGCGGGCGTTGTCGCTATGGTGCGCCCGCACCATATGTGAGGCCTGATGTTCCTCTCGGTTTTCGACGTCTTCAAGATCGGTATCGGGCCATCGAGTTCGCACACCATGGGGCCGATGACGGCCGCCAGCCGGTTCCTCGACGAGCTCCGTACCGGCGATTGGCCGCGCCCGCGCCACGCCGTGGTGACTGCGCTGAAGGCGAGCCTCCATGGCTCGCTGGCCTTCACCGGCGTCGGGCACGGCACCGGCCGCGCCGTGGTGCTGGGGCTTTGCGGCTACGCACCTGACAGCGTCGACCCCGACAGGATCGATGCGATCGTCACCGGGGTCGAGGCCGAGGGCATGGTGCATCCCGAGGGACATCCGGCCTACCGGTTCCGGCCGGCGCTCGACCTGATCTACGACAAGCAGGAGCGGCTGCCCGGCCACACCAACGGGCTGCAGTTCTATGCCTATGATGCCGACGGCGCGCTGCTGCTGCGGCGGGTCTACTACTCGATCGGCGGCGGCTTCGTCGTCAGCGAAGCGGAGCTGGCGCGCGGCGAGCTGAAGACCGACACCGCGCACGTCCCCTACCCCTTTGGCGATGCGCGGGAGATGCTGGCCATGGCCCGCGATTCCGGCCTCTCCATTGCCCAGATGAAGCGCGCCAACGAGGAGGCGCGGATCGGCCGCCGGGGGCTCGAGCAGGGGCTCGACCGGCTCTGGGCGGCGATGGATGGCTGCATCGAGCGCGGGCTTCGCACCGACGGCATCATGCCAGGCGGGCTCAACGTCAGCCGCCGCGCCAAGGCGATCCACCAGCAGTTGCAGACCGCCTGGCAGCGCAACGAACTCGGGCCGCTTGCCGGCAATGACTGGCTCAGCGTCTTTGCCATGGCGGTGAACGAAGAGAACGCCGCCGGCAGCCGCGTGGTGACCGCACCGACCAATGGCGCCGCCGGCGTCATTCCCGCCGTGCTGAAATACCACCAGCAGTTCGAGGCCGGCGCCTCACGCGCCAGCATCCACGACATGCTGCTGACTGCCGCCGCCATCGGCGGCATCATCAAGCACAATGCCTCGATCTCCGGCGCCGAGGTCGGCTGCCAGGGCGAAGTCGGTTCGGCTTCCGCCATGGCCGCGGCAGCACTTTGCGCCGCCATGGGCGGCACCCCGGCGCAGGTGGAGAATGCCGCCGAGATCGCGCTCGAGCATCACCTGGGGATGACCTGCGACCCAGTCGCCGGGCTGGTGCAGATCCCCTGCATCGAACGTAACGCCTTCGGTGCGGTGAAGGCCGTGACCGCCGCCTCGCTGGCGATGAAGGGCGACGGCACCCACAAGGTGTCGCTCGATGTCTGCGTCGAGACCATGCGGCAGACCGGCGAGGACATGAGTGAGCGCTACAAGGAAACCAGCCAGGGCGGCCTCGCCGTCAACGTCCCGGCCTGCTGATGCCAAGCGCTACCTACGAGCTGTTCCGCGAGGCGATGGCGGCGAGGCAGCAGATCGTCTGCACCTATGGCGGGCGCCGGCGCGAGATCTGCCCGGCAATCCTTGGACATACCGACGGAAAAGTCCCTGGCCTACCAGTTCGCTGGGGAAACCAACTCGAACTTACCCGCGGGCGGAGAGTGGCGTTGCTTCACACTTAGCAAGGTCAGCGACGTCGTGCTCCGCGACGGTCCGTGGCTCACTGGTGGCGGAAGCCACTCCGCCTCGCAACCATGCGTGCGGGACGTCGATTTCGACGTCAATCCCGATAGCCCCTACTCCCCGAAGCATCGACTTTAGGGCATCAATGCTCCCGCCTTTCGGAGAGCACGATGACCGACCGCCCCAACATCCTGTTGATCTGCGCCGACCAGTGGCGCGGCGACTGCATCTCGGCGCTCGGACACCAGAACGCCAGAACGCCCAACCTCGATGCGCTGATGGCCGATGCGGTGACCTTCACCCGGCATTTCGGCCAGTGCACGCCCTGCGGCCCCTCGCGCACCAGCCTCCTCACCGGGCAGTATCTGATGAACCACCGCTCGGGACGGAACGGCACGCCGCTCGACCGGCGCCACACCAATATCGCGCTCGAGGCGCGCAAGGCCGGCTATGATCCGGCTTTGTTCGGCTATACCGACACCACGCCAGATCCGCGCGGCCTGCACCCGAACGATCCGGCGCTCACCGCCTATGACGAAGGGGTGATGCCGGGATTTTCGACCCCGCTGCATCTGCCCGAAGATATGGACCAGTGGGTCTCGGACCTGATCGCCAAAGGCTATGATCTCCCCGGTGGCCGCGCCGATGTCTTCCGCCCGCGAAAGGGCTTCGAAAAGCCGGCCCATCGTGGCTTCCGCTACATCCCCACCGTCTTCAAGGCCGAGGAGAGCGAGACCGCTTTCCTCACCGACGAGTTCCTCAAGTGGCTCTTGGTGCGACGCGACAAGCCGTGGTTCGCGCACTTCGTCTTCTACCGCCCGCACCCGCCGCTGATCGCGCCTGAGCCCTATAACGGCCTGGTGCACCCCGCCGATGTCGAGTTTCCCGTGCGTGCCGCGACGCCGGGCGAAGAGGGCAAGCAGCACCCGCTGCTCGATTACGCCATCAGCACGCTCCGCCAGCCCAGCACCTATGACGAGCACAACCCGCAGGATCTGGTCGCCGCCGACGAGCTCGAGATCCGGCAGATGCGGGCGACCTACTACGGGCTGATCGCCGAGGTCGATGCGCAGCTCGGCCGCATCGTCCAGCATCTGAAGGACACCGGCCAGTATGACCGCACGCTGATCATCGTCACCTCCGATCACGGCGAGGTGCTGGGCGAGCACTACCTCTGGGGCAAGGAAATCTACTTCGATGCGGCCTTCCACCTGCCGCTGGTGATCCGCGACCCGCGGCCCGAGGCCGACGCGGCGCGCGGCCGGCGCGTCACCGAGTTCACCCAGGCGATCGACGTGATGCCGACGGTCCTCGACTGGCTCGGGCTCGACACTCCGCGCAGCTGCGACGGCGCGTCGCTACTGCCGTTCCTGCGCGGCGAGACCCCACCTGATTGGCGCAACGCGGTGTATTTCGAGCACGACTTCCGCGACGTCCGCACCCAGAAGCCGGAAACCGCGCTCGGCATCGCCTCCGACCAGTGTGCCTACGCGGCGATCCGCGACGACCGGTTCAAGTACGTCCACTTCGCCGCCCTGCCGCCACTGCTGTTCGACATCGCCAACGACCCGCACGAACAGCTGAACCTCGCCGACGACCCGGCCTACACCGAGGTGGCGCTCGACTATGCCCGCCGCATGCTGGACTGGCGACTGAGCTCGGGCGAACGCGAGCTGACCAATATGTCGGTGGGGGCGGGCGGGCTGTTTGTGCGGAAGTAGGAGGGCGTCACGGCTGACGGGTCTACCCCGTGCAAGGAAGCGGACCAACGGGATGCTCTGTTGACCGCCCTGCGCGTTTGCCGCGGCCTCGCCTTCCCCACCGGCTGTCATCCCAGCGAAAGCTGGGACCCAACTCGCAGCCCGCGCCAGCCGATAGATGGGTCCCAGCTTTCGCTGGGATGACATCGAGTGGGTGGAGCGAACGGTGCCTTCAGCTCAGGCAGCGCAACTACCCGCCATCGGCTCCGGGCCTAGCAATAACTCCCCCGCAAACCCACCCCCCGCGACAAAACTCTCCAGCCTTGCCACATGCGGCGCCGGGTCCAACCCCTGCGCCTTGAGCCAGGCCGGGTTGTAGTAACTTTCGGCATAGCGCTCGCCGCTGTCGCAGATCAGCGAGACGATCGAGCCGGATCGGCCTTCGTCACGCATCTGCCCAGCCGCCCAGCAGACCCCGACGAAATTGCTGCCGGTCGAGGCGCCGACGCGGCGGCCGAGCAACCGCGACAGCACCTGCATGCCGGCCAGCGAGACGGCGTCCGGCACCCGGATCATCTCGTCGATCACCTCGCCGATGAACGAAGCCTCCACCCGCGGCCGCCCGATCCCCTCGATGCGCGAGCCGCGTGCCGCGGTGGCGGTGCGATCGGTGCGCAACCAGCCATCATAGAAAGCGGAGAACTCGACATCGGGCACGCAGAGCCGGGTATCGAGGCAGCGATAGCGGATATAGCGGCCGATGGTGGCCGAGGTGCCGCCGGTGCCGGCGCCCATGACGATCCACTCCGGCACCGGGTGCCTCTCCTGCTCCATCTGCCGAAAGATCGACTCGGCGATATTGTTGTTGCCACGCCAGTCGGTGGCGCGTTCGGCAAAGGTGAACTGGTCGAGATAGTGGCCACCGCACTCCGCCGCGAGCTCGGCTGCCCGCGCATAGATCGCCGCCGGCTGCTCGACGAAGTGGCAGCGCCCGCCCTGCTGCTCGATCGCCTCGACCTTGCTGGGGCTGGTGGTGAGCGGCAGCACGGCGCAGAAATCGAGCCCGAGCAGCCGCGCGTAATAAGCCTCGCTCACCGCGGCGGAGCCGGAAGAGGCTTCGACCAGCGTCATGCCCTCGCGGATCCGGCCACTGCAGATGCCGTAGAGGAACAGCGAGCGCGCCAGCCGGTGCTTCAGGCTGCCGGTCGGATGCGAGGATTCGTCCTTGAGGTAGATGTCGATGCCAGCGAGGGACGGCAGGTTCAGCGCGATCAGATGCGTATCGGCCGAACGCCGCCCCTCGGCCTCGAGCAGGGCGATGGCCCGGCTGCGCCAGACCCGATCCGGACTGCAGTTCGACATGGCGGCCTCATGCTACTATTCATCATTCTGATAGCACAGCATGCCCGAAATATACAATCTATGGCCAATTGGTTCTACGATATGCAACATGTGGAGCAATTCGATCCATGTCACGTGATCGGCGGCGCCGCCGATGTTCCGTGCTGCGGAACCGGCGGCGATTGACCCTCTCCGACCGGGCTTCCAAGGTTGCGGCCAGCCCTTTCATCCGGAGCCGTCAGTTCCATGCGCTTGTTCATCGCCACCCTCGGCACCGAGACCAACACTTTCGCCTCGTTCCCGACCGGCATCGACGATTTCAAGGAGTGCTTCTGGGCCGATCGCAATGTCGAGACCTTCGCCCCCTCACCCTGGTCCGCGCCGCCGCAGATCTGGCGCGAGCGCGGCCTCGAGCGCGGCTGGGAGGTGATCCAGAGCCTCTTCGCCTTCGCCAATCCGGCCGGCCCGACCATCAAGGCCGACTACGAAGCGATGCGCGACCGCATCCTCGACGACCTCCGCGCCGCCGGCCCGGTCGATGCGGTGCTCTATTACCTCCACGGCGCGATGATCGCCGACGGCTATGACGATTGCGAAGGCGACCTGGTGCAGCGCACCCGCGCGCTGGTGGGGGAGGAGACCCGCATTGGCATCGAGCTCGACCTGCACGGTCATGTCGACAACACCATCGTCGACAATGCCGACCTGATCGTCATCTACAAGACTTACCCGCATATCGACCACGCCGAGCGCGCCGAGGATCTGTTCACCCTGCTGGAGCGCACGCTGAAGGGCGAGATCGAGCCGAAAATGGCGCTGTTCGACTGCAAGGCCATGGGCTTGTTTCCCACCACCATGGAGGGCCCGATGATCGCCTTCACTCAGTCGCTCTATGACGGGGAAGGCAAGGACGGCGTGCTGTCGCTGTCGCTGAACCACGGTTTCCCCTGGGCCGACGTGCCGCTGGCCGGCGCCAAGATGCTGGCCGTCGCCGACCGCGACCAGGCCATCGCCGACCGTGCCGCCAAGCACTATGGCGAGGCCTTCTACCGCATCCGCGCCGCGGCGACGCTACCCTTCACCCCGTTCAAAGAGGCGATCGCCGAGGCGAAGCTCAAGGGCGACAAGCCGCTATTGATTGCCGACACCTCCGACCAGATCGGCAGCGGCGCGCCGGGCGACACCACCCATGTACTCAAGGCCTTCATCGACGCCGGCATCCGCAATGCCGTGGTGGCGCCGCTCTGGGACCCCTCGGCGGTGAAGATCTGTTTCCAGGTCGGGGTCGGGGCGAAACTGAAGCTCAGGATCGGCGGCAAGTTCGAGCCGCATTCCGGCCCGCCGCTCGATGCCGAGGCCGAGGTGCTGTTTTTGAAGCGCAACGCCCACCAGGACCACCTGCCCGGCGAGCGCATCGAGATCGGCGATGTCGCGGTGGTGCGGGTCGAAGGCATCGAGGTACTGCTGACCACGCTGCGCACCAACCTCTACACCCTGAGCCTGTTCTCGCTGCACGGCATCAGCTTCGACGACAAGCAGGTCGTCTCGATCAAGAATCTCTACAAGCACAAGGACCTGTTCATCACCAACACCCGGGCGCAGCTGTTCGTCGCCACGCCGGGCACCAGCAACCCCAACTGGTCGGAGCTGCCGTTTAAGCGCCTGACCCGCCCGATCTGGCCGCTGGATGCTGATCCGCTGGGGCTGGATTGAGGCCCTCTCCCTTCAGGGGCGAGGCGGCACCGCCGCCCGTTCCCGCACAAAATGCGCTGCCGTGGTGCAGAGCAGCGCCCAGGCTGCGCCGAGCGACCAGCCGGCCAGCACGTCGGTGGGGTAGTGGACGCCCAGGTAGATCCGGCTCACCCCGACCAGCAGCGTGAGCGCAATCGCCACCCCGACGAAAAAGCGCTTCAGCTGCCGCTCCGGTGAAGACTCGGCCAGCATGGCGCCGATAGTGAGGAACACCACGGCCGAGACCGTCGCATGTCCGCTTGGAAAACTGGCGGTGAACACCTCAGGGGCCCCGATGAGGTCAGGCCGCGGCCGGTCGAACAACATCTTCAGCACCGTGCTGAGGATGGTGCCGCCCAATACCGCGAAGACCATGAACCAGCCGGTCCGCTGCTTGCCCGCCAGCAGCAGGTAGGCGAACACCACGACCACGATGATGCCGAGCACCGAGAAGCTGCCGAGCCCCGTGATGTCGCGCACCGCCTCTTCGAACCAGACGGGCCCGATCGGATCGGCCGGATCGCCGGGGGTACGCAGTGCCATCAGCACCGCATTGTCGAGGTTGAGCGTATCGCCATCGGTCACCGCATCGGCGATCAGCCCGAAGCCGCCAAGCAGCGCCGCAGCAGCGAGCGCCCCAAGATAGACGCGGCGGGGTGTGGGCATGGCGATGGTCCTCTCAGGCTATGGGAATCCTATATCAAACCGTTCCGGCGCCAATCGAATCCCTCTGCGGGACGGCAGTAGCATCTCGGGTCCAATTCGATGAGGCCGATATGCCCACCCTGCCGACCGGCAACAAGCCCCCACTCTCCACGCGCGACCGCGACTGGCGCAATGGCCTGCTGCTGATCGCCGGCATCGTCGGCCTGCCGGTGGTCGTGGTGGCGGTTGTATCCGTACTGGTGGGTTGAGTTCTGCTTGCCCGCTGAGGCCAGCAGTCGGCGGCCCTCTCCCGTTTACAGGGGAGGGCGCGCCGACTGCAAGTCTGGCGCAACCGGCCCTCTTACTCCCCCGTCATCGCCGCATACATCTCCGCCGCCGTCCGCGCCCGCCGCAGCCGTTCCGTCACCTCGGCCGACCGCAGCTGGCGCGACACCACTGACAGCGCCTTGAGGTGCGAGGTCCGATCGGCGGGCGACAGCAGCAGGAATATGAGGTCGACCGGCCGATCATCGACCGCGTCGAACTCCACCGGCCTGGTCGTTCGCGCCAGCAGCGCAAATGGCGTGGCGAGCCCGGCGGGCGCGCTGTGCGGAATGGCGATGCCCTGCCCGATCCCGGTCGAGCCGAGCGTCTCGCGATGGCTGAGTCCGTTGAACACCGCCGCCTGGTCGAGGCCGGTAGCTCGCGCGGCACGTTCCGACAGTTGCTGCAGCAATTGCGGCTTGGAGGACGCGTCGAGGTCGACCAGCACGTTTTCCGGTCGGAGCAGTTCGGCGATGTTCATCTGGTCACTCTAGTTATGGTCAGCCGGCGCCGGCTCGATCGGATCGGCCTCGTGCAGGCGATAGCCCACGCCGGTTTCGGTGGTGATGTAACGCGGCTGGTCGGGCGTCTGTTCGATTTTCTGGCGCAACTGCCGGACATAAACGCGCAGGTACTGCACATCGGTGGTGCTGTCCCACACCTGCTCGAGCAGAAAATGGTGGGTCAGCACCTTGCCGGCATGCTGCACCAGGAGGCGCAGGATGTCGTATTCCTTGGGCGAGAGCTTCACCTCCTTGCCGTCGACCTTGACGATCCGCTTGACCAGATCGACCGACAGCCCGCCGGTGACGAACACCGGGCGCTCGCCCTGCTGCTGCAGCCGATGCCGGAGCGCCACCCGGATGCGGGCGGCGAGCTCGTTCATGCCGAAGGGCTTGGTCACATAGTCATCGGCGCCGAGCTCCAGTGCCCTCACGATCCCCGCCTCGTCGGTACGGCTCGACAACACCACCACCGGCAGGTCGAGGCCTTCGTCGCGCCAGCGGGCGAGGAGATCGTGCCCCGAAATATCGGGCAGGCCGAGATCAAGGAGGATCAGGTCTGGCCGCTCCGCCGCGAGCGCTTCGAGCGCGAACTTGCCGTTGCCGGCTTCGGTGATCGCATAGCCCTGCGCCCCGAGCCCCATGCGCAACAGCTTGCGGATCGGCGGTTCGTCGTCGACGACGAGGATCTTCACGCCTGAATTGGTCATTTCAGCTCACCCAGGTCTGGAGTTTGCTTGGGGATCGGCATCCTGATGGTGAAGACGGCGCCGGTCCGCTCCTGCCGGTTCGCGGCGGAAATCGTCCCACCCATCGCCTCGACGAAGCCTCGGCAGATGGCAAGGCCAAGCCCGGTTCCGGCCCGCACCTGGTCGCCTTTCCGCACCCGATAGAAGCTGTCGAACACCCGCTCGAGATCCTCGGGCGGAATGCCCGGGCCCTCATCGATCACCTGCAGCACCACGGAGGTCCCGTCGGCCCAACCCTTGAGCCCGATTGTCGTGCCCGCGGGTGCATATTTCGCGGCATTGTCGATCAGGTTGAACAGCACCTGCTCGAACAGCACCGGATCGACATTGACCATCGGCAGCTCGGCCGGGATATCGACGGCGACGGCGTGCCCGGCGGTGATCTTCTGCGTCCGCTGCAGCGCCGTACCGACGACATCGCCGACAAAGTGCAGCCCGGCATTGGGCGCCGTCGCGCCGGATTCGATCCGCGTCATGTCGAGGAGGTTGGCGATGAAGCGGTTGAGCCGCTCGGATTCGTCAACCACCGTGCCGAGCAGTTCGGCTTCGTCATCCTTGCCGAGCCCCTCAGGTGGCTCGCGCAGCATCCCGGCGGCGCCGAGGATCGCCGCCAACGGGGTCTTCAGGTCATGCGAGATCGAAGTCAGCAGCGCCGAGCGCAGCCGGTCGGCTTCCGCGGCGAGCTTCGCCCGTTCGACATCATCGACCAGCTGGATGCGTTCGATCGCCACCGCCGCCTGGTCGGTCAGCGCATCGAGCAGCCGGCGCTGGTCCGGGGTGAGCAGCGGCCCCGGCTTGTCATTGTCGAGCCCCACCACCCCCACCGGCGTCCGCCCGGTCTTCAGCGGCAGATAGAGCCGCTTGGCGCCGGGCAGCGTATCGGCGCCGCGGCCGGCGGCGCGGTCGTTCTCCCAGGCCCAGCGGGCGGCCGCGACATCGGCCTCATCGAGTGTATCCTCGGGCGGGTAGCCGGCCTTCACCGCAATGCCGCCATTCTCCGGCAGCAGCAGCACGACGCGCAGCTTCAGCATCGAAGCGATCTGGTAGGCGGTGGCCCACAGCACGTCGTCGAGCGTACTCGTGCCGGCGAGCTTCTTCGAAAACAGATAGAGGTCCTCGGTGGTGCGGGCCCGCTGCCGCGCCGCCGCCGCCTGGCGCTGCACCCGCGCGGTCAGGTTGGAGGCAATGAACGCCACGCCGAGGAAGAACCCCAGCGCGATGACGCTTTCGGGGTCGCTGATGTTGAGCGTGTAGAGCGGCTTGAGGAAAAAGAAGTTGAGCAGCAGAGCACTGAGCAGCGAGGCAAACAAGGCTGCACCGAACCCGAAACTCAGCGCCGCCGCCAGCACCGCCATCAGGAACACCAGCGCGATATTGGTGACGTCGAGCACCCGGTCGAGCAACAGGCCGGCGCCGAGCGCCACTGCGACATAGAAGGTGCTCAACAGGTAGGGCAGCAGCTCGAAGCGCGACGGCGTCACCGGCGCCAGCCCTGCCGCCGGCTTCACTGCCTTTTCCACGGTGCCGGCGATGACATGCACGCTGATATCGCCGGCATGGCGGATCAGGTCGTGCGATACCGAGCCCTGCAGCCACTCGCGCCATTGCGGCTTCTGCGGCTTGCCGATGACAATGTGGGTGACGTTGTTGGCGGCGGCGTAACGCACGATCTCGGTGGCGATATGCTGGCCGGGCAGCACCACGGCCTCGCCGCCCAGCTGTTCGGCGAGGCGAAGGCTCGCGGCCAGCTGGTCCTTGCCGGCATCCGATACCGCCGCCGTCCGCACCGTCTCGATATTGAGCGCGACGAATGGCCCGCGCAGCCGGTCGGCCAGTCGCCGCGCGTAGCGCACCAGCGACGGCCCGCGCGCCTGTTCGTCGACACAGACCAGCACCCGCTCGCCCGCCGCCCATGGGCCATTGATGGCGTGGCTCTGCATGTGGCTGAGCAGCTGGTCGTCGACCCGCTGCGCCGTGCGTCGCAACGCCAGCTCGCGCAGCGCCGTGAGGTTGCCGGGTGAGAAATAGTTCTCGACGGCGCGCCGCGCCGTGGTCGGCACATAGACCTTGCCGTCGTGCAGCCGCTTCAACAGGTCGTCGGGCGTGATGTCGATGATCTCGATGTCGTCGGCCCGATCGATGATCGAATCCGGCACCGTCTCGCGCACCCGGATCCGGGTAATCTGCGCCACCACGTCGTTAAGGCTCTCGACATGCTGCACATTGACCGTGGTGTAGACATCGATGCCGCGCGACAACAGCTCCTCGACGTCGAGGTAGCGCTTGGGATGGCGGCTGCCGGCCGCGTTGGTGTGCGCCAGCTCATCGACCAGCACCAGCTGCGGGCGGCGATTGAGGATGGCGTCGAGGTCCATCTCCTCGAGCGCCCGCCCCTTGTAATCGATCTCTACCCGCGGGATGACCTCGAAGCCGGTGACCAGCGCCTCGGTCTCCTTGCGGCCATGCGTCTCGACCACGCCGATCACCACGTCGACACCCTCGGCGAGCTTGGCGCGCCCCGACATCAGCATCTCATAGGTCTTGCCCACCCCCGGCGCCGCGCCGAGAAAGATCTTCAGCCGACCGCGGTTTTCGCGTTCGGCCTCAGCGAGCAGCGCATCGGGTGAGGGTCGGCCGTCGTTCATGAGTTTCTCCGCCTGCCGCGGGGACAGCAGGGCGCGGCCGATGCCGCGTCCCACCTATATCGTGTCAGGATGCGCTGGCGCCATCGAGCGCCAGGTTGAGTTTCAAGACATTCACCACCGGCTCGCCCATGAAGCCGAGCTGCGGCGCCTCGACATGCCGGCGCACCAGCTCGGTAAGCGCGGCCTCATCCATGCCGCGCTCCTTGGCGACGCGCGGCACCTGGAAATACGCCGCTTCCGGCGTGATGTGCGGGTCGAGCCCGCTGCCCGAAGTGGTGACGAGATCCATCGGCACCGGCGCGTTGGGATTCTCGGCCTTTAGCACCGCGGCCTCGGTCTTGATCCGCTCGAGCAGCGCCGGGTTGGTCGGCCCCAGGTTGGAACCCGACGAGGCGGCGGCATTGTAGCCATCGCCGGCGGCCGAGGGCCGGCCATGGAAGTAGCGCGGCGCGGTGAAGAGCTGCCCGATCAGTTCCGAGCCGACCACCTGGCCATCCTTCTCGATCAGGCTGCCATGCGCCTCATGCGGGAACAGCGCCTGCGCCAGCCCGGTCATGGCGACCGGATAGAGCAGCCCGGTAATGATCGTCAGGGCGACGATCATGATCAAAGCGGGTCTCAGTTGCTTCAGCATTTCGAAATGTCCTTACGCGAGGCCGATGGCGGTGATCGCCATGTCGATGGCCTTGATGCCGGCGAACGGCACGATGATGCCGCCCAGCCCGTAGACGAGGAGGTTACGGCTCAGCAGCGCCCCGGCGCCCACCGCCCGGTACTTCACCCCGCGCAGCGACAGCGGGATCAACGCCACGATGATCAGGGCGTTGAAGATGATGGCCGAGAGGATGGCGCTTTCCGGCGTCGCCAGCCCCATGACGTTGAGCGCGCTGAGCTGCGGGTAGAACGCCAGGAACATCGCCGGGATGATGGCGAAATACTTGGCGATGTCGTTGGCGATCGAGAAGGTCGTCAGCGCCCCGCGGGTCATCAGCAACTGTTTGCCGATCTCGACGATCTCGATCAGCTTGGTCGGATCGCTGTCGAGGTCGACCATGTTGCCGGCCTCACGCGCTGCCACCGTACCGGTGTTCATGGCGACGCCGACATCGGCCTGCGCCAGCGCCGGCGCGTCGTTGGTGCCGTCGCCGCACATGGCGACCAGCTTGCCCTTGGCCTGTTCCTCGCGGATCAGGCTCAGCTTGTTCTCCGGCGTCGCTTGGGCGAGGAAATCGTCGACCCCGGCTTCCGCCGCGATCGCCGCCGCGGTCATCGGGTTGTCGCCGGTGATCATCACCGTGCGGATGCCCATGCGGCGGAGTTCCGCAAAGCGCTCGCGGATGCCGCCCTTGACGATATCCTTGAGCTGCACGATGCCGAGCAGCTTGCCATCGCGGGCCACCGCCAGAGGCGTGGCGCCGGATTTGGCGATCTCGTCGGAGATCGCGCGGATCTCTCGGATAGTGTCGGCGCTGTTGGCCGCGCCTTCCCCGACATGTTTCAGCACCGCATCGACCGCGCCCTTGCGGATCGACGAGCCGCCGACATCGACGCCGCTCATCCGGCTCTGCGCCGTGAACGGCACGAAGCTGGCATTGAGGCTTTGCATGTCGCGGCCACGGATGCCGTATTTGTCCTTGGCGAGGACGACGATCGAGCGGCCCTCAGGCGTCTCGTCGGCGAGCGAAGCCAGCTGCGCCGCGTCGGCGAGGTCGGCTTCGGTGACCCCGGCGACCGGACGGAACGCCGTCGCCTGCCGGTTGCCGAGCGTGATCGTGCCGGTCTTGTCGAGCAGCAGCGTATCGACGTCACCAGCTGCTTCCACGGCGCGGCCCGACATGGCGAGGACATTGAAGCGCACCAGCCGGTCCATGCCGGCAATGCCGATGGCCGAGAGCAGCGCCCCGATGGTGGTGGGGATCAGCGTCACGAACAGCGCCACCAGCACCACCATCGGCACATTGCCGCCGGCATAGGCGACAAAGCCCGGGATGGTGGCGACGGCGAGCACGAAGATCAGCGTCATGCCGGCGAGGAGGATATTGAGGGCGATCTCGTTCGGCGTCTTCTGCCGCTCGGCGCCTTCGACCAGCGAGATCATGCGATCGAGAAAGGTCGAGCCCGGGGCCGCGGTAATGCGCACCCGGATCCAGTCGCTCAGCACCTGGGTGCCGCCGGTTACCGCCGAGCGGTCGCCACCAGACTCGCGGATCACCGGAGCCGATTCACCGGTTATCGCCGCTTCGTTGACCGAGGCGATGCCTTCGATCACTTCGCCATCGGACGGGATGATATCGCCGGCCTCGACCATGACGATGTCGCCGACCTTGAGGCTGGTGCCCGGCACCATCCGGAAGCTGCCGCGCCCCTCGGGCGGCAACAGCTTGGCCTGCGTCTCAGTGCGTGCCCGGCGCAGCGAGTCCGCCTGCGCCTTGCCGCGGCCTTCCGCCACCGCTTCGGCGAAGTTGGCGAACAGCACGGTGAACCACAGCCACAGGTTGATCTGGAAGGCGAAACCCAGATTGCCCGAGCCGGTCAGCAGGTCCTTGACGAACAGCACGGTGGTGAAGGCGGAGACGACGGCGACCACGAACATCACCGGGTTCTTGATCAGGCTTTTCGGGTTCAGTTTCCTGAACGCCCCGCCGATGGCGGGAACGAGAATGCGAGTGTCGAACAGGCTCGCCGATTTCAACTGGCTCATCAGAGCCTCCAAGAGGTTGAGAGAGGCGCGGCGGGCTCAGGCGAGCGCCGCGCTTGATCTGTGTGGGTGCGCATCAGAAGGTCTGGCCCGCGAGCATCGCCAGGTGCTCGGCGATCGGCCCGAGCGCCAGCGCCGGGATGAAGGTCAGCCCGCCGACGACCAGGATGACGCCAAGCAGCAGCCCGATGAACAGCGCACCATGGGTGGGGAGCGTCCCGGCCGAGGCCGGCACGGTTTTCTTCGCAACCAGCGAGCCGGCCAGCGCCAGCGCCGGAATGATCACCAGGAACCGCCCCATCAGCATGCCGATGCCGAGCGTGATGTTGTACCAGGGCGTGTTGGCCGAGAGCCCGGCGAAGGCCGAACCGTTGTTCGCCGCCGCCGAGGTATAGGCGTAGAGCACCTCGGAGAAACCGTGCGGACCGGGGTTCCAGATCGACGACACGCCGAATGGCAGCACCACGCTGATGGCGGTGAAGCCGAGCATGGCCAAGGGCAAGCAGAGGATGGCGAGCATCGCCATCTTCACTTCCTTGGCCTCGATCTTCTTGCCCAGATATTCGGGCGTGCGGCCGACCATCAGCCCGGCAACGAAGATCGCCACCACGACGAACAGCACGATGCCGTAAAAGCCGGCGCCGACACCGCCGATGATGATTTCGCCCAGCATCATGTTGATCAGCGGGATCATGCCGCCGAGCGCCATGAAGCTGTCATGCATGGCGTTGACCGCGCCGCACGAGGCGGCCGTGGTGATCACCGCGAACAGGGCGCTCAGCGGCACGCCGAAGCGGACTTCCTTGCCCTCCATGTTGCCGCCATCGATGCCGAGCGCATGCACCAGCGGGTTGCCCGCGGCTTCCGCCCAGTAACAGACGACGACGCCCACGACGAACAGGATGCCCATGGTGATGAAGATCGCCCAACCCTGCTTCTGATTGCCGACCATGCGGCCGAACACATTGGTGAGCGCGGCGCCGATGGCGAAGATCGAGACCATCGAGATGAGGTTGGTCAGCGCCGTCGGGTTCTCGAACGGGTGCGCGGCATTGACGTTGAAGAAGCCGCCGCCATTGGTGCCCAGGTACTTGATCATCATCTGCGAGGCCACCGGCCCCTGCGCGATGCTCTGCTGCGCGCCCTCGAGCGTCACCGCATTGGTGTAGGCGTCGAGGTTCTGCGGCACGCCCTGCCAGACCAGCACAAGTGTACCGACGACGCAGATCGGCAACAGCACGTAGAAGGTGGCGCGGACGATATCGACCCAGAAATTGCCGAGTGTCGACATCGACTTGCGCGAGAAGGCGCGGATCACCGCCATGGCGACGGCGATGCCGGTGGCGGCCGAAACGAAGTTCTGCACCGCAAGCCCGAGCATCTGCGTCAGGTAGCTCATGGTGGTCTCGCCGCCATAGCTCTGCCAGTTGGTGTTGGCGACGAAGCTGGCGGCGGTGTTGAAAGCGAGCTCAGGCCCCACTGCTGCCATACCGGCCGGGTTCAGCGGCAACTCCGCCTGGAACCGTTGCAGCAGGTAGAGCACGACAAAGCCGGCGAGGTTGAACAGCAGCAGGGCCACCGCGTAGGTGACCCAGTTCTGTTCCTCGTCCTCCCGGGTGCCGGCGACGCGGTAGAGTCCGCGCTCGATGGGACGGAGCACCGGCTGTAGCCAGGTGCCCTCGCCGTTGAAAACGCGCGTCATGTAGCCGCCGAGCGGTTTGACGAGCAGAACGATGATCCCGCAGAAAACCAGGATCTGAAACCAGCCGAGTAAGGTCATGGGAGGAGCTTTCCGGGTCCTGGCGCTAGAAGCGCTCGGGACGAACGAGGGCGAAGACCAGGTAGACGAGGAGGAACAGCGTCACCGCGCCTCCGAGGATGAAATCGAGCAGCATGGCGATGGCCTCTCAGAGCTTGTCGCAGACGGCAACGTAGGCAAAGGCGAGGGCGAAAAAGACTGCGCCGATCGCGAGGACAGCTACGTCCATGGTGTGGTTCTCCTATCGAGAAGCGTGCACGACCGCCGACGCCGGAGGGCGGCAGCGGCCGGGTGGTCAAAAATGCTGGGTGAGATATGCGCCCGCCCCGCATAGGGTTTCGAGAACGGACCGATCGGAAAGAAATAGGAATCCCATAGGGGTTTTGGCGACTTGGAAGCCGGTGCGAGCCGCCCCCCCACCCCTGTCCCCTCCCCGCAAGGGGGAGGGAGACCAAAACACCAGCGTCGAGGCCATCGTCTCCCTCCCCCTTGCGGGGAGGGATTAAGGGTGGGGTCAGCTCGCGCCGGGTGCAGCGTTGTCACCCGGTCTTGCGCGCCGACGCAAACACCGCGTCCAAACTCAGCACCAGCCCGGCGGGCGCCGCGCAAACCTCGCCCGGGGCATAGTCGCACTCCATCATGGCGAAATGCACTGCCGCCTGCCGGTCGGTGAACACGCCGCCGGTAAGCCCCAGGCTGTCGCTGACGATCCAGTTGCCGCTGATGTCGCGCCCGACCATGAAGCGGCCCTGGTGCGCGGGGGCAGTCACTGCTGCGCCGCGCATCATGCGAGCCCCGCGGCCCACATGGCGACGACGCCACCGAGCAGCACCACGAACACCACGCCGACCGTGGTCAGCATGCGCCACAGCGCGCCGGCCTCTTCGTCGTGGAGCGATGGCGGCGCCACGCCTCGTGATCGGCCCATGGTGGTTTCCTGCTGCTGGCGGCGGGCGGCGAGCCGTGTTTGGCTGGTCTGCTGCGCGACGTAATGCATGCCGTAGCGAGGGGTGTACATCTCTCAGAGTCCTGGTTGCGGCCGGTCTGCCGGCCCGATCAGCGGCGGCCGGATCGACCGGCAGCACCGCGATCCCAAGGCTAGGCGAGGCGCGCGTAGGAATTCGATTGGATGGCCGGACCGAAGAAATAGCCGTCGCGCCTATGCCCCGACACTGATCCGCCAATGCTGCAAATCACTTGCCCTCGGCGCCGCGCTGACCACAATGCAAGACTACCATACAAGAGGGAGACGACATGAACGCCATCGACCAGCAGCGGCCGCCCGAGGCACCCGACGCCGCCGGCATTTACCGCATCTGGCCGGGCGAGGGTCGCGCGCCCGGGTCGGAGCACTGGACGCAGCGGGAATCGACCATGCAGATCCCGTGGACCACCGCCAGCCGACGGCTGACTCGCAATGTCGTCGTCCCCACGCTCACCGCCTTCCTCCCCGAGCCCGGAAAGGCCAACGGCACAGCGATGATCGTCGCTCCCGGCGGCGCCTTCCATTTCCTGATGATCGACCACGAGGGCTACGACATGGCCCGCTGGCTCGCCGGGCTCGGCATCACTGCCTTCGTGCTGAAATACCGCCTGGCAGAGACGCCCGAAGCCGACGCCGAGCTGCTCGATTTCCGCAACGAGCTGCAGCGCCGCCTGCACCAGCCCGGCCCGATGGGCGCCGCGCCCCCGTCGAACCCAGCCATCGCCGAGGCGCGCCTCTGGGGCGAGGAAGACGGCCGCCAGGCCATCCGCTTCGTCCGTCAGCACGCCGCCGACTGGGGCCTCGACCCCACCCGCATCGGCATCGGCGGCTTCTCGGCCGGCGGTGCCGTCACCCTGGGCCCGGTGTTCGAGCACGATGCCGATAGCCGCCCGGATTTCGCCGTCGGCATCTACCCGGCCTGGCGCGCCGGCCTGCCGCTACCGGCGGATGCGCCGCCGCTGTTTCTCGCCATTTCCGACGACGACAAATCCGTCGCCCCGCTCTCCGCCGTCCGCCTCTACGAGGCCTGGCACAGCGCCGGCATCCCCGCCGAACTGCACGTCTTCGGCAACGGCGCCCACGGTTTTGGTTTCGGCAAATCGGGGCTGTTGTCGGACCCGTGGGCCGAGATGCTGCAGAGCTGGTTGGGGGTACGGGGGCTGCTGCACTCCGGTTGAGGCCTGGCAGTCGGCGTCCCCTCGCCCCTCAGGGGAGAGGGCAAGCGCAGCTTAGGAGCGCTAGCGACTTAGCGCAGCTAGGGTGAGGGGTGCAGCCTCTCAGTAATGCTGGATCGCCCAGCACGCTGAACTGCCTC
>Ga0209902_100756_pt1 | contig 25710 bp, 23 predicted proteins | sample FECB27metaG_FD_188304 | JGI IMG/M metagenome (GOLD analysis project Ga0209902, IMG submission 188304) | Cyanobacterial communities from the Joint Genome Institute, California, USA - FECB-27 (SPAdes) (version 2) | ecosystem: Environmental > Aquatic > Thermal springs > Hot (42-90C) > Microbial mats...
AAGCGGCGTGCCCATTGCCATCGCTGCCTGCCCCCATCCCGACCTTCCCCCAGAGGGGGAAGGAGCCAACACCCCAATACCTGGAACTGTCGCCATGACGCTGTCGGACATGTGGAACATCGGCCTGATGCAGGGCTTCGCGGGGCTGAGCCTCTTCGCGGTGCTGCTGCTCATGGGCCTGGGGCTCGCGATCATCTTCGGCCAGATGGGCGTCATCAACATGGCGCACGGCGAGTTCATGACCATCGGGGCCTACTCGGTCTTCCTCGCGGCGCAGGTCACCGAGCACCTGGCACCGGCCTTCATGCCGTACTACTTCCCGATCTCGATCGCGCTGGCCTTCGTGTTCGCCTTCATCGTCGGCTGGCTGGTCGAATGGGCGCTGATCCGCCATCTCTACAAGCGGCCGCTCGACACGCTGCTCGCGACCTGGGGTGTGAGCCTCGGGCTGCAGCAGATCTTCCGCACCTTCATCGGTCCGAAGGAAGTGAGCCCGACCTTGCCCGAGTGGCTGATGGGCTCGTGGACGCCGCACGAGGGCCTCGACATCCCGATCAACGGCATGTTCGTGCTGGTGCTCACGGCGCTGGTCACGGGCGGCGTGCTGATCGCGCTGCACCGAAGCCGCTGGGGCCTGCGGGTGCGCGCCACAGTGGCCAACCGCGTGATGGCCAACGCCACCGGCATCGACACCAAGAAGACCGACCGCCTGACCTTCGCGATCGGCTGCGGCATCGCCGGCGTGGCGGGCGCGGCCTTCACCACCATCGGTTCCACCGGGCCGACCTCGGGCTCGCTCTACATCGTCGACGCCTTCCTGGTCGTCACCTTCGGCGGCGCGGCCAGCCTGCTGGGCACGGTGGTCTCGGCCTTCGGCATCGCGCAGACGCAGTCGGTCTCGGAGTTCTTCATGACCGGCTCGATGGCCAAGGTGCTGACGCTGTCGCTGATCGTGCTCATTCTGATGATGCGCCCCCAGGGCCTGTTCGCCGTCAAGGTGCGTCGCTGACTTTCGCTTTCCCGGAGAACTCCCGATGAATTTCCTCAAGGCCTCGATCCAGCGCTACCAGCTCGGCAGCCTGCTGCTGCTGGTGCTGCTGCTCGCGGTGGTGCTGCCGCTGTCGCTCGACATCTTCCGACTCAACCTGGTGGGCAAGTACCTCACCTATGCCTTCGTCGCCGTGGGGCTGGTGATGGTGTGGGGCTACGGCGGGGTGCTGAGCCTCGGGCAGGGCGTGTTCTTCGGGCTCGGCGGCTACGCGATGGCGATGTTCCTCAAGCTCGAGGCCTCCGATCCGGTGTCGACCAAGATCCAGTCGACGCCCGGCATTCCGGACTTCATGGACTGGAACCAGATCACGGCGCTGCCGGCGTTCTGGCTGCCGTTCAAGAGCCTGCCGCTGACCTTGATCCTGGTGGTGGCGGTGCCGATGGCGCTGGCCTGGCTGATCAGCTTCGCGATGTTCAAGCGCCGCGTGGGCGGGGTCTACTTCGCGATCATCACGCAGGCGGTGGCGCTGATCCTCACGGTGCTGATCATCGGCCAGCAGGGCTACACCGGCGGCGTGAACGGCATGACCGACCTGAAGACGATGCTGGGCTGGGACACGCGCACCGACAGCGCGAAGTACATCCTCTACTACGTCTGCGTGGCGCTGCTGGTGGCGGCGATCGTGCTGTGCCGCTGGATCCAGACCAGCAAGCTCGGCACCTTGCTGCTGGCGATGCGCGACAAGGAGGACCGGGTGCGCTTCTCGGGCTACGACGTGTCGAACTTCAAGGTCTTCACCTTCTGCCTGGCGGCCGGACTCTCGGGCATCGGCGGCGCGATGTTCGCGCTGCAGGTGGGCTTCATGTCGCCGAGCTTCGTGGGCATCGTGCCCTCGATCGAGATGGTGATCTTCTGCGCGGTGGGCGGCCGCATGAGCCTGGTGGGCGCGGTCTACGGCGCGCTGCTGGTGAACGCGGGCAAGACGCTGTTCTCGGAGAGCTTCCCGGACCTGTGGCTGTTCCTGATGGCGGGGCTGTTCATCGGCGTGACGATGGCCTTCCCGATGGGCCTGGCGGGCCTGTGGGAGGAAAAGATCCGCCCGTGGTGGAAGTCGCGCCGCCAGGCGCTGCGCGAGGCCGCGGTCAAGCCGCCCGCGGTGGCTTCGGCTCCCGTCGCGCCCACACCCGAGCCCGAACCCACGCTGCCCGAAGGCGTGGGCAGCCAGCGCGCCTGAACCGGAGACCGACCATGAGCAACACCGACTTCGCGCTCGCCGTGGAAGACCTCAGCGTGTCATTCGACGGCTTCAAGGCCATCGACGACCTCACGCTCTACATCGACCGCAACGAGCTGCGCGTGATCATCGGCCCGAACGGGGCCGGCAAGACGACGCTGCTCGACCTGATCTGCGGCAAGACGCGCGCGAGCAGCGGCAGCATCAAGTTCAAGAACACGGAGCTGACGAAGATGGCCGAGCACAAGCGCGTGCGGCTGGGCATCGGGCGCAAGTTCCAGACACCGTCGATCTACGAGAACCTCAGCGTGTTCCAGAACCTCGAGGTGTCGTTTCCCAAGGGCCGCTCGGTGTTCGGCGCGCTGGCCTTCCAGTGCGACGACGAGGTCAAGGCACGCGTGCAGGCCGTGGCGACGGAGATCGGGTTGGTCGACCGGCTCGACACCGAAGCCGGCCTGTTGAGCCATGGCCAGAAGCAGTGGCTGGAGATCGGGATGCTGCTGATGCAGGAACCCGAACTGCTGATGCTCGACGAACCCATCGCGGGCATGAGCGCGCGCGAACGCGAGCTCACGGCCGAGCTGCTCAAGCGCATCTGCCAGAACCGCGCGGTGATCGTGATCGAGCACGACATGGCTTTCGTCAAGCAGATCGCGCACAAGGTGACCGTGATGCACCAGGGAAAGATCCTGGCCGAGGGGCCGATGGAGAAGGTGCAGGCGGATCCGAAGGTCATCGATGTTTATCTGGGGCATTGATGGTCGCTTGTGTCCTGGTTCTTTCGGGGCGGGCTCACGCCGATGGGGTACTCCCCTCCGCGAATGTCCCCCGCCTTCGGCTCCTCCTTTATTTCGCTGCGGGGAGTACCCCATCGACGTGCGCCTGGACGCAACGGTTGTTGTGCGGCCGGCACCACCGCGGCGTCCCCGTGCACAGGGCAGTGGGTGCTTCCCGCAGCGAAATAAAGGAGGAGCCCGAAGGGCGGGGGACATTCGCGGAGGGAAGTACCCGCTGTCCTGTGCACGCGCCCCGAACAGCAGCACCCCAGGCAAAGAGCGCACCCCAACAGAGGCCAAGCAAATGAGCAACATCAACCTCAAGGTAGAAAACCTCCACGTAGCCTACGGCCAGAGCGAAGCCCTGCACGGCATCTCGTTCGAGGGCATGGCCAACGAGACCGTCGCCATCATGGGAAGAAACGGCATGGGCAAGACCACGCTGTTCAAGAGCCTCATGGGCGTGCTCCCCTTGAAGAGCGGCCGCATCGAGGTCGCGGGACAGGACGTCTCGCGCGACGAGAGTTTCAGGCGCGTCGCCAAGGGCATCGCCTACGTGCCGCAGGGCCGCATGATCTTTCCGACCCTGACCGTCGAGGAGAACATCGAGACCGGCCTCGAGAACTCGAAGACCCGCCGCATCCCCGAGGAGATCTACGCGCTCTTCCCCGTGCTGTGGGACATGCGCCGGCGCAAGGGCGGCAACCTCTCGGGCGGGCAGCAGCAACAGCTGGCCATCGCGCGCGCCCTCGTCACCGATCCCAAGGTGCTGCTGCTCGACGAGCCCACCGAGGGTATCCAGCCTTCGATCATCAAGGACATCGCCAAAGCGCTCAACGAGATCCGCAAGCTGCGCGGCCTGACCATCGTCGTGTCGGAGCAGGTGCTGAGCTTCGCGATGGACGTGGCCGACCGCCTGTTCGTGATCGAAGGCGGGCGCCTCGTGCACGAGACCGCGCGCGACAAGACCGATGTCGAGCGCATCAAGGCCTATCTCTCTGTTTAACCACAACCCCAACCAGGAGCCACTGCAATGACGGACACGCTGATCAAGGTCGATCTGACCAAGTCGCCCACCGAGAACGAGATGATCCACAACCGCTGGCACCCGGACATCCCGATGGCCTGCTGGGTCAATCCCGGCGACGACTTCATCCTCGAGACCTTCGACTGGACCGGCGGCTTCATCAAGAACAACGACAGCGCCGACGACGTGCGCGACATCGACCTGAGCACCGTGCACTACCTCTCGGGCCCCGTGGGCGTGAAGGGCGCCGAGCCCGGCGACCTGCTGGTGGTCGATCTTCTCGACATCGGCGCCAAGCAGGACAGCCTCTGGGGCTTCAACGGATTTTTCTCGAAGAAGAACGGCGGTGGTTTTCTCACCGATCATTTTCCCGAGGCGCAGAAATCGATCTGGGACTTCAAGGGCATGTTCACCAGTTCGCGCCACATCCCCGGCATGAACTTCGCGGGCCTGATCCATCCGGGCCTGATCGGCTGCCTGCCCGACAAGCCCATGCTCGACATGTGGAACGAGCGCGAGAAGGCGCTGATCGCCACCGACCCCGATCGCGTGCCGGGGCTGGCCAACCCGCCGTTCGCCGGCACCGCCCACATGGGCAAGATGACCGGCGAGGCGCGTGCCAAGGCCGCGGCCGAGGGCGCGCGCACCGTGCCGCCGCGCGAGCATGGCGGCAACTGCGACATCAAGGATCTCTCGCGCGGCTCGAAGGTGTTCTTCCCCGTCTACGTCGACGGCGCCGGCCTCAGCGTGGGCGACCTGCACTTCAGCCAGGGCGACGGCGAGATCACCTTCTGCGGCGCCATCGAGATGGCCGGCTGGGTGCACATGAAGGTCTCGCTGATCAAGGGCGGCATGGCCAAGTACGGCATCAAGAACCCCATCTTCAAGCCCAGCCCCATCACGCCGCAGTACAACGACTACCTGATCTTCGAGGGCATCTCGGTCGACGAGAGCGGCAAGCAGCACTACCTCGACGTCAACGTGGCCTACCGCCAGGCCTGCCTCAACGCCATCGAGTATTTGAAGAAGTTCGGCTACTCGGGCGCGCAGGCCTACTCGATCCTCGGCACGGCACCGGTGCAGGGCCACATCAGCGGCGTGGTCGACGTGCCCAACTCCTGCGCCACGCTATGGCTGCCCACGGGCATCTTCGACTTCGACATCAATCCCAACGCCACGGGTCCGGTGAAGATGATCGACGGCAGCATCGACATGCCGCTGTCGCCCGACCTGCGCTGAGGCATCGAAGAAGGAAGCCGCATGCCCACCTACGACTACGACTGCGGACGCTGCGGCGGCTTCGAGGCGCTGCGCCCCTCGGCGCTGCGCGACGAGCCCGCTGCCTGCCCCGACTGCGGCGGCGCCTCGCCGCGCGTGCTCGCGGCCGCGCCGCGCCTCGCGCTCATGGCGGCCGACACGCGCCTCGCGATGGCCACCAACGAACGCGCGCGGCACGAGCCCGCGAGCTCGCGCGACTACGCGCGATTGCGCCATCCATCGGGCTGCGGATGCTGCTCGACGAACGCGCGCCGCGGTGCCACGGTGACCGCGTCGAACGGTGCCAAATCGGCACCGTCGCGGCGGCCGTGGATGATCTCGCATTGAGGATTCGGCAAGATTTCATGCATGCGCCATACGCATGCAATGGATGCGGAAAAGTAGTGCTTTCGACCAATCTCCCTCTGAAGAGGGTCGATTCAGTGCCTCACTCGCATGCGTGAAACTTGCCCAAAACTTTCTGGATTGTTTCGAAACGGCGAACGCCGTGATTCTTTTTGCGGTGATTCAAAAGGGTCGAACAGGATCAAACTTCTCCTCACGGACAAACCACCGTTCAACCTGAAGGAGATACCAAATGACCGCCTCGAAGATCCTCGCCGCCGTTGCCGTTGCCCTGCTTGCCGCCACCGGCGCACAAGCCGAAACTTATGACGGCGTCCACACCGTGCACTCCACGGTCTCGCGTTCCGAAGTCGCATCGCAAGCCGTGGCAGCCGCCCGTGCCGGCGATGCCTACAGCGAAGGTGCCACCGCTGGTGCGCAACCCTTCAGCTCGACCGCCGACCGCGCGACCATCCGTGCCGAAGCCGTTGCCAAGGCCCACGATCCGCTGCAAAGCCTCGACCGCCGCGCCTTCTACCGCGACGAAGTGCCGCAAGCCTACAAGAAGCCCAGCGTGTCGTTCACGCGTCAAGCTGGCCTCTGAGCCACGGTGGCAAGCCGGTGCGAGAGCACCGGCCGCATGAAAGAAGCGAATGAGGAAAGGGCCTGCGGGCCCTTTCCTCGTGTCTGGCGCGACAGCGCGCCACTCACGCCAGCGTCTCGCCTTCCTTGAGCACGCCCGCGTTGCGCAGTGCCGCGTCGAGCCAGCTGGCCGCGGTGTGGCCTCGCTTGATCGCTTCGATGCGCGCGGCTTCGTCCTCGACCTTCTTCCGCGCCGCGCGAAGCAGGGTTTCGACTTTCTCCCGCTCGACCACCACCACGCCATCGGCATCGCCGATCACGAGATCGCCGGCACGCACGGCCACGCCACCGACCGACACCGGATGCCCGATGCGCCCCGAGGCCAGCTTGGTCGGGCCGTTGGGATTGGTGCCGACCGAGAACACCGGGAAGTCCATCTCGTCGATCTCGACGCTGTCGCGCACCGCGCCGTCGATCACCACGCCGGCGATGCCGACCTGGCGGCAGGCATTCATCATGATCGTGCCCATCAGCGCCGCGCTGCGGTCGCCCTTGCCGTCGATCACCAGCACGTCGCCCGGCCGCGCGAGCGCGATCGCGGCATGGATCATCAGGTTGTCGCCGGGCCGCACCTCCACCGTGAGCGCGCTGCCCACCAGCTTCATGCGGTGGCGCAGGGCCTCGATGCGGCCGTGCAGCGCGCCGCGGCGGCCCGCGACGTCGGCGAGGATGGCCGGCTGGAAGGCCGCGGCGCGGCGCAGCAGCTCGGGGGATACGCGCTCGAAGTCGCGAACGATGTCGGGATGCGGGTTCATGGTCTGGTGTTCTCTCATTCGGCCTTGACGTCGGCGTCCTTCACCACGCGGCCCCACTTGCGTTTGTCGGCTGCGAGGAAGGCGCGGAACTGCTCGGGCGTGCTGCCCACGGGCTCGAGGCCGTCGGCCGTGAGGCGCTTGGCGATCTCGGGCTGCGCGAGCACCTTCGCGATCTCGCGCTGGAGACGATCGACCACGGCCGGCGGCGTGTTCTTCGCCGCGCAGATGCCGGCCCAGGTCACGGGCTCGACCTCGGCGACGCCGGCCTCAGCCACGGTCGGAATCTCGGGGAAGGCCGCGAGCCGGCGCGGACTGGCCACGGCGAGCGCGCGCAGCTTGCCGGCGCGCGCGTACTGCATCGAGCTCACGGGCTGGTCGAAGATCATCGAGACCTGGCCCGCGATCAGGTCGGTCATGGCCTGGCCCGTGCCTTTGTAGGCCACATGCACGATGTCGATGCCCGCGCGGCTCTTGAGCATCTCGCCCGCGAGATGGCCGCCGGTGGCCGTGCCCGAGGACGCGAAGTTGATCTCGCCGGGCTTCTGCTTCGCGTAGGCGACCAGCTCCTTCACGTTCTTCACCGGCAGGCTCGCGTTGACCAGCAGCATGTAGGGCGCATTGACGACCTGCGTGACCGGCACGATGTCCTTCTCGGGATCGAAGGGCATGCTTTTCAGCACATGCGGCTGGATCGACAGCGTGCCCGTGGTGCACATCAGCAGCGTGTGGCCATCGGCCGGCGCGGCGAGCATGGCCGAGGCCGCGATGTTGCCGCCGGCGCCGGGGCGGTTGTCGATCAGCACCTGCTGGCCCAGCCCCTCGGCGAGCTTGGGCGCGATCAGCCGCGCCACCACGTCGTTCGAGCCGCCGGGCGAGAAGCCCACGAGGATCTTCACGGGCTTCGATGGAAAGGTGTCGGCCGCGCTCGCGGTGGCGGCGCCGAGCCAGGCCGTGCCCGCGGCCACGACCGGCAGCAGCGTGAGAAGGGAGCGGAGTTTCATTGCGGTTCCTGGTGAAGCGGTTGGCCCGAGAGTTCGGCGCGGGCGCGCGCGATGCGCCGGCAGCCTTCGAGCAGCTGCTCGGTGCCGGCGGCGAACGAGAGGCGGAAGTGCGTCGGCACGCCATAGGCGCTGCCCTGCAGTGCCGCGAGGTCCTGCGCGTCGAGCAGGTGCATCACCCAGTCGTCGCTGTCGGCGATCGTGGTGCCCTGGGGCGTGCGCAGCCCGAACAGCGCGCTGCACGAGGCGAAGACGTAGAAGGCACCGTCGGGCACTTCGCAGCGGATGCCGTCGATGGCATTGAGCGCCTCGACCACCGTGTCGCGCCGCGCGCGGTAGGCCTGGCGGTTGGTGGCGATGCTGTCCTGTGGCCCCGTGAGCGCCGCGATGGCGGCCGCCTGCGCGATCGAGTTCGGGCCCGAGGTGCTCTGCGACTGCAGCTTGACCATCGCCTTGATCAGCGCCGCGGGCCCGGCGCCATAGCCGATGCGCCAGCCCGTCATCGCATAGGCCTTGGAGACGCCGTTCACCGTCAGCGTGCGCTCCTGCAGGTCGGGCGCCACCTCGGCGAGGGTGGCGAAGGGCGCGTCGCCGTAGACCAGGTGCTCGTAGATGTCGTCGGTCAGTACCCAGACCTGCGGATGGCGCCGCAGCACCTCGGCCAGCGCCAGCAGTTCGGCGCGCGTGTAGGTGGCCCCGCTCGGGTTGTTCGGCGAGTTGAGCATCAGCCAGCGCGTGCGGCCGCTGATGGCGCGCTCGAGGTCGGCGGGCTGCAGCTTGAAGCCCGCCGCGGCCGGGCCGTCGACGAACACCGGCACGCCGCCGGCCAGCCGCGCGATGTCGGGGTACGAGACCCAGTAGGGCGCCGGCACGATGACCTCGTCGCCGGCCGCCACCGTGCACATCAGCGCATTGAAGATCACCTGCTTGGCGCCGGTGCCGACGATGATCTCGCCCGGCGCGTAGCGCAGCCGGTTCTCGCGCAGGAACTTGCCCGCGATGGCCTCCTTGAGCGCCGGCGTGCCGCCGACGTCGGTGTAGCGCGTCTGGCCCTCGGCCATCGCGCGGATGGCGGCCTGCTTGATGTGTTCGGGCGTCTCGAAGTCGGGTTCGCCGGCGGTGAGCCCGAGGATGTCCCGGCCCTGCGCGCGCAGCTCGCGCGCCCTCTGGCCGGCCATGGAACTCGGAGAAGGCTGGATCCGGTTCAGTCGTGGTGCGATGTGAAGCATGCCGCCAGTATCGAAGTGCCTTCGCCGCGGGACAAACGAGTAATCGGCGTGGCGCGGTATTCCTTTTTTTCCTGGCCGGTGGTGGGCGTACATTCCGCCGCATGAACTTCACCTTCAAGCAGCTCGAGGCCTTCCTGTTCAGCGCCAGGCTCCAGAGCTTCAGCGCCGCGGCGGTGAAGCTGCACACCACGCAGTCGGCGATCTCCAAGCGGCTGGCCGAGCTCGAGGAGTCGCTCGGCGGTCCCTTGCTGCACCGCACTTCGCACGGCCTGGAGCTGGCGCAGGCCGGCCGCGAGCTGCTGCCGCTGGCGGAAGAGGCGCTGCGGCTGTGGCAGCGCATCGAGCACGACATCAGCCTCGACAAGACGCTGCGCGGCAGCTTCCGCGTGGGCGTGACGGAGCTGATCGCGATGACCTGGCTCACGCGGCTGATCCAGCTGCTGCAGAAGCTGCATCCGCAGGTGACGATCGAGCCGGTGGTCGACGCCGGCCTCACGCTGTTCGAGCGGCTCGAGGCCAACAAGCTCGACCTGACGATCATGCCGGGCACCTTCTGGGGCCAGGCCTTCGAATCGGTCAAGGTGGGGCAGGTCGACCAGGCCTGGATCGCGAGCCCGCGGCTGCGCATTCCGCAGCGCGCGCTGAAGCCGCACGAGTTCGCCGACTACCCGGTGATCGAGCAGCCCGCGGGCGCCTCGAAGAACCGCTTCTACGAGGCCTGGCGCGCCGAGCACGGCTTCCGCTTCGGCAAGGTCATGCTGACCAACAGCACGACGGTGCTGCGCGAGCTGACGATCAGCGGCTTCGGCATCAGCCAGCAGGCGCTCGACTACGTGCGGCCCGACATCCGCAGCGGCCTGCTGCGCATCGTGCGCAGCGACCCGATGCCGCCGCCGCTGGTCTACAGCGCCGTGCACCGGCGCGACAACGCGAGCCCGGCGCTGGCGCGCATCGTCGAGCTGGCCGTGCAGACCTGCGACTTCAAGCTGCGCGCGAGCCAGCACGACGTGGCGCCGGCGGGGCCCGCGCGCGGCGCGGGCACGCGGCAGCGCGCGCTGCGCCCGGGCGCGAAGAAGCCCGTGAAGGCGGCCCGGCGCTAGGATCCGGGCGGGATTCTAGAAATATACGCATTGCGTATAAACTCGCGGCCCATGAACATGCCGCAGCAAGTGCTTCTCCGCGACGCGATGCGTCAGCTCAACATGACGCGCGATGCCTTCGCCGAGCGCATCGGCAGCCGCCGGAGGGCGCTCGACGCCTGGCTGCTGCCCGACGAATCGAACGAATTCCGGGCCATGCCCGAGGTGGCGCGGCGCTTCGTGAGCGAGATCCTGGCCTCGAGCGGGCGTCCCGGTGAATATACGCAGAGCGCACAGGATGGCGCGCTGCGCCGGTCGCTCCATGTCTACGGCGCGCAGCACCTGCTGTCGGTGGCCCAGTTCGACCGCGAGGCCATCGACGAGCTGTTCCGGCTCGCCGACGTGATGCAGCCGATCGCGCGCCGCCGCAAGGTCAGCCGCGTGCTCGAGGGCGCGGTGCTGGCCAACCTGTTCTTCGAGGCCAGCACGCGCACGCGCGTGAGCTTCGGCGCGGCCTTCTGCCGGCTCGGCGGCTCGGTCTGCGACACGACGGGCTTCACCTTCTCCTCGATGGCCAAGGGCGAATCGATCCGCGACACCAGCCGCGTGATCAGCGGCTATGCCGACGCGATCGTGGTGCGCCATCCCGAGCAGGGCTCGGTCGCCGAATTCGCGCGTGTCACCAACGTGCCGGTCATCAACGGCGGCGACGGGCCGGGCGAGCATCCGAGCCAGGCGCTGCTCGACCTCTACACCATCCAGCGCGAGTTCTCGCGCCTGGGCAAGCTGGTCGATGGCGCGCATGTCGCGATGGTCGGCGACCTCAAGTACGGCCGCACGGTGCATTCGCTGATCAAGCTGCTCGCGCTGTACCGCGGCCTGAAGTTCACGCTGGTCGCGCCGCCGCAGCTCGCGATGCCGGCGGAGATCGTGGAGCTGGTGAGCCGCAACGGCCACGTGGTCGAGACCGCCACCGCGCCGGCGCAGGCGCTGGCCGGCGCCGACGTGGTCTACGCGACGCGCATCCAGAAGGAGCGCTTCGCGCACGACGAGGTGCTGGAAGGCTTCGACCAGGGCTTCGCGATCGACCGCGCGCTGGTCGATGCGGCGTGCAGGAAGGACGTGGTGCTGATGCATCCGCTGCCGCGCGACGGTCGCCCGGGCTCGCACGACCTGAGCACCGACCTCGACAACGACCCGCGGCTGGCGATCTTCCGCCAGACCGACAACGGCATCCCGGTGCGCATGGCCATCTTCGCCACGCTGCTGGGCGTGGACCGGCTCGTGAGCCGCTCGATGCGCGACGCGGCCTGGACGCCGCCCTCGCACATCGGCCCCGACGACAGCAGCTTCCACGGCCTCGACTGAGGCTGGCGCGAAACCGCCATCGAGCGCGGGTAAGCTCGCCGCCCATGAAGCGCAACACCACCGCCAAGTCCACCAGCGTTCCCCCCGCCGCGAACGGCAAGGCTCCGGCCACCGATGCCTCCGGCGGCGCCCCGGTGTTCGCGGTGCTCGCGCGCATCGAGACCCTCTGGTCCTCGCTCGGCCCGGTGGGCCAGCGCATCGCCGACTTCATCGTGAAGAACCCGCGCGAGGTGGTCCACATGTCGGTCAGCGAGGTGGCCGAGCGCACCGGCTCGAGCGAGGGCAGCATCGTCGGCCTGTGCAAGAACCTCGGCGCCACCGGCTTCCAGCAGATCAAGATCGCGCTGGCGCAGGAGATCGTGCGGCCGGTGCAGTTCATCCACGAGGACCTCGATCCGCAGGACGCGGCCGATGCGGTGATCCGCAAGATCTTCCAGAGCAACGTGCAGACCCTGCACGACACGCAGGCCACGCTCGACGCCGGTTCGATGGAACGCGCGGTGAAGCTGCTGCGCGACGCCGAGCGCATCGAGATCTACGGCATCGGCAGCTCGGCCACCATCGCGGAGGACGCGCACTACCGCATGCTGCGCATCGGCCTCAACGCGAAGGTGGTGGTCGACTCGCACGTGCAGGCGATCAGCGCCTCGCTCACCGATTCGCGGGTGGCGGTGCTGACCATCTCGCACTCGGGCAGCACGCACGAGACCGTGACCGCGACGCGGCTGGCCAAGGAGGCCGGCGCCTCGACCGTGTGCATCACCAACTTCGGCAAGTCGCCGATCCAGGCCTTCTCGGACGTGCTGCTGTTCACCATGGCGCGCGAGACCAACTTCCGCACCGAGGCCATGACCAGCCGCCTCGCGCAGCTCGCGATCATCGACGTGCTGATCGCCTGCCTGGCGCTGTCGGACTACGACACCTCGGTGCGCACGCTGCGCCAGACCTTCGACGTGCTGTCGCTCAAGCGGTACTGAGGCGGCTGCGCTCGGGCGGCCGCGCGGGCAGGGCGGTCACCTCGGCCGTGGCGCGCGGCAGCAGCAGGCCGGCGACCGAAGGCGCCACCGCCTCGGGCGCGGCACCCACCAGCAGGCAGGCCATGCCCAGCCGCGCGGCGCCCGCGGCGTCGGTGGCCGGGTTGTCGCCGATCACCACCGTGCTCGCGGGCTCGGCGCCCAGGCAGCGCAGGCCTTCCTCGAACAGCAGCGGCTCGGGCTTGCCGACGATGCGCCAGGGCTGCACGCCGCTGGCCGTGAGCACGGCCGCGAGCAGCGAGCCGGTCTCGGGCACCACGCGGCCGTGCGGGCCCGGATGGGTGGCGTCGGCGTTCGTGACCACCAGCCGCGCGCCGCGCAGCAGCTCGTTGGCCACCGCGCCCAGCCGGGCATGGCTGAAGCGCATGTCGAGCGCGAGCAGCACGAACTCGGCCTCGGACGCGACCAGCCGGAAGCCGAGCGCGCGCGCATGGCGCTGCAAGGCGGGCGTGCCCACCACCATCAGCCGCGCCGTGGGGTGCTGGCGCGCGAGCAGGCTCACGGCGAGCTCGCCGGCCAGCACGATGCGCTCGGGCGGCGCGCGCAGGCCGAGCCGGCGCAGCCGCAGCGCGAGGCCCTGGGCGGTGTGGGTCGAGTTGTTCGACACGATCGCGAAGCGGCCCTCGAAACGCTCGAGGAGTTCGGCCGCGCCGTCGATGGCCTCGTTCTGGCGCACCAGCGTGCCGTCGAGGTCGAGCAGCAGGTGACGCGCCTGCGCGAGCGGTGCCAGGTCCGCTGCCGCGGGGCCTCCCGGCGCCCGGGTCTGGGTTGCGATGTTCTTCATGGATCTCCGGTTCGGGCCATCGGGGGAGCGGGGTGCTGGCCGTGCGGCGGGATTGTATTGAACATTGCTCAGTCGTTTGCTAATTTTCAAATGAGCTTATTTCATTTGCTTGTCATCTTCGACTTCTAAAGTTCAACGCAACCGAGCGAGGCACTCGCCCGAGAAACGCCCCCGAACCGAAGGAACCGATCATGAAGAAACTCCTGGCCATCGCCGCCGCCGTCTCGTTCAGCGCGCTGCTGGCCCTCCCGTCCCATGCCCAGTCCGTGGCCGACGGCTCGCGCGAACATCCGCTGCGCGTGCTGCTGATTCCCGCCGACGGCGGCACCGAATCGGGCACCAAGGCCGACTACGCGCCGGTGTTCAACGCCATCACGCGCAGCACCGGCCTGAACTTCGACCTCAAGGTCGGCCAGTCCTACGGCGCCGTGGTCGAGGGCATGTGCAACCAGCTCGCCGACATCGCCTTCTTCGGCCCGGTGTCGTACGTTCAGGCCCACAAGCGCGGCTGCGCGCAGCTGCTGGCCGTGGGCGTGGAGAAGGGCGCCTCGGTCTACTACGCCGGCATGTTCGCCAAGGCCAACGCGCCGATCGCCTCGATCAAGGACCTGAAGGGCAAGCGCGTGGCCTTCGGCGACGTGAACTCGGCCTCGAGCTTCACCTTCCAGATCGCGATGCTGCTCGACGCCGGCATGGACCCGGCCAAGGACCTGTCGGCGATCCGCATGACCGGCAGCCACGCCAGCAGCCTGGCCGCGCTGGTGCAGGACCAGGTCGACGTGGCCTCGCTCTCGTTCGACTCGTACGAGAAGGCGGTCAAGCAGGGCGCGGCCGATCCGAAGACCATCAAGGTGATCGCCAAGAGCATGGCCATTCCCTATCCGCCGCTGGCGCTGAACTCCAAGCTGCCCGAGGCGCTGAAGACGAAACTCAAGGACGCCTTCCAGACCGTGAACAAGGCGCCCGGCATCACGCCCGACATGATCCGCGGCTACGGCGGCGGCAAGATCGACGGCTACGACACCAAGTTCTCCGAGGAGGAGTTCAACGTCGCCGCCGAGAAGCTGGGCCTGCTGACCGACGACCTCAAGGGCCGCATCCTCGCCAAGGCGGCCGAGCGTTGATCGCCGGCGATCGCACGCACGCCGCAGAGCCCGCCGCCGGAAGCACGCCCATGCTGCAGTTCGAATCGGTCGCCATGCGCCACCCCGACGGCACGCGCGCGCTCGGCGGCGTCTCGCTCGAGGTGCCCGCGGGCCAGTTCTGCGTGGTGCTGGGCGCCTCGGGTGCGGGCAAGTCGACCCTGCTGCGCACCGCCAACGGCCTGGTCGTGCCCACGCAGGGCACGGTGCGGGTCGAGGGCGTGCGCATCGCGCCGGGCTCGCTGGCACGCGTGCGTCCGCGCATCGGCATGATCCACCAGCAGTTCAACCTGGTGCTGCGCTCGAGCGTGGCCGAGAACGTGCTCGCCGGCGCCTTGCCGGCCCTGGGCACCTGGCGCGCGCTGCTCGGCCTGTTCACCGACGCGCAGCGGCGCAAGGCCTGCGAACTGGTCGAGTCGGTGGGCCTGGGCGAGGAACACCTGCTGCGCCGCGTGAGCGAGCTCTCGGGCGGCCAGCAGCAGCGCGTGGGCATCGCGCGCGCCTTCATGCTCGACCCGCCGCTGGTGCTGGCCGACGAGCCGGTGGCCAGCCTCGATCCGCAGACCAGCCACGACGTGCTGTCGCTGCTGCGCCGGCAGGCGCGCGAGCGCGGCACCACGGTGCTGTGCAGCCTGCACCAGATCGAACTGGCCTGCGAGTTCGCCGACCGCATCGTGGCCTTGCGTCGCGGCGTGGTCGTGTTCGACGGCGCGCCGCGGACGTTCCAGCCGCAGGTCTTCGATGCGATCTACGGCCGCGGCGACACCGCGCCCGAGTCCGTGCCCGCGGCCCGGCCATCGATGGCCGGCGAGCCCGAGGCGGCGCTGCCGCTGCATGCCGGCGCCCTGGAGCTCGCGCAATGAACACGATCTCTTCCTCTTCTTCTTCCGACGCGCGCGCGTCGCGCCCGGCCTCGGCCTGGGACCTGCCGCGGCCCTTCGGCACCCGCACGCTGGTCGTGCTGCTGCTGGTGCTCGTGGCGGGCTTCTTCGCGGGCCAGCGCGTGGAGATGGGCCGCATGCTCTCGCTGACCGGCGAGGGCGTGCTCGCCGCGGTGGGCCTGCGCGACAACTCGCAGGTGCTCTCGGGCCTGGGCTCGATCGCGCGCTCGCTGTTCCCGCCGCAGATCTCCGAGCAGACCGAGGTCGCGCGCATCGAGGGCTTCGACCGCAACCGGCTGCCCTGGTTCTCGCGCGTCGAGACCCTCGAGACGCACGAGCCCAAGCTGAACCCCGAGACCCTGCAGATGGAAGACCGCGTCGAGCGCCGCGAGGTGCTGGTCGAGCCGCTGGGCTACCTGTGGCACGTGGCGGTGAAGATGCTCGAGACCTTCGAGATCGCCGTGTGGGCCACGCTGATCGCGATCGTGCTGAGCGCGCCGCTGGCCTGGTGCAGCGCGAAGAACTACGCGCCCAACCGCCTGGCCTACGGCCTCGCGCGCAGCGTGGTCGGCCTGTTCCGCGCGGTGCCCGAGCTGGTGAGCGCGCTGTTCCTGGTGCTGGCCTACGGCTTCGGCCCGATCGCCGGCGTGCTGGCCCTCGCGCTGCACTCGGCCGGCTTCCTCGGCAAGTTCTACGCCGAGGACATCGAGACCGCCGACGACAAGCCGCAGGAAGCGCTGCGCGCCATCGGCGCCAACAAGCTCAAGGTGATGCGCTTCGCGGTGCTGCCGCAGGTGATGCCGCAGTTCATCGCCTACACGCTCTACGTGCTCGACCGCAACGTGCGCATGGCCACCGTGGTCGGCCTGGTCGGCGCGGGCGGCATCGGCCAGGAGCTCAAGGGCCGCTACGACATGTACAACTATGCGCACGTCGGCACGATCCTGATCGCGATCTTCCTGACGGTGCTGGTGCTCGACCGCATCGCCGCCCGGCTGCGCAGCCGCTATGGCTGAGCCCTGAGTCCCCCGCGGGCACCGCGTTCGTGGCGCCCGCCCCCCATTCCCCGATTTCTGTCCGAACTCTCGCGCGGCTCGTCCGCCGCGCGGAGCGGCTTCGGCCGCGCCTTTGTCTCCCACGTCCCTCGATTCGAAAGGAACCCTCATGAAAACAGCATCTTCCCGGTACGGCCTCGCTGCGGCAGGCCTTCTCCTGTGCCTGAGCCTCGCCGCCTGCGGTGGCGGTGGCGGTGGTGGGGGCGGTGGCCTGCCGATCCTGCCGCCGGGACAGACCCCGCCGGCCGGCGACGGCAACAACGGCAACGGCAACAACCCGCCGCCCCAGCCCGCGCTCAAGTGCGCGCCCTGAGTCCGCGCCTTCCTCCAGACCTCCCTTCGCCCCTGCGTTGAAAGAACCTCCCATGAACACCACCTCCCGTCGCGATTTCTTCCGCAAGTCGGCCGGCGCCATCGGCGCGGCCTCGGCCCTCACCATGCTCCCGCCCGTGATCCGCAAGGCCCTGGCGGTCGAGGCCGCGGTCGACACCGGCTCCATCAAGGACATCAAGCACATCGTGATCCTGATGCAGGAGAACCGCAGCTTCGACCACTACTTCGGCACGCTGAAGGGCGTGCGCGGCTTCGGCGACCGCTTCCCGATCCCGCTGGCCAACGGCAAGTCGGTGTTCTTCCAGCCCAACACCACCGCGGGCGCGCCCGAGATCCAGCCCTTCCGCCGCGACTCCACGATCGCCAACGCGCTGATCGGTTCGGGCGCGCCGCACAGCTTCCCCGACATGCAGGGCGCCTGGGCGCAGGGGAAGATGGACCGCTGGATCCAGTTCAAGAACCAGGTGACGATGGGCTACTACCTGCGCGAGGACATCCCGTTCCAGTTCGCGCTGGCCGATGCCTTCACGATCTGCGACGGCTACCACTGCTCGATCCTCACCGGCACCGATCCCAACCGCATCGTGTTCTGGTCGGGTTCCAACTTCAATCCCGAGCTGCGCAAGAAGGGCATCAACAGCACCGACACCGATTCGGAGCCGGTCAACTCGCGCTGCTGGCCGAGCCCGTCGAACTGGATCGCGGGCAACCCGCAGGAAGCCGACGGCACGGGCCAGAAGAACGCGACCACGGGCGCCTACAACTACAAGTACGTCAACAACGCGTTCAAGTGGGACACGCTGCCCGATGTGCTGCAGAAGAACGGCATCAGCTGGCACATCTACCAGAACATGAACAACAACTGGACCGGCGCCATGAACGGCTGCCTGGCGTTCCAGAGCTTCCGCACCGCGCAGCCCGGCTCGCCGGTCTACCAGCACGGGCTGACCGGCGGTCCCGCCGCGGCCGACGGCGCCACCAACTTCCTGGCCCAGCTCAAGCAGGACGTGATGAACGACACCCTGCCGCAGGTCTCGTGGGTGCTGCCCACGCAGGCACTGGCCGAACACCCGGGCAGCAGCGAAGGCGTGGCCGGCGCGGCCGACTTCATCTCCGACGTGCTGAGCGCGCTGACCTCGAACCCCGCGGTCTGGAGCAAGACGGCGCTGTTCGTGACCTTCGACGAGAACGACGGCTTCTTCGACCACCTGGCGATGCCCGCCGTGCCCTCGTACGACGCCAACGGCAACCTGATGGGCAAGTCCACCGTGCCGCTCGATGGCGAGTACTTCGACGCCTCGGTGGGCAGCTACCTCAACGCCGCCGACACCGTCAGCGGCAAGATCCGCCCCTGGGGCCTGAGCTCGCGCGTGCCGATGTACGTGGTGTCGCCGTGGAGCAAGGGCGGCTGGGTCAACTCGCAGGTGTTCGACCACACCTCGATGGGCCGCTTCCTCGAGAAGCGCTTCGACATCACGATCGACGCCATCAGCCCCTGGCACCGCGCGGTCTGCGGCGACCTCACGAGCTGCTTCGACTTCGTCAGCCCGAACGATCCGGTGGTGCCCAAGCTGCCCGACACCAGCGGCTATCCCGCCATCAACACGGCGCAGAAGGCGCTGGGCAACACCGGCGTCATCACCAAGGCGCCCGTGCCCGCCACGCCGCTGTTCCAGGAGACCGGCACGCGCTTCTCGCGCGCGCTGCCCTACGAGCTGCACACCAGCGCGCGCGTCGAGGCGCGCGGCCTGGTCTCGCTGATCTTCAGCAACACCGGCGACCAGGGCGCGGTGTTCCACGTCTACGACAAGCTGCACCTGGACCGCATCCCGCGCCGCTACACGGTGGAAGCCGGCAAGCAGCTGCAGGACTACTGGGACACCGGTGCCACCGACGGCGGCAAGTACGACCTCTGGGTCTACAGCACCAACGGCTTCGTGCGCAGCTTCAGCGGCGACGCGATGGCCTTCGACGCGGCCGCCTTCAGGCCCGAGGTCCAGGTCTGCTACGACCCGGCCGCCGGCGACGTCTACGTGAAGGTGCACAACAACGGCAGCATCGACGGCGAGGTGACCGTGCAGTCGAACGCCTACCGCACCGACGGCCCCTGGACCCTCAAGGCGCCGAAGGGCGACATGGGCACGCTGCACTGGGAGCTCAAGGACAGCGGCCACTGGTACGACTTCACCGTGACCGCCGGCAACGCCGTGCGCCGCTTCGCGGGCCGTGTCGAGACCGGCAAGCCCACCGTGAGCGACCCCGCGATGGCGATGCACCTGCAGGCCTGAGCGCGCTTCCACCCCAACGAGGAGAAACACCATGAAGAAGAACAAGCGCATGCCGCGCGGCGCGAGCCTGCTCGGCGCGTCGCTGGCCCTGGCCGCGATCTGCGGCCCGGCCCTGGCCCAGACGGTGCCGGTGGTCTGGGACCCGGCCAAGGCCAACCTCGGCGTCGGCACCGATGCCGGCACGACGGTCGCCGGCAGCAACAACACGGCCGTCGGCACCAAGGCCGGTACCAAGGTGACGGGCGACGACAACCTGGCCGTGGGCCAGAACGCCGGCGCCGGCGTCACCGGCAGCAACAACCAGGCGATCGGCGAGGGCGCGGGCAACACGGTCAACGGCAGCGGCAACCAGGCCATCGGCCAGAACGCCGGCAACAACGTGACCGGCCCGACCAACCAGGCCATCGGGCAGGGCGCCGGCAACAACGTCACCGGCACCAGCGACATCTCGATCGGCCTGGGCGCCGGCAACAACGTCAGCACCAACTGGAACCTCGCGATCGGCAACAACGCGGGCACCAACGTGTCGGGCGGCAATGCCAACGTCGGCATCGGCTTCGAGTCGGGCCAGAACGTCAAGGGCGGCTGGAACCAGTCGATCGGCCGCAGCGCGGGCGACAACGTCACCGGCGACCACAACAACGCCACCGGCTTCCACGCCGGCAGCGGCGTGACCGGCAGCGACAACAACGCCACCGGCACCAACGCCGGCATGACCGTGACCGGCAGCAACAACAACGCCATGGGCAACGGCGCCGGCAACAAGGTCACGGGCAGCGACAACACGGGCATCGGCACCAACGCCGGCAGCAACGTGACGGGCAGCAACAACGTGTCGCTCGGCGAGGGCGCGGGCAACAACGTCGGCACCAACTGGAACCTGGCCATCGGCGAGGGCGCGGGCAGCAACGTGTCGGGCAAGAACGCCAACCAGGCGATCGGCTACTACGCGGGCACCAACGTCAACGGCGGCTGGAATCAGACCATGGGCCGCAGCTCGGGCCAGAACGTGACCGGCGACTACAACAACTCGACCGGCTACGCGGCCGGCTCGAACGTGACCGGCAGCCGCAACGACGCCACGGGCCAGAACGCCGGCCAGAACGTGACCGGCAACGACAACGAGGCCTACGGCACCGGTGCCGGCAGCAACGTCAAGGGCAACGGCAACCAGGCTTATGGCACGGGCGCGGGCAACAACGTCAACGGCAGCAACAACCTGTCGATGGGCCAGGGCTCGGGCGCGGGCGTCACGGGCGTGGGCAACCAGGCCTCGGGCATGCAGGCCGGCGCGGGCGTCTCGGGCAACAACAACATCGCCACCGGCCAGGCCGCGGGCGGTGGCGTGCAGGGCAGCAACAACGTGTCCTCGGGCACGATGGCGGGCCAGGCGGTCAGCGGCAACTCGAACCTCGCGCAGGGCAACAGCGCGGGCCAGCACGTGCGCGGCAACGACAACATCGCGATCGGCTCGGGCTCGGGCGCTTACGTGAGCGCGAACCAGACCGCCTCGATCGGCGCCGGCGCGCGCGCCAGTGCCGACAACTCGCTGGCCATCGGCACCAATGCGCAGGCCTTCGAGGACTCGGGCGTGGCGATCGGCAACGGCGCCGTGGTGAACCATGCGAACAGCGTGGCGCTCGGCGCCGGCAGCGCGACCACGCGCGGCGCGCTCAACAACTACACCGCGATCGGCATGGCCGGCGTGCAGTCGTCGATGGGCGAGGTGGCGCTGGGCAACCGCCAGATCACCGGCGTGGCCCCGGGCAGCGCGCCCACCGACGCCACCAACGTCGGCCAGGTGCAGGGCATGGTGAAGGAGGGCGTGAGCCAGGCCAATGCCTACACCGACACCGTGGCCGCGCAGGGCCTGCCGGTCGGCAAGGCCTACACCGACCTCACGGCCGCCCGCCTGCAGAGCCAGATCGACGACACGGCCCGCCGTGCCTACGCCGGCATCGCCAGCGTGGCCGCGATGGAAGCCGCGCCGATGGTGCCCGGCAAGATCAGCTATGCCGTGGGCCTGGGCAACTACCGCAGCGAGAGCGCGATCGGCGGCTCGCTGCGCCACACCTCGCAGGACGGCCGCTACAGCGTCACGCTCGGCGTGGGCGCGAGCAGCTCGGGCGTGGTGACGCGCGTGGCGCTGACCGGCGTGTTCGACTGAGGACGGTGCCGACGGGCGCAGGGGCTCTGCTATAACGCAGCGGCCCCGTTCAACCCGCCGCATCCCTCATGCACAACACGTCGCTGACGCTGCTCAAGTGGATCTTCATCGCCGTCGGCCTGGGCCTGCTGGTCATCGCGATCGTGGTGCCCAACGAGGCCAAGTGGCTGCTCACGCTGCTGGGCCTGATGTTCACGGGCGTGGGCGGCGGCATCCTGTTCGTCGGCGAACGCAATGCGAAGCGCGCGGCCTGGCTGCTGCAGCACGGCCAGCGCATCGATGCCGAGCTGCGCGAGGTCGAGCTCAACACCTCGTTCCAGGTCAACGGCCGGCATCCCTACCGCGCCATCGTCGAGGCGCGCGCCGGTTTCGGGCGCGAGCTGCGGCAGTTCCGCAGCGCCAACATCTGGTTCGATCCCACGCGGCACCTGAGCGGGCGCCGGATCGCGGTCTACGTCGATCCCGCGAACCCGAAGCGCTACCACGTGGACCTGTCGTTCCTGCCGCCGCGCGGCTGAGCTTCAGCACACTTCAGCGCACCAGCGCGAAGCGCGCATGCAGCCCGCCCACGGCCGAGGGCGATACCCACAGGTCGAAGTCGCCGGGCTCCACCGTGGGCCGCAGGTCGCGGCCGATGAAGGCGAGGTCGGCCGCGCGCAGCGCGAACTCGACCTGCACCGAGGCGCCGGGCGCGAGGCGCAGCTTGCGGAAATCCTTGAGCTCGCGCACCGGCCGCGTCACGCTCGCGGTGCGCTGCGCGATGTAGAGCTGCACCACCTCCTCGGCCTCGCGCTGGCCGGTGTTGGTGACGGTGGCGCGCACGCGCAGCATGCCGTCCGTCATCGGCAACTGCTCGCTGTCGAGCGCGACGCTGTCGTAGCGCACCGGCGCGAAGCCCAGGCCGAAGCCGAAGGGATAAAGGGCCTCGTTGCTGGCTTCGATGTAGCGCGTCTTGAAGGCGGTGCCGGGTGCGTCGCTCGGCAGCGGCCGGCCGGTGCGCTTGTGGGCGTAGTAGTAGGGCACCTGTCCCGCCGCCTGCGGAAAGCTCACCGGCAGCCGGCCCGATGGATTGAAGTCGCCGAACAGCACGTCGGCGATCGCGTGGCCGGTCTGCACGCCGAGGAACCAGGTCACGAGGATCGCGCGCGCATCGCGCACCACGGGCGGCAGCGCCATCGCGCGCCCGTTGCTCAAGAGCACGACGATCGGCTTGCCGGTGGCCGCGACCGCCTCGGCCAGCGCCTGCTGCACCAGCGGCAGGCCGATGTCGGCGCGCGAGCGCGATTCGCCCGACATGCGCTCGCCCTCGCCGATGGCCAGCACCACCACGTCGGCCTGGCGCGCCGCGGCCACCGCGGCCTCGATGCCGCCGGGCAACAGCGATTCGACGTTCGAGCCGCGCGTGACCGTGAGCGACGCCGCGTCGCCGAGCGCGGCGCGCAGGCCCTGGTCGATGCCCACCGGCGCGCTCTGGCCCGGGAACAGGCTCCAGGCGCCCAGCAGGTCCTGCGTGCCCGAGGCGAAGGGGCCGATCAGCGCGACCTTGGTGCCGGTCCTCGCGAGCGGCAGCAGCGCGCCCTCGTTCTTCAGCATCACGATCGAGCGGCGCGCGCTCTCGCGCGCCAGCGCGATGAAGGCCGGGTCCTCGGCGCGCTGCGCGGCCGGCGGGCCGTCGAGGCCGCGCATCGGCTGGTCGAACAGGCCGAGCCTGAGCTTGGCGTACAGCACGCGGCGCACCGCGTCGTCGAGCCGTGCCATCGGCACCTCGCCGGCGGCCACCAGGTCCGGCAGCTCGCGCATGTAGAGGCCGCTCTGCATGCTCATGTCGGTGCCCGCGAGGAAGGCCTGCTTCGCGGCCTCGCGGCCGTTGGCCGCGTAGCCGTGCGCGATCAGTTCCTCGTCGGCCGTGTAGTCCGACACCACGAAGCCCCGGAAGCCCCACTCGCCGCGCAGCACGCCGGTCAGCAGGGCCGGGTTGGCGGTCGAGGGAATGCCCGAGATCTCGTGGAAGCCGCTCATCAGCGACAGCGCGCCCGCGTCGAGCGCGGCGCGGAACGGCGGCAGGTAGACCTCGCGCAGCGTGCGCTCGGAGATGTCGACGGTGTTGTAGTCGAGCCCGCCCTCGGCCGCGCCGTAGCCCGCGAAATGCTTGGGCGTGGCGAGCAGCGCATCGGCGCGCGACAGGTCGTCGCCCTGGAAGCCGCGCACGCGCGCGGCGGCGAAGCGGCTCGCGAGCAGCGGGTCCTCGCCCACGCCCTCGATGCCGCGGCCCCAGCGCGCATCGCGCGCGATGTCGACCATGGGCGCGAAGGTCCAGCGGAAGCCGTCGGCGCTGGCCTCGACCGCCGCCGCGCGCGCGGTGCGCTCGGCCAGCGCGGGTTCCCAGCTCGAGGCCTCGGCCAGCGGCATCGGGAAGATGGTGCGAAAGCCGTGGATCACGTCGGCACCGAAGATCAGCGGAATGCCCAGGCGCGATTCCTGGACCGCGATGCGCTGCAGCTCGCGCTTGCGTGTCAGGCCCTCGTTGTTGAAGAGCCCGGTCACGCGGCCCGCGCGCACCTCGTCGGCCTCGAGCTGCGCATTGCGCCGGTTGGCCTGCGGGTTGCCGGGGATGTTGGTATCGGCCGGGCCGTAGAGGCTCAGCTGGCCGACCTTCTCGTCGACCGTCATGCGCGCGATCAGCGCTTCGATGCGCGGATCGGTGACGGCCGGGGCGGGCGAGACGGGAGACTGGGCGGAGGCGAGGAGGCTGGCGAGGAGACCGAGAGCAAGAAAGAGGAGCGGGGCTTTTTTTCCGACGTGCATGGGCGCCCATTCTGCAGACATCGCCCGCCGCGGCCGCAAGCGGGTTTCCGCCATGGCCGTAGGGCGATGTCCGACCTGCCCGCGCAGGCCCGGGCTATTCGGCCGTTGCGCCCGACTCCTTCGCCACCTTGACCCACTTGGTGGTCTCGCTGCCGATGAAGGCCGCGAGCTCGGCGGGCTTCATGCGGCCGGCCGTCACGCCCTGTTCCTCGAAGCGCCTGACCACATCGGGCTGCTGCAGCGCACGCGCGAGTTCGGTGTTGAGCCGCTGCACGATCTCGGGCGGCGTGCCGTGCGGCGCCATCAGCGCGAACCAGGTCGTCATGTCGTAGCCCTTGAGGCCGGCCTCGTCGAGCGTGGGCACGCCGGGGTAGGCGGGCGAACGCGCCTTGGTGGTGACGGCCAGCGCATGCACCTTGCCGGCCTTGACGTGCGGCGAGGCCGAGGGGCTGGTCTCGATCGCCATCTGGATCTGGCCGCCCATCAGGTCGGCCATCATCGGCGCGCCGCCCTTGTAGGGCACGTGCACGATCTCGGTCCTGGTCATCGCGCGGAACAGCTCGCCCGAGATGTGCTCGGTGCTGCCGTTGCCGGCCGAGCCGAAGTTGACCTTGCCGGGATTGGCCTTGATGTAGGCCACGAGTTCGGCCACGGTCTTCGCGGGCACCTTGTCGTTGACGATCAGCACGTTGGGCGTGGAGGCCACCAGCGCCACCGGGTCGAAGTCGCGCTGGAAGTCGTAGGCGAGCTTCTTGTAGAGGCCCGGCGCGATCGAGTGCGCGATGGTGGCGAGGAACAGCGTGTAGCCGTCGGCCGGCGCCTTGGCCGCGAGGGTCGCGCCCACGGTGCCGCCCGCGCCGCCGCGGTTGTCGACGATCACCGGCTGCTTGAGCGATTCCGACAGCTTCTGGCCCACGGTGCGCGCGACGATGTCGGTGGTGCCGCCGGCCACGAAGGGCACGACGAGGGTGATGGGCTTGCTCGGCCAGTCGGCGGCGAGCGCGGGCAGGGTGCCCGCGGCCAGCAGCAGGGTCGCGAGGGTGGTGCGGAGGAAGGCTTGTCTTTTCATGGTCGTGGGGGTCTTGGTGTTGTTGTGAAGAGGGTGGTCAGGCCACGCGGTTGCGCAGCGGCAAGCCGGCGTTCCAGCGCCGCAGGTTGTCGAGGAAGAGGGCGGCCACGCGCGCCTCGTTGCCGTCCGAATGGCCGGCCGTGTGGGGCGTGACGATGACGTTCGGCAGCGACCACAGCGGCGAGTCGGCCGGCAGCGGCTCGTGCGCGAACACGTCGAGGTAGGCACCCGCGAGCGCGCCGCCGCGCAGTGCCTCGATCAGCGCGGGTTCGTCGACCACCTCGCCGCGCGCGACATTCACGAGCCGCGCGCCCGGTGGCAGCAGCGCGAGCGCGGCGGCATCGACGAGCCCGCGCGTGCGCTCGGTCAGCGGGCAGGCGAGCAGCAGCCAGTCGGCGCGCGGCAGCACCTGGCCTATGTCCTCGAAGCGCACGCTCTCGACGGCGGGCGC
>Ga0209902_100758_pt1 | contig 25624 bp, 18 predicted proteins | sample FECB27metaG_FD_188304 | JGI IMG/M metagenome (GOLD analysis project Ga0209902, IMG submission 188304) | Cyanobacterial communities from the Joint Genome Institute, California, USA - FECB-27 (SPAdes) (version 2) | ecosystem: Environmental > Aquatic > Thermal springs > Hot (42-90C) > Microbial mats...
CCCCGCCGGTCTTGCGCCAACAGGCTGCGCCCGACGACGCGACGCGACGCGACGCGAGGCGCAGCGACTCGACGCAAGCCGCGCCGCGCCCGCCTCGCTAAGCTGGCCCTTCCATCCGCCACCCGAGGACCGCCATGCCTTCATCCACCGCCGCACCGACCAAGACCGTCCGCATCGGCGGCGCCTCGGGCTTCTGGGGCGACAGCATGATGGCCGCGCCGCAGCTCGTGCAGCACGGCCGGCTCGACTACCTGGTGTTCGACTACCTGGCCGAGACCACGATGGCGATCCTGGCCGCGGCGCGCGCGAAGAAGCCCGAGCTCGGCTACGCCACCGACTTCGTCGAGATCGCGATGAAGCCGGTGCTCGCCGAGATCAAGCGCCAGGGCATCAAGGTGGTGAGCAACGCGGGCGGCATCCATCCGCAGGGCTGCGCCGCCGCGCTGCGCGCGCTGGCCGAGGCCCAGGGCGTGCCGCTGCGCATCGCGGTGGTCGAGGGCGACGACCTCGGCGCGCGCATGGCCGAACTGCGCGCCGCGGACACGCGCGACATGTTCACGGGCGAGGCCCTGCCCGAGAAGGTGCTGAGCGCCAACGCCTACCTGGGCGCGCTGCCGATCGCCGCCGCGCTGGCCGCGGGCGCCGACGTGGTGATCACGGGCCGCTGCGTCGACAGCGCGGTCACGCTCGGGCCGCTGATGCACGAGTTCGGCTGGCAACCCGGCGACTTCGACCGTCTGGCCTCGGGCAGCCTCGCGGGCCACATCATCGAATGCGGCTGCCAGGCCACGGGCGGCCTGCACACCGACTGGGAGGACATCCCCGACTGGGCGAACATCGGCTACCCGATCGTCGAATGCCATGCCGACGGCAGCTTCGTCGTGACCAAGCCCGAGGGCACGGGCGGCAAGGTAATCCGCGCCGCGGTGGCCGAGCAGTTGCTCTACGAGATCGGCGACCCCGGCGCCTACCTGCTGCCCGACGTGAGCTGCGATTTCCGCGCCGTGACGATCGAGCAGGAGGGCCCCGACCGCGTGCGCGTGGGCCCCGCGCGCGGCCGCGCGCCGACCCCGGCCTACAAGGTCTCGGCCACGCAGCTCGACGGCTTCCGCTGCGCGGGCAGCCTGGTGATCGTGGGCATCGACGCCGAGCGCAAGGCACGGCGCACGGCCGAGGCGATCCTCGAGCGCACCGGCGGCATCCTCGCGCGCCTGGGCCTGCCGCCCTTCACGCGCAGCCACATCGAGGCGATCGGCGCCGAGACGCTCTACGGCCCGCATGCGCGCACCCACGGCGTGCGCGAGGCGATGATGCGCGTGGCGGTCGACCATCCGCAGAAGGCCGCGCTCGAGATCTTCGCGCGCGAGATCGCGCCCGCGGGCACCTCGTGGTCGCCGGGCACCACGGGGCCCGGCGGCGGCCGGCCCTCGGTGTCGCCGCTGGTCAAGCCCTTCGCGTTCCTGCTGGCCAAGGAGCAGGTGCCGGTCGCGTTCGCGATCGACGGCGAGCGGCAGGCCGTGGCGATCCCGCCGGGCGCGGGCGATGGTGCCGCGCCGCCGATGGCGGAACCGCCGCCCTATGCCGACGACGGCGGCGAACAGGTCGAGCTGCGGCTCATCGACCTGGCCTGGGCGCGCAGCGGCGACAAGGGCGACCTCTCGAACATCGGCCTGGTGGCGCGCCGGCCCGAGTGGCTGCCACTGCTGTGGTCGCGCGTCACGCCCGAGGCGGTGGGCGCCTACTTCGCGCACCTGGTGCACGGCAAGGTCGAGCGCTTCCACCTGCCGGGCATCGCGGCGATGAACCTGCTGCTGCACGGGGCGCTCGACGGCGGCGGGCCCTCGTCGATGCGCATGGACCCGCTGGGCAAGGGCATGGGGCAGATGCTGCTCGACATGCGGGTGAAGGTGCCGCGCGCGGTGGCGCAGGCAGCGCAACGGCGCTGAAACGAGAGGGGCGGCCCGAACGGTCTCGGGTCTGGGTCAGGCCTGCGCTTCGGTCAAGGCCTGCGCCGCCACCACCGCCTCGGTGCGGTTGCGCACGTTGAGCGCGCGGAAGATCGCCGCGAGATGGATCTTGACCGTGCCCTCGCTGATGCCGAGGCTGCGGCCGATCAGCTTGTTGGGCTTGCCCTGCGACAGCAGCTGCAGCACCTCGACCTGCCGTTCGGTCAGCACGTTGCGCAGGTGCTCGAGCGTCTGCGAGGAGGCCGGCGCGCGCGCGGTGTCGGCGCCGGGCTGCGGCGCCACGCCGGCCACGATGCCGGGCGGCAGCGCGGTCAGCATCATCGGCGGCACGTAGACGCCGCCGGCCAGCACCAGCCGCACGGCCGACAGCATGACCTCGGGCGAGTAGGCCTTGGGAATGAAGCCGAGCACGCCGCGCTCGAGGGCGGCGCGCATGATGGCCGGGTCCTCGTAGCCCGACAGCACGATCACCGGCACGGCCGGATGGCGGCGGCGGATCTCGTCGATGTGGGCCTGCCCGTCGGCGCCGGGCATGTTGAGGTCGATCAATGCCAGGTCGAGGTCGTCGGTGGCACCGGCGAGCAGCTCGTCGACGCTCATGACCAGCACGAACTCGATGCCGGGCTCCAGCTCGGACAACTTGGCCTTGACCGCTTCGATGACAAGCCGGTGGTCGTCGGCGATCAGAATTTTCATGACTTAAGGCCTTTCAACGCTTGAGAAGGGGTCACGAAGCTCGCCCCAGCGTGCATTGACTCAGCGACCGCCGACGATACCGGCGAATGCCCCGCGCAGCAAGGCTGGCGCGCTCCACGAACGGCATAGGCCCCAAGCGATATGGCGCCCCCCGGGGCCGCTGAGAAGAATGATCGCCAACCCGAAGGAAGCGAGACATGGGCATGTGCCAACGAAGCAGGCGCCGGTGCAGGGCATCTCTCGTGCGGCGCCCGGCGCTGCCTGCGCGCCTCGCCGCGGCCTGAGCCGGCGCGCGTGTCTTCATGGCCCGCCTGATCGACTGCTATTCGGCCTTCGTCTCGTTCGGGCTCGCGCTCGATGCCGCGATCGCCGCGAACCGCCCCGCGCTCGCACACGACGCCGCGCAGATCCAGGCCCGCCAGCTGCTCGACGCGGCGCGCGAAAGCGCGCGCGCCGCGGCCACGCCGCTCCTGCCCGCGCAGCTCGAATCGGCCGCCTTCGCGATGGTCGCCTGGATCGACGAGATCCTCGCGCGCCACCCGGGCGCGGGCCGGGGCGCGGCACCGCTGCAGGTGCAGCTGTTCGCCTCGAACAACGCCCACAGCGAGTTCTTCCACCACCTGTCGGCGCTGGGCGCGCGCGACGACGAGGTGCGCGAGGTCTACTGGCATGCGCTGGCGCTGGGCTTCAAGGGCCAGTACTACTTCGAGCACGGCGACCGCGGCGAGCTCGGCAAGCTCAAGGACCTGCATGCACGCCAGCTGCGGCAGCAGCCGCTCGCGCTCGGCAGCCTCGCGCAGCAGCACATCACGCCCCAGCCCTACGACGGGCCCGACCCGCCGGCCCCGATCGACATGCGCCGGCGCGACCGCTCGCTGCTGCGCGCGAGCGCGGCGCTGGCGCTGCTGGTGCCGCTGCTCTACCTGCTGTGGGCCTGGCTGGCGGGCACGCCGCGGCCCGAGGCCGACCTTGCGCAGCGCGTCGAGCAGCAGCTGCAGAGCTACGCCTGCGCCGACCTCGCTGTGGCGGTGGAAGCCGGGGGCACGCTCAAGGTCAGCGGCTTCGTCTCGCTGCCGGCCGACGTGGCCAACGTGCAGCACGACGTGGGCCAACTGCCGGGCGTGAAGGCGCCGCGCTTCGAGCTCGGCGTGCGCGTGTGGCCGCACTGCGAGGTGTTCGCGATCCTCAAGCCCTACCAGGCACGCAATGCCGACAAGGCCTACGGCCTCGGGCTGGACCTGCCCTCCGCGCGCCAGCGCCGCCTGCGCGAGGGCGACACGGTGCGCGTGGAGGTCACCGCGCCGCGCCACGACAGCGTGCTGTGGGTCGACTACTACACCGCCGACGGCTCGGTGATGCACCTCAACGCGGGCCGCGCGCCGACCCGCCTGCACGCCGGCGAGAAGCTCGAGCTCGGGCGCGACATCCCCTCGAGCTGGCTCGTGAGCCCGCCCTTCGGCAGCGTGCTGGTGACCGTGATCTCCTCGCCGATGCCGTTTCACGAGACCGCCGACCGGCCGCCGTTCGAACTGGCCTCGGCCTACCTGCTGCAGCTGCGCGAGGCGCTCGCGGCCAACAAGGGCGGCGACCGGCTGATCGCCGACTTCGTGTTCCTCGAGACCGAGGCGCGCTGACGCGCGCGCCGCCGCCATGCACACCCTGCCGCCCGCCCACCTCTTCTGGCCGCTGCTCGCGCTGTGCGCGCTCGGCTTCGCGGTGCTCTGCGCCGTGGTGCGCGATGCCGGGCGCGGCGCGCGCCGGCGCGCGCTGCAGCAGCGCATCGCCACGCTGCGGCCGCCCTCGCGCGCGGCCGATGCGCAGGCCGTCGAGCGCCTGCACGAGGCGATGGCGCGCGCGCAGCAGCGGCTGCGGCTGGCGCCGCGCCCGCGTGCCGCCGGCGAGAGCCTCGATGACGAGGACTTCGGCCGCTGCACGACGCCGAGCGCGCCATGGCTGCTGTTCCTCGGCGATGCGGCCGCCGACCTGCCGGGGCTGCTTGCCGCCTCGCCGCTCGACGCGGACCCGTCGGACGACGCGCCGACGGGCCCGGTGCGCAGCGGCTGGCGCTGGTGGACCGGCGGCGCCATGGCCGCCATCGAGATCGATGCGCGCGTGCTCGAGGACCCGGCCGACGCGCCGCAGTCGCGCGCCCTCTGGCTCGCGGCGCTGCTGGCGCTGGCCGAGCGCCGCGAGCGTCTGCCGCTGCACGGCATCGTGGCCTGCATCGGGGCGCAGGCGCTGCGCGAGGCGCCGGCCGACGCCATCGCCTTCCGCATGCGCATCGCGCGGCTGCGCCGGCTGGTCGAGGAGGCGGGCCGCACCCTGCGGCTGCAGTTGCCGTTCTACCTCGTGGTCACGGGCCTCGAGGGGCTCGAAGGCTATGGCGCGCTGCGCGGCACGCTGCCGCCCGAGGTGCTGGCGCAGGCCCTGGGCCATCGGCTGGCGGCGGAACAGCCGATGGCCGATGCCGGCAGCGCCGCCGAGCGGCTCGATGCGGTGTTCGAGCCGATCGCCGCGCGGCTGCATGCGCTGCGCATGGGATTGCTGCGCGAGCAGTCGGGCGCTTCGGGCCGGCTCGCGGTGCATTCGTTCGTGGAGGGGGTGCGAAGCCTGCAGCCGGGGCTCAGGCTCGCGGCCGAGGCGCTGTTCGACAGCCATGGCCGCAAGGCGCGCGAGGCCCGGGGATTGCGCTGGCGCGGCCTCTACCTGACGGTGGCCGGCGGCGCGGCGGGCGGCAATGGCGCCTTCACGGGCGACCTGTTCCATCGCTTCCTGCCGACGGACGCCTCGCTGGTGCGCCCCGGCCGGCTGCCGCCCGCGGACCGCGACACGGGCCTGGACGCGATGTGAGCGCCGCCCGATCCCGCGCCGCGCGGCGCCTACTTCTCCTTGATCGGCTCCGCCTTCTGATCGATGCGGATCTGGCGCGCGCCGTAGGTCACGGTGATGGTGTTGATCTTGCCGACCTCGAGCGGGCGCACCTCGCGCCAGCGCGCGCGGTCGAGGTCGCGGAACGCGCCCATCACGCCGATCATCTTGGCGTCGGGCTGCAGCACGAAATCGAACTTGCGGCTCTCGCCGGGGCGCAGCAGCGTTTCCTCGCGCTGCACCAGCTCGGCGCCGAGCGTGGCCTGGTCCTTCTCGAACAGCGAGAAGAAGTCGGCGCCCTCGAAGGCACCCGGCGTCTTGAGGATGTAGGCACGCACCGTGAGCGGCGATGCGCGGCCGCGCGCGTCGGGGTTGGCATCGGGGCCCGCCACCAGCGTCAGCGACACGGGCGTCTTCACTTCGGGTGGCGGCTTGCTCGCGCAGCCGGCGAGAAAGAGCCCCGCGGCAGCGAGGCCGAAGGCCGCCACGTGCCGGCGCGAAGCCGTGGCCAGCAGGCCTCCATAGGACGAATGGTGTGTACCGAGCGCTCGCATGCTATTCCCTTCGTTGCATTGACCGGTTGAGAGGCATCTTTGATTATCACCAGCCACATTCAACAGGCAACATGCTCACCAACGAACTCGCAGATGCACTGCTCATACCGATCGGCGACAGCGCGCCGAGCGGCACCGACCTCGAGTACGACGCGGACTTCACCGCGCTCGTGACCGCGTCGCAGGGCAAGCCCGAACAGCAGTTCGGCGACACCGTCATTCCCGCGGTGGAGCCGGACTGGCGCAGCGTGGCCGAGCAGTCGGACGCGATCCTGCGCCGCAGCAAGGACGTGCGCGCCGCCGTGCTGATGCTGCGTGCCGCCACCCGGTTGCAGGGCGTGCCCGGCTTCGTCGCCGGCCTGCGCCTGCTGACCGGATTGCTCGACCGCTTCTGGGACGGCATACATCCAACGCTCGATGCCGACGACGACAACGATCCGACGATGCGCCTGAACGCGCTCGCGCCGTTGAACGACGAAACCATGGTGCTGCGCGACCTCTACGACGCCCAGGTGGGCGCGGCGCCGGGCGTGGGCTCGATCCGCGTGCGCGACATCGCGGTGGTCCAGGGCACGCTGGCGGCGAACGGCGAGCCGCTCTACTCCGCGCCGCAGCTGCAGGCCGGCCTCGAGGCCCTGCAGGCCGCGCAGCCCGAGCGCATCGAGGCCGCGATCGCCGCGCCGGCGCTGATCGACCAGCTGCAGGCGCTGCTGGTGGAGCGCACCGGCCGTTCCGACGCCATCGACCTGGGCGCGCTGCGCACCATCGCGCGCACCATGCAGAAGGCCTGCAGCGCCGCGATCGGCGTGCCCGAGGAAGCCGGCGCGGCGGGCCCGGAAGATGGCGGCGAAGCTGCCGCGGGCGGAGGCGGTGCACGCCCCGCGGCCGCGCGCGGCGAGATCCAGACCCGCGAGGACGCGCTGAAGATGCTCGACCGCGTGATCCGCTTCCTCGAGACCACCGAACCCGGCAATCCCGCGCCGCTATTGATCGAGCGCGCCAAGAAGCTGATCGGCGTGAGCTTCCTCGAGATCATGGCCAACCTCGCGCCGAACGCGCTCGACACGATCGAGAACGTGACCGGCCGCCGCGCCTCGGACTGAGGCCCTTCCGCCGCCTCTTCCCCTCGTCCCCCTCCCCTTTCCATCCCTGGATCGACCCACCCCGTTTCACCCCCGCAAGGAGCATCGCCATGGCCAAGAGCAGTCAGAAATTCATCGCCCGCAACCGGGCGCCCCGGGTGCAGATCGAATACGACGTCGAACTCTACGGCGCCGAGAAGAAGATCCAGCTGCCCTTCGTGATGGGCGTGCTGGCCGACCTGTCGGGCAAGCCCGCCGACCCGCTGGCGCCCGTGACCGACCGCAAGTTCCTCGAGTTCGACGTCGACAACTTCGACTCGCGCATGAAGGCCATGAAGCCGCGCGCGGCCTTCGCGGTCGAGAACTCGCTGACCGGCGAGGGCGAGCTCAAGGTCGAGCTGACCTTCGAGAACATGGAGGACTTCTCGCCCGCCGCCGTGGCGCGCAAGGTCGGCGCGCTCAACAAGCTGCTCGAAGCGCGCACCCAGCTGTCGAACCTCGTCACCTACATGGACGGCAAGAACGGCGCCGAGGAACTGCTGGCCAAGGTGCTCGAGGACCCGGCGCTGCTGCAGTCGCTGGCCGCGACCAAGAAGCCCGAGGACGGCACCACCCCGCCGGCCGCCTGATCCCTGTCCCATTCCGACTTCCACATCCGGTTCACGAGGAGTAACCCACCATGGCCGAAGCACTCGAACAGAGCGCGTTGAAAGACGTCGCGTACGCGGGCAGCGACTTTTCGTCGCTGCTGCAGAAGGAATTCAAGCCGCGCAGCGACGAAGCCAAGAGCGCGGTCGAAGCCGCCGTGCTCACGCTGGCCCAGCAGGCGCTGGCCAACAGCGAGGTCATCGGCAAGGACGTCACGAAGTCGATCCAGTCGATGATCGCGGCGATCGACGCCAAGCTCACCGAGCAGGTCAACCGGATCATCCACCACCCCGACTACCAGAAGCTCGAGAGTGCGTGGCGCGGCCTGCATTACATGGTGAACAACACCGAGACCGACGAGAACCTGAAGATCCGGGTGATGGACATCTCGAAGCAGGAGCTCGCCAAGAACCTCAAGAAGTTCAAGGGCGCGGCCTGGGACCAGAGCCCGATGTTCAAGAAGATCTACGAGCAGGAGTACGGCCAGTTCGGCGGCGAGCCCTTCGGCGCCATCGTCGGCGACTACCACTTCGACCAGAGCCCGCCCGACGTCGAGCTGCTCGGCGAGATGGCCAAGATCGCGGCCTCGGCCCACGCCCCCTTCATCACCGGCGCGAGCCCGAACCTGATGCAGATGGAGTCGTGGCAGGAGCTCGCCAACCCGCGCGACCTGACCAAGATCTTCCTCACGCCCGAGTACGCCGGCTGGCGCTCGCTGCGCGAGTCGGATGACGCGAAGTACCTGGGCCTGTGCATGCCGCGCTTCCTGGCGCGCACGCCCTACGGCGCCAACACCAACCCGGTGGAGGAGTTCGACTTCGAGGAGGACACCGCCGGCGCCGACCACAGCAAGTACGCCTGGGCCAATGCCGCCTATGCGATGGCCACCAACATCAACCGCTCGTACAAGCTCTACGGCTGGGGTTCGCGCATCCGCGGCATCGAATCGGGCGGCGCGGTCGAGAACCTGCCGCTGCACACCTTCCCGAGCGACGACGGCGGCGTGGATCAGAAGTGCCCGACCGAGATCGCCATCAGCGACCGGCGCGAGGCCGAGCTCTCGAAGGCCGGCCTGCTGTCGCTGATCCACCGCAAGAACTCCGACTTCGCGGCCTTCATCGGCGCCCAGTCGCTGCACAAGCCGGCCGAGTACGACGATCCCGACGCCACCGCCAACGCCAACCTGGCCGCGCGCCTGCCCTACCTGTTCGCCTGCAACCGCTTCGCGCACTACCTCAAGTGCATCGTGCGCGACAAGGTGGGCTCGTTCAAGGAACGCGACGAGATGCAGCGCTGGCTCAACAAGTGGATCATGAACTACGTGGACGGCGACCCGGCGAACTCGTCCGAAGTCACCAAGGCCCAGAAGCCGCTGGCCGCGGCCGAGGTGGTGGTCGAGGAGGTGGAGGGCAACCCCGGCTACTACTCCTCCAAGTTCTTCCTGCGCCCGCACTACCAGCTCGAGGGCCTGACGGTCTCGCTGCGCCTGGTCTCCAAGCTGCCGTCCGCCAAGGGCGCGGCATAGGCCATCGGGTGGGTTTGAAATCCCGCCCGCTTCTTCGTTCTGAGATCACTACCGGCCGAAGCCCCACCCGCAGCGGCCGGTAGCCCCCAAAAAACTTTCTCTTTCGTCAACCATCGCCCGCGCATCGCAGGCATCACAGGAGTAGCAAGATGGCATCCGATTTCCACATCAAGTTCGACGGCGTCACCGGCGAGGCCACCCACAAGGATCACAAGGACGAGATCGAGATCCTGTCGTGGTCGTGGGACGTGGCGAACACCTCCGGCGCGGCATCGGGCGGCGGCTCGGGCAAGGGCAAGGCGCAGCCCGGCTTCTTCACCTTCGTGCACATCTTCGACAAGGCCTCGCCCGTGCTGGCCAAGAACTGTGTCAGCGGCAAGCACTTCAAGGACGCGGTCCTGACCTGCCGCAAGTCCGGCGACGGCCAGGGCGAGTACCTCAAGGTCACGATGAAGGAAGTCTTCATCTCGAACGTGGCCCCGGCCGGTTCGCAAGGCGGCGACGTGCTCGAGAACGTGGTCGTGACCTACAAGGACATCGAGTTCGCCTACAAGGCCCAGAACGACAAGGGCGCCACCACCGGCGACGTCAAGTTCGGCTGGAACGTGGCCACCACCGAGACCCGCTGAGATCCCCGGGACTTCGCCGCGCGAGCGCGGCAAGCTCCACGCCTTGCGGCCCGCGTCCTCTGCTCGAGGGCATCGCGGGCCGTTTCTCTTTGCGAGGAAGAAAGAAAAGGAAAAGGACGGCGGCGCGCGCCGCCCGTTCCGTCAACCGAGAACGGTGTCGTCCGGATCGCGCGGCTCGGGCTGCGCCTCGACCGGCAGCAGCCGCGTCTCGTCCTCGGCGGCGTCGATCACCCACAGCGTGAGCGCCGTGTAGTTGTCGTGGCCCGGCTTCGCGCGCGCGACGATCTGCGCCTCGATCTGCTCGACCCACTGGCTGGGCGTGCGCGAAGCATGCAGGGTCTCGACCAGGCATTCGTCGCCCAGCGGCTCCCACACGCCGTCGCTGCACAGCAGCAGCACGTCGCCCGGCAACAGCCGCATGCGGTCCGACACCGCGATGTCGGGTTCTTCCTCGAGCGAGCCCAGCGCCGACAGCAGCATGTTGCGCTGCGGATGCAGGCGCGCGCCCTCCTCGTCGAGCATGCCGCCGGCCACCATCTGCTGCACCAGGCTGTGGTCGGTGGTGCGCGCGACGATCGCGCCGCCGCGGAACAGGTAGGCCCGGCTGTCGCCGCTGTGCACCCAGGCCAGCGCATGGACCTCGAGGTCGATGGCCGCGAACACCACCGTCGAGCGCATGCCGGCGAGCGTGCCGCCCTCGGCTTGGCGCGTCACCACGTCGCGGTTGGCCTGCTCGATCAGGGCGCGCAGCACGCCCTCGTCGAGGCTGGGGCCGGCCGAGAACGCGCCCAGCACGCTCGCACGCACCGTGGCCGCCGCCACGTCGCCGCCGCCATGGCCGCCGGCGCCGTCGGCCACCAGGCAGGCGACATGGCGCTCGTCGTGCCAATGGCCATGAACGTCTTCGTTGTAGCTGCGGCCGCCCTGGCGGGACAGCGTGACGATTTCGATTTCCAAGCGGGGCTCCTCGCGTCGGTCGTGCGTGTCGTGGGTTCTTGTTCTGCGGTGCAGCGGTCGCGCGCGCCTCAGTCGTCGGATTTCAGGCGCGCCATCTGCGCCTCGTAGGCCTCGAGGAAGGCCTTGCCGAACAGGTTGTGGAAGTCGTCCTCGGCCTCCGTCGCGATGCCGCCGTACAGCGCCACGAACTGGTCCCACAGCTTGGCCTTGCGGTTGGCCGCGAACAGCGCGTCGAGCGCCGACTTCGAACTGATCTTCTTCTCGAGCTCCTCGGGCTCGAAGCGCGCGATGACGTGCGCCAGCGCCGCGCGCAGGCCGACCATCACGCCGAACTGGTGCGCGCGCAGGTCGTTGAAGGCATCGCGCATCGCGGCCTCGGCCGGCATGAAGCCGCGCACGCCCGGCCCCAGCAGGTGCGCCAGCGCGACCTCGACCGTGGGCGAAAACTTCAGCGGGTTGTTGGCCTGGGCCGCGATCATCGTGACCTCGGCGCGCACCTCGCGCTTGAACTCCTGGCGCGTGAGCAGCAGCTGCAGCGTGCCTTCGGTGGCGCTGCGCAGCATCGAGCCGATGCGCTCCATCAGGCCCGGCGTGAGCATCTCGGGCGGTTGGTGCGTGCCGCCGAGGCCGCGCAGGAAGGCGGCCAGCAGCTCGTCGTCGCTCGCGATGCGCTCGACGGGCGCAGCCGCAACGGGCGCGGGCGCGCGCGGCGCGGGTGCCGGCGGCGGCGCGGACAACGGCGGCAGGGGGCGGCCCGCGGTGTCGGGGCCGCTGATGCGGATCGGCAGGCCCGTCATGTCGTCGAAGGCGGGCAGCTCGGGCAGCGGCGCTGCGCGCGGTGCGGGGATGGGTGCGGGAATGGGCGCGGGGGCCGGCGGCGGTACCGGCACCGCGGCCGGCGGCGTGATCGCCTTCGGCGGCGTGAAGCCGAACTGCTCGATCGGCAGGTGGTCGGAACGCGCCATCGGCGTGGCCGGCGCGGCGCGCTGCAGCGCGGCCAGCGGGTCGGCATCGTTCGCGGTGTTGGGCTGCAGCAGCGGATCGGCCAGCGGCGACAGCGCGAGCGGATCGCCGCCGATGCCGCCACCACCGGCCGCGCCGCCGAACAGCTCGTCGATGCCTGCGGCCTTGCCGTGCGCGGGCGGCGCGCCGAGGTCGGAGAAGTCGTCGAGCGCACCGAGCCCGCCGGCCGGTGCCGAGGCCGGGTCGGGGCCGAGCAGGTTGGCGAAGGGGTCGATCTGCGCGGCCTGCGCATTGCGCGAGCCGGTGGCCATGGGGTCGGGGAACAGCAGCGAGTCGGCTGACGACGATGACGACGATGAGGATGGCGACGACGCGGGCGACCGGCCTGGCGCGGGTGCGGGCGCGGGCGGCGACCCCAGGCCCGCGAGCAGGTCGGCGAAGGGATCGTCGCTGGTCGCGGTGGCAGATGCCGGCGCCGCGCCCGACAGGCCCATGATGGTTTCGGGGATCGCGAACGGTGCGGCGGCCGGTGCCGGCGCGGGCGCGGCGGCCTGCACGCGCACCACGAGTTCGAAGCTGCCGACCACCAGGCGCGCGCCATCGGTCAGCGCCGCTTCCTTGCCCGAGCCCAGCGACACGCCGTTGCACTGCATCGGGTTGCTGCCGCGGTCGATGGCGAAGTACTGGCCGTCGCGGCACAGCACCTGGGCATGCACGCGCGAGACGGTGCGGTCGGGATCGTCGAGGACCAGCGTGTTGGTGTCGGCGCGGCCGATGGTGCCGCCCTCGGGGCCGAAATTCGCCGACAAGGACGGCCCCGCCGGGACGCCTTGGCGGGTGACAACAGTGATTTGGATCATGAACCGGCCCCCAGGGCGACGCCCCTACAGCTGTGCGCGAGCTTGCGACGAAACTCGGAAGGAGTATTCATTCCGGGGGACGGCTTGGCAATCTCGCCTTAAGAGGTATGTCTTTGCATCGGAAGGCGATGGAGAGCGCCGCGCTAGGGCGCCAGCAGCAGCACCAGCGCCTGGCTCGGCACGACGCGCACCCCGGGGCAGTTGGTGCTGTTCTGCAGCGACACGCTGGTCAGTCGGCTGGCCGGCATGCCGTTGAGCAGCACGGTGAACGCGCCGGTCACATGGCGCGACGGGCCCATGACGGTGCCCGAGGCCACGCCCATGTTCACGCCGGCGTTGTCGCCGTTGGTCATGGGGATCGAGGTCGCCAGGTTGTGCGCGGGGGCCCCCATGAAAAGGATGGTGGGACAGTTCGGGATGGCCATCGGCCCCATCGCGATGTTCGGGTACGGAATGGGCACGGGCCCCGCGGGCGTGGGCGTCAGGCACACATCGGGAAAGCCCATGTCGGTGCCCATCATCTGGCAGTTGGCGAACATGTGCGTGCTCCTAGCCGAAGTGGATCTGGCCGCCGCGCGTCTTGACGAGCTTCTCGCCGTTCACCAGCGTGTGCTCGCCCGACAGCCGCAGCAGCTGGCGGGCCTCGCATTCGACATGCGTCGCCGCCACGCGGTCCGTGCCTTCCGTGGTGCGGACGTGGTGCCGGCTGTAATGGCTGACGCGGTCCATGACCGTCGACAGCACCGAACCGACGAGCTTGACCACGCTGCCCACCACGCTCAGGTGGCGCCCCGTCAGCTCGGCCGAATCCAGCGCCACGCGGGCCTCGCGGGCGCGCACTTCGAGCTGGTCGCTGCTCATGCGCAACTGCGGCGCCGTGAGCGAGAGACGGCCGTCGACCTGCAGCTGCGTGTCTCCGCGCAGCTGCAGCACGTGCGGCGTCTCGCCTTCGCGCTGGAGCACGGCCAGGATCCAGAGTTCGTCCGGCGCGACCTGCAGGCAGGCGACGCTGTCGCCGGCGCGCGGCTCGAGCAGGCAGCTGACCGCGCGCTGGCCGCTGCGGCGCAGCGTACCGCTCAGCACCGTGAAGCCGGCGGGTCCGCATTCGCACACGGTGCCCACGCACCAGCCGGCGGCAATGGCCTGCGCGGGCTGGGCCGGCTGCGCGGCCTGGGGATGGGCGGCGCGGCGCGAACGGCGCCGCGACGGGGCTGCTTTCGAGGTCGTCATGTCTTCTGCTCCATGGGCTGCCAGCGTTCCGCGGCCGCCAGTTCGGGGTCCTGCTCGATCGCACGCCCGCGGTCGGACATGCGCGCCTCCTGCGTGTTCGCGCCATGCAGCACGGTGCGGAACATCGACGCGTCCTGCAGGTCGGCGCCCGACAGGTCCGCATGCCGGAAGTCGGCATAGGTGAGTTCGGCCGCGACCAGCCGTGCCTTGGGCAATTGCGCGCCCGCGAAGTGGGTCTGGTAGAGGTCGGCGCCGGCGAAGTTGGCGCCCGGCAGCTTCGCGCCCGTGAACAGCGCCTGGCGCAGCCGCGCACCGGAGAAATCCACCTGCTCGCCCCGGGTCTCGCAGAACAGGGCCAGCGGCGCATGCGCCTTGGCCAGGCAGGCCCCGTCGAGCACGGCTTCCTGGAAGTTGCACTGGCGCATGTCGGCGCCCGAGAAGTCGGCCCCCGACAGGTTCGCCTTGAGGAACTGGCAGCCTTCGACCCGCAGTCCGACGAAGGACCGGTTCTGCAGCCCGGTATCGATGAAGGCGACGCGCACCAGCGTCGCGCCGGTCCAGGTCAGCAGCGAGAGGTCGCAGCCGATGACGGTGGTCTGGCGCCAGTGGGCCTCGTCGGCGCAGACGTCGATCAGGCTCGATCCGTCGATCACGGCCGCGTCGAGGTCGGCGCCGCGCAGCACCGCATGGTCCAGGTGCGAGCGCGTCAGCATGGCCATGCTCAGCTGGGCCCCGGCGAGCTGGGCATGGGGCGCCTGGCAGTCGGTCCAGACGGCGGCGTGCAGGTTGGCGCCGCGCAGGTCGGCATGGTCGAGCGTGCAGCGATCGAACACGGCGCGCCGCAGGTTGGCGCCGGCCAGCAGCGCGCCGCGCAGGTCGCACTGCTCGAACACCGCCTCGCGCAGGTCGGCGCCGCGCAGGTCCGCCTCGCTCAGCCGCGCGCCCGAGAAGACCGCCCCGCCGAGCCGGGCCCCGCCGAAGGCGCCCTTGGCGAGGTCCATGCCGATGACGGGCTCGCCGATGGCCACGGCCATGGACAGCAGTTCGGGACTCATCATGGCGCGGCCTGCTGCTGTTCGGGCGTGAGGCGCGGCCAGGTGCGCGCGCGCTGCAGCAGCGCGTTCTCGAAGCGCGCGTCGCCATCCAGGTGCACGCGCGACAGGTCGGCGCCGAAGAGGTTCGCGCGGCGCAGGTCGGCACCGCGCAGGTCCGCGTGGTGCAGCACCGCATTCGACAGGTCCATGCCCGCCATCGCGGCCTGCCGCAGGCTGGTCTTGCGCAGCATCGCGCCGCGGGCGCGCGCGAGCCGCAGGTCGCAGCGCGCCAGCGAAGCCTTCGTGAGGTTGGCGCCGTCGAGGTTCGCGCGCACCAGCTTCGCGCCATCGAGGATGGCCTCGCCGAGGTTGCACCCTGCCAGGACCGCGCCGCTGAAGTCCACCGCGGCGAGGCTGCACTGCTGCACGAACACCGCGCCCTCGGCCTGCGCGCCGACGAGCCGCGCGCCATCGAGCTTGCAGCCGACGAAGCTGCTGTGCCGCAGCCGCGCGCCCTGCAGGTCGCAGCCGCTCAGGTCGCACTCCACGAAGCTGCATTCGGCCAGTTCCGCCTCGGCGAGCGACAGCCCCCGCAGGTCGAGCTTGTAGAAGATCTGGCGGGTGCCGTGGGCGCCGCTCCAGTCCGCGCTGCCCCACTGCGTCTCGAGCAGGGAGGCCCCTTCCAGCCGCGCACGGCGCAGCTGGGTCTCGGCAAGCACGCAGCGGTTCAGCACGGCGCCGCGCAGGTCGGCCTCGTCGAACATCGCGCCGGCGAGTTGCGAGGCGCCCAGGTTGGCTTCGGCGAACAGCGTGCCCGTGCCGATGGCGCCGCGCAGGTCCGCATGGGCCAGCACGGCGCGCGAGAAATCCGCGCCCGAGAGGTTCGACTTCGACAGGTTGGCGCTTTCGAGCCACGCGCCGGCGAAGCTGGTGCCGCGCAGGTCGAGGCCCGACAGGTCGGCGCCGGTGAGATCGAGGTCCGCGAAGCGGCGCAGGCCGCCCGCCACCGCGCGCTTCATCTCCTCGCGCAGTGCCTTGGCGGCTTCCGCCTCCATCGGCGCCGCGGGCGCCTGGGCATGGGCCGACTGCAGATAGCCCAGCCGCTCGGCCGCCTGCTGCTTGATCAGCGCCGGATAGACCTTGGCGGTGTCCAGCGCCTGCCCCTGCGCGGCGAAGGCGGCGCGCAATTCGTCGAGCTTCGCTTCGGCGCTGAAGCGCGGCGGCCCGCGATGCGCCAGCGAGGTCGGCGGCAGCCCCTGCTCGGCGGCGAATGCCAGCGCCTTCTCGGCCTGGGTCAGCGCATCGTCGAGCACGGCCCATTGCTGGCGCTGCTCCTCCTTCATCTTGCGTTCGATGTAGGGCGCGAGTTCGGCGCCCTTGGGCACCTTCTCGCGCTCGGGCAGGCGGATGCCGAGCGCGTCCGGATCGCCGCCGTGTTCGCGGACCTGCTCGCGGGCCACCTCGACCTCGGCGCGTGCGCGCAGGTACTGCGCATCGCCCTGCAGGCCGTCCATCGCGAAGGCCGCGCGCGCCGCCTCGACGGCGGGATCGTCGGCATTCAGTCCCTCGGGCAGCAGGTCGCCGTCGTGCAGCATGTGGACGGCACCCAGGCGCGGATCGCCGCGCCGCGCGATCGCGTCCACGTAGTGCTCGTCGGGGCGACGCTCGCCGAGCCGCTCCACCGCCCCGACCAGCGAGACGACATCGGACCCATCGTCGGTGTCGACCTCCGCGAGTCCCTGGAACAGCAGGATCGCGCGTTCGGCATGCGGGAAGAACCACGCCGTGGTGAGCCGCAGCGGCACTTCGCGCAGCTTCGGCTCGCTGGCACCGGCCACCGCGTAGCCGGCGAAGACGCGCGCGCGCAATCCGGGCAGTTGGCCCTCGATGCGCGGCCGCGTCGCATGCAGGTGGTCGAACGCGAAAGGCTCGTCGCCACGCAGCGGCTGCTCGAACCACTGGTCGGGCGGTGCCAGGTTGAAATGGCGCCAGTCCAGGTCGGGCGCGAAGCCCGGCGCGTGCGCCTGCAGGTAGTCGGCGTCGTAGGTCCCGCGGTACTGGGCGCGCTGCGGGTGCGTCGACGCGAGCGCGCCGAAGCCGGCCGGCGCCACCGCGTGATCGGGCCGCAGCAGCCGCGTGCCGGGCCACTCGACGTTGGGCAGCCGCTGCACGCCTTCGCGCACCTCGCGGCCCGTGCCGGCCGGATTGGCCGCGAAGTCCGCGCCCCCATAGGCATGCGCCCAGTCGATGGGCATCTGTTCGAAGGGCAGCGGCGCGCTCGCGTCCTGCCCGTTCCAGTGACGCTCGCCGAACACGAGCAGGGTCTTCTCGCGCGCGCCCAGCCGCGCGCGCACCGCGCAGCCCGTGGGCTGGTCGGCCGGCGCGAAGGCGCGCCCGTGGACCAGGAACTCGGCCGTCAGCTTGGCCACGCCCTCGTCGATCATCGGCTCGGCCATCTCCTGGCCGAGGAATTCCCACATCGACTGCTCGCTCCACAACGCCCCGGACGGCCCCTGCGCGAAGGGCACGTGCAGGCTCGCGGTCACGCACAGGCCGAAGCGCTTGCGGTACTCCACCGGACGGGTCGACAGGCCCAGCGCCTGGGGCTTGGTGACTTGCATGCGCGGCCGGCCTCAGGTGCCGCCGTGGGGCGGGACGTAGCGCGGCGGCAGCGGCGGCATCGGCGGCGCGTCCGGAATGACCGGCGCCGCGGGCACCACGGGGGCCTTGCCCGCGGTCTCGGGCGCCGCCTTGCTCAAGGCATCGGCGGTGCGCCGGCCGTAGGTTCCGCCCAGCAGTTCCGCGCCCGCCATGCCGAGTCCGCCCACCAGCGGGATCATCGACAGCTTGCCTTCGTAGGCGCGCCGCTCGGCAATGGCCGCCATGTCGCCCAGGCGGGCGGCCAGGCTCGTCAGCCCCTGGGCGGCGGCCTCCTCGGCCGCCTTCTTCAGCTCGGTCTTGGCCGTCTCGTACTGGGTGAAGGTGGCGTTCACGTCGAACAGGCCGGCGATCAGGGCCGCGGCACCGATGGCAAAGCCCGTGACCATGCCCGCGGTGCCGCCGCTGGCCGCGGCGCCGGCACCGCCGCCGCCCGAGATGATCTTCATCGTCTGCAGGTCGAGGTCCACGCCGTTCTGGCTCAGGTTCACCGAGGCGACGTTGGTCAGCCGCGCCGCGGCCGTGTTCTCGATCTGCACGCCGGCGAAGTTCGCGATGTCGACCGCCAGCGCGTTGCTCATGTTGAGCCCCATGAAGGTCGACCGGTTCATGCCCAGGTTGGCCTCGCTGTTGGAGCCGATGTAGCCGCTCGAGTTGGAGCCCAGCACGGTGGTGTTGGAGCCGATCGAGGTGGCGTTGATGTCGCCCACCGCGATCATGTCGATCGAGGAGTTGGCGATCAGCTTGACCTGGTTGGCCATGATGGCGTGCTTGCCGCCGGTGACGTCATTGCGCTCGCCGCCGCTTTGCATCTTGCTGTTGCCGGTCACCAGGTAGGCCATGTCGGCGCCCACGGAGGTGGTCTGGAAACCGACCACGCCGATGTCGTGGTTGGCACCCACCACCGTCTTCTGGAACCCGCCGATCGCCACGTTCTGGTTCGCGGTGACGATCAGGTCCTGCATGCCGACGACCGAGGTCTTCTGGCTCGCATGGAAGATGTTCTCCTGGTAACCCTGCACCTGGGTCTTCTGCCCGCCCGAGCCGATGGTGTTGCTCTGCGAGATGCCGACGATGTTGGTCTGTATCTCCGCCACCGTGTTCTTCTCGTTGCGCTTGACCAGCGCCGTGCGGTCGCGGTCCACGGTCTCGGTCTGGTCGCGCCCCACGCTCAGCGAATCGTCCACCTCCACCGAGGTCGACATGTTCCGCTCCGCATGGATGTTGACCAGCTCGCCCCCCTTCTTGTCCTCGAACATGATCTCGTTGTAGTTCGAGGGCCCGCCGCCCGGCGTGGAGCGGGTCTTGAAGCCGCTCTGCGTGGCCGACTTGTAGGGGATCGGCTGGTCGTCGTTGTAGACGCGGCCGGTGACGATCGGCCGGTCGGGATCGCCGTTCATGAACTCGACGATCACCTCCTGGTTGATGCGCGGCGCGAAGTAGCCGCCCCAGCCCTTGCCGGCCCAGGGCTGCGAGACGCGGATCCAGGCGGTCGAGCGGTCGTCGCGGAAATCCTTGCGGTCCCAGTGGAAGTGCACCTTGACGCGGCCCATGGGATCGACGTCGTGCTCCTTGCCCTTGCCACCCACGACGATGGCGCTCTGCGGGCCCGGCATGGTCACGCGCGGCGTGAGCCGCGGCGGACGGAAGATGTGGTCGGCGGGCAGCGCGGTGATCAGGAACGCGCTGGTGCCGCGCACGCCCTCGCGCAAGGTGGGCGTGGTGTCGATCAGCTCGAGCAGGGCATCGGTGCAGCCGGCATTGACCGCGTCGTCGCGCAGCGCCTCGCGCAGCAGCTCCGCGGTCGGCCGCGGCGCGACGAAGGTGCCCATGCCCTCGTAGCCCGGATGGGTGGCGACGAAGACGCAGCCGCCGATCAGATAATCGCCGTCGCGCGTGCCGTCCGGATCGCCCTTGAAGGTGAAGGTGTGGCCCACCGCGACATCGGGCCAGCGCGTGACGGCCCAGTGCAGCGTCTGGCGCGCCGGCAGCTCGCCCGCGCGGACCTCGAGCACGACATCGGATTGCTCGCTCGTGAAGAAGCCGCCCGGATACTCGAACACCTCCAGGTCCGCCAGCTCGTGCGCGGGCACCATCTCGCCGTGCGTGCTCAGCAGCGTGTTGATCGCCTTGTAGTTCACGTCGCGCGACTCGTACTTGCCCGAGCGCAGCTGGCGCGCGCTGACCCAGCGCTCGATCTCGTTGAAGCGCGCCTCGCTCGCGCCGTCGCCGGCGTAGTTCAGCACGCCCTTGGCGGGCAGCGGCCCGTGCGCCATGCCGGTGGAATCGGCCAGGTGCATCACGCCCGGCGAGTCGAAGGAATCGAACCAGTAGTAGACGCCCTCGTCCTCGAGGATGCGCGACAGGAAGTTGTAGTCGCTCTCCTGGAACTGCACGCAGTAGCGGCGCGCCTCGTGCACGCCGATCACGCCCGCGGGCTCGGTCTTCGCGTGGGCCTTGATGGGGCTGTCGGTCAGCACGGCATCGAGCACGTCGAGCACCGGCTTCTCCTGCAGGATGCACGAGTTGATGCGCTTGGTCAGCAGGCCGAACCACGAGCGCAGGCTGATGCGGTACTCGAAGAAGCGCCCGACCTGCCCGCCGCGCACCACGCGCACCGCATGGCCGCGCGCATGCCGCTCGTGCTTCTGGTCGTCGGCATCCGCGAAGCCGATCACCACGTCGAAGGCGTGACCGAGGATCTGGCGCGGATCGATGGTCCGGTCCTGCGACAGCACGGTGAGCTCGTAGGACGACGGGCGCGACAGCCCCTCGTGGCCCACGATGCGCCAGAACATCAGGTCCTTGTTGACGGGTGATTCGCTGTCGATGCGGAACTCGTGCTCGGCCATCTTGCTGTCTTTCTGGTTGGGAGCGCCTCAGCGTGCCGGCCGCGGCGCCAGGTCAATCGAAGGCGTAGGTGAAGTCGGCGTCCTTGACGTCGAGCGCGACGCGGCGGATCTCGCCGCCGGCGGCCAGGCGCTGCAGGTACTCGACCGAGATCGTCGGCAGCACGGTGTTGGTCAGGATGGCGTCGATCACGCGGCCGCCCGACTCCGGGTCCTGGCAGCGCGCGACCACCTGGTCGACCACCGCGTCGCTGTACTCGAAGGGCACGCCGTGGTTGGTCTCGACGCGCTTCTTGATACGGCCCAGCTGCAGCCGCACGATCTTCTTCATCATCTCGGGCGACAGCGGGTAGTAGGGGATGGTGACGATGCGGCCCAGCAGCGCGGGCGGGAACACCTTCATCAGCGGCGCCTTCAGCGCATCGGCCAGCGCATTCGGGTCGGGCAGCAGCTCGGGGTCGCGGCACATGCTCATGACCAGCTCGCTGCCGGCGTTGGTGGTCAGCAGGATGATCGTGTTCTTGAAGTCGATCATGCGGCCCTCGCCGTCCTCCATCCAGCCCTTGTCGAAGACCTGGAAGAAGATCTCGTGCACGTCGGGGTGGGCCTTCTCGACCTCGTCGAGCAGCACCACGCTGTAGGGCCGGCGGCGCACCGCCTCGGTCAGGATGCCACCCTCGCCGTAGCCCACGTAGCCCGGGGGCGCGCCCTTGAGCGTGGAGACGGTGTGCGCCTCCTGGAACTCGCTCATGTTGATGGTGATGATGTTCTGCTCGCCGCCGTACAGCGCCTCGGCCAGCGCCAGCGCGGTCTCGGTCTTGCCGACGCCCGAGGTGCCGCACAGCATGAACACGCCAATCGGCTTCTGCGGGTTGTCCAGCCGCGCGCGCGAGGTCTGGATGCGGCGCGCGATCATCTCGAGGCCGTGCTTCTGGCCGATCACGCGCTGGTTCAGCGTGTCGGCGAGCTTGAGCACCGCCTCGACCTCGTTCTTGACCATGCGCCCGACCGGGATGCCGGTCCAGTCGGCGACCACCGAGGCCACGGCCTGCTCGTCGACCGAGGGCAGGATCAGCGGCGACTCGCCCTGCACCGCGTGGATCTTCGCCTGCAGCTCGTGCAGTTCGGCCAGCAGCGCGGCGCGGTCGGGCGCGGCCTCGGCGGGCGCGGCCTCGCCGGCGGCCGCCGCATCCACCGGCTTGTTCCCCGTGCGCAGCTTCGCGCGCAGTTCGAGCAGCCGGTCGACCAGCCCCTTCTCTTCCTGCCAGCGTGCATTGAGCACCTCGAGCTGCGCCTTCGATTCGGCCAGCAGCGTCGACACCTGCGCCGCGCGCTTGGTGACGTCGATGCCGATCGCCTCCTCGCGGCCGATGATCTCCTGCTCGACCGTCAGGCCCTCGATGCGGCGCATGCAGTCCTCGACCTCGGGCGGCGTCGCATGCTGGCTCACGGCCACGCGCGCGCAGGCGGTGTCGAGCAGGCTCACGGCCTTGTCGGGCAGCTGGCGCGCGGGAATGTAGCGGTGCGACAGCTTCACGGCGGCCTCGATGGCCTCGTCGAGCAGCTGCACGCGGTGGTGCTTCTCGAGCACGCTGGCCACGCCGCGCAGCATCAGGATGGCCTTGGTCTCGTCGGGCTCGGGCACCTGCACGACCTGGAAGCGGCGCGTCAGCGCCGGGTCCTTCTCGATGTACTTCTTGTACTCGGCCCAGGTGGTGGCGCCGATGGTGCGCAGGTTGCCGCGCGCCAGCGCGGGCTTCAGCAGGTTGGCCGCGTCGCCGGTGCCGGCCGCGCCGCCCGCGCCCACCAGCGTGTGGATCTCGTCGATGAAGAGAATGATCGGCGTGGGCGAGCTCTGCACCTCGTCGATCACCTGGCGCAGCCGCTGCTCGAACTCGCCCTTCATGCTCGCGCCGGCCTGCAGCAGGCCGATGTCGAGCGTGAGCAGCTTCACGTCCTTGAGCTGCGGCGGCACGTCGCCGCGCGCCAGCCGCTGCGCGAAGCCCTCGACCACGGCGGTCTTGCCGACGCCGGCCTCGCCGGTCAAAAGCGGATTGTTCTGGCGCCGGCGCATCAGGATGTCGACGATCTGGCGGATCTCCTCGTCGCGGCCCGTCACCGGATCCATCTCGCCTTTTTTGGCCTTCTCGGTCAGGTCGACCGCGAACTTCTTGAGCGCATCGCCCTTGCCCATGGCGGCCGGCGCGATCGCGCCCGCGTCCTCGCCGGGCGCGCCGCTGCCCATGCCGGTGCCGTCCTGCGCGCGCATCTGGGCCTCGGGCGAGGCATCGCAGATCTTCACGAAGTTCTCGGCCAGGTCCTCGACCTTGACCTTCTCGAACTGCTTCGACAGGCCGAACAGCGGGTTGCGCAGGCTCTGCGTCTTGAGCATGCCCACCAGCAGGTAGCCGGTGCGCACCTGCGCTTCGCCGAACTGCAGGGTGGCGTAGGTCCAGGCGCGCTCGATCGCGTTCTCGATGTGCGGCGAGAAGTCGCTGATGGCGGTGGCGCCGCGCGGCAGGCGGTCGAGCGCGGCCGTCATGTCCTTGGCGATCACCGAGACGTCGAGGCCGTAGTGCTGGATCACGCGGTGCAGGTCGGAGTCCTGCGCCTGCAGCAGCTGGGCGAACCAGTGCTCGAGCTCGACGTACGGGTTGCCGCGCATCTTGCAGAAGACGGTCGCGCCTTCGATGGCCTTGTAGGCCAGCGAATTGAGTTTCCCGAACAGGGCGGTGCGGCTGATTTCACTCATGGAGGACTCCGTATCTCTTCAAGACGAACGAAAGGGGTTTCATTGAAAGGCCGGCGCGCGCGGATGCGCCTCGCCACCGGGTCGGCTCGCGATGCGCACGTCGCTCGCGTCGCGCGAACGCGGGCGCTCGCCGAGCCACGAGATCCAGCCCAGCCGCGGCGCGTTGCCGCGCTGCTGGCCGAGCCGCGTGGGCGGCACCTGCTCCTTGCGCAGCACCAGTTCGGCATCCCACTCGAGCTCGCCGCCCAGCAGCTGCAGCATCCAGCGCTGCAGCACGGGCTGCGCGTCGCCGATCGGCAGGAACATGCGGTAGCGCGCGAGGTCGAGCGGCCCGACGTGCAGCCGCACGCGGTGCTGGCGGTCCCAGGCGCGGGTGCCGAGCATCGCGCCCATGCCCATGGCGCGCGAGCTCTCGCCGCGGCCCAGCCGCGTGAGTTCGGCGCCGGGCAGGCTCATCCAGTGGCCGACCCAGCGCTCGAGCTTCATCGGCACGCCGAAGTAGCTGCACAGCACCGACTCGACGCCCTCGGCGCTGTGCACGCGGCGCGCGAGCCAGCCCGAGAAGTGCAGCCGCGCGTCGTCGTGGATCTCGTCGCGCCCGATGCGCCCCGGCGTGCCGATGCCCACCAGCGCGCCGATCTGCAGCCGGAAGCGGTCCTCGCCCGGCCGGTCGAGCGCGACCGCGGGCCGCGCCTGCGCCCAGGCGCGGTAGAAGTGCAGCGAGAAGCGGTGCAGGAAGCTGTCGAGGAAGGCGAGCCAGGTCGGGTCGCCGTGGTTCAGGCTGCGCTCGCGGATGAAGTCGCTCAGGTGCACCGGCAGCGGCCCGTTGGGGCCGATGTAGGCGAAGAAGTGCTGGCGCAGCCGCGGCGGCGAATGCGCGCCGGCCGGCTCGAAGCGGCTGAAGGCGGCGGGCGCGAACGACAGCGAGGGCTCCTGGCCCACGCGCACCGGCTCGGCGCTCGGCAGCAGCGCGCGGCCCCAGCGCGGCGTGGTCGCGGCGGCCGACTCGAGCCGGCGCAGCACCGCGAAGTAGTCGTAGGCCCAGGGCTGGTCGGACCACCGGCGCAGCGCGGCATCGACGCGCGCGGCCACCGTTCCCTCGGGCGTCGCCGGCAGCGCGGGCGCGGCTAGAGGATCTGGCGCGTCCCGCACAGCGGCCTCCAGCGCATGTTCTCGCCCTTGCCCGCGATGCGCACCACGGTCTCGACGAAATGGTTGACCTCGACGTGACGCGCCAGGTAGCGCGCGAGCACGGCACCGAACAGGAACACGCTGTGGCCGTGGAAGGCGTCCTTGTCGACCTCGAGCGTGATCTCCAGGCCGCGCCCGAAGGCGATCGGCCCCTTCATCGGCAGCCGGCGCGCCACCGCCTTGCTGCTGACCGACAGCAGCCCGCGCACCTGGCCCTGGCGCATCTCGTCGGCATGCGAGGCGTAGAGCATCAGCGTCTCGCGCAGCGCGGCCGCGCCCTGCTGCGGCGAGCTGTCGGAGATCGACAGGTAGTTGAGCGCGAGGTGGTCGAGCACGCGCCAGCCCAGCCCCTGGCTCACCACCGGCGACACCGGCCGCGAGGGCCCGCGCACCATGCGCACGCGCTGCGCGGGGAAGGAGTCGACGCAGTCGAAGTCGTTGTCGCGGCCCATCGGCAGCAGCAGCGGCAGGTCGCGGTTGGTGCACAGCGCCGACACCGCGAGCTGGCGCAGGCTGGCCGCGTACGGCGCCTGCTGCGGATCGACGATCTGCATGTAGACCTCGGAGCCGATGTGGCTGCTGCGGTTGCCCTCGGTGCGCTGGCGCACCGACAGCATGCGCGGCTCGCGCGTGGTCGTGTAGTAGGCGGGATGGCTGTGGCGCGTGCCGTGGAAGGCCGAGTAGAAGGGCCGGAACAGCTGCTCCACCGCGGCCGCCGAGCCCGAGTCCGCGCCCGGCGCGCCGTGGCCGACGACCTCGGTGACGGTGTGCACCTCGAAGTCCTGCGGCCGCGTGCGGTCGGGCACCAGGTGGAACTGGCTCACGCCTTCGCTGAGCGGCACGCGGTCGAGCCGCTTGTTGAACAGGTTGACCACGGGCACGCAGTGCAGCTGCACGTTCTCGGCCGTCACCAGCTTTTCGAGCGCCGCGTCGCCGCGCGAGAACAGCAGCACGATCTCGATCTGCGTCACCGGCATCGACGGCAGCACCGACTGCAGGCCCGAGATCTTGAGGAACTGGAAGCGCTGCGGAAACGCGAAGTACTCCTGCAGCAGCCGGAAGCCCGAGAAGCCGGTGGCCGTGACCGGCAGCAGCGCCTCGTCGTCCTCGAAGCCGACCACGCCGATGGCGCTCGGCGGCAGGCTGCGCGCCTCGCCCTGC
>Ga0209902_100759_pt1 | contig 25621 bp, 22 predicted proteins | sample FECB27metaG_FD_188304 | JGI IMG/M metagenome (GOLD analysis project Ga0209902, IMG submission 188304) | Cyanobacterial communities from the Joint Genome Institute, California, USA - FECB-27 (SPAdes) (version 2) | ecosystem: Environmental > Aquatic > Thermal springs > Hot (42-90C) > Microbial mats...
ACCCAGGCGCCGTCGTCGGTACCGACCTCCATCACGCCGGTGGCGCCGTAGAGGAACTGCGCGCGCCGATGGCTGTGCGTGGGCAGCAGCTGGCCCGGCGGGTAGTCGGTGCCGATCGCGAGCACCGGGCGGGCGATGGCGTCGACGGCATCGATCGGGACATTGCGCATGAGGGGAAGAAGTGGCTTGGCCGGAACGAAAACATCATTGTCCGGCTTGCGCGGGCGCGCCGCACGGCAGCGGCCTATCTTCGGGGCCTGTCTTCGTTCTCCTGGAGTGCCTCTCGTGTGGATCTATCTCCTGCTCGCGGTCTTCGGCGGCCTCGCGGGCGTCACCACCGTGCTGTTCGGTTTCGGCGGTGGCTTCGTCGTGGTGCCGCTGCTCTACCGCGTGCTGCTGCTCGCGCATGGCGAGCACAGCGCCACCGGCCGCGCGGCCATGCACATCGCGGTGGCGACCTCGACCTGCGTGATGATCGTGAGCGCGCTGCTCGCCACGCGGCGCCACCAGCGCGCCGGCACCATCGACTGGCCGCTGATCCGGCCGCTGCTGGGCTTCATCGGCCTCGGCGCCATCGTCGGTGCCGCGGCCGCGGTGCAGGCCGATGGCGGGTTCGTGCGGCTGGCCTTCATCGTCTACCTGGGCGTCACCATCCTCGACTGCCTGCTGCGCCCGGGCTTCATCGTGCGCCGTGCCACGGCGACGGCGGCCATCGCGCCGCTCTCGCGCGGCATCGCCACCGCGGGCAGTTTCGTCATCGGGCTGATTGCCGCCTTCCTCGGCGTGGGCGGCAGCGTGATGACCGTGCCGCTGATGCGCCGCCGCGGCATCGACATGACGCGCGCCACCGCCATGGCCAACCCGCTGTCGTTGCCCATCGCGCTGGCCGGCACCGCCACCTACATGGCGCTGGCCTGGCGCTCGGGCGCGGCGCTCGAGGGCTGGCACCTCGGCTACGTGGACCTGCCGGCCTTCGCCGCGCTGGTCGCCGGCTCGCTGCTGGGCGTGCGCGCCGCCGCGCCGCTGATCGGCCGCCTGCCCGACCGCGTGCATGCCTGGGGCTACCTCGCGCTGCTGGTGGCGGTGCTGCTGGGCATGCTGCTGCGCTGAGCCGGTTCGCGAAACGCGCGCCTGCTTGTCATCGAAGTTCGACAGTTGGGCGCCGGCGGTTGCGGCGCCGCGCCGGGCCTGCCACCATGGCCGCATGCCTTACCAACTCCATTACTGGCCCACCATCCAGGGCCGCGGCGAATTCGTGCGGCTCGCGCTCGAGGCCGCCGGTGCCGACTATGTCGACGTGGCGCGCGAGCGCGAGGACCAGGGCGGTGGCGAAAGCGCCCTTGGCCGCCGGCTTGCCGATCCCCTGCAGACGCGGCCGCCATTCGCACCGCCTTTTCTCGTCGACGGCGACATCGTCGTCGGCCAGACCGCCGCGATCCTGCTGTACCTGGGGCCGCGCCTGGGCCTGGCCGGCGTCGGCGAATCGGACGGCCTGTGGACGCACCAGCTGCAGCTCACCATCGCCGACGCGGTGGCCGAGGCGCACGACACGCACCATCCGCTCTCGACCGGCGACTACTACGAGGACCAGCGCGACGCCGCGCTGGCGCGTGCGAAGGGCTTTCGCGAGCAGCGCATCCCGAAGTTCCTGAACTGGTTCGAGCGCGTGCTGCAGCGCAATCCCTCGGGTGACCTGCACCTGGTGGGCGACGTGCTGACCTATGCCGACCTCTCGCTGTTCCAGCTGGTCGACGGGCTGCAGTACGCCTTTCCCAAGGCCACTGCGCACGCGCTCGCGAAGACGCCGGCGGTGGCGAAGCTGCATGCCAACGTCCGGCGCCGCCAGAGCGTGCAGGCGTACCTGCAGAGCCCGCGCCGCATCGCCTTCAACGAGGAAGGCATCTTCCGGCGCTATCCCGAGCTGGACGCCTGATTCAGCGCACCAGCACCGCCGCATCGCGCCATGCGGGCAGCGGCACCAGGCCGGCCACGGCCACGGGTTTGGCCTGCGGGCCGAACAGGTAGCGCTTCGGCACGATGCCCTCGAGGTGGCGCAGCACGTCGCTGCGGTCGTCGATGAAATGGGTGATGCCCAGTTCGCGGCAGTGGTCGGCCTTCTGCGGACGCTGCAGGCAGAAGCGCAGGTTGCCGGGCGCCATGCCCGTGCGTTCGAAGAAGCGGTGGTGCGCGAGCCAGGCGCGGCTCTTGGCCTGCACGCTCGGTCCGCACTTCGACACCAGCCAGACGCGGCCCTCGAAGCGATCGACCAGCGGCGCGACGGCCTCGAACATGCCTTCGTAGGGCGGCGTGTCGAGCGCGTCCCGCAGCGAGCCGCCGATGAAGGCGGTGTCGCCGCCGTCGGCCCGTTCGGCCGCGATCAGCACGCGGCCGATGTCGATGCCCAGGCGCGGGAGATGTTGCGATGCGTTCCTCATGTCGTGTTCCTTTCTTGTGTGTGCGGTGGATCGTAGGAACGAAGGCCATCACCAGGAACTACCGATATGCGAGGGGCTATCCATAGAATGGATAGGTGGACATCCCCCGCACCAACCTCGACGCGCTGCAGTCCTTCGCCGTGTTCGCCGACACGCTGAACTTCAGCGAGTCGGCGCGCCTGCTGCACATCAGCCAGCCGGCCCTGCATGCGAAGGTGCGCAAGCTCGCGGAGCAGCTCGACGCCAAGCTCTACCTGCGCGTGGGCAGCGCGCTGCAGCTCACGAGCGCGGGCGAACAGGTGGCGCGCCATGCGCGCGAGCTGCTGTTGCTCAACCAGCGCTTCGTGAAGGGGCTCGCGCAGGGGCAGGAGCAGGCGGTGGTCAGCCTCGCGGCCGGCGAGGGCGCCTACCTCTACCTGCTCGGCAAGGCGCTGTCGCAGTTCTCGGGGCCGGGTGCCTCGCCGCACCTGCAACTGCTCATGCGCAACCGCGACGCTTCGGTGCAGGCGGTGCGCGCGGGCCAGGCCCAACTGGGCATCGCGCCGCTGGGCGCCGCGCCGGCCGATCTGCATGCGGTGCGGCTCACGGTCGTCGGCCAGGTGCTGGTGCTGCCGCGCGCGCATGGGCTGGCCTCGCGCCGTTCGGTGCGCCTGCGTGATCTGCAGGGGGCGCAACTGATCGTGCCGCCCGCGGGCCGGCCGCACCGCGAGCTGCTCGGCCGGTTGCTGCAGGCCGAGTCGGTGGCGTGGCAGCCCTCGCTCGAGGCCGATGGCTGGGAGCTGATGCTGCGCTTCGCCCAGCTCGGCTTCGGCCTGACGGTGGTGAATGCCTGCTGCCGCATTCCCAAGGGCCTGGTGGCGGTGCCGCTGCAGGGCTATCCGCCGCTCGAGTACCACCTGTTCCGCGCGGCCGACCGTCCGCCGTCCGTGCATGCGCAGCGCCTGTGGAATGCGCTGCTCGCGCAGGCCGATCACTGGAAGAGCGCATGACGCCCGAGGACGCGAGCCGGTTCATCGCCTACGTGCTGCGGCATGCACCCGAATCCATCGGCCTCGCGCTCGATGCCGAGGGCTGGGCCGAGATCGATGCGCTCGTGGCGGGCGCGGTGGCCGCGGGCCGCGCGCTCACGCATGCGCAGGTCGTGCAGGCGGCTGAGGTGGGCGCGAAGAAGCGCTACGCGCTGTCGGCCGACGGCCGCTGCATCCGCGCGCTGCAGGGCCATTCGACGTCGCAGGTCCGCCGCAGCTTCGAGCCGGCGGTGGCGCCGGCCGTGCTGTTCCACGGCACGGCCACGCGCTTCCTCGCATCGATCCGCGCCGAAGGCCTGCGGCCCGGCACGCGACAGCATGTGCACCTGTCGGCCGACGAGGTGACCGCCGTGCAGGTGGGGCGGCGCCATGGCAAGGCGCATGTGCTGCGGGTCGACGCGGGCGGAATGCAGGCGCTGGGCCATGCCTTCCATCGCGCGGAGAACGGGGTCTGGCTGACGGAGGCCGTGCCGCCGCGGTTCCTGTCGGGCTGGCCTTCGTCCGTCTGAGCTACGCGCCCGAGCGCTGGGAGGTCGAGCGCGAACGCGAGCGCTTGCGGGTGGTTCGGGGTTCGGCGGCGGGCTGCGCCGCGGCGCTGCGCAGGTCCTGGTTGCGCTGGTGCGCGCCCGCGATCACACGGCGCAGGCCGCGCTCCATCGACTCGAGCTCCGAAGCCGTCATGTGCTCGTTGAACATCTCGTGGATGAGCTTCTGATAGGGCGGCCACATCTTGCGGCGCAGCGCGCGGCCCTGCTCGGTCAGCACCGCGACGCGGCCGCGACCGTCGGTCTCGTCGACCTCGCGCACCACCAGGCCCTCGGCCTCGAGCGTCGTGACGATGCGCGAGATGAAGCTGCGGCTGTAGACCGCGCGCTCCGCGAGTTCGTGCATGCGCATGCGGCCGTTCGGCGAGGCGTCGAGCAGCCACAGCACGTCGTACCAGGTCAGCGGCGGCAGGCCTTCCTTGCGGAAGCTGTCCTCCATGAAGTCGAGCACCAGCACATAGGCGCTGATGAAGGAGGCCCAGGTGGAGGTGCCGCGCACGGCGGTGGAACGGGGCGTTGCCATACGGGTGAGGAGCGCTTTCTGGAGTGAGCCTCGATTCTCTCTCCGCCGCGGCGGCCACCCGGGCGCGCACCGCTAGGGCAGTGCCGCGTACCTGGCCTCGGGGTCGATGCCGTAGAGCGACAGGGCCTGCGCCGGCAGCTCCGCGTCGACCACGCCGTCGTCGGCCAGCGCCTTGAGCGCCGCGAGCGCGACGTGATGGCGGTCGACCTCGAAGAAGGCGCGCAGCGCTTCGCGCGTGTCGGAGCGGCCGAAGCCGTCGGTGCCCAGGGTCACGAAGCGGCGCTCCCCGACGAAAGGGCGGATCTGGTCGGGCACGATCTTCATGTAGTCGGTGGCGGCGATCGCCGGGCCGTCCTGGCCGGCCAGGCACTGCGCAACATACGAAGCGCGCGGCGTCTGCGTCGGATGCAGACGGCTCCAGCGCTCGGCTTCGAGGCCGTCGCGGCGCAGCTCCGAAAAGCTGGTCACGCTCCAGATGTCGGCGCTCACGCCGAAGTCGCGCTGCAGCAGCGTAGCGGCCGCGATCACCTCGGAGAGGATCGCGCCGCTGCCCATCAGCTGTACGTGCGGCGCGCCGGCGGTCCGGGCGCCTCGCCGCAGGCAGTACATGCCTTTCACGATGCCTGCCTCGGCACCTTCGGGCATCGCCGGATGCGCGGTCTTCTCGTTGAGCAGCGTGAGGTAGTAGAAGACGTCCTCCTGCGGTTCGCCGTACATCCTGCGCAGCCCGTCCTGCACGATGACCGCGATCTCGTACGAGTAGGCGGGGTCGTAGGACACGCAGGACGGGATCACCGACGACAGCACGTGGCTGTGGCCGTCGTCGTGCTGCAGGCCCTCGCCCTCGAGCGTGGTGCGGCCCGAGGTCGCGCCCAGCAGGAAGCCGCGCGCGCGGATGTCGCCGGCGGCCCAGGCCAGGTCGCCCACGCGCTGGAAGCCGAACATCGAATAGAAGATGTAGAACGGGATGGTGGCGACGCCGTGCGTGCTGTGCGCGGTCGCCGCCGCGATCCAGGACGACATCGCGCCCGACTCGTTGATGCCTTCCTGCAGGATCTGCCCCTGGCGGTCCTCCTTGTAGAAGCTCAGCTGGTCCGCATCCTGCGGCGTGTAGAGCTGGCCCACGTGCGAGTAGATGCCGACCTGGCGGAACATGCCGTCCATGCCGAAGGTGCGCGACTCGTCGGGCACGATCGGCACCACGCGCGGACCCAGCACCGGGTCCTTGAGCAGTTGCGCGAGGATGCGCACGAAGGCCATGGTGGTGGCGTACTCGCGCTCGCCGCTGCTCTGCAGGTGGCTCGCGAAGGCCGCGAGCGCGGGCGTTGCCAGCGGGCCCGGCCCGCGCGAGCGCGACGGCAGGACCCCGCCGGCGCGCTTCACGCCGGCCTCGAGGCAGGCGGCCTCGGGGCTGCCGGGCGCGGGCTTGATGTACGGGATCTCCTCGAGCCGTTCGTCGGGCACCGGAATCGCGAAGCGGTCGCGGAAGGCGCGCACGGCCGGGTCGCCCATCTTCTTCAACTGGTGGTTGATGTTGGCCGCTTCGCCGGCCGCGCCCATGCCGTAGCCCTTCACCGTCTTGGCGAGGATCACCGTCGGCTGGCCCGCGTGGTGCACGGCGGCGGCATAGGCCGCGTGCACCTTCAAGGGATCGTGGCCGCCGCGGGCGAGGGCGCCGATCTGTGCGTCGCTCAGGTGCGCGACCCGCTGGCGCAGCTCGGGGTCCTTGCCGAAGAAGTGTTCGCGCACGTAGTCGCCGCCGTGCGCCTTGAAGGCCTGGTATTCGCCGTCGACGCATTCCATCATGCGCCGGTGCAGCCGGCCGTCGTGGTCCTGCGCCAGCAGTTCGTCCCAGCCGCTGCCCCAGACGACCTTGATCACGTTCCAGCCCGCGCCGCGGTAGACGCTCTCGAGCTCCTGGATGATCTTGGCGTTGCCGCGCACCGGGCCGTCGAGGCGCTGCAGGTTGCAGTTCACCACGAAGATCAGGTTGTCGAGCTTCTCGCGACCCGCCATCGCGACCGCGGCCAGGGTCTCGGGCTGGTCCTGCTCGCCGTCGCCGAGGAAGGCCCAGACCTTGCGGCCCTGCACCGGGATCAGCCCGCGGTCCTCGAGGTAGCGCATGTAGCGCCCCTGGTAGGCGGCCATCAGCGGGCCCAGGCCCATCGAGACGGTCGGGAACTGCCAGAAGTCCGGCATGGTGCGCGGATGCGGATAGGAGGCGAGGCCGCCGCCGATCTCGCGCCGGAAGCGGTCCATCTGCTGCTCCGACAGGCGCCCCTCGAGGTAGGCGCGCGCATAGATGCCGGGCGAGGAATGGCCCTGGATGTAGAGCATGTCGCCGAGGAACTCGGGCGTGGCGGCGCGGAAGAAGTGCCGGTAGCCGGTCTCGTAGAGCGTGGTGGCCGAGGCATAGGTCGCGATGTGGCCGCCGACGCCCGAGTGCTTGCCCGCGCGCAGCACCAGCGCCATTGCATTCCAGCGCAGGTAGGCGTCGAGCCGCAGCTCGATGTTCACGTCGCCCGGAAAGGCCGGCTGGTCGGCGACGCGCAGGGTGTTCACGTAGGGCGTGGTGCGCGGCGCGGTGTAGCGGCCTGAAGCCGCGTGGTCCTGCTCGATCAACTGGTCCAGCAGGTAGTGGGCCCGGTCGCGGCCCTCGTGGATCACCACGGCGCGCATGGCGTCGAGCCATTCGCGTGTCTCTTGCGGATCGATGTCGTCCGCGTTCGCCAAGTCGTTCATTCGTTGCTCCTTCGTTGTGCGGTTCGTTGTTCGAACGTCGTTCGCATCTCACTAAATTTCATTATGTGGATATGAATCGTGCAATGCGCAACGGCAATGTATCCCCAGTTCATTGCAAATGCAATCAGTTGTGCTGTAACCTGCCTGGCGTGGATCGAGGCGATTCGCGAGCTGAAGAAGGCTGAACTGGCCATGATTCACCGCCATGACCTCGATCTCGGCGGATCCTATCTGCATGCGATAGCAACTATTGGTGTGGCAGATCCGTACCCATGCCCACGGCGCCTGCCGGGGCCGAAGACAACCCCTCGAGAACCCAAAGGCATCCATGCCGCCCTCCGACCCGTCATCCAGCTTTCCCACGCCCGCGCAGTTGCGCGACCTCGATCCCACGGACCTCGCCGCGGTGGCCCACGAACTTCGAAGCACGCTGCTGCGCGGCGTGTCGCGAACCGGCGGCCATCTCGCTTCGAACCTCGGCGTGGTCGAACTCACGCTCGCCTTGCACCACGCCTTCGACACGCCACGCGATGCGCTGGTCTGGGACGTCGGCCACCAGTGCTATGCGCACAAGATCCTCACGGGCCGCGGCCCGGCCATGGGCACCCTGCGCAAGGTCGGCGGCCTGTCGGGCTTCACGTCGAGGGACGAGTCGCCCTACGACCCCTTCGGTGCCGGCCATGCAGGCACGGCCGTCTCGGCGGCGCTGGGCCTGGCGATGGGCATGCGGGACGATGGCCGCCATGCCGTCGCGATCGTCGGCGACGGCGCGCTGTCGGCGGGGATGACTTTCGAGGCGCTCAATCACGCGGGCAGCTTCGCGACCCTGCCGCTCGTCGTGGTGCTCAACGACAACGGGATGTCGATCTCGCCCGCGCTGGGCGCGCTGCATCAGCATCTGCGCGGGCTGGTCGAGCGCGGCGCTTCCGCTCGTGCTGACCATCGCTCGCTGTTCGAACTGCTCGGCCTGCGCTACACCGGTCCCATCGACGGTCACGACGTCGAGGCGCTCGTGGCCGCGTTCCACGCCGCGAAGCAATCGCGCGCGCCGCAGGTCATCCACGTCGTCACGCAAAAAGGCCGCGGCTACGCACCGGCCGAGGCGGACCCGACCACCTACCACGGTCCCGGCCCCTTCGATCTCGCCGTGGGCGTGGTCGCGAAGGCGGCGAGCCGCCCGACCTTCAGCCAGGTCTTCGGCGAATGGGTCTGCGATGCCGCGGCGAACGATCCCGCGGTCGTCGCGATCACGCCCGCGATGCGCGAGGGCTCCTGCCTGGTCGATTTCGAGCGGCGGTTTCCCTCGCGCTTCGTGGATGCCGCCATCGCGGAGCAGCATGCGGTGACGCTGGCCGCGGGGCTCGCGGCGGCCGGCATGCGGCCGATCGTCGCGATCTATTCGACCTTTCTCCAGCGCGGCTACGACCAGCTCGTCCACGACGTCTGCCTGCAGAAGCTGCCGGTGCTGTTCGCGATCGACCGCGCGGGAATCGCGGGCGGCGACGGTGCCACGCACCTGGGCGCTTTCGATGTCGCGGCGCTGCGCTGCATTCCGAACCTGCTGCTGATGACGCCGGCCGACGGGCACGAGTGCCGGCGGATGCTCGCGCTGGGGCTGAGCCACGACGGGCCATCGGCGGTGCGCTACCCGAGGGCCGTCGTGCCCGCGGACGACGGCGTTCGCACGGACCAGCCCCTGGCGATCGGCCGCGGCGTGGTCGTGCGCAGCTCGGCGAGGAGCAGGCCTGCCAGGGTGGCGCTGCTCGCCTTCGGCCCCTTGCTCCACGCCGCGATGGAAGCCGCCGAAGCGCTCGATGCGACCGTCGCCAACATGCGCTTCGTCAAGCCGCTGGACGAGGCGCTGCTGCTCGAACTGGCCGCGGCGCACGAGGTGCTCGTCACGCTCGAGGAGGCTTCGGCCATCGGCGGCGCGGGCGCGGCCTGCGCGGAGCGCATCGCGATGGAGGGGCTGCCCGTGCGGGTGCTGCGCCTGGGCTTGCCCGACGTCTTCATCGGGCATGGGGACCGCAGCGAACTGCTCGCGTTGCAGGGCCTCGATGCGGCGGGAATCGTCGGGGCGATCCGGGCGTTCGTCGAAATGCACTGACGGCCCGCGCAACGCGCGGATGTAGGGCAAACGCGCCTCTTGCCCCGCCGGCATGGCGCGGCGCCAGGGCTCTGCCCGACAATTCGCGCCGAATCCTCCGCACCCGGCGCGCCTTGTTCTTCAAAACCGCTTCCACCGACATCCGCCGTGAAGGCGAGGGGCCCCTGGCCCGGGCGAGGGCGCGCCTGCCGTCGCCGATCGCCTGCCTGGTGTTCGTGTTGTCGGTGGCGCTGCTGGTGGCCATGGGCGCCTTCTTCGGCGACAACGCCGGCAGCAAGTACCCGCCGGGCGCGACGCAGCACATCACGCGGGCCGACTGGCAGGTGCAGCGCGCGAACGGCTTCATGGCGCCGCCGCTGATCTTCGGCAGCCAGTCGCTGTCCGATGCCTGGCAGCCGGTCGAGCTGCCGCTGGCGCTGCCGATCGCGCTGTTGGCCCAGGCCGACGCCAACACGATCTCGAACCCGGGCAAGGAGACGCGCATCACCTGGCTGCGGCTGAAGGTGCCGCCCCATCCCGGCCTGCGCGGACCGCTGGCGCTGTACGGCGCGCGCGTGAAGACCGACGGCACGATCGCGGTCTATGCCGATGGCCGGCTGGTGCATCGCGCGCAGGAGCTGGGGCCGCTGTGGAACAGCACCCGCACGCCGCTGTGGGTGGTGTTCGAGCAGCGCGACGACGGCTCGGCCGCGCGGCCGGCCGAGATCCTGATCCGGCTCGAGCACACGCGCGCCGCGCAGGTCGGCATCGCCTCGCTGTGGTTGGGCCCGGCCGATGCGCTCAAGGGTCGCTACCAGATGCGCCAGTGGCTGCAGCAGGAACTGCCCGCGATGCTGAGCGCGGCCTTCATGGCGGTGGGCGTGTTCGCGCTGTTCGTGTGGCTGTGGCGGCGCCACGAGACCGGCTACCTGCTGTTCTTCAACCTCGCGACCACCTCGTACCTGCGCGGGCTGCACTTCTACGTGGCGCTGCCGATCGCCAACGACTGGTTCGCCTGGCTCACGGTCAATGCGCTGTTCTGGCTGGTGGCGGTGGTGCACTTCGCGCTGCGGCAGCTGCACGACCGGCCGCTCACGCTGCTGACCTGGGCCGTGACGACGATCACGCTGCTCGTCAGCGTGCTGACCCTGCCCGGCATCGCGCTGCTGCCGAACACGCCGCAGGTCACGCCGCTGATCTACCTGGTGGCGGCGGCCATGGGCACGGTGGTCGGGCTGGTGGGCGGCATCAGCGCCTGGCGCCGATCGCCCGAGGGGCGGCTGGTGGCGGCCGGCATCGGCGCATGCGTGCTGCTGGGTGCCACCGACTGGATGGTGCAGAACAACATCGTGAGCCCCGAGGGCTGGTACCTGGGCGCCTATGCGAATGCCGTCACCTTCAGCGTCTTCGGCATCCTGCTGTACCGGCGCTACGTGCACGCGATCGGCGAGGTGGAGCGCGTCAACGCCAGCCTCGCGCAGCGGCTGCAGGCGCGCGAGAGCGAGCTCGACCTGAGCCATCGCCGGCTGCGCGAGGTCGAGCGGCAGAAGACCATCAGCGACGAGCGCCAGCGGCTGATGCAGGACATGCACGACGGGCTGGGCTCCTCGCTGATCAGCGCGATCCGTTCGGTGGAAGAGGGCCGGCTCAGCGACCAGAAGGTGTCGCAGATCCTCCAGGGCTGCCTCGACGACCTGAAGCTCACCATCGATTCGATGGAGCCGATCGATGCCGACCTGCTGCTGCTGCTCGCCACCTTGCGCTACCGGCTCGGGCCGCGGCTCGAGGGCATGGGCGTGTCGCTGACCTGGGAGGTGCAGGAGATCCCGCCGCTGCCGTGGCTCGATCCGTCGAGCGCGCTGCACGTGCTGCGCATCGTGCAGGAAAGCATCTCCAACATCCTGCGCCACACGCGCGCCACCACCATCCGCGTGGCGACCGGCACGGATGCCGCGCACGTGTGGGTGCGCATCGAGGACAACGGCCAGGGCTTCGACGTCGAGCAGGCCCTGACCGGCGGCCGGGGTCGCGGCCTGCAGAACATGCAGCGCCGCGCGCTCGCGGTGCAGGGGCACGTGGCATGGGAGTCGGATGCCGCGGGCACGCGCTTCCTGCTGTGGCTGCCGCTGGTGCGGGCCGAGCGGCCGTAGAGGGCATGAGCCGTCGGGTACAGTGACGGCCCCTTGCCGCCGCATACCGACCCCTCTTCCGCCGACCACGGCATCCGTCTCGAATCCGTCGTGCTGGAGCGCGGCGCGCAGCGCGTGTTCGATGGCCTCTCGCTCGAGCTGCGCGAAGCGCGCATCGGCGTGATCGGCGACAACGGCGCCGGCAAGAGCAGCCTGTTCCGGCTGATCAGCGGGCTGGAGCCGCCGGGCGAAGGCCGGGTGCGCGTGCATGGCTGCGACACGGTGGCCGATCGCCGCCAGCTCTCGCAGCACGTCGGCCTGATGTTCCAGAACCCCGACGACCAGATCATCTTTCCGACCGTGGCCGAGGAGCTGGCCTTCAGCCTCACGGCGCGCGGCGAATCGCGCACCGAGGCACGCCGGCAGGCACGCGACTTCCTCGCGCGGCGCGGCCTCGCGGCCTGGGCCGAGCGCGCCATCGGCGAACTGAGCCAGGGCCAGCGCCAGCAGGTGTGCCTGCTGGCATTGCTGATCAGCCGGCCCGCCACCTTGCTGCTCGACGAACCGTTCGCGAGCCTCGACCTGCTGAGCCAGGCCCGGCTGTCGGCGCAGCTCGCCGCGAGCGACCAGCAGGTGCTGGTGTCGACGCATGTGCTCGAACACGTGCACGACTTCGAGCGCGTGCTGTGGCTGGCACAGGGCCGGGTGCAGGCCGACGGCCCGGGCCGCGAGGTCTGCGAGGCCTATGCGCAGGACGTGCGGCGCCGCGCGGCAATGGACCTGACGCATGCGTAGCCTCTACCTCGATCGCCGCACCTGGATGCACGCGGTGCCGGCGTGGCTCAAGCTCGCGCTGCTGTCGGCCGGCGGCACCGCGCTCGTGCTGACGGACCGGCCGGCGGTGCTGGGCGCGGCCTGCGGGCTGGCGCTCGTGCTGTTCGCCTCGCTCGGGCGGCCCGCGTGGGGCCGGGTGCGCACGCTGTTCGGCATCGCGATCGCCTGCGCGCTCATCGTCGGCTGCCATGCGCTGCTCGGCACCACGCTGCTCGGCGTGGCGAGCGCGCTGCGCATCGCCACCGCCGCGGTGCTCGCGCTGATGCTCACGCTGACCACGCGCTTCGAGGACCTGCTCGCGGTGCTCGAGACGGTGCTGCATCCGCTGCGCCGCCTGGGCGTGCCCACCGACCGCATCGCGCTCGGCCTGGGGCTCACGCTGCGTTTCGCCGAGAACTTCTACGTGCAGTGGCAGCGGCTCGACGACGCGCATCGCGCGCGCGCCGGCCGCGGCGGTGGGCTGCGGCTTTTGGCGCCGCTGACCATCCGCACGCTGCAGACCGCGGAGCGCGTGGCCGATGCGCTCGCGGCGCGGCTCGGGCGCTGATCAGGTGGTGGGGCGGAAGCGCGTGAGGCTCACGTAGTCCTTGCGCGGACCGCGCACGGTGTGGCGCAGCGTGAAGCTGCCATCGGCCAGGAAGCGGTAGAGGCTGTCGTAGACATCGGCGGCGCACAGGTGCGCGGCGGTGCCGGTCCAGGCCGTGTGGTCATCGCCCGGCCGCAGCGCGATCTCGTGGAACAGGCGGGGCGGCTGTTCGGCGAACAGCACCGCGAAGCCGCCCGGACGGCCTTGGTACAGGTACTCGCGATGCGCATCGAAGGCGCGGCCATCGAGCAGGCGCAACCGGCCTTCCTCGCGGTAGTGCAGGGTGGAGTGCGTCGCGCCCGGCGCGGGGCGGAAGACGGCCGTGCCGTGCATCGAGGCCTGGCCTTCGATCGTGCGTTCGAAGGTCCAGCCGCCCGCGAGCCGGGCCCAGACCTCGTCGGCCTCGCCCCATGGCGAGAGAGAAAGGGTGGGATCTGGCGCCTGCATGGCGGCGACTCTATCCCCAGGCGGAATGGCCCTCCATGTCGGACGGAGGCGATTGATTGTTTCCTTCCCGTGAACGCCGCGGTTCCATTTACCTAGGGTTTTTACCTAGGTTCGAGGCGCACAATTCATCTCACGGACCAGCCGCCGGCTCCAAGACAAGTAGAAGGCAGCGACTGATCTGGGTGAACAGGCACTAGCGAGGTGGCCGCCCCCTTAACGGACGGCGCCCCCCAAGACCGGTTCGAATCATCCAAAGTCAAGTCACAAGAATTGAAGGAATACTCAAATGAACGCCTCGAAGCTCCTCTCCGCCGTTGCCCTCTCCCTGTTGGCCGCTGCCGGTGCAGCCCATGCCGAAACCTATGAGGGCGTGCATCCCCTGACCTCGGCCGCCAGCCGCGCCGAAGTCGCCGGCCAGGCCGTCATCGCTGCCCGTAGCGCCGACCCCTATGCCGAAGGCGCCAACGCCAGCCCGGCCCAGGTGATCGTGTCGCAGACCAACCTGGCCACCGTGCGTGCAGAAGCGGTTGCCGCCGCGCACAGCGCCGACCCGTATGCCGAAGGCGCTTCGTCGGGCGTGGCCCCGCTGATCGCCAGCACCGTGGACCGCAATGCCGTGCGCGCACAAGCCCGCGCTGCTGCCCGCGGCGACGCGCTGCCGCTGTAATCGGCACCCAGAACTCGGTCGCATCGCGGGGCTCGTTCCCGCGGTGAGTCGAGAGGTTTAGCCACCCGGAGGCCGGCCCTTGCGAAAGCAGGGGCCGGCCTTTCGCTTGAATGGCTGGTTAGTCCAAAGCATTAATGACCGATGCGGTGCTCGACGCGGCCTGTTCGGCCGTGAGCGGACCTCTGTCGCGCAAATCGCACAGACCTGTACGCAAGGTGTCGAGCGCTTGCGGCTTCGGTATTGCCGCGCGTGAACCCGCACGGTCGCTGGCGCACCGCAGCAAGCCACTGCAACGTTGCACCGCCGCGGTGCGCTTCGTCCTCCCATTCGGCCGATCGCACGAGTCACCGTCCGCCGAATGGCGCATTGCCATGCTGCAATGCATGATCGATGATGTTGCTCGCGGCTCGATGGACCGCACAACGTCATGCTTTCGGCCTACAGCGCCATTGTGGTGCGGGCACGCGAAAATGTACGGGCGCTTCTGCCACGACAAAAGCAAGCACGACCCTCGCCGCCGAGCGCGGCTGACCCATTACGCATGGCCCTCACTCTCGACACCGAAGACACGCGACAAAGGATCCACGATCTCGTGTGGTCAGGCTTTCATCACGACGCCGACGTCGAATGGATGATCACCGACGAGTATCTCGATCCCGACGAGCTGACTTCCGATGACCGGGCCTGGGTCAAGGCCGAGACCGCGCGCGCCTGCGCCGCCAAGCACGTGGCCGAGGCCGAGTGGCCCGCGCAGACCGAATACGACCGCCTCGAGACCGCGTTCGCGCAGCTGCGCGAAGAGAAGATCATCGCGCTGCACCGCGCGGGCAACACGCTGGCCGACGGCCAGGACGACGTGCGCGAAGCCTGGCGTGCCGCGGGCCGCGACGCCTCGGGCATCCTGGGCTGCTGCTTCTATCACGCACAGGACCTCGAGCGCGCGGTGCGCACCGGCCGGCTGCACCTGGCCTTCAGCGGCGGCCTGATCCCCGAGATCGCGCGGCGCGAGGCCAACACCGTCGCGGTCGGGCAGCGCATTGCCGCGCTGCTCCAGGGCGTCGGCTTCGCCGTGCACTGGAGCGGCAACATCGACGAACGCATCGAGGTCGACCTCGGCCAGTGGCGCAAGCGAGGCCCATCGGCGTGAGCGTGCAGGCCTGGCAGCCGCCGCGCCGCATCGATGCGATCGATTTCTGGCTGCGCTCCCGGTTGCTGGCCACCGCGCATGGGTTGCGCGAGACCTTGCGTCCTTCCGCGCGGCGCTGGCCCGTGGCCGAGGCATTGGCCGACGCGCCCGTGCTGGCGCGCTTCAGCAGTCCGCTGTGGACCGACGGGCGCGACGATGAATTCGCGCTGGTCGCCGGCAAGGTGCAGAACCTGCGCGTGGCGCGCGGCGCCTTCGATGCCATCGAGATCCCCGCGGGCGAAGTACTGAGCTTCTGGCGCCAGTTGGGCCGCCCCAGCGCCTGGCGCGGCTTCGTGCAGGGGCGCGAGCTGCGCGGCGGCTGCGTGGTGCCGACGCTGGCGGGCGGGCTCTGCCAGCTCTCGAATGCACTGGCCACGGTCGGCGCCCGCGCGGGGCTCGAACTGGTCGAGCGCCATGCCCACACCGCGCGCATCGAACAGGCTGCTGCCGCGCCCGACGATGCAGTGGACGCGACCGTGTTCTGGAACTACGTCGACCTCAAGCTGCGCGCGCGCCATGCATGGCGGCTCGAAGTCGAGCTCACTGCCACCGAGCTGGTGCTGCGTATCCGCGCGCATGCGCCGCGGGTCGCGCCGCGCGTGATGTGGCGTGCGCCGCACGATGTGGGCGTCGATGCGCCATCGCCGCCCGTGGCGCGCGGCTGCCTGAGCTGCGACCGCAACGATTGCTTCCGTCACCGGCCCGCGCTGCCGGCCGCGGCCCAGGGGCGGACCGCCGTGCTGCTCGATGCATGGACGCCCGAATTCGCGCGGTACCTCGAGGCCCGTCATCCCGACGCCGATCGCATGCAGCGCGCGCCCGTGCGGCTGGCGTTCTGGCGGCCGATGAAGGATTGGCGCGGCGGCGATTCGCCCGTGCACCGGCCCTGGCTGGCCAGCGTTCGCGGTGCGCTGTGGCGCCGCCTGTGGGCGCGCCAGGAGGGCGGGCGGCGGCAGGCGAGCGTGATCGATGCGCAGCGCTGGCTCGCGCAGGCTTTCGCGGCACGGCTGCTGCCCGAACACACGCAACTGGTGATCGACCAGGCACTGCTGCCGCATCTGCAGCGCCTCGGGGCGCTCGACGGACGCGCGTTCACCGTGCTGGCCGGCGCGCTGCCGATGGCCGAGATCGAGGCACGTCTCGATGCGGCCGCGGCGCGCTGGCCCGACGACGCCACGCTGCGCGACTTCCGCGCCGCGCCGTCGATGGTGCGCGCCGAAGCCCAGGCGTTGGCACGTGCAGCCGTGGTGGTCACGCCGCATGCGGCGGTGGCGGCCACGATGGCTGCCGCGGCGCCGCAAACCATGCTCGAGCGGCTCGAGTGGGTGCTGCCCGGCATGTCGCCGCGCGCGAACCGGACCCCGGACGACGGCGTGCCGCTGGTCGTGCTGCCCGCCAGCGCCCTCGCACGCAAGGGCGCGCGCGAGCTGGCCGCGGCACTGCGCAGCAGCGGATGGCGCCTGCGCGTGCTCGGCACGCCATCGGCCGATGCCTCGCTCTGGCAGGGCATCGCGCTGGACACGGCCCGCGATCCGCGTGCCGACTGGCTCGACGGCGCCTGCGTGGTGGTGCTGCCCGCGCATGTGGAGCACGCGCCGCGCGCGGCGCTGCGCGCGCTCGCGGCCGGCGTGCCGGTGGTGGCCTCCACCGCCTGCGGCCTCGCGGGTCTGCAGGGCGTGCGCGAAGTGAGCGCGGGCGACATCGACGGCCTGCGCACCGCACTGCGCGAAGCGATCGATGGCACGGGCCACTTCAACGAACACGACGACAACGACCAGCGCTTTCCATGACCATCGATCTCCAGACGCTCAAGTGCGGCGAATGCGGCAGCAGCGTGCTCAAGCGCACCGGCCTCAACGAATTCACCTGCCAGCACTGCGGCTCCGTCACGCTGGTGGAGGACGACATCTCCGACCGCCTCGACCGTGTGCTCGACCAGGTCAAGGATGCGGCCGCGCGCCGCCTCGCCGACGAGCAGGCGGCGCGGCAGAAGGTGGCGATGCGCACCGCGGGCTTCGCGGTCGCGGCCGTGTTCGGCATCACGCTGCTCGTGATGGTGGTGCAGATGTTCACGCGCAAGGACGCGCCCGACAGCGGCCGCCGCGCCTCGGTCGCCGCGGTGGTCGACCGCAACATTCCCACCGACGGCCTCAAGCTCGGCGAGCCGCGCCAGGTGCTGGTGGGCAGCGGCAGTTCGGCGCGGCCCAAGCTGCTGGTGGTGGCGCGCAACGAGACCGGCAAGCCGCTCGAGCGCGCCAGCGTCAAGGCCGCCTTCTACGACGGCGAGACACGGCTCGAGGAGCGCAGCGAGTCGCTGCCGATCTCGGTGCTCGAGCCCGGCGAGAGCGCGCCGCTGCTGTTCGATCTGCCGAGCGGCAAGAACGTCACGCGCCAGGAGCTGCAGGTGCAGCGCCTGTCTGCGCCCTACCGTTCGGCCGATGGCGCGCGGCTCGCGTTCTCGCGCCTGCGGCTGGTGCAGCAGGGCGACCGCGTGCGGCTGGTGGGGCGCGTGGTCAACGAACGCAAGGACGCGGCGATCGGCGGCGTCGAGGCGCTCGCCACGCTCTACGACGATGCCGGCAACGTGATCGGCTTCGGCCGCGGCTATGCGCAGGGCAACGACATCGCGCCCGGCGCGCGCAGCGCGATCGACATCGACGTCGCGCGCTTCGGCCGCGCCGCGCAGGTCGCGGCCTGGGACTACCGCATCGCCTACAGCACCATCGAAGCCGGCGGCTCGCGCACCGCGGTGCACAGCGCCGACCGCGTGATCCGCACCGTGGGCGCGCCCGAGGTCTTCCATGCCGACCTGCGCCTGAGCACCGAGGACCTGCTGGCCGACGACAGCGAGCGCTTCGACCTCAAGGAGCTCGAACTGCTGCCGCTGGTGTCCGGCCGCAGCAACATCCAGCGACCGCTGTTCCTGACCGAACTCGTGAACCGCAGCAAGGACACGGTGGTGATCGCGCCCGGCGGCGTGATCTCGCGCTTCGGCGGCAGCAAGGCCGACGGTGCCACCGCCATCCAGGGCCTGGCCTACCTCTACCCGGGCGAGCGTTTCCCGATCCTGCTGGAGCCGCGCGATGTCGACCGCATCACCCAGACCCGCGTCGAATGGAAGCCGATGCGCCGCGCGGCGCTGCCCGGCCCGCGTACGCCGCTCGAGGTGCAGGTGACCGGCACCAAGGCCGAGACCGGCAGCGTGCTGCTCAACTTCAGCCAGCGTTTCCTCTACAAGAGCGTGCAGGTCACGGGCAAGGTGAGCAATCCGGGCACGAACATCGTCGGCAAGGTGCGGCTGTGGGTGAGCCTGCGCGACCGCGATGGGCAGCTCAGCGGCTTCAAGCTGGTCGACAACCTGCCGGCCATCGCGCCCGGCGAGAGCGTGCCGTTTCAGGTCAACGTGGAGCAGAACGGCCGCGACTTCGCGAGCGTCGGCACGCTATACCAAACCGAATAGCCCCGCAGCCAGCGTTTGCGGGCGCTTCGCGCCATGATCGGCGGATGACCGATTTCTCGATCCTCGACCTCTCCCCGATCGTCGAAGGCAGCGATGCCGCGCAGTCCTTTCGCAACTCGCTGTCGTTGGCGCAGCACGGCGAAAAGCTCGGCTACCGCCGCTACTGGCTCGCCGAGCACCATGGCATGCCGGGCATTGCCAGCGCAGCCACCGCGGTGCTGCTGTCGCACGTGGGCGCGGGCACCTCGACGATCCGCATCGGCGCCGGCGGCGTGATGCTGCCCAACCATTCGCCGCTGGTCATCGCCGAGCAGTTCGGTACGCTCGAATCGCTCTACCCGGGCCGCGTCGACCTGGGCCTGGGCCGCGCCCCCGGCTCCGACCAGCGCACAGCGCGCGCGCTGCGCCGCAACCTCGAATCGGATGCCGACCAGTTCCCGCAGGACGTGATCGAGCTGATGGACTTCATGTCGAAGAACCCGCAGCAGGCGGTGCGTGCCGTGCCGGGCGCAGGGCTCGAGGTGCCGGTGTGGATCCTCGGCTCGAGCACCTTCGGCGCGCAGCTGGCCGCGCACCTGGGCCTGCCCTACGCCTTCGCCTCGCACTTCGCGCCGCAGCAGATGATGCAGGCGATCCAGATCTACCGCGAGACCTTCAAGCCCTCGGCGCAGCTCGCCAAGCCCTACGTGATGCTGGGCTTCAACGTGTTCGCGGCCGACACCGACGCCGAGGCCGAGTTCCGCGCCACCTCGTGGCAGCAGGCCTTCGTCAACCTGCGCAGCGGCCGGCCCGGCCGGCTGCCGCCGCCGGTCGAGGGCTATCGGCAGAAGGTCGGCCCGGCCGAGAACGCGCTGCTCGACTCGGTGCTGTCGTGCTCGGCCGTGGGCTCGCCCGACACCGTGCGCGCGGGGGTCGAGGCCTTCATCGAGCGCACCGGCGCCGACGAGCTGATGATCACCTCGCAGGTCTTCGACCACGCCTCGCGGCTGCGCTCCTACGAGCTGCTGGCCCGCATCCGGGACAGCCTGCGCGCCTGAGGGGCGCTCCCCGATTTCCCCCACGCCGACCCCGCCTCGCCGGGGCTGGGACAATGTCGCCCCTATGGCAAAGCAACGGATCGTGGTCGGGTTGAGCGGCGGTGTGGATTCCGCGGTGACCGCGCACCTGCTCAAGCAGCAGGGGCACGAGGTGGTCGGCATCTTCATGAAGAACTGGGAAGACGACGACGACAGCGAGTACTGCTCGTCGAACATCGACTTCGTGGATGCCGCCAGCGTGGCCGACGTGCTGGGCATCGAGATCGAGCACGTGAACTTCGCGGCCGACTACAAGGACCGCGTGTTCGCCGAGTTCCTGCGCGAGTACAAGGCCGGCCGCACGCCCAACCCCGACGTGCTGTGCAATGCCGAGATCAAGTTCAAGGCCTTCCTCGACCATGCGATGCGGCTGGGTGCCGAGAAGATCGCTACCGGCCACTACGCGCGCGTGCGGCTGAACGAGGCCACGGGCCGGCACGAGCTGCTCAAGGGGCTCGACCCCTCGAAGGACCAGAGCTACTTCCTGCACCGCCTGAACCAGGCACAGCTGTCGAAGACGCTATTCCCGGTCGGCGAACTGCACAAGACCGAGGTGCGCCGCATCGCCGAGGAGATCGGCCTGCCGAACGCGAAGAAGAAGGACTCGACCGGCATCTGCTTCATCGGCGAGCGGCCGTTCCGCGAGTTCCTCAACCGCTACATCTCGAAGGAACCGGGTCCGATCAAGGACGACCGCGGCCGCAAGCTCGGTGAGCACCAGGGCCTGAGCTTCTACACGCTGGGCCAGCGCCAGGGGCTGGGCATCGGCGGCGTGAAGGAGAAGGGCGCGCAGCGCGGTGCGGGCGACCACTCGCCGTGGTTCGTGGCGCGCAAGGACGTCGAGAACAACACGCTGTGGGTGGTGCAGGGCCACGACCATCCCTGGCTGCTGTCGACCTCGCTGCGCGCCGACGGCGCGAGCTGGGTCGCGGGCGAGTCGCCGGTGCTGGGCGCCTATGGGGCCAAGTCGCGCTATCGGCAGGCCGACGCGGCCTGCGAGATGGTGGAGGGCGATGACGCACCGCGCAACGATGCCTTCGCATTGCGCTTCGGCGAGACGCAGTGGGCGGTGACGCCGGGCCAGTCGGCGGTGCTCTACGACGGTGAGCGTTGCCTGGGCGGCGGCGTCATCGTCTGAGTCTGTTCAGCGCGGCGGCTGCCGCACCGAATCGTCGACATGGATCAGGTCCAGCGGATGCCGCTGGCCGGCCAGGTGGTCCTCCACGCACTGCAGCAGCAGCGGGCTGCGATGCCGCGCCACGCTGGCGCGGATCTCGTCGGCTGTCATCCAGAGCGTGCGCACGATGCCGGTGTCGAGCGCCCGGCCCGCTTCGCGCTCGCCGAGCTCGCCGCTGAAGGCGAAACGCATGTAGGTCACGTCGGGATCGTCGGCCGAGCGCGCGAGGTAGATGCCGATCAGCGCGGTCGGCGTGAAGGCATGGGCGGTTTCCTCGAGCGCCTCGCGCGCGCAGCCCTCGGCGGGCGATTCGCCCGGATCGAGATGGCCGGCCGGGGTATTGAGGCGAAGGCCCTGATCGGTGTGCTCCTCGACCAGCAGGAAGCGGCCTTCGCGTTCGATCACCGCGGCGACGGTGACGTTGGGTTTCCAGCGGACGATGGTGTTCATGGGGACGGCTTCCTTCGGCGGTCGCGCGGGGCCCGGGCCATGGCCGGCACGCCGCTGCGCGAATCATCCCCGTATTGGACGCGAAGCCGAAGGCGATGGATGGCCGCGAGAACCCGGCGGCTGCGTTTGCCTCCCCCAAGAGCGCAGCGCGGGGGTTGTCGCGTGGTCCGCCGCGGCGGACCACCGAAGCGCTCAGGGGCTGCTGCGCAGCTCGGGCCCGCGAGAACCGAGCTGGCCGGCCTCGACCGTTTCGAGCCGGTAGCCGAGCCCGTAGATCGCCAGCAGCAGGAAACCGTTGGACGGCCGCAGGTCGAGCTTGGTGCGCAGGCGAGAGATATGGGTGTCGAGCGAACGCGAGAGCGCCTCGACGCCCAGGCCCCACACGGCTTCGTGCAGGTGCTCGCGCGACAGCAGGCGGCCGAGGTTCTGGAACAGGAACAGCGCCAGCTCGTACTCGCGGTTCTTGAGCTCGACCGGCATGCCGCGCACCTTGAGCGTTCGCGAGGGCGGGTAGAAGTGGTAGGGGCCGAAGACCAGCTCGGTCTCGTGCTGCGCGGGGTACGAGCGCCGCAGCAGGGCGTTGACGCGCGCCTCGAGCTCGGTGGCCTGGATCGGCTTGCTCATGAAGTCGTCGGCCCCCGCATTGAGCCCGGCGACCATGTCGGCGTCGTCGCGCCGCGCGGTGATGAACAGCACGGGCAGGCGGCTCTTCAGGTCGTGGCGGATCGTCTTCACGACGTCGAGGCCGCGGATGTCGGGCAGATGCCAGTCGAGAAGCAGCAGATCGAAGGTCTGTCGTCGCATCGAATGCAACAGCGACTTTCCATCTGCGTACTCATGGCACTCGTGCCCGAGCGACGCCATGGTCTGATGAATCAGTTTTCTCTGATGGGCCTCGTGGTCGAGGACAGCAATGCGCATTTTTATTACCCCCTTACTTCCTCCCATGGGCCGCCTCTGTGTACGACTCCAAGTGAGGCGAAGTGTATCTATCTGCGTCTAAGGTAAGTAATCTGCCCTGCAACTAATGCACATGAAGCGATCTTTTAAATGGATTCATCGAAGAATGATTACAAACACGCACAACTTTGTCCTTTAGATGACACGAAGTGCGTGCAGGCGTCGGGGCGTTGTTTTTGCGCTGCATGGTGGGACGCCGCCCCGGCGCCGCCTGAGACCGGTTTCCTTACAGCGCACCAGAGGGAGCCCCGCCGATCCATCACTAATAAGCTATCAAATGGATAGCTAGATTTTCAGCAGCCACGGACGTTGGAGCATGGATACTTCGCCCCTTGCGCGACAGATCGGGCCGAATGTCTTGCTGTAAGCTTCGCCCGCATTTCGCGCTGCACCTTGCCCTGAGGAGAACTCTATGCTGATAGGCGTGCCTGCCGAGACAACGACAGGCGAAACCCGAGTGGCCGTGACCCCGGAGACGGCGAAGAAACTGGTGGCGTTGGGGCACACGGTGCGTGTGCAGAGCGGCGCGGGCGTGGCGGCCAGCGTGACCGACGCGGCCTATCAAGCGGCCGGTGCCGAGATCACCGACCAGGCCGGCGCCTTCGGTGCCGACATCGTGCTCAAGGTGCGCGCCCCGAGCGACGCCGAGTGCGCCCTCGCCAAGTCCGGCAGCGTGCTCGTGGGCATGCTCAACCCCTTCGACGCCGCCGGCCTGCAACGCGTGGCAGCCGCCGGCCTCACCGGCTTCGCGCTCGAAGCCGCGCCGCGCACGACGCGCGCCCAGAGCATGGACGTGCTCAGCTCGCAGGCCAACATCGCCGGCTACAAGGCCGTGATGATCGCGGCCGACAAGTACCAGCGCTTCTTCCCGATGCTGATGACCGCCGCCGGCACCGTGAAGGCCGCGCGGGTGGTCATCCTCGGCGTGGGCGTCGCGGGCCTGCAGGCCATCGCCACGGCCAAGCGCCTGGGCGCGGTCATCGAAGCGTCCGACGTTCGTCCCAGCGTCAAGGAACAGATCGAATCGCTGGGCGGCAAGTTCATCGACGTGCCCTACGAGACCCAGGAAGAGAAGGACGCGGCCGAGGGCGTGGGTGGCTATGCCCGCCCGATGCCCGCGAGCTGGCTCACGCGCCAGCAGGCCGAGGTCGCCAAGCGCGTGGCGCTGGCCGACGTCGTCATCAGCACCGCGCTGATCCCGGGGCGTGCCGCGCCGACCCTCATCACCGAGGACATGGTCAAGTCCATGAAGCCGGGTTCGGTCATCGTCGACATCGCCGCGGGCAAGGGCCCGGATGGCGTAGGCGGCAACTGCCCGCTCTCGGAGGCCGACAAGACCGTCGTCAAACACGGCGTGACCATCGTCGGCGAGACCAACCTCGCCGCGCTGGTGGCGGCCGACGCGTCGGCGCTGTACGCACGCAACGTGCTCGACTTCCTCAAGCTCGTGCTGACCAAGGAGGGCACGCTGAAGATCGACCTCGAGGACGACATCGTCGCCGCCTGCCGTGTCACGCAGGACGGCCAGGTCACGAAGAAGTAAGCGAATACGCCGAACACGCCGAACACGCGAGGAGAAGAAATCATGGACATCGTCTCTCACACCGTCATCAACCTCATCATCTTCGTGCTGGCCATCTACGTGGGCTACCACGTGGTGTGGACCGTCACGCCCGCGCTGCACACGCCGCTGATGGCCGTGACCAACGCCATCTCGGCGATCGTCATCGTGGGCGCCATGCTGGCCGCCGCGCTCACCGAGACCGGCCTGGGCAAGACCATGGGCGTGCTGGCCGTCGCGCTGGCGGCGGTCAACGTCTTCGGTGGCTTCCTGGTCACGCGGCGCATGCTCGAGATGTTCAAGAAGAAGGAGCGCAAGGCCGCGCCCGCAGCCGCCGAGGGAGCTTCCAAGTGAGCATGAACCTCGTCACCCTGCTGTACCTGCTGGCCAGCATCTGCTTCATCCAGGCGCTCAAGGGCCTGAGCCATCCCACCACCTCGATCCGCGGCAACGTCTTCGGCATGACCGGCATGGCGATCGCCGTGCTGACCACCGGCGCGCTGATCTACAAGCTCGCCAGCGGCAATCTCGAGGGCCTGGCCTACGTGCTGGTCGCGCTGGTCGTGGGCGGGGGCCTGGGTGCCTACATGGCCAACAAGGTCGAGATGACCAAGATGCCCGAGCTCGTGGCCTTCATGCACAGCATGATCGGCCTGGCGGCCGTGTTCATCGCGGTGGCCGCCGTGGCCGAGCCGCATGCCTTCAACATCGCGCTCAAGGGCGATCCGATCCCCGCGGGCAACCGCCTGGAGCTGTTCCTGGGCGCGGCCATCGGTGCCATCACCTTCAGCGGCTCGGTGATCGCCTTCGGCAAGCTCTCGGGCAAGTACAAGTTCCGCCTGTTCCAGGGCGCGCCGGTGCAGTTCGCGGGCCAGCACATGCTCAACTTCGTGCTGGGCCTGGCGACCGTGGGCCTGGGCCTCGTGTTCATGGCGACCGAGAACTGGACCGCCTTCTTCGCGATGCTCGCGCTGGCCTTCGTGATGGGCGTGCTGATCATCATCCCGATCGGCGGGGCGGACATGCCGGTGGTGGTGTCGATGCTCAACAGCTACTCGGGCTGGGCGGCCGCGGGCATCGGCTTCAGCCTGAACAACGCGATGCTGATCGTGGCGGGCAGCCTGGTGGGCAGCTCGGGCGCGATCCTGAGCTACATCATGTGCAAGGCGATGAACCGCTCGTTCTTCAACGTGATCCTGGGCGGCTTCGGCGGCGACGCTGCCGCGGCCACGGGCGGCGCGAAGGAGCAGCGTCCCGTGAAGAGCGGCAGCGCCGACGACGCGGCCTTCGTGCTGGGCAATGCCGAGACGGTGGTGATCGTGCCGGGCTACGGCCTGGCGGTGGCGCGCGCCCAGCATGCGGTCAAGGAACTCGCGGCCAAGCTCACCGAGAAGGGCATCACGGTGAAGTACGCGATCCATCCGGTGGCCGGGCGCATGCCGGGGCACATGAACGTGCTGCTGGCCGAGGCCGAGGTGCCGTACGACCAGGTGTTCGAGATGGAGGACATCAACGGCGAGTTCGGCCAGGCCGACGTGGCGATCATCCTGGGCGCCAACGACGTGGTGAACCCGGCCGCGCACACCAAGGGCAGCCCGATCTACGGCATGCCGATCCTGGAGGCCTACAAGGCCAAGACGGTGATCGTGAACAAGCGCTCCATGGCCGCGGGCTACGCGGGCCTGGACAACGAGCTGTTCTACATGGACAAGACCATGATGGTCTTTGG
>Ga0209902_100760_pt1 | contig 25620 bp, 28 predicted proteins | sample FECB27metaG_FD_188304 | JGI IMG/M metagenome (GOLD analysis project Ga0209902, IMG submission 188304) | Cyanobacterial communities from the Joint Genome Institute, California, USA - FECB-27 (SPAdes) (version 2) | ecosystem: Environmental > Aquatic > Thermal springs > Hot (42-90C) > Microbial mats...
GCAGCGAGCCGCCGATGGCGGCGATGCGGCCGTCGCGCACGCCGAGGTCGCCCTCGACCACGCGGCCGTCGGTGACGATGCGCCCGCCGCGGATCGTGAGGTCGAAGGGTTCTTCGCCGATCAGCGAAGCGATGGTGGTGTCCATGAGGGGTTCCGTGCGCGCGTTCAGACCAGCGGTTCGCCCGCGCCCGTGCGCTCGACGATCAGGCGGTAGTGCTCGGGCCGGCGGTGCTTGGCGAAGTTGAACACGTGCTGGCGGAAGTATTCGCCCAGCGACATGTCGGCCTTCACGCAGATCACCTCGTCCTCTTCCGTGAGCGAGCGCGCCACGATCTCGCCCGTGGGCGCGACGATGGCCGAGCTGCCGATCATGTGGTGGCCGTCCTCCGAGCCGCACTTGGCGGCCGCCGCCACCCAGATGCCGTTCTGGTAGGCATTGGCCTGCAGCGACACCAGGTGCGTGGTGGTGCGCAGGTGCACCGGCTCGTTCCAGTGGATGTTGAGCGAGGGCGTGTTGTAGCCCAGCACCACCACCTCGGCGCTCTGCAGCGCCATCACGCGGTAGGTCTCGGGCCAGCGCCGGTCGTTGCACAGGCACATGCCGAAGCGCGTGCCCATGGTGTCGAAGACGCGGAAGCCCAGGTCGCCGACCTCGAAGAACTTCTTCTCCAGGTGCTGGAACGGGGCCTCGGGCTTGTGCTCGGAATGGCCGGGCAGGTGGATCTTGCGGTACTTGCCGACGATGGCGCCCGCGCGGTCCACGATGATCGCGGTGTTGTAGCGCGTGCCCTCGGGCGTCAGTTCGGCATAGCCGAGGTAGAAGCCCAGGCCGAGCTTCTTCGCCTCGTCGAACAGCGGCTGCACCTGCGCATTGGGCATGGCCGGCTCGAAGAAGCGGGCCTCGGCCTCGGCCTCGTCCATCCAGTAGCGCGGAAAGAAGGTGGTGAGCGCGAGCTCGGGGAACACGACCATCTCGGCACCGCGGCCCTTGGCGTCGCGCATCAGCTCGACCATGCGGCGCACGACCGCCTCGCGGGTGTCCGCCAGATGTACCGGGCCCATCTGGGCGACGGCCAGGCCCAGGGTACGTTTGCTTGTCATCATTGCTTCCTCAATCAGCGTTGGTGGTTGTAGTGGTCAGGCGCCTCAGGCGGCCTTGGGGTTCGGGCGGCGCTGGCGTTTCTCCAGCCGCCCCAGCAGCACGACCAGCGGCCACAGCAGCGCGAGATAGATCAGCGCGGCCAGCACGATGGGCGTGGGGTTGTAGAGCATCGATTGCGCGGAGCGCGCGGCATACAGCATCTCGGGCACCGACACCACGCTGGCGATGGTGGTGAGCTTCACCACCTCGATCATGTTGCTCACGAGGTCGGGGAACACGTTGCGCACCGCCTGCGGGATCTCCACGAACAGCAGGCTGGCCGGGCGGCCCATGCCGGTGGACAGCGCGGCCTCGCGCTGGCCGCGCGGCACCGACTCCAGGCCCGCGCGCAGGATCTCGCCGAAGTAGCTCGAGTTGTTGAGCATGAAGCCCAGCGCCACGCAGGCCATGGGCGAGAGCTCCATGCCGAGGTAGGGCAGGCCGGTGTAGAGGAAGATCAGCAGCACCAGCGGCGGGAAGGCGCGGAAGAAGTCGATGTAGACCACGAGCAGCGCGCGCACCAGCCGGTTGCGGATCACGAAGCCGGCCAGCGCCAGCACCATGCCGGCCGCCAGCCCGAGCGGGATCACCCAGGCCGACAGCAGCAGCGTGTTGAGCAGGCCCTGCAGGATGTAGGGACCGACCTCGCGCACCACGCCGAGGTTGAAGAAGTACTGGAGGATGAGTTCCATGGAGGGCTCCGTTCGGCGGCGTCAGTGGCGGCCCGCGCCGTGGCGCCGCTCGATGTAGCGCCCGGCGACCACCACGGGCAGGAAGATCACGAGGTAGCCCAGCGCGCCCATCATCAGCGGCGTGGGATTGCCCGCGAAGCTGGTGGCCGAGGTGGCCTGGTTCAGGATCTCGTTGAGCGCGGCCACCGAGCCGTAGGCCGTGCCCTTGGTGATGGCGATCACGCGGTTGGTCAGCGGCGCCACCATCAGCCGGCACGACTGCGGCAGCAGCACGTGCACCATGGCCTGCGTGTGGCTCAGGCCGGTGGAGCGCGCGGCCTCCATCACGCCGCGCGGCTGCGACTCGATGCCGGCCCAGAACACTTCCTCCGAGAAGGCCGCGAGCACCAGCGTCAGGGCCAGCCAGGTCGAGGCAAAGGCGCCGAGCGACAGGCCCAGGAAGGGCAGCGCGTAATAGAACAGGATGATCAGCACCAGCGGCGGCAGCGCGCGCAGGATGTCGACCAGCGTCGACACCAGAAGCGGCAGCCCGCGCACCGGCAGGCTGCGCAGGTAGGCCAGCACGATGCCCAGCGCCAGGCCGGCGGCGATCACGGCCAGGCCCAGCTCGATCGTCACGCGCGCGCCGTCCAGCACCTGGGGCAGGTAGCGCGCGGCGATGTCGCCGTTGAAGAAGGTGAAGACGAGCTTGTCGAACTGCATGCGGCGCTTCCGGTCGGGCGCTCAGAGCGCGCGGCTGCCGATGCTGGCGATGAAGGCCGCGGTGCGCGCATGCACCGGCGCCTCGAACACCTGCGCGGGCGAGCCCTGCTCGACGATGGCGCCGCCGTCCATGAACACCACGCGGTCGGAGGCCGCCTTGGCGAAGCCCATCTCGTGCGTCACCACCACCATGGTCATGCCGTCGGCGCGCAGCTCGCGCATCACCTGCAGCACGCCGCCGACCATCTCGGGGTCGAGCGCGCTGGTCGGCTCGTCGAACAGCACCAGCGCGGGCTTCAGCGCGATCGAGCGCGCGATGCCCACGCGCTGCTGCTGGCCGCCCGACAGTTGCGTCGGTCGCACCCGCGCCTTGTGCTCCATGCCGACGCGCGCGAGCGCCTCCATGGCGCTGTGCTCGGCCGCGTCGCGCGCCATCTTCTTGACCTTGCGCAGCGCCAGCGTCACGTTGCCCAGCACGTCGAGGTGCGGGTAGAGGTTGAAGGCCTGGAACACCATGCCCACGCGCTCGCGCAGCCGGTTCAGGTTGGCGCCGCGCGCATAGATGTCGTGGCCTTCCACGCGCACCTCGCCGCGGCTGGCGTCCTCCATGCGGTTGCAGCAGCGCAGCAGCGTGCTCTTGCCCGAGCCCGAAGGCCCGATCACCGAGACCAGTTCGCCCGCCTGCACATCGAGGTCGATGCCGTTGAGCACGGGAACGCTGCCAAAGGATTTGTGCAGGTTGCGGACTTGCAGGAGCGGGGAAGACGTCACGGCGATGCTCGGCTGATGGGGGACGGGGTGGACGGAGAGGGCAGGGGCGCGCTTACTTGCAGACCGGCTTGGCGCTCGTGGCCTCGTAGCCGAACAGACCCGGGATGCCGTGGCCGGCCGGCGAGACCACCGTGGCCGAGTCGGCCGCGGGCTCGGCGCCGAACCACTTCGTGTGCAGCTTCTGCAGCGAGCCGTCGAGCTTCATGCACTTGAGCACGTTGCTCACCTGGTCGCGCCCGGCCTTGTCGTCGATGCGGAACGGAATGGCCCAGACCGAGCCGGTCTTGATGACGAAGGTGGTCTTGATGGCCGGCGCGCTCTTCACGGCCCAGGCCGAGGGCGTGACGCCCGCGAGGTTGGCGTCGCCGCGGCCCGAGATCACGGCCTGCACCGCGTCGGCGTTGGTGCCGTAGACGGCGATCTCGTAGCCGTACTGCGCCTGGTTGTTGCGCGCCCATTCCTCGGGGCCCGAGCCCTTGTTCACGGCGATGGTCTTGCCCTTGAGGTCTTCCAGGCGCTGGATGTCGTTGCGCTCCTTCTTCACGACCAGCGTGAAGTTGTTTTCGAGGTAGCCCTCGGTGAACAGCACCGACTTCGCACGCTCGGGCGACACCGTGGTCGGCGCCATCAGGAAGTCGAACTTGCCCGCGTTGAGCGCCGGGATCAGCGCCGAGTACTGCGCGCCCTCGATCTCGATGCGGCGGCCGAGGCGCTTGGCGATCTCCTCGCCGAGCTCGACGTTGAAGCCCTGGTAGCCGCCGCTGAGCTTGGGAAAGGCATGCGGCGGGAAGTTGGGATCGACGCCGGTGCGCAGCGGCGCGGGCTGGGCGGCGGCGGTGCCGGCGGCACCCGCGATGAGGGCGAAGGCCAGCGGCGCCAGCAGGGACTTGAGGTGACGGAACATGGGCTTTTCTCCAGAAATAGTCGCGGTCGGAACGTCGGGGTTCGCGGGGAGCGAACTGCACCGCGTTGGTGTGCGGTGGCGATGCGACGAATTATTTCGAGCGAGAAAAGCGGCGTCGATTGATGCTTTGTGCGGCGTCCTTACGCGCTGGTTAACACCTGGCCCCGGGCTGGTGCGCCATGTTTTGGCGTGCCTATATGCGGTGCGAAGCGCATGCTATTGGGGCATTCCCTGGTCTCGGGCGCTGGGCCGGACCGAGACGGCGATCAGTCTTCCTGCGCTTGCGGCGCGGCAAGGCCGCGCTGCATCAGCACGCTGCGCAGGGTGCGCACGAAGGCTTCGGCGGCCGGCGAGAGCGGGTCGGTGCGCAGGTGCACGAGGTGCGCGACCAGCGGCTCGATGCCCTCCACCGGCAGGATGCGAAAGCGCGCGTCCGGCCAGGCCTGCAGCGAGAACTCGTCGACCAGCGCGATGCCCGCGCCCAGGTGCGTGAGCGCGCAGGCGTTCTGTGGCGAGCCCACCTCGAGCATGGTGCGCGGTGCCTCGTCGAGCGACGCGAAGAAGTGGCGCACCAGTTCGCCGAAGGGCGTGCCGCGCGGGTACGACATCAGGTCGTAGGGCAGCAGGTCCTGCGCGCCGACCGCATTGCGCGCGGCCAGCGGATGCGTGTGCGGGCAGATGCACACGATGCGGCAGCGCGCGACCGGCATCGTGATGAGGTTCGGATGGTCCACCGCCTCGAGCGAGATGCCGAGGTCGAAGTGCCGGCTCAGCAGGCGCTCGCGCAGCAGGTCCTGGTTGAGGCACTTGAAATGCACGCGCGTCTCGGGGTTGGCCTGGTGGTAGTGCGCGATCGCCATCGGCACCAGCATGTGGCCGATGCCCGGGCTCGACACCACGCTGATCAGGCCCGAGCGGCGCGCCATGAGCTCGTGCGAGAGGTCGCTGATGCGCTGCACGCCCTGGTAGACGTCCTCGACCTCGTGGTAGAGGCGCCGCGCCTCGGCGGTGGGCGACAGCCGGCCCTTGATGCGCATGAAGAGCGGAAAGTTGAGCTGGGTCTCGGTGTGCGAGAGCACCCGGCTCACGGCGGGAACGGACACATGCAGCAGGCGGGCGGCATCGCTCACGGAGCCGGTGGCCATGATGGCCCGGAACACTTCGATTTGACGCAGATTCATGGCGCGGAACTTTAGCGCTACATCGCGCCGGCCACCGGGACCGCGCCGCGGGCGGCTATTCCTGCAGCGCCGCCTGCGTGTGCTCGATGTGCTTCTCGAGCAGTTCGACCGCCAGCGGGATGTTCTTGGCGATGCAGGCCTTGAGGATCTGCGAGTGCTCGGACTGCGAGGACTTGCGCCCCACCTTGTGCGACTGCAGCGCCCGCAGGTGGCGCGCGATGCCGCGCACGCTCTCCTCGATCATCTTGAGCAGCTTGTCGCGCCCGCAGGGGCGGTAGAGCGTCAGGTGGAACTCGAGGTTCAGGTCGGCCCATTCCTGCGGCGATTCGCTGCCGTCGTAGCGCGCGATGATCTCGCGCGCGGCGCGGTGGTGCGCGGGGCGCAGGTGCGGGATCGCGAGCTTGAGCGCGCGGGTCTCGAGCGCGATGCGGATGTCGAGCGCCTCGACCAGGTCCTTGATCGACTGCGACGCCACGGTCGAGCCCGCATGGGCGCGGTGCTCGATCAGGCCTTCGGCCTCCAGCCGCTTGAGGGCCTCGCGCACGGGGATGCGGCTGACGCCGAAGCGCTCGGCAAGCGCCTGCTGCTTGAGCTGCACGCCGATCCCCAGTTCGCCGCTCAGGATCAGTTGCCGCAAGGATTCCGTGACGGAATCGGCCGAGAGGATCTGCTCGCCGGTCGGTGCCTGGGCCACCATTCGAACTCCCTTGTTGTCGTCGCCATGAACTGCGGGGGATTCTACGGAAGATCCCATTTCGGATCCCTTGGACGAGGGTGCCCGGGACATCCTGTATAGCCGGCGGCGGCCGCAGCGGTTAAAAACTAGATCCTGGATTGGATCCAATCTGGAACGCTTCTTGCTCGCCGTTTTCCCCGAAGTTCAAGGGCGGCCTCTGAGGCGCCGAATGTGTGCGTTGCGCCCCACATTGGATCCAATCCTGAATTCAATCATGGAGCCATTTGTAGGTATTTCCCCTTGATTTGCCCTCGTGCCCGTTGCGGTGAAAGCGAATGGCTGCCTAACATCTGTACCTGTCTATACATCAGTAGACAAAGCCCAATCATCTTTCTGGAGAGTTCATGTCCGAGTCGAGTTATCTGAGCGGCGCCTGCGTTTGGTCGGGTGCCGAGATGGGCCAAAACCATCGGTGGGTCAAACAGTTTCCCGCCGTCGTTCTGGATCAAATCGATACTGCGTTGCAAAAGACCGAGGGCCTCGACTGGCGCAGGATCGACCGCCAGAACTTCCCGCTGCCCGATGCCAAGGCCTTCTTCGACGAGGTGCGCGAAGAGCTCGAGAACGGCTCGGGCATGGTCAAGATCCGCGGCCTCGAGGTCGGGCGCTACCAGCAGGAACAGCTGCGCCGCATCTGGTACGCGCTGGGCGCGCACCTGGGCACGCCGATGTACCAGAACTACCGTGGCGAGGTGATGCGCGAGATCAAGGACGAAGGGATGGGCGTCGGCGCCAAGCTCTACGGCGCGACCGTCGATGAGCACGGCAAGCAGTTCCTCTCGTCGGGCGCGCGCACGCTGTCGCCGGGACAGCTGCGCTTCCACACCGACCGCTGCGACGTGGTCGGGCTGCTGTGCGTGCGCCAAGCCTCCGAAGGCGGCGTCAGCAAGCTCGCGAGCAGCGCCACCGTCTACAACCGGATCCTCGAGCGCCGGCCCGACCTGCATGCGCTGCTGTGCAAGGCGATTCCGCGCAGCCGCTTCGGCGAGGAGGCCGGCGGCGAGCACGTGGCCTACGACCTGCCGATCTTCGGCGTGCGCGACGGCAAGCTCACGAGCCACTTCTCGCTGACCTACATCGAGAACGCGCAGATGCTGCCCGGCGTGCGAAAGCTCGGCGAGGCCGAGCACGAAGCCATCCAGCTGCTGATGGCGGTGGCCGAGGAGGAGTGCTTCGAGATGCGCTTCGCGCCCGGCGACATCCAGCTGCTCAACAACCACGTGATCTACCACGGCCGCACCGCTTTCAAGGACAACGTGCAGACCGGCGAGGACCGCATGCTCATGCGGCTGTGGCTGTCGGTGCCCAATTCGCGCGCGCTGCCGCCCGACCATGCGGTGCTGTGGGGCGATGTCGGTTCGGGCAAGCCGCACGGCGGCATCGCGCAGCCCGCGGCGGCGCTGCCGGCCTGAAGCGGCACCGCGCCGCCCGATGCCCGCGCGGGCCCGGGCTCTCGGTCTTTCTCTTCGCTGCAGTGCTCCTTCGCCAAGGAGTGCTGCCTTCTGCAACCTGCATGAGTTCTCGAGAGGTTTCTATGAATCGATGGATGCGATGGCTGGCCGTGGCGTTCCTGGCCTGCACGGCCGGCGCGGCTTCGGCGCAGGACTGGCCGAGCCGGCCGATCCGCTTCGTCGTGCCCTGGCCGCCCGGCGGACTCAACGACACCATCGCCCGCGCGTTCAACGACCGCGTCGGGCAGGCGCTGGGGCAGCCGGTGGTGCTGGACTTCAAGCCCGGTGCCGCGGGCCGCATCGGCGTGTCGGACGTGGCGCGCTCCGCGCCCGACGGCTACACCGTCGGCATGGGCAACCTCGGGCCGCTGACGATCCATCCGGTGCTCTACAAGCAGATGCCCTACGACGTGAAGAAGGACCTGCTGCCGATCGCGATGTTCGCCGCCTCGCCGCTGGTGCTGGTGGTGCCGGTCACGTCGCAGTTCAAGTCGGCGCGCGACCTGGTCGAGGCGGCGCGCGCGAAGCCCGGCGCCTACAACTTCGCCTCGGTCGGACTCGGCAGCCCCGCGCACCTGACCTTCGAGCTGGTGAACGCCAAGGCCGGCATCCAGATCGTCCACGTGCCCTACAAGGGCACCAACGAAGCGCTGCCCGCGGTCATCGCGGGCGACGTGCACGCCACCTTCGACACGCTGTCGAGCCTGCAGCCCTTCATCAAGGCCGGCAAGCTGCGACCGCTGGCCGTCACCACGGCCGAGCGCGTCGCGCAGTTTCCCGAGGTGCCGACGCTCAAGGAGCTCGGCCTGCTCGATGATGCGGTGCTGTCCTGGTATGCGCTGATCGCGCCGGCGCGCACGCCGGCCGCGATCGTCGCGAAGCTGTACAAGGCCTATGGCGATGCCGCGCAGACGCCGGAGATCCAGAAGCTGCTGGCCGCGCAGGGACTGATCTACCTGCCGATGTCCTCGGCCGAGTTCCAGGCCGGCATCGACAAGGAGACCGCCCGCTGGGGCCGGATCATCCAAGACCACCGCATCGAAGTCACGCCCTGAACACCACGCATCTCTCGCCACCCGGACCGCTTTTTTCCCTCGATTCCAACCAACCCAACGGAGCCCCGACATGACATCCCCCCAGCGCCAGCGAACCACTTCCCACGCCAGGCCGATCGCCTCGGCACTCGCAGCCCTCCTCGTGAGCGCCGCCTCGTTCGCGGCTTCCGCGGCACCGGACTACGGCAAGTGCGAAGTCACGGGCCAGCGCGGCTCGGTGAAGCTCGAGACCGTGGTGCCGGGCGCGCTGTCCGTGCGGCCCGTGCTGCCCTCGCCGGGCTGGTGGAACGGCGACTCGATCGACACCATCAAGGACGGCTTCGAATACTGCATGGCCGCCAACATGGCCTACCGCGCCGGCCTCGACAAGGTGGTGGTGGTGAACCGCTCGTTCGCGCAGATCCTCACCGGCCAGGCGCAGGGCTTCGACATCGCGCTGAGCCAGATCACCATCACCGACGAGCGCAAGAAGGTGGTGAACTTCACCGAGCCCTACTTCAGCTCGGACCAGGGCATCCTCGTGAAGGCCGGCGTCAAGGTCGACAAGGAGAGCATCAAGAAGCTGCGCCTCGGCGTGAAGCAGGGCACCACCATCCTTGGCTACCTCGCCGACAACGTCAAGCCGGTGGAACAGCCGAAGGTCTTCGCCGAGGCGGCCGCGATGTACGCGGCGCTGGCGGCCGGCCAGGTCGATGCCGTGCTCTACGACACGCCCAACCTGCTGGCGCGCGCCAAGCAGTCGAACGGCCTGTTCGAGGTGGTCGGCCGCTACGACACGGGCGAGCGCTGGGGCGGCCTCGTCAACAAGGACTCGCAGAACATGGCGACCTTCAACAAGCTGATCGACGAGATGAAGCGCGACGGCACCTTCGCGCGCCTGGCGAACCAGTACCTGACGCCCAGCGTCGGCGCCGATCCCACCAAAGTGCCCGTCTTCAATCCCTGAGACCGAGATCCGACCATGAACAGTGCAACGCAGCAGTCCGCCGGCCTGCCTTCGCCCGTCGCGGGGCAGGAGCGCCGCCTGAACATCGGAGGCATGCCGAGGGTGCCGCTGATGCTCTTCCTCTTCGCGCTGGCGGGCGTGATCCTGGTCGTCGCGGCCAGCTGGTACACCCTGCAGTCCCTGCGCGAGGCCCTGCGGGGCAGCGCCTGGGACGGCTGGTGGATCACGGCCGGGGCCGGGGTCCTGGCGCTCGCGTCGCTGGCCGTGGTCCGGCCGCTGTGGCGCGCCTTCCAGCGCTGCCGCGGCGTGCGCGCGGCGGCGGGCCGCATGGACATCGTGGCGGCGCGCATCGAGCGCTCCGACGCCTGCGTGCAGAGCTGGATCGCGCTCGGCCACACGCTGGCGCAGTTCCTCGTGGTGCTGGGCTTCCAGTTCCTGCTGGCCAACAACCAGGCGGTCGCCAAGACCTTCTTCCTGGTGCCGCTGATCGTGAAGACCTTCCCGCTGGTCCTCGATGCGTTCTGGGTCAACGTGAAGATCTTCCTGATCGCCGAGGTGCTGGTGCTGGTCTGGGGGCTGATCGTGGCGCTCGCGATGTTCGCGCCCGGGGCCGCCGGCAAGCCGCTGCGCTTCATCGCCACGGCCTATGTCGACGTGTTCCGCTCGATCCCCGCGGTGCTGGTGATCTACCTGGTCGGCTTCGGCCTGCCGTTGACGGGCGTGCCCATCCTCAAGGACCTGTCGCTCACGACCTACGTGGTGATCGCGCTGACCCTGACGGTCGGTGCCTACGTGGCCGAGATCTACCGCGCGGGCATCCAGAGCGTGCACTGGAGCCAGACGGCCGCCTCCCGGTCGCTGGGGCTGTCGCACATGCAGACGCTGCGCTTCGTGGTCGTGCCCCAGGGCGTGCGCCAGATCATTCCACCGCTGCTCAATGCCTTCATCGCGCTGCAGAAGGACACCGCGCTGGTCAACGTGGTCGGGGTGGTCGACTCCTTCAACCAATCGATGATCGTGGCCTCCAACTACTACAACCTGTCGGCCGCGACCACCGTCGCGCTGCTCTTCATCGTCATCTCCATCCCGCAGACGCGCTTCGTGGAGCGCATGGCCCGCCGCGATCGCGCCCGCATGCGGGCTGGCAACGCATAACCGAGTCCCCACACATGTCCTTCATCGAGATCCGCGAAATTTCGAAGTCCTACGGCGAGCTGCCGGTGCTCAACCGGCTGGCGATGGCGGTCGAGGAGCATCAGGTGGTGAGCCTGATCGGTCCCTCGGGCTCCGGCAAGTCGACGCTTCTGCGCTGCATCAACGGCCTGGAGCCCATCGACGCGGGCGAGATCCGCGTGCACGGCGACCGCATCACCGGGCCGGGCGTCGACGTCAACTCGCTGCGCCGCGACATCGGCATCGTGTTCCAGGGCTACAACCTGTTCCCACACATGACCGTGCTGCAGAACGTGACGCTGGCGCCGATCCAGGTGCTCAAGCAGTCGAGGGAGGAGGCCGAGGACCGCGCGATGGCGCTGCTCAAGCGCTTCAGCCTCGCGCACAAGGCCAAAGAGTATCCCGACCGCATGTCGGGCGGCCAGCAGCAGCGCGTGGCGATCGTGCGCGCGCTGGCCATGGACCCGATGGTGCTGCTGCTCGACGAGATCACCTCGGCGCTCGACCCCGAGCTGGTGTCGGAGGTGCTCAACATCGTGCGCGACCTCGCCAACGAAGGCATGACCATGCTGCTGGCCACGCACGAGATGGGGTTCGCGCGCGAGGTCTCGTCCAAGGTCTGCTTCCTGTGCGACGGCGTCGTCTGCGAGGAGGGACCGCCCGAGCAGATCTTCGGCGAACCGCAGCAGGACCGGACCCGTTCGTTCCTGCGCAGCATCCGAGAGGCGAAGCGCATCTAGATGAGCGACCGAAGCGCCCGCCGGCCGCGCCGCGACGCTCCGGACGAGGAGGGCGGCCGTGGCATGCTCGAGGGAATGACGACGACCCTGCACGAGCGAATCAAGGCCCATGTGACGCAGGGCATCCTCGACGGCACCTGGCAGCCGGGCCAGAGGCTGCCTTCGGAGCTGGAACTGGTCACGCAGTTCGGCGTCTCGCGCATGACCGTCAACAAGGCGCTGCGCGAGCTCGCGAACGCGGGCCGGATCGTGCGCGTGGCGGGGGTCGGCACCTTCGTGGCGGAGAAGAAGCCGCAGTCCACGCTGCTGCAGATCGCCAACATCGCGAGCGAGATCCGGGCCCGCGGCCACGAGCACCGGTGGCGCGGCCTGTCGCGCGAGCGCGTGGCGGCCGCGCCCGACATTGCGGCCTGGCTCAACATGCTGCCGGGGCAGTCGATCTTCCGCCTACAGAGCGTGCACCTCGAGAACGGCGTGCCCGTGCAGCTCGAGGACCGCTACGTCAACCCGAAGATGGCGCCGGCCTTCCTCGACCAGGACTTCTCGGACATCACGCCGGGCGAATACCTGCTCTCGCTGGTGCAGGCCGATCTCGTCGAGCATGTGGTCGATGCCGTCATGCCGACCGCGGAGCAGGCGCGCATCCTCGAGATGAAGCCCACCGAGCCCTGCCTGCAGCTGACGCGGCGCACCTGGCTGCGCGAGGTGCCCGTGACCTGGGTGCGCTGCCTGAACCCGGCTTCGCGCTACAGCCTGGGCAGCCGGTTCCGGCCCTCGCCCTGAGCTTCATCGAGCCGGGACACACGATGCGACTCGACGAACAGGTGCAGGCGTGGCTCACGCGCACGCCGGGGCTGATCGAAACCCTGTTCGACCGGCTGCCCGACGTGCTGTTCTACGTCAAGGACCAGCAGGGCCGCTACCTCTGGGCCAACCAGACGCTGATCGACCGCGCCGGCCTGCAGGACGGCGAGAGCGTGGTGGGCAAGACCGCGGACCAGCTGTTCCCGGCCAGCGGACTCAGCACGGTGGCGCAGGACCTCGAGGTCATCGACAGCGGCCGGCCGATGCGCGAGCTGCTGCGCATGTACCAGACCTGGCGCGGCGATCGCTACTGGTGCCTGAGCTCCAAGTTCCCGCTGCTCGATGCCGACGGCCGCATCGTCGGCCTGGCCGGGCTGTCGCGCGACCTGCCGCGCCCCAACGAGCGCCATCACAGCTACCGGCGGCTGCGGCGCTTCCTGGATTTCATCGACGCCGGCCTCGACGGACCGGTGCTGATCGCCGAGGCGGCCGCCCATGCCTCGGTGTCGATGGACACGCTGGCCCGCCTGGTGCTCGAGGTCTTCCACGTGACGCCCAAGCAATTGCTGATGAAGAAGCGCATCGACAAGGCCTGCCAGCTGCTCGAGGAGACGCCGGCCTCGATCACGGAGGTGTCGGCCGCCTGCGGCTATGCCGACCACAGCGCCTTCTCGCGCCAGTTCAAGGTGGCGACGAACATGACGCCGGCGCAGTACCGCGCCTCGCGCCGCGACTATGCAGAAAACCGCAACCCGGTGCGCTGTACGTTCTAGCTGCGCCTGAGCCCGGCGCTCAGAATTCGCGGCATGAACTGCCTGATCGTTTATGCCCATCCCGAACCCGCATCGTTCAACGGCGCCCTGAAGGACGTCGCGGTCCGCGAACTCGAGCGCATGGGCCATTCGGTGGTCGTCAGCGACCTCTACCGCATGGGCTGGAACCCGGCGCTGGGCCCCGCAGATTTCGAGGGCGGGCGCGCGAACGCCGACTACCTCGATCTTTCGAAAGAGCAGGAACACGCCTTCGCGGCCGGCACGCAGCACCCCGCGGTGGCGGCCGAGCAGGCCAGGCTCGCGGCGGCCGATTTCGTGCTGCTGCAGTTCCCGCTCTGGTGGTTCTCGATGCCCGCCATCCTCAAGGGCTGGGTCGACCGCGTGCTGAGCCGCGGCTTCGCCTACTCGGCGGGGCGCAAATACGAGACCGGGCATTTCAAGGGCAAGCGCGCGATGCTCAGCATCACGACCGGCACGGCCTCCACGCTCTACGAGCCGAACGGTATCGACGGCGACCTCCATCACGTGCTCTGGCCGATCCACAACGGCATCCTGGCCTATACGGGCTTCACCGTGCTGCCGCCCAGCGCCGCCTGGATGCCCGCGCGGCTGTCGCCGCAGGAGCGCCAGGCCTGCCTCGACGCCCATGCCGAACGCCTGCGCGGCATCGACCGCATCGAGCCGCTGTTCTTCCATCCGTGGAGCGACTACGACGAATCGCAGCGGCTCAAGCCTGGCGTGATCGCGCGCTCGGGCGTGCAGTGGAATCCGCGCGCCGGCCAGGACTTCGAGGCCTCGGCATCGGCCTTCGCGGCGTCGTCCGGCGCTTGACCGTCCTGTGCAGGAAACCCTGATGTCTTCCACCCATTCACCCCGCGTCGTCATCGTCGGCGGCGCCATCATCGGCAGCTTCTGCGCCTGGTCGCTGCGCCAGGCCGGCTTCGCGGGCCCGATCACCGTGGTCGAGAAGGATGCCTCGTACCAGTTCTCGTCGACGGCGCTGTCCGCGGCTTCGATACGCACCCAGTTCGGCACGGCCGCGAACATCCGCATGAGCCTCTACGGCGCCCAGATGTTCCGCGACATCAAGACCGTGTTCGGCGACGAGGCCGACATCGGCTACCGCGAGCGCGGCTACCTGATCCTCGGCGGCCACGACCAGGTCACGCAGCGGCTGGAAGCCGTGCGGATGCAGCGCAGCCATGGCGCCGACATCCGGGTGCTCGATCCCGGCGAGCTGGCCGCGCGCTATCCGGGCGTGGACTGCGGCGACGTGGGCATCGGAACGCTGGGCGTGCAGCACGAAGGCTGGTTCGATGCCTGGAGCCTGCTCTCGGAAGTGCGCCGCGCGGCGCGGCGGCTCGGTGTGGACTACGTGGAGGCGACGGCCAGCGGCTTCCGCACCAGTGGCGCGCGCGTGACCGGTGTCGAGCTGTCGAACGGCGAAGTGCTGGCCTGCGACTTCTGCGTGCTGGCCGCGGGCGCGCTGTCGGGCCGCCTGGCCGCCTTGCTCGACATCGCGCTGCCGGTGGTGCCGAAGAAGCGCACCGTGTTCTCGTTCAAGACGCCGTTCAAGGCGAGCGAGCTGCCGATGCTGTTCGACTCGAGCGGCATCTGGGTCCGGCCCGAAGGGGAGGGCTTCATCGGCGGCATCCAGCCCCCGGCCGAGATCGACGGGGACGCCGACGGCGACTTCGAGCCGCACCACGACCTGATGGAGTCGCTGTTCTGGCCCCTGCTCGCCAAGCGCATCCCGGCCATGGAGGAACTGCGTCTGCAACGCGCCTGGGCCGGGCACTACGAAGTCAACACGCTCGACCACAACGGCGTCGTCGGCCCGCATGACGAGCTCGGCAACCTGATCTTCGCGACCGGCTTCTCGGGCCATGGCGTGATGCACGCGCCGGCGGTCGGCCGCGGCGTGGCCGAGCTGATCACGACGGGCGCATTCCGCAGCATCGACATGAGTCCCCTGGGCTGGGCGCGCATCCGCAGCGCCACGCCCTTGTTCGAATCCATCGTTTACTGAAAAGGAGATCGCCATGAGACTGGCAGGCAAGGTGGCAGTGGTGACGGGTGCCGCGCGCGGCATCGGGCGCGCGACGGCGGAGCGGCTTCTGGCCGAGGGTGCGAAGGTGGTCGTGTCGGACATCGATGCGCAGACCCTCGAGAAGACGGCCGCCGAGATCGGCCCGGCGGCCGACGTCTTCGCGGTGCGCGCCGACGTCTCGAAGAAGAGCGAGGTGGTCGGCCTGGTCGAGGCGGCGGTCCGGCATTTCGGCAGCCTCGACATCATGGTGAACAACGCCGGCATCGCGCCGGTGGTGGAGTTCCTCGACGTCACCGAGGAGATGCTCGACCGGGTGCTCGACGTCAATCTCAAGGGCGCCTTCTACGGCACCCAGGCAGCGGGCCGCGAGATGGTCGCGCGCGGCAAGGGCGGCGTGATCATCAACATGTCCTCTATCAACTCGGGGCTGGCCAATCCCAATGTCGCGCCGTACGCGATCTCCAAGGGCGGCATGAACCAGGTGACCTCGACCGCGGCCGTGGCCTTCGCGCCGCACGGCATCCGCGTGGTCGGCGTCGGGCCCGGGACCATCATGACCGACATGGTGGCCGGCGCCTTCGTGCAGAGCGCGGGCAACCATGCCATCCTCTCGCGCACGCCGCTGGGCCGCTATGGCCAGCCCTCCGAGATCGCCTCGGTCGTCGCCTTCCTGGCGAGCGACGATGCCTCGTACATCACCGGCGAGACCATGTACGTGGACGGCGGCCGGCGCGTGCTGAACTACGTGGTCCCGGTCAAGGGCTGAGCGATGACGCATCCCTTCGCCAAGCTGCACCACCTCTGCATCGTGGTGCACGACATCGACCGGACGCAGGCCTACTACGAGTCGATCGGCATCGGCCCCTGGACCGAATACCCGCCGCTGGCCGAGTACGAGGAGCTAGACGCGCCCAGCAAGCCCGGCTTCCTCGCGCTCAAGTACCGCGTGTGCAACCTGCCGACCGTGCAGCTCCAGCTGTGCCAGCCCGGCGACGAGCCGACGCCGCAGCGGCTGCACCTGGACAGCAAGGGCGAGGGCGTGTTCCACGTCGGCTTCGAGGTGCCCGACGCCGATGCCGCGCAGGCACAGGCCACGGCGCTGGGCCTGCCGGTGCTGATGCGCGGGCGCCGCGCGAACCGCACGGGCTTCACCTACTACGACAGCGCCGAGGGCGCGGGCGTCACGCTGCTCACGCGGGCGACCCACCATCCGGGCAAATAGCAGCGAGGAGCCGGCCATGCGGATCGATCTGAATTCCGACCTGGGCGAGGGCTACGGCCCGTGGACGATGGGCGACGACGCGCAAATTCTCGACTGCGTGACCAGCGCGAACATCGCCTGCGGCGGCCATGCGGGCGACGCGGAAACCATGTACCGCACCCTGCGTCTCGCGGCGGAGCGCGGCGTGAAGGTCGGTGCCCATCCGGGCTACAACGACCGCGAGGGCTTCGGACGGCGCGTGATCCCGATGCCGCCCGCCGAGATCGGCCGCATGGTCGCGGCACAGGTCGGCGCGCTGGTGGCGATGGCCCGGCTCGCGGGCACCGAGGTGCGCTACGTCAAGCCGCATGGCGCGCTCGGCAATCTCGCGGCCGCGGACATGGGCGTGGCCCAGGCCATCGTCGCCGCGCTCGAGAAGGTCGACCCCGCGCTCGCGGTCCTCGCCATCTCGGGCACCTGCCTCGAGCAGGCCGCGCGCGCGCAGGGGCTGCGCGCCTTCTCGGAGATCTTCGCCGACCGCGCCTACCTGCCCACTGGCCAGCTGGTGCCGCGCGGCCAGCCGGGCGCGGTCCTGCACGATGCCGAAGAGGCCGCGGACCGGCTGATCGGCTTCGTGCGAACCGGGAAGATGCCGGTGCAGGGCGCGGCGCCGATCGCGTTGAAGGCCGACTCGGTCTGCGTCCATGGCGACAACGCCGAATCGGTCGAGATGGCGCGGCACATCCGCAAGCGGCTGACGGCCGAAGGGATCGTGCTGGCCTCGTTCCTCGACCAGCCGTAGGGACGCCGATGCCGAACCCCGAATGGCCGCGCTACACGCCGGTCGCGGACCACTCGCTGCTGGTGTCCTTCGGCGACGCGATCGCCGACGCGGCCAACGCCGCGGTGCTCGCGCTCGACCGGGCCCTGGCCCATGCGCCGCCCGAGGGCCTGCTCGAATGCATCCCGGCCTTCGTCAGCCTGCTGGTCGTCTTCGATCCGCTGGTCACCGATCATGCGCGGATCCAGGAGGCGGCCGAGACGCTGCAGCGCGATCCGCCGGCCGGCCTGCCGGCGGGAGAAGCGCGCGAGGTCGAGGTCTGCTACGACGACGACTTCGCGCCCGACCTCGAAGCGGTGGCACGGGCTTCCGGCCTGGGCATCGATGCGACGATCGAGCTTCACCTTCGGGGCGACTATCGGGTGCGCATGTACGGCTTCGCGCCGGGCTATGCCTACATGTCGGGCGTGCCGCCGCAGATCCAGGTGCCGCGCAAGCCATCGGCCCTGCGCGACATCGCCGCGGGCAGCGTGCTGATCGCGGGGCCGCAATGCCTCGTCACCACGCTGCGGATGCCCACGGGCTGGTCGATCGTCGGCCGCTCGCCCACGCGCATCCTGACGCGCGACGACGGCGCGCCCTTTCTCTTCGGCGTGGGCGACCGCGTGCGCTTCAAGCGCATCAGCCGCGCGCAGTACGAAGCAAGGTTGGAGAACCAAAGCCATGGCTGAAGCCAGGCTGCGCGTGCGCACCTGCGGCCCGCTGGTCACGTACCAGGACGGCGGCCGACCGGGCATGCTGCGCTTCGGCGTGCCTGCCTCGGGCCCGATGGACCGGCTCGCGCATGCCGCGGCCCATGTCGCGCTCGGCAACCCGGCGGATGCCACGGCGATCGAGATCTCGCTGGGCGGGCTGGAGCTGCTGTGCGAGGCGGGCGAGGTGAGCTGCGGCATCGCCGGTGGCGAGTTCCAGGTCCGCCATTCGGGCGCGGCGACGGGTCCGTGGTGCGTGCGAACGCTGCGCGCGGGCGACACGCTGTCGATCCGCCCGGGCCGCTGGGGCAGTTGGGCCTACCTCGCGTTCTGCGGCGAGCCCGTGTGCGGGCATTGGGCCGGGCACAGCGCCACGCATTCGGCCTCGGGCCTCGGCGGCGGCAGCCTGGTGCCCGGTGCCGAGATCGTGCTGCGCAATACGCGGGTCGTGCAGGAGCGCGAGGGCGACCGCACGGCGCCCGCTTTGGCCGGTCCGCGCTCGCTCGTGCGCGTCGTGCTCGGGCCGCAGACCGACAGCTTCGAGGCCGCGTCCGTGGCCGCTTTCCTCGAAGCGGGCTTCTCCATCACGCCCGCCCGCGACCGCATGGGCATGCGCCTCACGGGGCCGACGCTGGCCTTGAAGGATGCCCTGTCCATTCCCTCCGAGCCGATCGTGCGCGGCTCGATCCAGGTCGGTGGCGACGGCGTGGCCTCGGTGCTGCTGGCCGACCACCAGACCACGGGCGGCTATCCGAAGATCGCCACCGTCCTGTCCTGCGACCTCGATGGCCTGTCGCAGCTTCGGCCAGGCGACGGGCTGCGCTTCCAGGCCGTGGACCCGGCCGAGGCGATCCGGCTGGTACGCCTGGAAGCGCCGCTGAGGAGCCGCCTCCTGCAAGAGATGGCCCAACCGCCGGGCAGCCTGCCGAGCCGCCTGATGGCCGAGAACCTGATCAGCGGCGTCGTGCTCGCATAGCGCGCCTCAGGCGCCGAGCCAGCGCCCCTCGGGCCAGGCACCGGCATCGATCGCGCGCCGCGCTGCCTGCGTGAGCACGTCGACCGCGCAGCGCACATGGCGCGCGATCGGCCGGTTGACGGGCAGGGCCAGCACGATGGTCCGGCGGATGCCCGGATCGGCCAGCGGCGCGCCCTTGAGCTTCTGCGTGCGCAGGTCCTCCGCGACCGCGATCGGCGGCAGGATGGTCATGCCATGGCCGCCGAGCACCAGGCTTCTCTGCACGCTCAGCGCGTTGGTCTCGGCCGACAGGTCGAGCGTCACCTGGGCCACGGCGCAGGCATGCTCGACCAGCGTGCGGATGCCGTGCGGCGCGCTCGGCAGCACCAGCTTGTGGCCCGCGAGCTCGGCCAGCGCCACCGGCCGGTCGGGCCGCAGCTTGCTGCTCTTCGGGCCGATGACCCACAGCGCCTCCTCGATCAGCGGCGTGGTCTGGATGTTGGGCGAGCGTTCCGCGCCGTAGAGCAGCGCGGCGTCGACTTCGCCCGATTCGAGCCAGCGCAGCAGCGTTCCCGCGTAGCCCATCGCGATGCGCACGCGAACGCCCGGGTATTCGCTTGCCAGCGCCGTCACCAGCGGGCTCGAGAGGATGTCGATGGTGCTCGGCAGCAGCCCCAGCGTGACCAGCCCGCCGATGCTGTTGTCGACGGTGCCGATCTCCGCCCGGGCCCGGTCCAGCTCCAGCAGGGCGCGGCGCGCATAGCCGACGAGCGCCAGCCCCGCATCGGTCAGCACCATGCCGTGGCGCTCGCGCTCGAACAGGGGCGCGCCGATGTCCTCCTCGAGCAGGCGGATCTGCCGCGACACCGCGGGCTGCACGAGGTGCAGCACCTCGGCCGCGCGCGTGACGTTGCCGGTTTCGGCCACCGTGAGAAAGGCGCGCAGTTGCTTCAGGTCCATGTGGCTGCCTCCATGCACAAACGTGATCGTGGAATCTCGAATTTCTATTTCACATTCTCAGGCATCAAATTCTATGATTTCTGGCACTTACACCAACCAACCCCGATTCATGAACCAGACCACCCAGGCCGCGCCCGACTGGCAGCAGGCCGCCTTCCGCGTGCTCAAGGCGGGCGGCGTGAGGCAGATCGCCTACGTGCCCGACGCCGGCCATTCGCACGTGATCCGCAGCGCCATCGCCGACCCCGACATCGAGGACGTGGTGCTGACCACCGAGGAGGAGGGCGTGGCGCTGGTGAGCGGCGCCTGGCTCGGCGGCCAGCGCGCCGTGCTGCTGATGCAGAGCAGCGGCGTGGGCAACTGCGTGAACATGTTCTCGCTGCTGCAGGCCGCGGACTTCCCGTTCTTCACGCTCGTGACCATGCGCGGCGAATACGCCGAGTTCAATCCCTGGCAGGGCCCGATGGGCAAGGCCACGCAGGCCGCGCTCGAGCTCATGGGCATCCACGTGCTGCGCGCCTCGAAGCCCGAGGAGGTCGAGGAGATCGTCAGCGCGGGCTTCGATGCCGCCTTCGAGGCCGGCGAGAAGGTCGCCGTGCTGCTGGGACAGGAACTGATCGGCCGCAAGAAGTGGGAGCGCAAGTGATGAACACCAAGACCCCGGCGCGGCGCGCCGACCGCCGCGAATTCGTGGCCCGCCTGATCGCCGCCATTCCCGATGCCCTGATCGTCACGGGCCTGGGCTCGGCCTCCTACGACGTGTTCGCCAGCGGCGACCGCGAGCGCAACTACTACCTGTGGGGCGCCATGGGCGGCGCCGCCTCGCTGGGGCTGGGCCTGGCGCTCGCGCAGCGCGACAAGTCGGTGGTCGTGATCACCGGCGACGGCGAGCAGCTCATGGGCATCGGCAGCCTGGGGACCATCGGCGTCAAGCAGCCGAAGAACCTCAGCATCGTGATGCTCGACAACGGCCATTTCGGCGAGACCGGCATGCAGCGCAGCCACTCGAGCCTGGGCGCCGACCTGGTGGCGGTGGCCAGGGGTTTCGGCATCGCCGAAGCGTTCTCGGTGAGCAGCATCGATGCGTGCGAGGACCTGGCCGAGCGCATCAACGCCCGGCGGCAGACCACCTTCGCGCAGGTGTTCATCGATGCCAACGAGCCGCCGCGCGCGCTGCCGCCGCGCGACGGTTCGTACATCAAGAACCGCTTCCGCGCCGCGCTGGGCTTCGCGCCCTTCTGACGGGCACGCCATGCAACGCTATTCATTGCACATCGGGGGCGAAGCCTGCGAGCCCCACGGCGGCACCTGGTTCGAGACCCAGAACCCCTTCACCGGCGAGAGCTGGGCGCAGATCCCGCGCGGCAACGCGCAGGACGTCGACCGGGCCGTGCGCGCCGCGCACCAGGCGCTGACCAGCGGCCCCTGGTCGGAACTGACCGCGACGCAGCGCGGCGCGCTGATGCGCAGGCTCGGCGACCTGATCGCGCGCGACGCGGCCCGGCTGGCCGCCACCGAGGTCCGCGACAACGGCAAGCTGCTCGCGGAGATGCGCGGCCAGCTCGACTACCTCCCGCAGTGGTTCTATTACTACGGCGGCCTGGCCGATAAGGTGCAGGGCAGCACGCTGCCGCTCGACAAGAAGGGCTACTTCGCTTTCACGCGCCACGAGCCCGTGGGCGTGGTAGCCGCCATCACGCCCTGGAACTCGCCGCTGCTGCTGCTGGCCTGGAAGCTCGCGCCGGCGCTGGCCGCGGGCTGCACCGTGGTGGCCAAGCCCTCGGAGTTCACTTCGGCCTCGACGCTCGAGTTCGCGCAGCTGTTCGAGGAGGCCGGCTTTCCCGCGGGCGTGTTCAACGTGGTGACGGGCTTCGGCGCCGAGGTGGGCACGCCGCTGGTCGAGCATCCGCTGGTGGCCAAGATCAGCTTCACGGGCTCGGATTCGACCGGCCGCCTGATCAACGAGCGGGCCGGGCGCCTCTTGAAGCACACGGCCATGGAGCTGGGCGGCAAGTCGCCCAACGTGGTGTTCGAGGACGCCGACCTCGAGCAGGCCGCGTTCGGCGCGATCTCGGGCATCTTCGCCGCCACCGGCCAGACCTGCATCGCCGGCTCGCGCCTGCTGGTGCAGGACAGCATCCACGACGCCTTCGTCGAACGACTGCTCGCGGTGGCGCGCACCGCGCGCATGGGCGACCCGATGAGCGCGGACACCCAGGTCGGCCCGATCACCACGCCGCCGCAGTACCGCAAGGTGCTCGAGTACATCGACATCGCGCGCGCCGAGGGCGCGACCGCCGTGCTGGGCGGCGACAAGGGCACGGCCCCCGAATGCGGCACGGGCTGGTTCGTGCAGCCCACCATCTTCACGGGCGTGCGCAACCACATGCGCATCGCCCAGGAGGAGGTGTTCGGCCCCGTGCTGTCGGTGATCCGCTTCGCGGACGAGGCCGATGCACTGCGCATCGCCAACGACGTGCGCTTCGGCCTCGCCGCGGCGGTGTGGACGCAGGACATCGGTCGCGCCATGCGCATGTCGGAGAAGCTGCAGGCCGGCACGGTGTGGATCAACACCTACCGCGCCGTGAGCTTCATGGCCCCGTTCGGCGGCTACAAGGACTCGGGCCTGGGCCGCGAGAACGGCATCGACGCGGTCCGCGAGTACCTGCAGACCAAGTCAGTGTGGATCAACAGCGGCGCGGCGACGGGCAATCCCTTCGTGATGCGCTGAGGGCGCCGAGGCCTCACAGGAACATGAACGCCGCCGCCGCGACGGCGGTCGGCCCCAGCGCGCCGAGCAGCAGCCCGCCCGCGCCGATCGTCTCGTCGGCGAAACCGCGCCTGAGCAGCGCCACGCCCGCGGGATTGGGCGCATTGGCGATCACCGTCAGGCCGCCCCCGGCCACGGCGCCCGCCACCAGCATGTACTTCGATTCGTCGGAGATGCCGACGATCAGCGAGCCCAGGTAGGTGAGGGCGGCGTTGTCGGTGATGGCGGTGAGGCCCAGCGCGCCGAGGAACAGCGCGACGGGCGCGAGCGCCGAGACGATGGGCTGCAGCCACCACTGCTGCATGCCGCCGAGCACGACCAGGCCCGCGAGGAAGAAGCCCACGAGCAGCGCCTCCTTGAGGATCGGCGGGCTCTGATGGCGCTCGTAGGCCTGGGTGAAGCCGAGGAACATCAGGAACAGGCCGAGGAACACCACCGGATGGTGGGCGAACAGCACCACGCCCGCGAGCAGGCCCAAGTGCACCGCGACCACCGGCAGCGGAACGCGCGCTTCGGGCGCCGCGCCCTCGTCGCCCGCCGCGGGCTGCAGATGCTTGCGCAGCACCCAGGTCGCGACGGTGGCGTTCAGCAGCACCGCGAGCGCGGCCTTCCAGCCGAAGGTGGCGAGCATGAAGGCGCTGTCCCATTGCCAGGTGGTCGCCACCATCAGCACCGGTGGCGCGGCATAGGAGGTCAGCGTGCCGCCGATCGAGATGTTGACGAACAGCACGCCCAGCGCCAGGTACTTCACGGCCTCCGGCACGCGCGGGCGGAAGATCTGCGGCGCGAGCATCAGCGCGGCGATGGTCATGGCGGCGGGCTCGGTGATCAGCGAGCCGAGCAGCGGCACCGCCGCGAGACCGAGCCATGCGCGCGCGACCGGCGTGGGCACGGGCGCGATGCGCGCGAGCGTGTCGACCAGCGCCATCGCCGTGCGCAGCACGGGGCGCGAGGCCGCGATCACCATCACCACGAAGACGAACAGCGGCTCGGTGTAGTTGCGCGACTCGGCATAGTCGAGCGCGGTGCCGCCGCCGGCGAACAGCGCCATCGACACGACCAGCACGATGGCCCAGAAGCCGAACACGACCTCGACTTCACCGAGCAGGTGAAACAGGCCGGCATGGCGTGGATGGCGGTGGGAGAGGCGCTCGAACTGCTTGGCGCTGAAGGTGTGGAGCAGGGCGACGGCAAAGATGGCCGCGGCGATCCACTGGATCGGGGTGTGGGACATGGGATTCCTCGACGAGGCGAAACCGCGAGGCGGCCCGACCTGCGCAAATCCTGGAATGCCCGAAACGGCATGCCACCCAACGCGCATTTTACCCGAGGGCCTCAAAATCCCGGCCGCGAAGGGCCGGCCGCGACGCTCTTCGTCATCTGAACGTCACGAAGCATTCCTAGCATCCGCCTCGACATGCCCCCCCGGGCGGCGGCCTTCGCCGGGCGTATCGACTTCATGCGGCATGCACCTCCTCTTCCTTCCTCCCTGGCAAGCTGCGTGCTCGCGGCGTGCATGGCCTTTGCGGCCGTGAGCGCGCGCGCGCAGGCCGAGGCGATGCGCTTCGACATCGCGCGGCAGCCGCTGACCGCGGCGCTGGAGCAGTACGGCCTGCGCACCGGCCTGCCGGTGTTCTTCGATGCCGAACTGGTGGCGGGCCGCGACGCCTCGCCGGTGCAGGCCGTGCTCACGCCGGCCGAGGCGCTGGCCTTGCTGCTGCAGGGCACGGGCCTGGTCGCCGACTACGCGGGCACCGGGCCCGGCGCCGCCTTCGTGCTCAAGCCGCTGCCCGATGAGGCGGCCTCGCGCGAGCGCGCGGTGGCCTCGAATGCCGCGCCGGCGGACCCGCAGCCCGGCTACGACGGCCTGGTGCAGACGCGCATCTGGGAGGCCTTCTGCGGCAATCCGCGCACCTTGCCCGGCGGCTACCGCGCGGCGATGCGCTTCGTGGTCGACGGCAGCGGGCGCATCGCCAATGCCTTCCTGCTGCACACCAGCGGCGACCGCGCGCGCGACGGCGCGATCCTGGAGACGCTGCGCCAGGTGCGCATCGACCGCGCGCCGCCGCCCGAGATGGCGCAGCCATTGACGATGCTGATCCTGCCGCGCGCGCAGACACCCGGGCTCGAGTGCCCCGGGCGGCACGGAGGGCCCGATCGATGAGCGTGCCCGAGAACGCGCTGCCGGCGCTGCGCAACTTCCTGGTCTCGCGCTACGACGAGCTCAAGCAGCGGCTCGCGCGGCGGCTCGGCAATGCCGAGCAGGCCGGCGACGCGCTGCAGGACACCTGGCTGCGCCTCGAAAGCCGCGACGACATCGACGGCGTGCGCGACCCTGCCTCCTACCTGCTGCGCGTGGCGGTCAACCTGGCCTACGACCAGCTCGGCCGGCAGGGCCGGCTGGCCAGCGCCGAGGAGATCGAGGCACTGCTCGACGAGGCGCCCGACCCCGCGCCCGGCCCGGCGCAGATCGCGGAGGACCGCTCCGAGATGGCGGCGCTCGCCGCGCTGATCGCGCGCATGCCGGCGCGCCGGCGCCAGGTGCTGGTGATGGTGCGCTGGGAACACCTGCCGCAGCGCGAGGTCGCGGCGCGGCTGGGCATTTCGCTGCGCACGGTCGAGAAGGAACTCAAGGATGCGCACGACTTCTGCGCCGCCCGCATGGGGCGCGCGCTCGCACCGAAGGCTTCGCATGAAAAATAAAACGCGGTTCGCCGCGCGCCTGGCCGTCTTATGAATATGAACATTCCCGCCGAGTCCGGCCCCGCCGATCAGCCGCTGCGCGAAGCGCAGGCCTGGCTGCGCCGGCTTACCTCCGGCGCGGCCACGCAGCGCGATCTCGAAGGGTTGCGCCGCTGGCAGGCCGCGAGCCCCGTGCATGCGCAGGCCTTCGCGGAGGCGCGGCGCCTGTGGAAGGCGCTGGACCCCGCCATCGGCCAGATGATGTCGGAGCATCCCGCGCTGCTGGCGGCGCACCGCCAGGCCTCGAAGCCGCCCGCGCGCAGTCCCGCGCTGCCGCGCCGCGCCTTCCTGGGCGCGGCCGTCGGCGCCGCCGGCGCGGCGGGTGTGGCGCTGGCCGTGT
>Ga0209902_100761_pt1 | contig 25582 bp, 25 predicted proteins | sample FECB27metaG_FD_188304 | JGI IMG/M metagenome (GOLD analysis project Ga0209902, IMG submission 188304) | Cyanobacterial communities from the Joint Genome Institute, California, USA - FECB-27 (SPAdes) (version 2) | ecosystem: Environmental > Aquatic > Thermal springs > Hot (42-90C) > Microbial mats...
ACCGACGCCGACGCTCGGGTCCCGACAGGACCTCACTCTTCGATATCGAACCAGTCATAGACACGACATTACTCCTACCCCTTACGGAAGTGGGAGGCCGTGTCCGGTCAATTACGGGGCTGCTTCAGAATGCGCTCGTTCCTTTCCTCGGTTGGTTTATGGGAACCACGCCCATTGCAACCGTCATCGCCGTTGCTAACGCAATTTTTGGATCGGCGATCCTGCTCTACCCCATCTCCATCGTAATGGTGGCGGGCTTGATCGCGACCGAGTTGCAAAGACTGGACACCGAGGCCGGGCTGCGCGCGCAGAATGCCGAGCTGACCTTAAGCGAGCGGAGATTTCTCAACGTATTCGATGTGTCATGCATCCCGATGGCGTGGCTCGACCTCAAGACGACGAAGTTCGTGCGGGTGAACCGACAGTACGAGGTGTTTACCGGCTATTCAGCCGATGAGCTCTTTCATATGACCCTCGCCGAGCTTTCTGTCCCGGAGGACAAGCACGCGGATCTTGAGGCCGTTCGAGCGCTGGCCTCCGGAGTTCCTTCATGGCAAGGCGAGCGGCGTTATCGCTGCAAAGATGACTCCATTCGGTGGGGAACAAGGACTCTAACCGCCAGCCATGAGGATGGAGAACCCAGGTTCGGTTTCGCGATCGTGGAAGATATTACGGAGCGCAAGCTCGCCGGTGAGCATATCGCCTACCTTGCAGAACACGACCATCTGACAGGCCTGACAAACCGGTTTCAGTTTGGCAAAAGCCTTGATCGAGCTTTGGCCGATGCGAGCAGTACACAGATTGCCGTTATTGTCGTTGATTTGGACGATTTCAAAGGCGTGAACGACACTCGGGGACATCCCGTGGGCGACAAGGTGCTGATGCATATCGCAGCTGTACTCAAGTCAGCGCTCGATACCTCTGATCTGGTCTCCCGGATTGGTGGCGATGAATTTGCGGTAACGCGGCAAAATGCAACCGCGTCCGAGGCCCTGGCTTTGGCGGATCACTTGACTGCACTGATCGGGATGCCCTTTGAGATAGAGGGGCTTTTGGTATCGGTTCAAGCCAGCGCTGGTATCGCCATGTATCCGAATGACGGCGTGGACCGCGCAATTGTTCAAGAGGGCAGATATTGCACTTTATGATTCTAAATCCGCCGGCAAAGGGATAGCGCGCTTGTTTGCACCGGCGATGGAAGAGTTGTTCCTGCGCCGCGAGAGACTGAAAGCGGAGGTTGCCAAGGCTCTGGAAGCGCAGGAATTCGAGATGGAGTATCAACCAGTCATCGATATTGCCACGGGGCGCGTTTGCCGGTTTGAAGCATTGCTTCGTTGGAATCATCCGGCGGGCGGGCGGGCATCGCCCGCAGAATTCATCCCGGTAGCCGAAGAAACCGGGGCGATCGTTGCAATAGGCGATTGGGTGATCGGGCAGGCGTGCCTGGCCGCCGCAACATGGCCGACTGACGTCGGAGTGGCGGTCAACGTGTCCGTGAGGCAGATTGAGCCAACGCTGCCGCTAAAGATCGCCGGGGCACTTTTCAACGCCGGTCTCAATGCATCCCGGCTTGAGATAGAAATTACCGAATCGGTGCTGATGCAGGGAAGCGATGAGAGCCTGTCGATACTTCATCAGATCCGATTGCTCGGAGTGCAGATATCTCTCGATGACTTTGGCACGGGCTACTCCTCCCTGAGTTATCTCCAGCGCTTCCCGTTCGACAAGCTAAAGATTGATCGGAGCTTCATCAGTGGCACTTTCGGAAGCAACGAGGCGCGCACCATAGTGCGTACCATCATCCAGCTTGGTCATTCGCTTGGCATGAAAGTCACAGCGGAGGGTGTTGAGACGGGGGAGCAACTCGAGCGCATGCGCAGCAAAGGGTGCGATGAGGCGCAAGGGTTCCTGTTCAGCGCCTCCGTGCCGTCGGATCATGTCGATAGCACCATAGTGCGATTGAACAACGGATACGCTAGGAGTTTGGTCCTAGGATGAGATCGCGCGAGTCGATCCTGAACGGTGTGAGATCACCGACGGTCAGACGCGGCCGCCGCTGATCTCGATCACCGCGCCGCTTATGTATCCTGACAGCGAAGGGGACGCCAGGAACAGGAAGGCGCCGACGCAGTCCTCGACCAGACCTAGACGTCCAAGCGGGACCATGGCGCGCACGCGATCGAGCGCCTCATCAGTCGTGTTGCCGTCGTGAAAGGGTGTCACCACAACGCCCGGCGACACGACATTGGCGCGGATGCCGAGCGGCCCCAATTCCTTCGCGAGGCCGAGCGTCAAGGTGTTGATCGCTCCTTTCGCGGCGGCGTAAAGCAGCGAACCGGGCCCGCCGCCATTCCTTGCCGCCACAGAACTGGTGTTGATGATCACGCCCTGACCGGACTGGCGCAGCGCTGGCACGAGCGCGCTGGTCAGGCCGGCCACGGCTCTCACGTTCAGATCGAACACGCTGTCGAAGAGCGCGTCGTCGATCGCCTCGAAGGCCCGGCGTTCGACTAGGCTGCCCGCATTGTTGATCAGGATATCGACCCCGCCGAGCTGTTCGATAGCGGCCCGCGCGAGTCCCCCGTAGGCTGCCGGATCGGAGAGGTCGGCCTTCAGACAGGTCGCGTGTCCGCCGGCTTGCGTGATCGCCCGCATGAGTTGGTCGGCAGCCGCCTCGCCGCGATGATATTGAATGCCGACATGCGCGCCAACCGCACCGAACGCGGCCGCGATCGCCGCTCCGATGCCGGAGCTCGCGCCGGTGATGAGGACGCGGCGTCCTCTCAGATCGTCGAATCCGAAAGGTGAGGTGGGCGTTGCGGTTGCTGTCATGACTTACTCGAAAACGTGGGTTGCGATGCGGTTTCTGGCGATGAAGTCCCAGTCGTGCTGCACGCCGAGGCCCGGTCCTTCCGGAACGGCATAGCAGCCATCGGGGCCGACATCGGCCATCTGCTCGGAATAGCCGCAGGTGAAGACCGGCGGCACTGGATTGCGAACGCCGGGCGCGACAAGCGCCAATTCATAGAAGTTGGTGTTGCGGATCGCCGCCATGCAATGGCGGTGCGCCGGCCCGACGCCATGGATCTCTACGTCGAGCCCGAATCCTTCGGAGATCCGCGCGATGCGCATGCAGCCGCTGATGCCGAGATCGAGATCGGGATCGGCCCGCACGAAATCCGTTGCTTCGGCGGCGATCCAGTCGGCCTTTGCCTCAACGCCGCGAACATGCTCAGTCGCCAGGATCGGTGTGCGGATCATCTGGCGGAGCTTGCGGTGCGCGTGCTGCGAAGTGCCCGCATCGCGCATCGGATCCTCCAGCCAGAAATACTTCGCCTCGTCGCAGGCCTGGCCGACATATAGTGTATCGGCGAAGGTCTTCAATTCGCAGGCGGGATCGAGCATCAGGGCCATCCCGTCTCCAACCTGCGCACGCAGATGGAGCACGTTCTCCGCCTCCTCGACGCGGTTGCCTTCCGACCAGCCATGGATCTTGAAGCCCGGGAAGCCGAGTTCGCGCGCTTCCAATGCGAAGTCGGCGAAAGCCTCCTTCGAGGAGAGGTTGCCGTTGCGGTCGGCGTGGATTGTGCTGACATAGGCCGGCAAACGAGGGCGACATGCGCCAAGCATCGCCGAGACGGACAGACCGGCCGCCCGCGCGCGCAGATCCCAGAGCGCGATATCGAGCGCGCCGACGCCGAGAAACCCCCATTGCCGCTGCGCGCGCTTCATGTCGTCGTAGAGTGCCTCATGGAAGGCTGGATCGCGACCGATCAGTAGCGGCGCAAGCATCAGGACCTGCGCTAGCATCGCCTTCTTGCCGCCATGCATCGGACAGTACTCGCCGCGCGCTCCGGCCCCGGTCGACATGACCACGGCGAAGTTCGTCATCTTCATGCGCGCACCGGCTTGCGACACGAGGTTCAGATGCGAATCGCGTCCCAGGCCTTCGACGTCGAACCCATATTCGTGGATTTCGATGCGATCGATTTTGTCGGAGACGCCCGCCGCGTCGCCATGCAGATCAGAACTCATCAAATTTTCCACTTTGCCTGAATGCAAGAGCCGACCCTGACCGCAGCTTGATTTCGCGACCGGCGACGATGCGCGATCTGCGTCCTTCGCCGGTAGATCGTGTTCCCTGCATGACCATCTCCGAAGATCATTTCACAACGCGATTGCCAGTTCGATGGCTATATGTTAGCGCTGACATTAGCAAATAAAAAGATGTCTTAGGGAGGACGAATGATGGATCGCCGTACTTTTCTCACTCTGCCGGCCGCCGGCCTCGCCGCGACCCATCCATGGTTGGGCGCGGCCCAGGCCCAAGTCGCAGCCAGCAAGCCTCTAACACTGGCCTTCCCGACACTTGGGCGGGAAGTCTTCACCCCGCTTGAGGGCACCGCGACGGAGCTGTTCTTCGCAGCTGCGATCTATGAGTTCCTGATCTATCGCGGGCGCGGCGCCGACAATGCTCTCTATCCTGGTCTGGCCGAAAGCTGGGAGATCAGCCCCGACCGGCTGACTTACACCTTCAAAATCAGGCAGGGCGTCCCGTTCCATGCCGGTCGGGGAATGATGACTGCCGAAGACGTGGTCTACAGTTTCAAGCTGATCGGCGGCGCGCAATCCAGCAATCCGCGCAAATTCGTCGTCGGCTGGATGGAGGCGATCGAGGCCGTCGATCCCGCCACTGTCAGGATCAGGCTGAAGAAGCAGCAACCCTCGCTGCTGCACCAGATTTCGAGCTTCAACCCCTATTTCATGATCGTCTCGAAAGCCCACTTCGAGGCTCTAGGCGTCGCGGACGCCAACCGACAGCCGGTGGGCACAGGCCCTTACAGCCTCAAGCGTCATGTCCGAAACACCGTCGTGGAACTGGAAGCGGTGCAGAACCACTGGCGCAAGACACCAGCCTTCGCGCGGGTCGACGTGCGCGTCGTGCCGGAGGAGCGATCGATGATCTCGATGCTGAAAGCCGGTGAGGCCGACCTGATCTTCGCCTCTGGGACCAGCCTGGTGGAACTTCGTAAGGCCAAGTTCGACATCCTGTCGAACCCCGGCGCTTATTTCATCAACGTCGCCTTCGGGGGGCAGGTACTGAAGAGCCGTGAAGGCTATGATGCGTCCTCGCCATGGGCGAACGAGGATGAGCCGGAGCGATCGCGCAAGGTGCGCGAGGCGCTTGGTCTGGCGATCAACACGCCCGACATCATCGCCCGACTCCTGCAGAATATGGGCCGTCCCTTTGCGGTCAACCAGTTCCTGCCCGGCGGGATCTTCACGCAGCCGGATTGGGAGCCACCACGCTTCGACCCTGCCGCGGCAAAGCGGTTGCTGGCCGAAGCCGGGTATCCGAACGGCTTCGCGCGCCCCATGACCATGCTCGTGGTCCAGCACAATGCGGAGGCGGTGGATGTCGCCGAGGCTGTCGCCATGTCCTGGGAGCGTATCGGACTGCGGGTCCAGCGCCGCGTCGTCGATGAGGCAGTGTGGAAGAACGGCTGGTATCCACGCTCCACGATGCAGCGTTGGACCTGCTACGTTCATCTCAGCACGCCTCTGTTCGATCCGGCGGATTGGTACAAGCTCGCCGCCCATGTCGATGCGCCGATCAATCAGCTCTTCGAATCGCAAGAGACCAGCGCACTGATCGACGAGGCTATCGGCGAGATCGATGAAAACCGGGCCTTGCAACTGCGCCAGCGGCTCGGCGATCTGGTCCACCGGAACCGGATGATATACCCGCTCGCGCTCAAGGATGCGAGCTACGCAGCCTCGTCGCGGGTTGCTAGCTGGGAGATGAACAACGGGGTGCGCTTCCCGCATAATTTGGAATACATCGCGAGCGCGGCATGATCACCGCTGAGATGGTCGGGCCTCCTTTGCTCGCGGTACGCGGCTTGCGAACGGAGTTCGCCACGCGGCGCGGCGTCGCGGTCGCGGTCAACGACGTCTCATTTGACGTCGCGCACGGGACAACGCTCGGGCTCGTCGGCGAATCCGGCTCCGGCAAAAGCGTGACCTGCCTGTCCCTGCTGGGCCTCGTGGCGGAGCCCGGCCGTGTCGTTGCCGGCTCGATCTGTCTTGAGGGCGATGATCTGGAAGGGCTGTCCCAGCGGGAGATGCGAAAGGTGCTCGGCCGGCGCATCGCCACCATCCTGCAGGACCCGATGTCGTCGCTGAATCCGGCCTTCACGATCGGCGAGCAGATCGCGGAAGTTCTGCGTATCCATCACGGCATGACCGGGCCCGCGCTCTGGAAGCGCGTCGAAGAGGTTCTCGATAAAGTCCGCATTCCCTCCGCGCGAACCCGGATGCGCGAATATCCGCATGCGATGAGCGGCGGAATGCGCCAGCGCGTCGTCGCCGCGATGGCGATTGCGTGCGAGCCCGCGCTCCTGATCGCCGACGAGCCGACGACGGCGCTGGACGTGACGACGCAGGCTGCTTTCCTAAAGCTGTTGCGCTCGCTGCAGCGCGAGAGCGGTCTCGGTGCGATCTTCGTGACGCATGATTTCGCGGTCGTCGCGCGCGTCTGCGATTCCGTCGCCGTGATGTATGCCGGGCGCATTGTCGAGACCGGAACGACGCAAGAGGTCCTGACGACGCCGCGCCACCCCTATACGCGGGCGCTGCTCGACTCGGTGCCGAAGATCGAGGAGCGGCTCGGCCGGCTGCGGACCATTCCCGGCCAGCCGCCGGCACTGGCTGGTCTAGACGAGGGCTGCGCCTTCCGTTGGCGCTGTAGCGAGGCGGAGCCGCAATGCGCCTCGATTCCTCCGCGTCGCACGGCGTCAGCCACCCAATCGGCTCTTTGCTGGCATGGCTAAAGTCGGTGAGACGAGTCCAGCCGTGATTTCGGCGCATGGGCTGAAGCGGCATTTTCCGATCACGAAGGGGCTCGTCCTGCGGCGACAGGTCGGTAGCGTGCGCGCGGTCGATGGGCTCGATTTCACGATCGCACCATCGCAGAGCTTCACCATCGTCGGCGAATCCGGTTGCGGCAAGACGACGACGGCCAGGCTCGTTTTGAAGCTCGACCGTCCAAGTGAGGGCGACATCCTTTTCGACGGCCGTAGCATCGCGGCTGCGGGTCCTAGCGAGATGCGGGGCTATCGCCATGCGGTCCAGGCCGTTTTCCAGGATCCCTACAGCTCTCTCAATCCCCGCATGAAGGTCACGCAACTCGTCTCGGAATCGCTGCGCGCCGCCGGCGCATCCGCCGCTGATCTGAAACAGCGCGTCACTGAGGCGATCGAGGCTGTCGGACTGCCGCCCGAGGCGGCTTCGCGCTATCCGCACATGTTCAGCGGCGGGCAGCGCCAGCGCATCGCGATCGCGCGCGCGATCGTCAGTCGGCCGCGGCTGATCGTCCTGGACGAACCGGTTTCGGCGCTCGACGTTTCGATCCGGGCGCAGATTCTCAACCTGCTGCGCGATCTGCAGAGCCGTTACGGGATCGCCTATCTGATGATCTCACACGACCTGGCAACGGTCCGATTCATCAGCGATGTGGTCGCGGTGATGTATCTCGGCGTCTTCGTCGAGACCGGACCGGCAGAGACTGTGTTCACCCGACCCCGTCACCCTTACACGCAGTCGCTGATCGCTGCCGCCAGCATCGATCAGCGGCCGATCGCGGTCGATGCCGACGACCCCAGCGAGCCGCCGAGCGCAGCCGCCCTGCCCAGTGGATGCCGGTTCCACCCGCGCTGTCTCAGAGCCAGCGCCATCTGCAAGACGGACGAGCCGCCACTGCGCCCACTCGACGGGGTTCATGTCGCCTGTCATCACCCGCTCGAGGTCGCCTGAGATGGGTCGTTATGTTCTGTCGCGTATGCTGCAGTCGCTGGTCTCAATTCTGGCCGTCGCTGTTCTGGTGTTCGCGCTGGGGCGGCTCGCCGGCGATCCGGTCGAGCTGCTGCTGGAACTGGGGGCATCGGCACAGACGCGCAAGGACCTGATCGCGAGCCTTGGGCTCGATCGCAGTTATCTCGATCAGTTCCTGATCTATTTCGGCGGGCTGCTACGCGGCGATCTTGGACGTTCGGTCACCAATGGTTCTGACGTTTCAGACCTCATTTTCGGCGCGTTCGGCAACACCGCGATCCTGGGCCTTGCGGCAATGGCGGTCTCGGTTGCAATCGCGCTGCCGATCGGCGTGTTCTCTGCAGCCCATCGCAACTCGCTCTTCGACCGCGGCTTCCGCATGTTCGCGATTTTGGGCCAATCGGCACCGCCCTTCTGGGTCGGAATCATGCTCGTGATCATCTTTGGGGTCTGGCTCGGTTGGCTACCTACCGGCGGCATGGGCGGCCCTGCCCATGTCGTGCTGCCGGCGGTGACGCTGGGGTGGTACCTGGCGGCCGGCGTCATGCGGCTGACCCGGACGAGCATGCTGGAAGTGCTGCGCAGCGACTACATCAGGCTGGCGCGAGCCAAGGGCGTGCCGGAGGCAGCAGTCCTCTGGAAGCACGGCTTCAAGAACGCCGCGCTCCCGGTCCTGACCTTTACGGCGCTGCTCTTCGTCTCATTGCTCAGCGGCGCGGTCGTCACCGAGACGGTCTTCGCCTGGCCTGGGCTGGGCCGTTTGCTCGTCCAGGCGGTAGCGATGCGCGATTATCCAGTCGTGCAGGGCGTCGTGCTGCTGCTGAGCGTGATGTATCTCAGCATCAATCTCTTGGTGGACATCGTCTATGGCTACCTCAACCCCCGGATCCGGTTCGGATCATAAGGCGGCGACCGATCATGAGCGCACGACCCCCGATTATCTGGATGCTCGTCACCCTCCTCTTCGGTCTGCTTGCGGTGTTCGGTCCGCTGATCGCGCCGTTCGAGCCGACGACCGGCGATCTCTCGGCCCAGTTCGTCACGCCTCTGGGACGCGATGAGGCCGGCCTTCTGCATGTGCTGGGAACCGACCAGTTCGGACGCGACGTGCTCAGCCGCGTGATCCATGGTGCACGGATCTCGATCATCGTCTCGGTGGTCTCGATCGCCGTCGCCGGTACGATCGGCGTCGTGCTCGGCATGCTGGCGGGGTTCCATGGCGGCTGGATCGATGCGGTGATCATGCGGATCGCCGACATCACGCTGTCGATCCCTGCCTTTCTGGTGGCGCTTGTGCTGGCCGTCGTGGTCGGGGCCAGCGCCCAGAACGTCGTCCTCGTCGTCGCGCTGTTGCTCTGGCCGCGCTATGCACGCCAGGTTCGTGGCGAAACCCTGAGCATCGCCCGTAAGGAGTTCGTCGATTATGCGCTAGTCGCGGGAACTCCGACCTCGGCGACACTGTTGCGGCATGTCCTGCCCAATCTGGCGCCGACGCTGATCGTGCTCAGCACCTGGCAGGCAGGCTATGTCATCCTACTCGAATCCTCGCTCAGCTTCCTGGGCGCGGGCGTGCCGCCGCCCGACCCCGCCTGGGGCCTGATGATCGCGGAGGGCATGCGCAACCTCAACGCTGCCTGGTGGATTTCGACTTTTCCGGGCCTGTGCATCGTGGCGCTGGTCATGGCTACGAATCTGCTCGGCGACTGGCTGCGCGACCGGCTCGATCCGATGCTGGCGGTGGCGTGATGACGAAGGGCAGGCGTATCACCGTCATCGGCCCCGGTTTTGCCGACTATCGCCTCAGCGACAGCCAACTTGGCCGCATCCGGCAGGCCGCACCGGACGCGACGCTCACGGTGCTGACCGATCCGGCTGCTTTCAGGGCGGGGTTGGCCGAGGCCGATGTCGCTGCGGGCCAGATCGGCCTGCAGGCAGCCCTGCCGCCTTTCGGCCGGCTCGCCTGGTTTCACACCTGGTCTGCGGGCACGGACGGAGAGCCAACAGAGGCGCTCCTGGCCGCGAATATTCGCGTCACTTGCTCCAAGGGTAACGGCGCGATCCCGATCGCCGAGTTCACGATCTGGGCGATGCTGACGATCGCGCGCCGCGCGACCTCCTGGCTCGACGCACAGACGCGCCATGAATGGCGACGCCACACCTCTCCGGAACTGCATGGCGCGACGCTCGGACTGATTGGGCTCGGCCATATCGGCGGCGAGATCGCCCGACGCGCGGCGGCGTTCGGAATGCGCTGCATCGCCGTCCGGCGCGACGCAGGCGCGGCGAACCCTTTTCCGCATGTCTCGCAGGTGTTGCCGCCCGATCGATTGATGGACATGCTCGCGGTCGCCGATTTCGTCGTGGTCGCAGCTCCGCTGACGCCGGAGACCCGCGGTATGCTCGGCGAGAAGCAGTTCCGTGCTATGAAGCCGACGGCCTTCTACGTCTGCGTGTCTCGCGGCGCGATCGCCGATCCGGACGTGCTGCGTCGGGCGCTGGCTGAAGAGTGGATCGCGGGCGCCGTACTCGACGCCCATGCGACCGAGCCGCTGCCGCCCGACGACCTGTTCTGGGATTTGCCCAATACGATCGTGACGCCCCACAATGCCGGCACGACGATCGGCACGGCCGACCGCGCGATCGACGTCTTCGTCGAAAATCTGGGTCGGCTGGAGCGTGGCGAACCCTTGCACAACGTCATCGAGACAGGCATCGGCTATTGACGGCGCTCTGCCCACGCTTGGCTCCGTGATCGCAACGGGAGCATGAGCGTGACGTCAGACGAGACCTTGCCGGTCAAGAGGCGGTCGCGAGGCACCGGCCGCGTCCTGATCGAGGACGTCGCCCGGATCGCCAACGTCTCGACGCAGACGGTGTCGCGTTTTTTTCGCGCCCCGTCGCTGGTGGCGGAAGCGACCGGCAATGTCATTCGCGAGGCCGTCGTCGCGACCGGCTATGTCCCAAACCTGATCGCTGGTAGCCTGGCGTCCAACCGCAGCCAGGTCGTGGCGATCCTGGTGCCGACGATCGCCAACCCCGTCCACGCCGCCCCGGTCGAGGGGCTGGCGACGGTCCTGCGTAGCAATGGCTATCAGGTTCTTCTCGGCAGCACCGGATATGACGCCGAGACCGAGCAGGACCTGATCGCGACGTTCCTCGGGCGCCGCGTCGATGGGCTGATCATCACAGGCATCTCGGTCTTGCCGGCGGCGCGCCGGATGATCGAGGCCGCCGGCATCCCCGTCGTCCAGATTTGGGAACTGCCCGATGATCCGATCGACATGGCGGTCGGGTTCTCCAATTTCGAGACGGGCGTGCAGATCGCCGAACACCTTGCCGAACGCGGTTATCGGCGCACCGTCGTGATCGCGCACGCGGCCGTTGCGGACACGCGCTCCGCAGCGCGCGTCGCGGGCTTCAAAGCCGCTTCGGCGCGCCTGGGTTTGCGCGAGGCGCCCGTGATCAAGGTAGACAGGACGACATCGGTTCAGGGCTTCGAGATTCTGGATCGCCTGTTCGATGCGGATAGCCGCGTGGATTCGATTTTCGCGGTGAGTGACCAGGTCGCGATCGGCGTTTTGCTGGCGTGCCAGTCTCGCGGAATCAGGCTGCCGGAGACTCTCGGCATCGTCGGTTTTGGCGACGTCGAGATCGCCGCACAATTGACGCCGACCTTGACCACTGTTCGGATCGATCGTTATCGATTGGGTGCGTTGGCCGGAGAAATGCTGCTGCGGCGCTTCCAGGGCCTCGAAGTATCTGAGCCGGTCGTCGATATCGGGTTCGAATTCGTTGTGCGCGACAGCACGCCTCGTCGTAAGGCCCGATAGACCACCGTGTCAGCCGGTCGTGGGCTGGACCTGCTTGCCGCGATTTCGCGCAGCGCCATCACCAGAAGCTCATTTATTGTCGCCAGAAGGTCGCTGTCGCGTCAGGCGCAGAATGAAGCGCGCACGGTCGAACCGGCGGAAAAATCGCCCGGCAGCATGCGCGACGCGCAGCCGCTTGACGCGATGAAGAGGCTCCGTGACGATTAGCGCGGGACCGCCTTGCGCGTAGCGCGAGGTCGGCGGCAGGCTGAGTGATCACAGCTGTCCTTGGCCGAACAGGTATTTCCGCGCTGCAGCATCGAGCACCTGCCCGGCTTTAAGCGGCTCTCCTGCAGCATAAGCGCGAACCACCGCAGGCCGCCGCTCAATGCGGGCGACCCAATCCGCCAGAGCAGGGTACGATCTTGCGATCTCAATACCGACGATGTCGTGCAGCCGGACCCAGGGGAAGGCAGCCATGTCGGCGATGGAGTAGTCGCCAGCGAGGTATTCACGGTCGCCCAGCCGCTTTTCCATCACACCAACCAGCCTTCGGGTTTCGTCGAGGTAGCGGCTTCGTGCATAGGGCACATCTTCGGGTGCATAATTGATGAAGTGGCTGGCCTGTCCCATCATCGGACCAAGACCGCCCATCTGCCAGAACAGCCACTGGCTCTCTTCAAGCTCGACACGGGCCGGTCGATCGGAGCGTTTGTCCGCCTTGCGGGACAGGTAATGGAGGATGGCGCCACTTTCAAAGAGGGTGAGCGGCTTGCCGCCATCGGCCGGCGCATGGTCGACTATGGCGGGGATCCGGTTGTTGGGAGCGATCGACAGGTATTCCGCGCTAAACTGCTCGCCCTGAAAGATATTGAGCGGAACGATCTGATACGGCAGTTGGAACTCCTCCAGTGCGATCAGCGGCTTATAGCCGTTCGGCGTCGGCCAGAAGTAGAGCTCGATCATTGTCCCGCTCCCGACAGATCAGGGCTGGTCGGTCCCGGCCAGCATGTCCGCAAAGGTCGCCTTGAAGCTGTCCCTAGCGCGAAGTTGGCCGAGCCAGGCGGCTGCCTTTGGTCGTTCGGCCATCAGGGCGCGGCCGGCGCGCGTGCGTGCGATATAGTCGACCATCACCCCGCAATAGATGTCGGCATGTGATAGCGACCCGCCGGTCACGACTGCGTCCACAAGCGCATTCTCGATGAGATCGAGATGCAGCGCGGTCGGTCCCAGCGCCGCCTCCGCCATAGCCGGATCCGGCTCCATGCCGAACTTGGACGCTAGCACGCTGTGAAGATAGTGCTGCATCACGCCCACCGGATAGAGATAGTTCTGCGCAAGTCCGACGAACTGCCACATCCGGGCGCGCTCCAGCGGCGTGGACGGCTCGAGGGTCGGTCCCGTGCCGATGCCGTCGGCATAGCTCATGAGCGCCGGAGTTTCGTGGAGCGCTATCGCTCCGTGCGTGAGGGCAGGCATCTTTCGAAGCGGGTTGATGAGGCCATACGCGTCGCTAGAAACCTCGCTCGGGAGCATAGGTTGAAACGCGACGGTGACGCGCTTTTCGATGAAGGCCGCGCGGGCCGCGCGGACATGGGGACTGACCGCAAAACCGTGGATCGTGATCTCGTTCATCAAGGAGGTCCTTTCAGATGAAGTGGTCCGGAAGCCTGCAAGCGGCAGCTTTGATCAGCCAATTGACAGGGCGCTTGCGATGGAACGGAAGAACTGGCGGCCCCGGCCGGGGGCTAGCGGTAAAGCTGGACGACCCCAGTCAGATGCTGGTCGCCAAATCCGGCCTTGAGCGCTGAATGAAAGACCGCATGCGCTGCCTGCGTCATCGGGATGGATGCGCCCTGCGCTTGCGCGACGCCAACCGCGTAGCCGAAATCCTTTTCGACCAATCCGATCGGGAAGAGCGGCGCGAACGCACCCGCCAGCATCGAAGCAGCGGCTCCCTTTGCAGCCGGACTACAGACCGGCGTCGCCGAGATGACGTCCATTATGCGACCGATGTCGAGACCCGAGCGCCGGAGCGACCCGATCAACTCGGCGAGGGCGGCCACCTGGATTCCGAACAAGGCGTTGACCGCAAGCTTGACCGCAGCTCCGTCCCCGATCTCGCCGACATGATGGACCGCGGCGCCCATCGCTTTCAGAACAGGCTGCGCTGATGCGAGTGACGTTGGATGGCCTCCGACGAAATAGATGAGTTGGCCAGCCTCGGCCTGCGGACGTGAACCTGCGACCGGCGCATCGAGCAGCACTGCATCCGCCGCAGCGAAATGGCTGTCGAGTTCGCGAACCCACAAAGGCGTCAACGTCGAACTTTCGATGGCAATAGCGCCCTCGGCGAGGCCTGCTACCGCGCCGTTGCCGGGCGTCAGCCAGACAGCGCGTGATGCCTCGTCGTCGCGAACCATGGCGATGACGAACTCCGCATCTTTCACAGCGGCGCGTGGTGTTTGGGCCGATGATGCACCTGCAGCCACCAACGCCGTCGCCTTGTCTGGGTCGCGATTCCAGACAGTCACCTCATGACCGGCCTTGATAAGATTTGAGGCCATCCGCGAACCCATCGCGCCGAGCCCCAGAACGGTGATTCTGGCCATGTCCGATCCCCTTTACGCCCAGCCCAATGGTGAGGCCGGCAAGACTGGAAATGTGACTACTCCCGCGCGCATCGCAAAAAAATGATTGAAGACGCACATTACTCGTGCTGACTGCGCATCAATGGATTTAATCGCGCTTGGGCTGTTCGTTGATGTCGCTCGTCAGCGAAGCTTTGCCGCCGTCGCGCGCGATCGCGGGCTCGACCCGTCGTCAGTGTCGCGCAGCATCGCCGCGCTCGAGGCGCAACTGGGCGCCCGGCTGTTTCAGCGTACGACCCGATCAATGGAACTGACCGAGGCCGGCGCCCATTACTTCGCCAAACTGCCGGCGCTGATCGAGGAGTTCGACAAGGTCCGTGACGAAGTCGCAACTCTGCGAACCGATCCGGTCGGGGTCTTAAGGCTCACCGCGTCGGTGGCGTTCGGCCAGATATGCCTCGTCCCGCTGCTCTCGCAGTTTCAAAAGAGCTTTCCACGCCTGAAGCTCGAACTTGTCCTCACGGATGCCAATCTCGATCTGATTGCCGACAGGATCGATCTGGCGATCCGGCTCGGTCCGAGCCTGAGGGCTGACGTCGTCGCGACGCGATTGTTTGGGACCCGCTACCGCGTCGTGGCGAGTCGCGCTTATCTCACAGACATGGGCAGGCCCGTTTCTCCGGCTGGGCTGGCCAGCCACAGCTGTCTGTTGCTGTCGCTGCCTGACTATCGCTACCGCTGGCGGTTTCGCCGTGGCGATGACGTGAGCGAGGTCGAGATTGACGGCGCGATCGTCATGTCCACCGTTCTAGCGTTGCGCTCTGCTGCCCTCGACGACCTGGGTCCGGCGCTGCTTCCCGACTGGTTGATAAGCGAAGACTTGGACTGCGGCCGATTGATCGACGTCTTTCCCCAATATGACGTCGCGGCTACGACGTTCGAGACCGCTGCCTGGCTGCTCTATCCAAGCGCGCGCTACCTGCCGCGCAAAACACGAAGCGCCATCCAGTTTTTGAAGCAGACACTGCGGACGCCCAGCTAGAATGATCGCGAGCAAGTCCTGCCGAACCCCCTGCGGCTCTATCAAGCGTGAGATCGCCAGCCGCTGCAATGCCGACATGTGGCAGGCTAGGCTGAAACCAGTCAGCATGTCGTTGGTATACGCCGCCCGACATGGTGCCCGTGTTATTAACGTGCCCTTCCATCGAGGGGCACGTTCCTTAGTTTGGTATGCGGCCAGCGGGGTTGAGTTCGAAGTCCCGGTTATCGCGCGTCTCGAACCGGGCCGAGAAGACGTGCATGGCTGCGGCCGCTCGTCTTCGACCCAGCGCGGGGATGCGAAGCAATCCCGCATGTGAATCGGCGCGGGGATTGGACGCCGATCGGCACGGTAAGTTGTTGAAATCAAAGTCTGGGTAGGGTTATCTAATCGCGCCGGTTCACATCGCGACATCAGGAACGCGCCCGGCGCGCGCCCCGCACAGCAATTGATGACGCTGGTCTTGACCTTGGATCGCCTCCGGATCAGCTAGCGGCCGCAGTGTGTCGCTAATTTTTGAGCAGGATTGCAGGGCGCAGCTCGTTTCGTGCAGCGCGGCCTCCGCCTGCTCGCGGTTTGAACGTCCTACGCAGCACGACGATCTAATTTGGCCGACGGGCCGGAAACGCCTCCACCTTGAAATACTCGTTTAGCCCCTCGACGTGTCGATATGCGTCGGGATGGCGGGCTTCCCTGTCAGCCGGTGGTGGCGGGCGCGAGTTTCGTGCCCGTCTTTGCCAATCGGAGCGACTGCGTTTCCAAGATAGCGAGCAGCGCCTGCGCGATCCGCGTCGCTTGGCGGCTGACCTTGTTGCCCGATGTGGCGACCAATAGGATTGACCAGTGCCCGTCGGGGCCCAGGTCGAAGACCGCGATCGCGGCTCCGCCGTCGAGGTCGGCGATGTCCCTGATGGCCGCGATCTGGCGGCGCTTCTCGACCGCGGCGCCCTCGAGCTCCAAGAGATCCGGTCGGCCGACAAGGTCGCAGGCCACGGCAAGGCGGTAGGTCGATCCAACCGCCTCGACGCGCGGGTCGCAGAGGCGCGGCCACTTCGGCGCGCACCAGGATAGCCCGCAGCCCGCGTCGAGGGTCCGGGCGGCCTTAGCGACCGCCCCGTGAGCGGCGCTGCGGTTGCGGCAACGCCAAACGGCTCTGATCGTCGCCGGCTCGGGCACGTGCCGCCCGACTGCGAAGTGCGCGGCCAGCATGGGAACGTCGAATCGCAAGGCCGTGACGGCCTTGCGGGCCGCGTCGGGATTGGGGCCCGCGTCGGCCTCTGCGGCGTGGGCCCTCCGGCGTAACGCCTCCCGGACGCCCTTGTGGCCCCCGTCGCCTGCCGTGCGCGGATCTTCCAGAGTGGCGCGGATATAAGCCGCGGCCCAAGACCGTACGCGATCCGAGGGGGCCCTCGCTGAGCTCATGGTCCGTTAGGCCGAGCGCGCGCAGCGCGGCCGCCTCGCCTTCGTCCAGGGCGTTCTGCCTTGCGTCTCGATCGTCATTTCCAGGATCCTCTAACTTGAGGTCTCCCCCGCTGGGTCGGACTCGTAAGCCTTGGAGCTTATGCTTTCCGATGCTCTGCAGCTTTATCGCTGTCTCTTTTTGCGACGGGCCGTTGTGGCACGACCGGCGCAAGTGAAGGGTGGGTCAGAACCCTTGCCCACGGCTCCATGCCAGACTTGGCCACCGACGGTGGCCACGAGTTTCGGGTCGAGGCGCGGGTTCTCGCGCGTCCCAAAGTGGTTGGGTAGGCCCGCGCGTAAAGCACCAGCTCATCATCCTGCGGCCGGGCACTATTGTCACGGCGGCTACCATCCTTGGTCGTCATCTCGTCATTCCACGGAGCGCGAACCCAAGCGCCCACTCCAGAGGCTCTTCTTCCCGGGGGTGACCCAAAACGGGTTCCGCGATCCCTACCTGTCTTACGCTGTCTTCGGAGGCATGCAGACCGGGCTAATGCCGGCGATTCTTGACGATTCTCCGTCGCGCGAGAGGTCGATGCCTAGGCTGGCGAATCATGCCCCATGTCGCTATCGGCTGGGCGAGTTGGCCGGGGACATGCTGCTGCGGCGGCGCTTCCGGGGCCTCGCGCTTGCCGCACCGGTCGTCGATGTTGGGTTAGATCTCGTGCGCGACAGCACGACCTGTCGGCGGGGGCGATAATCCGCTGCGTCAGGGATTAGCCGCCGACCAGGCCTCGTAGCGGGCCATCGTCCCCGCATCGGGCGGATAGACGCCAACGATCGAGCGGCCGCCTTCGATTTCCGTGACGAGGAAACGCTCACGCCGCTCCATGGCCGCGCCCTCCGTCGCAACCTCCGTGGCCAGATGCCGGGGCACGATGATGACGGCCTCGCAGTCGCCGAAGACGATGTCGCCGGGATAGACCGCGACGCCGCCACAGGAAATCGCTCCGTTGATCTCGGCGGCATGATGCCCGGCATAGTTGGGCGGCACGGCCGCGCCGGCGCAATAGACGGGGATGTTGAAGCCCGCGATCGCTGTGGTGTCGCGCACGCCGCCATCAAGCACGACGCCGCACAGCCCCCGTTCATGCAGGCGACGGACGAGGATCGAGCCGATTCCGGCGATGTCGGCGTCGCCCCTGCAATCGATCACGAAGACATGACCGTCCGGCGCGATCTCGATCGCCTGCCGCTGCAGATTGGCGGGGTCGCCGCCTGAGCCGTAGGCGTCGATATCCTCGCGGGCGGGGATGTAGCGCAGGGTGAAGGCCGGCCCGACCATCGGCGGCAGGCCCGGCCGCAGCGGCCGCAAGCCCCGGACAGCCGTATTGCGCAGGCCGCGCTTGACGAGGAGCGTGCTGAGGGTGGCCGACGAGCACTGCGAGAATGCGGCGCGGAGGGCAGGGCTTATGTTGGTCATGACAGCTTGTCTCAACGGTATTGGAGATGGTCGATGGGTGAAGCGACCTGGGCGGCGCTCCGGGCGGACGCTGCTAGATCATGGCGAAGCGGGGCTGCCTCACGCCGCGCTGCGACGTCGCCAGCACCACGATTCCGCCATCCTCGGCCGCCGGGTTTGCGATCCGGCGATGCGAGGTGACGAACATGACGCCATCGCGGCCGAAAGCCGGCATGGTCGGGGCCTGGACCAGCAATGGAACGACCTCGACGAGCGCGCCGTCGGGTGCGAAGCGGTTGAGCCGGCCGGCCGACACGCCGGCCGACCAGTAGTGCCCTTGAGTGTCAATCGCCGCGCCATCGGGCCGGCCCTGCGCTTCGGTCAGTGACGCGAAGACGCGGCGGTTGGCGATCGTTCCGGTCGCAGAGTCCCAGTCGCTGGCCCAGATCGTCGCCGCGCGACTGTCCGAGAAATAGAGCGTGCCGCCATCTGGGCTCCAGGCGACGCCGTTGGCGACGACGAGATCACGGCTCAGCACGGCCAGCGAGCGATCAGCCGACAGGCAGTAGAGCGAGCTGGTCGCCTGCTTGGCGTCGCGCTCATCCATCGAACCGAAGACGAAATAGCGGCCGCAGGGCGAGACCTTGCCCTCGTTCAGGCGGTTCTCCGGCCGCTCCGGCTCGGGATCGAACAGGCGCTCGAGCGCGCCCGACGACAGATCGAGCACAGCGAGCCCGCTCGCCAGAGCGACCAGCGCCTGCTGGCGATCCTGGAGCAGGGCAAAGGCCCCGACCGGCTCGGGCAGGGCCCAGCGCGCGAGCGCCGCGCCGTCTGCCGCGAACTGATGCAGGGCCGGCTTGCGGATGTCGATCCAGAACAGGCTGTCGCTTGCCTGGTCCCAGACCGGACCCTCGCCGACTTCTGCGCCCACCTTCCAGATTCTCATCGTCACCTCTTGATTATGGATTCTATATAATCCAGACTATAAAAATGAACAACGCAATGTCCAGCGGTTTTTCCGCCCCCGCCTATGCCAGGCTGCGCGAGCAGATCACGGCCGATGTCGCCTCGGGCATCTGGAAACCGGGCCAGCACCTGACGCTGGCCGAGCTCAGCCTGTATTACGGCGTCAGCGCCAACCCGCTGCGCGAGGCGCTGCACCAGTTGCAGGGCTACGGCCTCGTCGAGATGCGGCTCAATCGCGGCGCAGTGGTCCGGCAGGTCGATGCGGCCTTCGTGAAGAACGTCTACGACGTTCGTGGCGCGATCGAGGGCATGCTGGCGGCCGAGACGACGCTGCGGGCAACGGCCAAGGATATTCTGCGGATCGAGAGCTTCGCCGAAGCCTATGAGGCTGGCGTCGCGACGGGAGACATCGTTCGCATCGTTCCGGCCAACCGCGCACTGCATCAGACGATCGGCGCGATCGCCGACAACCCGCTGGCGCTGGAGATCTTCGACGGCCGCTCCTGTCTGATCGACGCGCTGCGGCGCAGCCTTGGCAGCCGGCCGGGGCGACTGCAGGAGATCGTCGGCGAGCATCGCGATATCGTCGAGGCGATCAGGAGCGGCGATGCCGATCGGGCCGCGCGCGCTGCGCAAAACCACACCCGCCGTGCCCGCGACCACATGCTCGAAAACATCAAAGACAAGGCCGAAGCAACGGCCTGAACCTGGAGGAAGCCATGGATCATCGTCATATCTCACGGCGCGAATGCCTGATCGGCGGCGCGCTGCTCTCAGCCTCGCTGCTTGCAGCCGGCGCGGCCGGGGCGCAGCCCGCATACCCGACCCGGCCGGTGCGCTTCGTCATCGGACTTCCGGCCGGCGGCGCGTCGGATTCGGTCGCGCGGCTGCTCTCGGCGGAACTTTCAAAGGGGCTGGGTCAGCAGGTCGTCGTCGAGAACAAGCCCGGCGCAAGCGGCAACATCGCCACGCAGTCCCTGCTCGGCGCGCCCGCCGACGGACACACGATCTATCTCGCCCAGATCAACCTGGCGACCAACCCGCAGATCATGGATGTCGGCTATGATCCGCAGAAGGACCTGACGATGATCACGCAGGTCATCTCGGTTCCCGTCGTCATGCTGACCGATCCGAAATCCGGCCTGAAAGGCGTCCAGGATGTCGTGGCCGCCGCGAAAGCGAAAAAGGGCGAACTCAGGTTCGGCGGGGTGCTCGGGACCTCCTCGCATCTGGCAGCCGAGCTGCTGGCGCTGGATCAGGGCTTCAAGTTCAAGCTGGTTCCTTACCGCGGCGGCGCGCTCGCTGTGCAGGCGCTGATGTCGGGCGAGGTCGATGTCGTCTTCGATCTGATGTCGGGTCCGCTGCGGGGCCTGATCGATTCCGGCAATCTGCTCGGCATCGCCATCATGCAGGACCGGCCGGCCAAGGGGCTGGAGAAGATCACGCCGGCCAGCGCGGCGGGCGTTTCGCCGGCCGGCTTCTTCCGGAGCTGGATGGGGGTCTGTGTCAGGAACGGCACGCCCGCGCCAATCGTCGCGACGCTGTATTCGGCAATCACGGCTGCGGTGAACAAGCCGGAACTGCGCGAAAAGCTCGAACAGCTCGGCAACGAGATCGTGCTGAGTTCAAGCCCCGCCGAGTTCCAGCAGTTCTATCTGAGCGAGATCACGCGCTTTGGCGAACTGATCAAGGCGATCGGCTACAAGCCGCAATAGCCGGCTTCGCGCTCCAGACTTGAGATTTAGGCGGAAACGGCCCGATGCGCATCGTCGATATCATCCCGCTGGTCATGCAGGCCGGCGCGCCCTCCGTCACCTCCTGGACTGGAGCCGGCGGACAAAGCGCGCTGGCGACCTCGCGCAACTGGCTCTTCGTCAAGGTCGTCACCGACGTAGCCGGGCTCGTCGGCATCGGCGAAGGCTCGGGCTGGCCGCGCGTCGTCCATGCGGCGGTCGGCGACCTCAAGGCCGAGCTGATCGGCCAGGACCCGCGTGACATCGAGCGGCTCTGGCAGCGGATGCGGCTGTCGATCATGGGCCATGGCGACACCGGCGTCGTCGGGGCCGGCGCGATCACGGCCATCGACATGGCGCTCTGGGACATCAAGGGCAAGCTGCTCGGCACGCCGGTCTGGAACATGCTCGGCGGCAAGGTCCGCGACAAGGTGCGCTACTACGCGCACGCCAAATCTGTCGCGGATGCGAAGGCGCTCGTTGCGCGCGGCGTAACCGCCGTCAAGCTCGGCGGGCATGACCGCATCGTCGCGCGCGTCGGCGAGATGCGCGATGCGCTTGGCCGGTCGATCGACATCGCCGTCGACCTGCATGGGCCGCCCTGGCTGTCTGCCGTCGACGCCATCGCGATCGGCCGCGCGCTCGAGCCCCATGACCTGCTTTTCCTCGAAGATCCTGTCGCGCCCGAGGATCTCGAAGGCTGGGGCCGCGTCAGGCGGGCCCTGCCGCACACGCCGATCGCCGGCGGCGAGCGGCTCGCCACCAAATGGGGCGCCAAGACGCTGATCGGCGCTGGCCTGGTCGACATCATCCAGCCGGATTCCGGCCGCGCCGGAGGCATCACCGAGATGAAGAAGATCGCCGCCCTGGCCGAAGCGCACTTCATCCAGATCGCGCCGCATTCGGGGTCGCTGGGTCCCGTGGCCGAATATGCCGCGGCCCATCTCATGGCCGCGATCCCTAACGCCCTGATGATGGAGCGGCTCGATCCCGATTGGCCGGGCAAGGACGCCGTGGTGACGCCGGCCCTGCAGACCGCCGACGGACACATCCAGGTGCCCGAGCGCCCCGGCCTCGGCGTCGACCTGGTCGAGGATGTCATCGCGGCCCATCCGAGCCTGCGCAATGTCGCGATCGCGTCGGGCGGCTGGCAGGCCCCCGACGAGCACGGCTCGACCTATCACGCCATGCGGCGGCGACGGGCGGAGCTGAGGGCTCCCGACGCGGAGGCCTGCGATCCGTGACGGCGATTTCCACCAGGGAGGGTTTGACGTTGGCGCATGCACCGAAGGACCAGCCGGTCATCCTGATAACCGGCGCCGCGGGCCGGATCGGCAGCCTGCTGCGACGCGCGCTGCCAGACGACGACGGGATCGCGCATCATTTCGGCGGCAACTTTGGTCTGCGGGCGACGGACATCCTCGCTCCGGGGCCAGACGCCGGCGGCGAGGATTTCCGCATCGGAAACCTCGCCGATCCGGGCTTCGTCGACGCCCTGTTCGAGGATGGCCGGGTCGCGGCCGTGATCCATCTCGCCGGCTATCCACGAGAGGCCGACTGGGAGGTGCTGCTCGACGCCAATATCCGCTCCTCGATCAACATCTGGGAGGCGGCGCGCAGGACCCGCGTCGATCGGGTGCTCTATGCCAGCTCGAACCACGCCACCGGACTTTATCCACGCTCGCGCAAGATCGACCATCGCGTGACGCAGCGGCCAGACAGCCGATACGGGCTGACCAAGGTCTTCGGCGAGGAACTCGGCTTCCTCTACGCCCATAAGTTCGGCGTCCGCTCCTTCAGCATGCGGATCGGCATGTTCCTGCCGCAGCCGACCAGCCATCGCGGTCTGTCGAACTGGCTCTCGCTCCCGGATACGGTGCGACTGGTCACGGTCGGCCTCACTGCCAACTACATCTGCGAGGTCGTCTACGGCGTCTCCAACAACACGCGCTCGTTCTGGGACAACTCCGCCGCCTATCGGCTGGGATATCGGCCGCAGGACGACGCCGAGGCCTTCGCCGACAGGTTCCCCGGCCCCGACCATCCCGACGACCACCGGGCCGAGCATTTCCAGGGCGGCCCCTATGTCTCGAATGGTCTCACGGCCCCGGCCGAATACCTGGCCGAACTCGACGTTGAGATGCGCTAGCCGGGCCTGCGCGCAAAACCGGTTCTACAAGATCAAGAAAACGACTTTACGGGAGAACCATCATGGTCCGCATTCGAGCGCCGCAGGATCTCGGCGCGGCCGTCATCTTCCTCCTCGTCGGCGTGGCCGGGCTTCATTTCGGCGGCAAGCTGCCGGGAATGCAGCCGGGCGGCCAGCTTGGCTCGGGCACGATGCCGCATATCCTGAGCTGGATCTGCGTTGGGTTCAGTGTGCTGATGCTGCTGCGGGCGCTGCGTCTGGAGGGTCCGACCATCGCTTCGATTCCGTGGCGCGCGCTTGCGGGCGTATCCGTCGCCGTCGTCCTGTTCGGCGTCCTGATCGAGCGAGTGGGCTATCTGCCCACCGCCATCGTCACACCGCTCGTCGCCGCTTTCGCCATCCCGGAGCAGCGCTGGAAGGAGGCGATCCTGGTCGCGTTGCTGCTGGGCTGCGGGACGGCGCTGCTGTTCGTCATCCTGCTCGGGCAGCCTTTGCCGCTCTGGTGGGGCGCCTTGTAATGGAGACGCTAGGCAACCTCGCCCTGGGGCTCTCGACGGCGCTTACGCCGGTCAATCTCGGCATGTGCCTGGTCGGCACGCTGATCGGCACGCTGATCGGCGTTTTGCCCGGCATCGGGCCGATCGCGACGATCGCGATGCTGCTGCCGCTGACCTTCTCGCTGCCGCCCGAAGGCGCGCTGATAATGCTCGCGGGCATCTTCTACGGCGCGCAATATGGCGGCTCGACCACCGCGATCCTCGTGAACATTCCTGGTGAGGCATCCAGCGTCATCACCACGATCGACGGCTATCAGATGGCGCGTCAGGGCAGGGCAGGGCCGGCGCTGGCGATCGCGGGCATCGGCTCCTTCGTCGCCGGCACGATCGCCACGGCCCTGATCGTGCTGGTCGGGCCGAGCCTAGCGGGTCTGGCCCGCTATTTCGGCGCGGCTGAGTATTTCTCGCTGATGGCGCTCGGGCTGGTGGCCGCTACGGTGCTGGCCAATGGCGATCTCGTCAAGGCGCTCGGCATGATCTTCGTCGGGTTACTGCTCGGCCTTGTCGGCAGCGACGTCAACACCGGCGCGCAGCGCTATACCTTCGGCCTCAACATACTCGCCGACGGGCTGGGCTTCGTGCCGCTGGCGATGGGCATGTTCGGCCTGTCCGAGATTGTCAACAATCTCGGACAGCCGGCAGAGCAGCGCTCGCTCGTCACCAAGCGCATCACCGGGCTGTTCCCGACGATGGCTGATCTGAAGGCCTCGACCGGTGCGGTGCTGCGCGCGACGGGGCTCGGCTCGCTTCTGGGCGTGCTGCCGGGTGGCGGGCCAACGCTTGCCGCCTTCTCGGCCTATGTGCTGGAGAAGAAGCTCGCCGGCCCCAATGGAAGCTTCGGCAAGGGCGACATCCGCGGCGTCGCGGCTCCTGAAGCCGCCAACAATGCGGCGGCCCAGACCTCCTTCATCCCGATGTTGACGCTCGGGCTGCCCTCCAATGCCGTGATGGCCCTGATGATCGGGGCGATGACGGTCCATGGCATTGCACCCGGTCCGCAGGTCATGACCCAGAATCCAAAACTGTTCTGGGGTCTGATCGTCTCGATGTGGGTCGGCAACCTGATGCTGCTGGTGATCAACCTGCCGCTGGTCGGGCTCTGGGTCCAGCTGCTCAAGGTGCCCTATCGCATCCTGTTCCCGGCAATCGTGCTGTTCTGCGCCACGGGGGTCTACGTCATCGGCCTCTCGGTCTTTGAGGTCTACCTGATGGCCGCCTTCGGCCTGATCGGCCTGGCGTTGTCGCGCTGCGGCTGCGATCCCGTCCCGCTGCTGCTCGGCTTCATCCTGGGGCCCATGATGGAAGAAAATCTGCGTCGCGCCATGCTGATCACAAACGGCGACCCGAGCATCTTCGTCACGCGCCCGCTTTCAGCGACTTTCCTAGCGTTTGCGCTTGGTCTTGTCGCCTTGGCCTTGCTGCCCAAGCTGGGGAGGCGACGTGCGGAGGTGTTTCAGGAAGTTTAGCCACTTCTGTAACGCACGCGAACCGCTTAGAGCCGGAATTAAAAAGGAGTTGAGCGACATCAACAGGTTGTGATTCCCGTTTGGTGCTGAATCAAATGGGTTTCCGATGGCCAGGACAGATATCGCTCGCGCCGAGCATAACCGTGACCGCCTGCGTTTTCCAGGTGATCTGACCGACCGCGAATGGGCTGTCGTGGCGCCGCTGATCCCTCCGCCCCGACCGGGCGGTCGGCCGCGCACGACGCAGATGCGCGATGTCAGGGAAGCGATTGTTCGTCGCTTCGAGCGGCTGCTCGTGGCGCATGCTGCTGGGCGAGTTTCCGCCGGTCTCCACGGTGCGAGGCTATTTCTACGCCTGGCTGACAGCGGCCTTCTGGCGACGATCAACCAGCTTCTGGTGATGGCGGTGCGCGAGATGGCGGGCAAGCAGACCCAGCCGACCGCCGGCAACATCGACAGCCAGAGCGCAAAAACCACGGAAAGCGGCGGCCCGCGCGGCTACGACGCGGGAAAGAAGATCAAAGGCCGCAAGCGCCACATCGTCACCGATACGCAAGGCCATCTGGTCGGACTTAT
>Ga0209902_100762_pt1 | contig 25570 bp, 24 predicted proteins | sample FECB27metaG_FD_188304 | JGI IMG/M metagenome (GOLD analysis project Ga0209902, IMG submission 188304) | Cyanobacterial communities from the Joint Genome Institute, California, USA - FECB-27 (SPAdes) (version 2) | ecosystem: Environmental > Aquatic > Thermal springs > Hot (42-90C) > Microbial mats...
TCGCCTCTGGAGACATCGACCTCTATTCTGGTGAAGAAATTCCTCAGAACAAGCCGAGTCGTGGAAAGAGGAAACCCAAGAAGTGATTCCTGGAATCCCCCGCCTTTAGGCGTGGGGAGGATGTCAACAACACAATTGGTTGTAACCATTTCGACGATTCCAAATAGTCTTTGTTTCGAGCTAAGCTCTAAGTAGCGCAAGAGGCACGATGGATAGGAGATCTGATGGGGCGGGCGAAGAATCAAACCTGTGTTGGATGCTCAGGTGTCCAAGTTTATATCTCAAAGTTCCTGGTATTCAGCGCCTACGTTGCGATTACCGTCGCGGCTTTCTCGCTGTCCGGCTGTATGCGCGAGAAAACGAAAAAGATTGTCGGATTTTCGCAGACGGAGAACATCGGCCCGTGGCGCGTCGCCGAAACGAATAGCATCAAGGACGAAGCCGCCAAGCGTAAGGAAACTTACGATTTCCTGATGACGGACGCCCAGGGGCAGACGTCGAAGCAGTTCGCCGACATCGAGGATCTGATCGCACGGCAAGTCGATGCCATATTCCTCGCGCCACGCGAGTATGAGGGCCTTACGCCCGCTCTTGAAGCGGCGAGAGCGGCAAAAATACCAGTGTTTCTCATTGACCGTGAAGCTGCGGGAAGACCGGGCGAGCACTTCGTCAGCTTTCTCGGGTCGGATTTCATCGCGCAAGGTCGCCGCGTTGGCCAATGGCTGGCCCAGGCAACCAACGGCAAGGCGTCAATTGTGGAGCTCACCGGAACGGCAGGCTCGTCGGTCGCAATCGATCGCGCTAAGGGGTTTCGCGACGCCATCCGCAGTTATCCCAACATGAAGATCATCGCCACGCAGACAGCGGATTTTTCGCGGGCTGCGGCTCAGCGCGTAATGGAAAACATCATCCAAGCCAAGGGCTCCGACATCACCGCAGTGTATGCTCACAACGACGAAATGGCATTGGGTGCCATTCAGGCTCTCAAGTCCTATGGCATGAAACCCGGCAAGGATGTAATAGTCGGTTCAATCGATGGTCAGAAAGCCGCGCTTGAGGCGATTATCCGGGGTGAGCTTGGTGTGAGTGTCGAGTCAAACCCACGTTTTGGCCCACTTGTTTTCGCCACGATGGAGAAGTATTTTGCTGGTGAGAAAATTCCTCCTAGGATCATTCTTAAGGATAGACTCTTCGACGTGACCAACGCCAAGGATTTTGTGCATGAAGCATACTAGGACTCAACTAATCCAAAATTCACGGGTGAAGACAGACACGGAGACAAGGAGACACGGGGACGCGGAGAATCTTTAGCAAGGATTCAAACAACGTTTAGATTCTCCCCAAATGGAGACACGCTGACATGGGGACGCGGAGAATATTTACATTCGGTAAAGTTGGCTTACCAGACTACTGAGTATTTCCTATCCTAAGATAAAGAAAAGATAGCTAGGAACTATCCTGAGCTTCCATGATGAACAAAAAAGATTTCTATGGTGCGAAATGAAGGATCTCCGCTATAGGTAATCGGGACAAAAACTAGGTAAGGCCGATGAATCAGGCGACTCGAACTGTCCTGCGCATGACGGACATAAAGAAAAGTTTTTCCGGCGTGCCGGCGCTGCGGGGCGTCGATTTCGAGCTAAAAGCGGGCGAGATCCATGCCCTGGTCGGCGAGAATGGCGCTGGCAAATCGACGCTGATCAAGATCATGACGGGAGCGTATCGACGGGATTCGGGCGTCATAGAGTACGACCAGAACTGCGTTGCATTCCAGAACCCGACCGAAGCGCAGGGGGTAGGCATCGTAGCCGTCTACCAGGAGATCCAGCTCGTAGATTTCCGAACCGTTGCCGAGAATATTTTTCTTGGCAGGGAGCCGCATCGCTTTGGCATCATCGATAGACGCCGCATGAACACCGGGGCGGCTGAGATCCTGGAGCGTCTGGGGTTGCATATCGACCCGCGCTCGGTGGTTGGTTCGCTCAATATTGCCCATCGCCAGATGGTGGCGATCGCGCGCGCTATATCCTTTGGTGCACGGGTGCTCATCCTCGATGAACCCACAAGCTCGCTTACGGAAACCGAGGTCTGTGTTCTTTTTGACGTCATGCGTAGACTCAAGTCGGAAGGGACGTCCATTGTTTACGTCAGCCACCGTTTTGAAGAACTCTACGCCGTGTGCGATCGCGTGACAGTCCTGCGTGATGGGCGCAACATCGTGACGCAGTCGCTGAGCATGCTCAATCGCCTGGATCTCGTCTGTCATATGCTGGGGCGCAAGCCCAATGAGGTGAGCAAAGGAGTCACGGCGTTCGCGGGACGGTCGCAAAACGCGGCAGGTCAGCCAGTGCTGCTGCAGGCGGAAGCTCTCAAATATCAGAATCGGCTCAACGGCGTCTCAATTGAAGTGCGGCATGGCGAAATCGTTGGACTTGCAGGTTTGCTCGGCTCTGGTCGTAGCGAAACGGCGCGCGCTCTGTTCGGAGCTGAACCAGTTGACGGTGGAACCGTAAAACTTGAAGGGAGTCTTCTCTCCCTAGGTGGTCCCCATGACGCCATCGACGCGGGGATGGCTTTCCTCTCAGAAGACCGCAAGGCGGACGGCATCATCCCTGAGCTTTCGGTGCGCGAAAACCTCACGCTCGCCGCCCTACCAGCCCTGACACAATGGGGCATTGTTTCCAGGAAACGACAGGGCGAGCTCGTCGCCCGTTTCATGCAGCGTCTTGGTATCAAGGCGGCTAGCGCCGAGCAGAAGATCCACGAACTCTCAGGCGGCAATCAGCAGAAGGTTCTTCTCGCACGATGGCTGTGCAAGAATACGAAACTTCTTCTCCTCGACGAGCCGACTCGCGGTATCGACGTTGGTGCAAAAAGCGAGATCCAACGGCTCATTGCTGAACTGGCGGAGCAAGGGCTTGGGGTTCTCATGATTTCATCGGAAGTGGAAGAGCTCGTTGAAGGCTCACAGCGTGTCGTCGTCCTGCGTGATGGGCGGTCAGTCGCAGAACTCAGTGGCGAGCAGAAGAACATAAAGGCAATTCTGCATGCCATGGCGGAAGGCGCAGATCGTAGGGAAGCCGTCGGTGGACAGTATGAAACAGAGCAAGATGCAAATGAATAGCAAAAAGCGGGGTCTGGGTAGGGGAACCCTGTGGAACCCAAACTTGGGCGCACCTGCGGCGCTCCTCATTCTCTATGTTGCGAACGCCGTCTTTACTCCGCGTTTCGCTACAGTGAGCAACACCCTAAATATGTTGCTCCAGGTGTCTACGACGATGATCGTTGCCGTCGGCATGACGTTCGCCATTGCCTCACGTGGTATCGACCTCACAGTCGGCTCCACTATGGGATTGGTTTCAGTCATTGTGGCATTGCTTATCAATCACGGAATGGCGATCGCCATCTCGGTCGCTTTGGGGAGCGCCCTGTTGATTGGCTTTCTCAACGGCTTTCTCATCTCACGTCTGAAACTTGACCCCCTGATCACCACCCTGGCGGCTCTCATCATCTGGCGTGGGGTCGCTCAGGTCGTCGGGGACGGTCAGCTCGTTCCCTTTGCCCATCCTACGTTTGAAGCGCTCGGAAAGGGCTATCTCGGACCCATCCCGATTCAGGTTGTGATTGCGGCAGTCGTCATTGCGGGAGCCCTCTTCTGTATCCGCTCTACGCTTTTCGGGCGTCATATCGTTGCAGTCGGCGGCAACGAGGAGGCTGCACGGCTTGCGGGCATCCGTGCGGAGCGTGTCAAATACATCGTCTATATGATTACCGCCCTGCTTGCCGGGCTTGCCGGGCTCGTCGAGACGGCGAGACTCGCCATGGGCGATCCCAGCAAGGTCGGTGTCAACGCGGAATTCGACGCCATCGCGGCCGTTGTTGTTGGCGGCACGCCCTTCTCCGGTGGCCGCGCGAATGTGCTCGGAACTGTTGTCGGAGCCCTGATCATGCAGGTGATCTCTACGAGCTTCAATATGCTCCTCATTCCGTTCACCTGGTCATTGGTTTTAAAATCGGTAATTATTCTTTTCGCTGTTTTTTTACAGCGTCCTAAGGAGGTCTAACGCGTTATGACTGCCACAAGATCTCTTGCGCTTGCGCTTATGCAGTTCTCGAGGCGTCTCGCGAGACTCCTCACCTCGCAGGGCGCGCTGCTCCTGCTCTTTAGTTTGGCTCTGTTCGCATCGTTTCGTTATGAAACCTTCCTGACGCCTGTTAACCTCATGAACATCATGCGACAGAACAGTATGCTCGCGATCGTGGCGCTGGGCATGACCGTCGTGATCCTGAGCGGGGGAATCGATCTCTCCGTGGGTGCCCTCGTTGCTTTAGGCGGCGTCGTAGCAGCAATGCTCGCTCCTCAGGGAAGCCTTACGGCAATCGTCGGCGGCATTGCAAGCACCACCTTGTTTGGTGTGGTAAACGGTCTTCTCGTGTCCCGCGCGAGGCTCCAGCCGTTCGTTGTTACGTTATTCACCGCGAGCGCTGCGCGCGGGCTTGCCCTGAGCATCACCCAGGAGAAGTCGATTGCCGTATCATCGGCAGCCTCGGTACTTGTTTGGCTGGGCAGGGGGTTCATTGGTCCCGTCCCTGTCCCGGTGCTTATGGTTGCGCTCCTGTATTTCGCAGCTTGGTTTATGCTGCACAAGAGCTTATTAGGGTTGCACATATTCGCTGTCGGCGACAACGAGGAGGCCTCCCGGCTCATGGGCGTGAACCCGGATCGGGTGAAGCTCGCAGCCTACACGATAAGCGGTCTGCTTTCAGGGCTTGCCGGTGTCGTTCTCGCGGGTCGTTTAGGGGCGGGTCAGCCAGTGGCTGCCTTTGGCTGGGAGACGGATGCGATCGCTGCGGCCGTCATGGGAGGAACGTTTCTCGGAGGAGGGCAGGGGAGCGTGTTTCCAACGCTTGTCGGTGTCCTTCTGCTCGGAATGATGTACAACCTTCTGAATCTCGAGGGGACTATTACCCCATGGTGGCAGCTCGTCCTCCGGGGCGGCTTCCTGCTTCTGGTCGTGATTTTCCAGCAGCGCATCGCTCAAAGGGTCTAATGTTAGGGAAGCTGACATGGAGGGTTGTGTTGCAAAAACTTGTGGAGGACATGAAAAGTTCATTAGTGGGTCAAGTTTTATGCATTGAACCCTCCCCTGCCGTCATGCTAGGGGATTCACGCTACATCCTCGCCTAGCTTGTCGCCCTTATTGGCTATCTGGCTAGGGGTTAGTAGCTCGTTGGAAACCCGCTCCGAGGGAGAATCAGACTGCCTACTTTCGGACGTGCTTACTTGTTCGCGGGTTAGATAACGTTGATATGCCTCCAACAGGACTGGTTCCAGCCCCGAATACGCATTGAGCGTATTCTGCAACACCAACTTATTCTGATTAACGTATCTACTCAAAAATGCACTGAACAAATCACGATGATGCTCAGGAATACCTGTTACATCGCGGTGAACCCGTTGAGACAAAGATTTTTTGATGCGCGACCCGTCCAAATGAGTCTGACTTAGTGCGGTTGTTTGAGTAGAAAACTTGATTACTGACCCACCAGCATTCTCGGCTTTGCGAATCAGTTCAGATTGGTCAGCATGATTGTCACCAACATATGCAATGTTTGAAATATTGAGGTCAAGCCCAATCAACCCATCACAAACAAATTGGTGAGGTTTCTGGTAAGGCAGTCCCTCATTAACTAGCTGGGCATACCAACGACGTTTACCATTCAAAATTCGCCATAGCAAGCGTACATACTTGACTGGCGATTCAAGCCCATGTCGGATAACCGGATTGGTTGAATCAATGATTGGTTGCAGTACAAGTTTGCCCCATACCAAACAATCATCTTTCCACCTAATACCCGTCTTGTTTGATTTTCCCTCCATTGAGCGAAATCGGCTTGGCACTTTGTAGCGCACGTCCTTAGCCATGCCTAACATGACTCGTTCACTTGCTTTAAACGCTCGTGTAGCGAGTTTCTGTTGAGCAGTAGAATCGACTTTTTGAGCAATCCATTTAGATGATGTGCTGGTTATGGCTGCAAATGAATGCAAGTCATATTCAGAATACCTGTATTGCTCACGAGCTTTCTTGAATGCCTCGCTACGTTCTTTTTTCTTAGTTCTAGGCAATAGTTTAGCTACTTGGTATGATTCGGAATTACGGACTAAATCCAGCCGCGCCATTGCTTCATTTAAGCAAGCATTATATAACTGTCTGCCACCTTGAAAACGAGATAACAATTCAGATTCTTGTTTGCTATTAACAATTAATGGAACTTCTGTAATGAACGATAAAGTTGAACTCCGAACCACTTGACATCACCTCCTGGTCGTTTGTTATGCTTTACTTTAGTTTATTTATAGGTTCTAATTATGTCAACGGGCAAAGGGATAAAAAGAATGAAGAATACACCAGTTCTATATGAAGAAACTAAAAAGCAACGCGGCGTTATGTTAACAGATACCGCGTGGAAAACTGCTGTTATTAAAGCTAGAGAAAAAGGGATAAGTGTTAGCGAATATTTAGAAAGGCTATTGAGAGGAGTGACGGCATTGCCTTAGCCTGCGTCGGCGGCTTTCATCCCTTGCCTAAAGTACGAGTGTAACTTCCTGAGTCAGTTACACCCTCAAGGGCTTTCAGCCTGCCACCCTTGTAACATTAAATAATGTGGTAATAAATTTTACTTAGGCAACTATAGCAATCCCAATTGAAGCGTGAGAAAATACGTCGTCACTGAAATTACCTACGTTGGCTGCAGTTATAGTCCTCTTGCTACAATTTGGGGAAGTTAGAAGAAAATCAGGGTCAATAAGAGCCAAGCACTATTCTGGTTGAAACCACTGGTAACAAACCAGCTGAATATCTTCTGAGTGAATTATTTTCGACGGGTTTAATTCTTTCTCTTCCTCAATTTGGTGATAATGGTCTTGATCAACAAACAACTCGTCTAGTTCACTAACCAAAGCATTTAAATCTTTCTTTTTAACATATTTTTCCCAAATGACTTTCATGTCACGTTCGTAGATACGAAGGTTAACTGTAGTAATAACCTTTAATACCCGTCGCTTTACTTCCTGGTATACTGCATCTTCATGTATTGGACTAAATTGAGTCAAAGCTTGATAAATTTGCTGTAAAAGCTTGCTTAGCTTAGGTTTGACTTGACTGCTAGTTTCCTGCTTTTTGAAGCTTGTCATCAAATTACCTAAAGCCCCTTCTAAAACATCAAAGATGGAGTTATCAAACTTAACTGGAAGCAGTTTGTTTGGAGGAGGAAAATCGTTAGCTTTACACTTAAGCCAGTTAAAAATTTTACGCTTATCCGTAATTAACTGATTTGGGTTAAGCGAAATCACACCATTAATACGAGAGTAAAATTGCCAAAAGTGCTTATCTTTGGCACGAAATGCCATAAATATGCCTCCATCTCCAGCTTCAGGAATATAGAAATGGCGGGTACTGTGAATCCCCAGTGGAATTTCTTCAGCTGCTTCCTCTCCTTCTTGTTTAAAAAATTCTAATAGGGGCAAACGCATTTCATCAAGAGACACTAAATCAGCCGCTTGCTCAAGTTCCTCTAAAATTGCTTCTTTATCTGCATCGGTCACTGCTTTCTTAAGTCGGTATAATTCTTCTAATGATTTTTCTGAGATGATTTCTCCTAAAACGCTAGCGTCTAATCCTACTTCTTTATCAATCACGGCAATTCGGGCTTGTAATCGTCGTACCAATCCGAGCAATGCCTCCAAACCTTCTTCTGGAAAGCAGTTATAAATAAATAATTTTTCGTAGCTAGTACCCAAACGGTCAATTCGACCAGCACGCTGAATCATTCGTACTGGGTTCCAATGCAGGTCATAGTTAACTAGAACACCAGCATCTTGTAAATTTTGTCCTTCAGATAAAACGTCAGTGCAAATTAGAATATTAATTTCCTGACCTTGAATCTTTTGCTGTTCTTCCTGGCTTTGGCTATTAGCTTTAGGCGCAAAGCATTTAACTTTTTCCTCTCTTTGCTTGCTAGGAGTTTCACCAGTGATTTTGTCAATTCTAGGCAAGCTCTCATCTATTGCCAGTGTCTTTAACCACTCTTCATCTGAAAGCAACTGGTTGTACAAGTAATCAGCCGTGTCTTTGAAATAACTGAAAACCAAGACTTTATGCCCCTTAAGCTCGCAAGCTAGCAATTTTTTGAATGCTGCTAGCTTGCGGTCGTAATCACGTCCTAGTTCTACATCTTTTTCAATTTTTAAAAGTGTGTTTAGAATACGATTGAGAATATTGATGTCTGATTGAATTTGCGAACTTAATTCCTCAAGTTGGTAATCATTGGGGTCAATCTCATCTAAAGAGTTGATAAATTCTTCGACCGAAATATTTTCTTCTTCATCTGTCTGTGCTGCTATAATCTTGCGAAAATTCTTACTATCTAACAGCTTACCTTTTTGTAAAAAGGTAAAAAATCTTTCTTGAAAATTCCTCTGATTGCGGATACTACTTTCAAAAGCAATCAGGGAACTTTCTAGCCGCTTCAGATACAGCGACTTTATTAGGGTAACAAGAGCGTCTTTGCGCTTGATATCATCTTCTTCTTGATTAGTTTTTCGCTTCTTAAACGCTTTGATGTTATAAGGAGCTAGATGCAATTCGTCAATTTTATTTGCTATCCCAGCGTAAAGTCCCTGAAAACTAGCTTCAAAATTATAGGTAAACTGTTTTAATTCCCGTTTGGGAAAGCGAATCTTTTGACCAGCGATATAAATTTCTTCTCCAGCAAGCTGCCGCTTGATAACATCCTGGCGAGAGCGCCTCACCATTGATTGGAAAAGCAGTTCAGTAATCTCTACATCACCCTTGCTCAAAGCTTTAAAGTAAGTTTTTAGATTGGGAATGCCCCACTCTCGGTAATATGTTTCAGTATTACGCGTTAGTAATAAAATTTGATGGTAAAGGTCATAAATGCTAGTATTTATTGGCGTTGCAGTTAATAGCAATACCTGCTTGTTCCGCTTACCACTGCCAATAAGCTTTTGTAAATTTCGGTATCGATTAGTTGCACTATTACGAAAGTTATGCGATTCATCGACGACGATGATGTCATATTTGTTGTAGCGGCGGTTATCGAAGGTTTTAAGGCTAATTTCCTCCTGGGAAACTACATCTGCTTTAACTCCGTACTCATCCAGCTTTTTGAGCCACACCAAATCCCGCAATTGGGCTGGACATATCACCAGTGCACGAGGCACATAACCAGGACGTTTGTCTTTGATAAGGTAGTGGTCAATCACTCGCAAGCCGATATAAGTTTTACCCAAACCTACAGCATCTGCCACCATACAACCTCGGTGACGCTCCAGCAACCTTACAGCACGCTCAAACCCTTCTTGTTGGAAACTAGCGAGTTCTAAGCTTGTGCGAACGCTCCCTTGTGCCAAAGTGTCTTCTTTAAAAAGTTCGTAAAGCGCTTTTAAAAAGACCTGATAGGGTGTATATGCTTTACTGCCAAATTTAGAGGCATTCAGAGCATCAATTAGTTTGGCTTTGTACTCTTTATCAACACTTTTGTCATTCCAGAATTTCTCAAACCAATTTTGGCGAAGGTCTTGAGCAATTACTGATGTTTTATTCAAAACATTTAATTCTGTATTACCACCCAATCCAGCAGGAGTGAAATTGCTAGAACCAATGATACTGTAGTTGTCAAAAATGTAAGCTTTGGCGTGGAGAAATTGCACACCTTCGCCGATAGCACCATAAAGTCTGACATGGATATGGTGTTGTTGTAGGTATGCAATTAAACGGTCAATTTGCTGTTTGTATTGCAACTTGAATTTCTCTGTTTCTAGTTGCTTTTGAATATCGTAACGGAAGTAGCGAGTTAGGTCGATGCGATCGCCTTCTGCTGGTCGAATCGTGGGATCACGACCAATTAGCAGGCGTAGGTGAGTTAAAGTGTTGAAAGCTTGCTCTAACCGCATCCATGCCTCAATCCGGAAAAATCCAGTCGCTATGTCTAAGTTTGTTTGCCTCTCATCCAGAACCAGCGATCGCAAAACATCTTCTAATTTATGTTGATTATTGTCTACATAATCTGGGAGAGCCATAATTGACACACCTTTTACCAGGAAAACATGATTCACAAATATTTTTGTTAGGTGAGTATCGCTCACCAGGATAAGTTTTACCCTTCCTTACCAAGAAAGGGATGCGGTCTTAATCTCTAGTAGCTTTCAGGATATGACCAATGACTGGTTGAACACACCAATAGTCCTTACCCTCTTTTTTACCGACAGGATAGACAAAACTTAGTAGATCTGCCCATCTCAAAACTTTTTTCACAACATCTGGTTGGATATCATCTATTAAAGCTACTAATTCTTCAGTAGAAATGCTATCTTCAGAACTTTGACACCAATCAGCTAAATCTCGTAGTACTTTCTGTTGCTCATAACGCTCAATACCTAACTGTACTGTGATGAAGTCAAGTGCTTCTTGAGAGTTATTAAATGAATCCTTAAGTTCTTCTAAATGAAGTTCCCAATGATGTATGGCAGACTTGGAGTTTTGGTAGAAACGGTTTAGTAGTGTTGACCAATTTCCTGTAACTGCGGTAATTTTTTCTCGACTGTCTTTATCACTGGGAAAATTACAATCTTGTAACCATTGCCGTAAGGCTGTATCATGCCAAGGTTTTAAACTCAAAGTGGTCAGTCCATTCACTGAATGAAATTCTGTGTTATTTGTGGTAATTAACTGCCACGCTTTTTGAGGGTCAGCAACAAAGACCACCCGTACAAAGGAATTTTTTGCCCTCAATCTTCCAACAGGTTCTATCGCCTCATTAATCCAGTGCTGATTCCAAGGACAAGAAGCAGACACAAAAATGATTGTTATACCATCTTTTTGGCGATTGCGAAGTCGCTCTTTCAAGTGTTGGGAAAAATCATCTTTTGATAAGATGTCCTCCCAATAATAGTAGAAAAATTCCTTTTTCTTAGCTAGAACTGATTCCAGATAAAGCTTCAAGTTATCAAGTCCTGCTGCTAGAGTACCAAATATCATGGAGACTCCATTTTCAGGAAGCAGAATTTTTGATTCCTGTTGAGCTGTTAAGAAGCTGCGCTTGGAGTTATCCTTAGTACCGATGATGCAACGAAAAGTTGCAGGCTCATATTCTAGGGGGACTTCGCGGGGTTGCAAAAGTGCTGCTTCAATTTCTTCAGGAGTTCCCATTAGCAGTAGTACGTTGGGACTTCTTAGGGTGAAGCGACCCTTACTGGTCACACGTAAAACCCCTAATCCGACCATTTCTTCTAGCAGAACCTGAATTTCATCTGACGATAAACCTTGGAAGCCTTCATACCACCATGTCAGCACTTCATTGCGAATCCAAGACACACCAAAACCATTCACCATGCCATTTTCACTTTCTATGGAGCCATTGGCAATTGTGTAGGCAATCACTTCGTAGCGTCGGTCTAATTGCAGCGTCCACATAAAGCGATCGCGGATAGCTTTACGTAAGTCTTGGTTATTATAAGCGTCATCAACTTGCTGCGAAGTGATTATATAAGGAGGACTATCTTTGGCATCAAAATTAGCGATATCAGGGTTAGTAACGTGCCTGAGCAATTGTTGACAATAAAGTTGTATTAGGCTGGGATAATAATTAGTCTGCGAAAGAATACGTGTTACCAAATCAGGAGATTCAAAGCGATAACCAATGCTAGCAAATGGACGTTCAATTAATCCTCTCGCTTCACGCATTTCACCATTATTTAACAGTGGACCAATGCAAATCGGTTCTCCCAAATGAGCTAAAGGATGGTTCTCAAGCTTGGTAGTGCGCTGTACGTTATGTAAACCAGCAAATACTACCTTGAAGTGGCGATTTGTTCTGTCCATTAATCCTTTCAAACGAGCTGAGCGGATAAAGTCTCCCTTTTCCTTGTCTGCTGTGGATTTTTTGCTATCAGCTTCCAGAAACTTATCAGCTTCATCTAGTAACAACAAAATCTGGCGATTTTCGTCTTGCTCAAGCCAATGTTGGATTTGTTTGAACAGTTCATCAGGCTTTACACGGCTGGACGTTGTATCAGGAATGACACCCAAACGTTTCAACTCAGCTGCCAGTAAATTCCAAATTTCATCAATGTCTCTGTCATAACCAATTGCTTCGGCTTTGAGGTCGAGCCAAATTGCGATTTTTCCTTGCCTTGGTGAGTGAAAAGTACGCTCGACGAAGCGCAGCAAGACCGTTTTGCCTAACTGTCGTCCGCCATAAATAAAGCAAGAACCTGTAGGAGCAATAATTGAGCGTCGCTCTTGTTCCCGCCCATAAAACATTTCTGGGGGAACAAATCCTGAAGTCGTTGTATACGGTTCTAGGAAAGTGAAGGGCAAGGTACACTCAAACAATATAGGTAAGCGTGCGCCCCTTTCCCCGCACAGATAAAACATGATAGCATCGTCGATAACCATGAAGGTGCGGCGGCGTTCCCGACACAAACGAGCGAGGTCTCGGCGTCTCTTTTCCGTCATTCGTCCAAAATGGAACACAAGTACTTTAGAGCCAACAGAAGTATCGCCAACCGCATTGAGAATATCTTCCTCAGGTGGTCTATCCCATACGCACAATATGCGGTAACGCCCTTTAGCTTCCGAACCATAGGCTGGAACGGGACAACGGTTTTTGTCTTGAATTGCTTCAGTGGTAACGTCAACCCAGATATAATTACCAACTTTTTTGATAATTATATTTGCTATGTTAAAACCTAGATTGCTAAGAATTTGACTAACATCTTTATCAGTGATTGCTTGCTTTCTTCCCTTAACCGCAAACCAAGTATCAAGCATTTGAGCTGCTTGTTTTGCCTGAGCGCCCGGTACTTGCCGTATCTGGAGTGGCTCAAGACTGCTACTACGCGTATGAATTTCGTTAATTAACTCGCGTTTCTTGCTTGGATTCCGGTCAGCAGGCTCAAGAATATCTTCTATTAAAGCGTACTTATTTCTAAAGAAGTCTATAAAGGCATCTCTCTCATTCTCTGGTTCGGGTATTTGTCGCCCCTGCTGCACCATATCTATATATTCATTGGCAGTTAGGACATCACCTTTATCCAATACATTGTTAATTCGTGCATAGGCAGGTTTGTCTTCCCCAATTTCTTGAATGAGTTTTTTTCTAGTCTCATTGATTTTTTCCTGCCGTTTGGTGTGAATCGCTTCACGTATATCTTGCAGATGCAAATTTTTTTCTGAAAAACGTAGAGTTGTTTTTCTAGCATTTTCTATACTTTCAATCTGTGCTGCATAATCTAAGCGCTCAGTTTCTCTCAACAAACCCAAACCCACATTATCTTCTAGGATTTTTCTCGTTTCCTTTACAGCTTTCTCTAATTCTTCTCGACAATTATCAATATCGCGCTTTCTCTGCTGTTCCAGTTTAGCAATATCAATTGATGTCTCTGGATAGGCTCGAAGATACTCTATAATTCGCTCAGTAGCCTCGTGGTCTTTACTATCGCTTTGCAGCTGAAAAGCTCTTACCCAATTACGATGATTTGGTTCAACTAGATTAAGAATTTCCTTCACAAGCAATTCTGGGCTTTGGACTTGAGGTTGCCAATCAGAGTCCATTGGCAGTGAAGGGATTTTGAGCAATTCAGCATGAAGGAGATATTTTAACTCTGGCTCTAATTTTGGTAAAATCCCGTTTGGTTCAAAAAGATTCTGAATGTCTTCTACTGCTTTTCTACAGCAAGAAATTCCCGCCTTAACCAATACAGAGGAATTTCTCATATCGAAATCATCGAGTTCTTGTAAAACGATTTGGTGAAGATTTGCAAGGTCTTGTTGTAATTGTTGAGCTTGAGTGTGAGCATAATTGTTGTCATTGCCCATGCGGGATTCCTGCAGTAAAATCCATTGACGTGCAAAGTCAACAGCTTCCCGAATGTGCTGACGGATCTGATTGAGAGCAAGACCAGTGATGGTATCACTACTACCACGAATCAGACCTAGATCGCGTTGCATACGTTTGACTTCTTCGTTAATCTGGGCTTCAGAAGACAATCGCTGCACATAATTTTTGGCAACATCTAGCTGTCTTAAATTGTTTTGCCTAATAGGTAATAGCAGTGAATAAATAAGTTGATTGGGCTTAATCCACTCGTTCCACACTGCCTTAGCAGGTCCGTAAATCATATTTAAACGCGGAGCCTGAGCCCACCAAGCCTCAACAGAGGAACGCAAAGCAGCTATATCGGCTTCCCGCACCGTTTGATTCCTGACTGTCTTGATCGCTGCGGTATCCAAAGCTAAACCTTGGTTTTCATACTTAGCGATGGTTTGGCAATATTTATATAGTTGGTTAAGACCTTCTCCTAACCGCAGTAAGAGGAGAATTGCTGAAGCTTGAGTATTTGGTGCTAGCAATGCTGGACGCAGTGCGGCTGTGGCTAGAAGTAAACTAATTGCTTGGTTCCACTCACTATCTCCATCGACAAAACAGTTGTTGCTTATATTAGTAAAATCACTCCGAAGAATGGTTGCAATCTCTCCCAATCCTACGTCATAGCGCACATGGCAACCTAAAATGACTCCCCGAATTATTTCTGGCGGTAAATGTGGCTGCAAATCAGGGTATAGCTCTATCAAGCAACGTGCTAAATGATACGCAAGACTAAGTTTATTTTCTCCAAGCAGTTGCCAAATTTGGTTACGAAGAGCTGATGGATGTTCTTCACTAATATTACTGCTGATGGATATAGTATTTTTTTGTATTGTATCCTTCGGCGTTAACTGGTATTCGGGCTGTACCTCTTCCTTTGTTCGTTCCTCCTCAAAGGCATTCTGGTTAGTTTCAAGTTTGGGCAACGGCGGAGTTACAATTTCTTTGTTAGCTGTTGTTTGAGAAGTTGTGGTTAATGTTGTAGCTGGCTGAGGGTCTACTATAAATTCATTCGTAGGTGGTAAAATAGCTGACTCTAGCTGTGCTGCATTTGACTTTTTTGTACTTTGTTGCTCTGGAGTCAGTATTTTGGGTTTAGGAGGCTCAAAATTGGAGATTGGCTCATCTCGTTTAATACTTGAAGCTGAGGGTAAATTTTGTATAAGTTCTTCTCGAATTATAAGTCCTCCTGTCAACGCTGCCAAAGCTAAAGGCATACCGAACGATTGGGCAACAGCTGTCTGTAATTCTGCTAAATGTTGGTAGTCAGCAGACTCGCGAACTGAAATCAGTGCTAACAATTTCGAGAATGCATGATTGCTATCAGCCAAGCTTTGAGTATCAGGATGTTCACACCCCTGTGATTCTAAAAGGGCTTGGTAGAGTTCACGGGCTTTTATCTGACATTCCTGCAAAGGTTGAAAATCGTTTTCTACCCGATGGGCTATAGCCAAAATGCGCTGTAAAACTGTCAAAGCAGAAATACGTACTTCCTCGCCCTTTGCTTTTTTCTTCTCCACCTCTATAACAGCTTGCAACAAAAATTCAAGGTCACGGCAGGAAACAATTTCATCAAACTTAGGAATGGGTGATACTTTAGAGGAGGCAGCTAATTCCAGCACGATGTTACGCAACTCAGCAAAACTTCTTCGGCATTCCTCTATCTCTAAAATTAACTCTTCCGTTGGAGGTATACCAGGGTCTTGTAACTCTCTAGTCGCCTTTATTAATTGTTCACCAAGTTGGGAAAATCTAGTTTGTAGAGAAGTAAGTTGTGCAAGTAGATTTCCTGAATTGTCTTCCATAATTTTAATCGTGCGACTCAAATTAATTTCTCTCATATTGGTGATGGGATTAGTCTCCTGAGCAGAAGTATAATTCGGATTGGTTTCTGACAAAATCGCTCTATTGGTTGAAGCTTGTGGGGATATAAAGGTCTGTTTTTTAGAAAAAGGAGTAAGCCTTGGAAGAATATATTGCTGGTGTATGATTATTTGTGGCTTCCAGAAGCGTAATTTATTTAATGCTTTCTCTTCAATTTGACGAATTCGCTCGCGTGTTAGATTATAGTAATCACCAATTTCTTGTAATGTTTTCTCGCTTTTATCGTCAAAACCATATCGCATTCTTAAAATGTCTCGGGTGCGGGCGACGAGGAGATTCAAGAGACTTTCTACTTGTTCCTGCAACAAAGTTTTATGTAGCTGTTCTTCTGGTGTATTGCCATCAAATTCAATCCAGTCTCCTAATGTGGTGTCTTCTTCCTCGCCAATCCGAGTATCTAAGGAAATTAAGGGAAGAGCCGATTTAACTATAGAGCGCAGCTTTTCAGTTGTCATCTCCAAGCTAGTGGCAATTTCTTCTTGCTTGGGAATACGACCCATTTCTTGAGAAAGCAGCTTGGCTGTTTTCTTAATCTGATAGATTTTTTCGCACAGGTGAACGGGTAGGCGAATTGTACGGGATTGCTCATCAAGCCCTCGTTTTATCCCCTGCCTAATCCACCAAGTTGCATAAGTTGAAAACCTATTACCTTTTGTAGAATCAAATTTTTCAACCGCTCTAATTAATCCTAGATTTCCTTCTTGAATTAAATCTAAAAAATCCATACCTTTATTGGTATATTTCTTAGCAATTGAAACGACTAACCGCAGGTTTGCCTCTATCAGCTTGTTTTTAGCATATCGACCATTAGCTATTCGTTCGCGCAGTGCTAATGAGCATATACCAGCTGCTGACGCTAGCTCTTCATCTTGAGGATTTCGCAGAAGCTGCTTTTGTAATCGTTTTCTAATTTTTTCTAACTCTTCTAACTGTGCTACTTGACGAGCAAGAACAATCTCTTCTGATACTTTTAATAGTTGAATCCGACCAATTTCTTGCAAATACAAGCGAACTGAATCTTGGAATTCGTACCGCTGGTGGAGTTCTTTAAACCTAAGTGCTTCATGCTGAATACGGTGAAGTGTTTGGGGGTCAAGCTTCAGAGCAGCGATTTTTTCTAATCGATTCAGATCACTATAACTAGGGTCAGCAGTGTTAATCAAAGACTTGTGAAAGCTGAATGTCAAATTCATCTGAGCATCAAAGCTTTGATGAGGACTGACAAGCATTAGCTGCCTGTAGTCCTTTGTACCTAACAATAAAAAATAAGAAGAGCGCTGACACAGACTGTTAGCGATCGCCTGCATTCGATAAGTAACAGCAGCAAGCGAAGACCATTCACTAGGTTTTAGTTGAAACAGCAAAACCTGTAATTCTGCATCCCCCTGGTTTGCAATTAAGTAGACCTGGTTAACTGCTTGAGCGCTTCGCTCTGAAAGCTCCAAGACGCTAATGTCCAAAAGCTGGCAAGTGGTGTTATAACCAAGCTTTTGAAATAATGTTGCGACTTGTTCTGGACTATTAGCGTTTCGTACATCATGTAAATGCAGTAACCGCTGAGGCATCTCATTACAGAAGAAATAATTTCAGTTAGTTGTCAAAAGAAAAATGCTTAATATCTGCTTGCCCATGCTTTGCGAGTTTCCCTAGCACCGCCTCAATCAACTTCATCAGCTAAAGCAAGGACTAAGTGCGTCAGTTATCCGATGGTTATCCAAAAGACAAGTGATGTTTATTTAGTAGGAAACTGTTTTTGTATAAATCTAATCAAAAACAATAGTCGGCGTATAAGGCTAACCTACCTCTAGCTACTTCATTACTAGAAGAAGGATTTTTAATTGCCATCAGCCTTTTGAACCCTGAAATACGTGAGATGGCTTCAAATTTTTCAGTAATTTGATACATATTATTATATTTATACTGATATTGCCAAGAGTAATTTTACTTATAAAAAATAAAGAATCCGAAATTCTATTTGTTACTAATTTTTTATTTAAATTCAGTAAAGCTTTTTATGTCTCAAGGATGCGATCGCCCCCCGTAACTACTCCTCTAACCACTCTGCCACCACCAGCAAATCTATCATCGCCCGATTTAGCCTATCGAGCATTGCCTCAGCAACCTCCGATTCGACATCAACTGTTTCTAACTGTTTCCTCAGATGCTGGTCTAAAGCCTCTATCCATACTAAAGCACCAACATAGCCGATTGCTTTCATCAATCCCATGTTAGTCAGAACAGCTAGTTGGAATCCCGTCGAGTTTTGTCCGCCGTAGCCCATATACCCATTGTACAACTCCAGCTTTTCTGGGGTGTAATGTACATACTGGTCAAATGTGATGCCGTTCGGCTCCAGCTGGGGTTGTGGTAGTGGCGGTTGAGTATCAGCCATAGTTCAAGACGCTTGTATGCTATACAGCCTATGGTTGCATACAAGCTAACACACCTGAATAACGCGGGATGCCTGGTAGCCCCGAAATACGAGTCTCAAGAAATTAAATGAATTGAGACTTCTTTTGTTATTTATATCGGGGTGGAAAGGCGACACGAGCAGATTTATCTGCCGTGACTTTTTCTTATCAACTGTTCAATATACTCACTAGCGCTTATTTTTGATTTTATTGCTGTTTCTTGTACCAAGCTCCATGCCACATCCGTTAAATAAATTCCTCGACATTTTTTAAGTCCTTCATATAATACGGGTTGATTTTTTGTTCTTTTTTTGCCTTTACCTGTTGACATTACTAGAACCACTAGCTAAACTAGCTATAGTCTAGCAAATAAATTAAGGAGGTGATTATCTTGGTTCGGAGTACAAAATCATCGTTCATAACAGAAATACCGTTAATTGTAAACAGCAAGCAAGAAGCGGAATTGCTTTCTCGTTTCCAAGCAGGGAGACAGCTATATAATGCCTGTTTAAATGAAGCGATGAAACGGCTAGAATTAATTCGTAACTCCGAGCCATATAAGACTGCTAGGGAAATTCCTAAAACCAAGAAAAAAGAACGAAGCGAAGCTTTTAAGAAAGCAAGAGAGCAGTACAGATATTCAGAATACGACTTGCATTCTTTTGCCAGTATAACGAGCAAGAATTCCAAGTGGATTGCTGAAAAAATAGACTCTAATACTCAACAAAAACTAGCTACACGGGCATTTAAGGCAAGTGAACGAGTCATGTTGGGTGTGGCGTCGGGTGTGCGGTATAAAGTACCTAGTCGATTTAGGTCAGTTGAGGGCAAGACTAACAAGCAGGGTCTGAGATGGAAAGATGATTGCTTGGTATGGGGCAGCCTTAAACTGCAACCAGTCATTGACCCAGTCAACCCAGTTATCCGGCATGGTCTTGAATCTCCAGTCAAATATGTTCGCTTATTGTGGCGGATATTAAATGGTAAACGTCGGTGGTATGCCCAGCTAGTTAACGAAGGTCTACCTTACCAGAAACCACAGAACTATGTTTCTGATGGCTTGATTGGACTAGACCTTAACATATCAAACATTGCCTTTGTTGGTGATACCCACGCCGACTTGCTACCTTTTGCTGAAAATGTCCCAACTTTTCAAAAAGACATAGCGGCATTACAAAGAAAGATGCAGCGTTCTCAACGTGCCAATAATCCAGATAACTTTGAATCAAATTTTGAGGCAAGAAAAGGACGTAAAACTGTTGTCAAAAAAGGAAAAGTCAAGAAAGGGAAGGCTCAATGGAGAAAATCTAGCAACTACTTTAAAGCATCTGCTAAAAAACGTGAACTAGAACGCAGAAAGACTGCATATGCCAAGACCAAAAATCGTAGTGTTATTAACGAAATTCTGCGTCACGGCAAGCATATAAAAACCGAAAATGTTTCGGTGAAGGGATGGCAGAAACGGTATGGGAAAGCCATATCTGCTAAGTCCCCAGGATTTGTTCAATCAGAACTGAAACGCAAGGCTGAGTGTGCTGGCGGTTCGTTCACAAAGTTCTCTACTCAAAAAACAGCGCTGTCTCAGACTCACTTGGACGGTAGTCGCATCAAAAAGTCCTTGTCAGAACGAGTTCACCGGGATGTAACAGGTATTCTAGAACATCATCGGGATTTGTTCAGTGCATTTTTGAGTAGGTTCGTCAATCAGGACAAGTTGGTGCTGCAGGATGCTCAAACCGAGTATCCGGGGGCGGAGTCGCTCTTGTTGGAGGCGCACCAACGTTATTTAACTCGCAAGCAAGTAAGCACGTCTGAAAGTAGGAAGCCTGGTTCTCCCTCAGAGCGAGTCTCCAACAAAGGCAAAGCGGCTAGCCAGATAGCTATAACGAGCAAAAAGCTAGTCTCAATTTTGCCTGAATCTGCGTGTATGCGCGACCGCAGAGTGGCTCAATGCTAACAACCATTAAGGTTTGCTACAACTACTGGGAAATCGTTCTGCGCTTGAATGGATCAGTATCAACTTCCCGTAACTGCTGTACCTCAACTTCAAAAATACGCAACTGCGATTCACTATCCCCATCAACGCTTGTCATGTCGATAAGTTCCAAAAAACCTTCGGCACTCATCTGTGGGTTTTGAGCACAATCCCATAAAGTACCCACATTAAAAGTCTGATCTCGCCAATTTCTTGGATAGGCAATGCGGAGGTAGTTTTCCCATTGATGCGGGTGGTCAAGCATATGTTGGGCGATTTCCAACTTTGATTTGGCTTCCACAACCCGAAAATCGTTCTCGTACATCCCTTCATCAATTAATGAAGTCACCAGAAACAGGGGCATGGCGCTCGACCTCGTTTTACAACTTCTTATTTACTAGTTTGACACTTTCAATTTCCTGCCTCAGCAAGTGCTTCTAAATGAAAGGCAAGATTATTAAGCGCTAACTGAATTTCGGCACTGTAAGCAATGCTTCTCCATTTTGGGGTTGTTGCATTGTCCAGCGCGGTTGTATCTAGGTATCGCGCAAAAACTACTAGTTTTTCAGCGTCTGTTTCGGCTGTTGCCAAATTTTCTAAAAATTCTTGAGGTGTCATGGGTTCCCAAAGAATGCGTAAGTTCTAAAAATTTCATCGATGCTATGAGCATAACTGCTGCACCACAATAAGTCTGTTCAAAATACTCATGTTTCAATGACCTGTTTTCTGGTGGATTTAATCAGTCCGCGCTTAGTTTTACTGTCAAGACGTTTTTTTTGAGAACTGCGACTTGGTTTGGTGGGTTTACGTTTTATCTTCGGTATAGCTACGCTTTTAATGAGTTCTTGAAGTCGTCTTAAAGCTTCTTCTCGGTTCTGCTCTTGGCTTCGATGCTCCTGAGCCTTGATTACGACAACCCCCTCTTTGGTAATGCGTCGGTCGTTCAACTTCAAAAGCTGTTCTTTATAGAAATCGGGTAATGATGAAGCCCTAATGTCGAAGCGCAAGTGGATAGCGGTAGAAACCTTATTGACGTTTTGGCCTCCCGCTCCTTGGGAACGAATCGCACTAAGAAAGATGTCGCACTCGGGGATAATAATTTTGTTAGAAATTTGCAGCATGACTTACATATAGCTTATTGTGCCTCAAGACAGCTTCATCCCAATGCATGATTTTGTAGTTGTCAATGACGGTTGTTTTTATTTCACAAGGGTGATACAGATTATCAAAAACGTTGTAAAATTTACCAGATTTTACTGGCAGTAATTGTTCACTGCGACTTGTCACTCTTCAAGTACTGAAGCTCGACAGCGTATTGGATATAAGGTGCTCAATCGTCTGTTCCATCTAGTTTTACGATAAATTCTTCTGCAACTGGTTGCTGTGCTGTAAATTTTTTTTTAGATTTAGCGATCGCTTTACGATTGGGTAAAGATGCAGTCGCTTTTTGTGGGCGGCATTCAAGGCAATATAAGGGTAGTGACGGGTAACAGGTGCGTTCTACCACCTGATTGCAATTTTTGCAGACAAATCGGTAAACTCGTTGCTTGATGACGCGAGTGTGAGCTTTAACGAAAACTTTCTTGCTTTCCACCTGTCTTGTTCCTAATAAAAACGTAAATGGTATGGCTTCACTATCTAAGATTCTGAGTTTACTTGAACTTGAGCGCGAGCGCTACGTATCAGAAGCAGCCCAGTTGGAGCGCCGCTTGTCCTTTATCCGCAACCAGATTAGTACTCTAGAATCTCTGATATCAGGCTATGCCCTCGAAGAGCAGATGTATTCCCCCCAAAGGCATTTTCCAATTCCTTCCAGCACTGCTGTACTTGAGGATAGTCCTGTGTCAGTGAATGAGCAAGAAGTAGATCCCACAAACGACTCTGTGGAAGGTTCAGACGATGAAGAAGATGAAAATCTTGAGTCCGTATTCTTGAGTGAGCAACAATCACATCCGTCTAATGAAGAAACAGCAGAAGCAGTAGAACCTGATATCTCTGATATTCAATAGCTAAGTATCAAAAGAAAAGCGGGAAGCATACCACTGTTAACAGAGTTCCAAGAATATTCGATACAAAATGCTATCTTGATTCTGATGCGACGGCGACCGGATTTGCATTTTCACATCGATGCGGTCGTTCGCGACCTTTATGGTGATAAATTAACACTTCTCCAGTTGAAGACAGTGAAGTCTAATGTAGCGAAAGTGCTTAATACAGGATTGCAATTAGGTATCTGGCATAAGGTATTATACGCAAAAAATGTGTATACTTTGCATTATGAGAAAGGAGTCACGAGCAAACAGCTAAAGAAATAGTTCATGGAGGCAGCGGATCTGCTATGTTCCCACGCGCAAATATTCGCATATAAGTGTTTTTGCAGCTTATAAACTTTGCTACAATTCCCTTAACTTCCAATTAAGCGAGAGTACCATGTCTGCCAAAGGCGTTGGGCTGTGTAGAAACATAGTAAATAGTTGATAGGCACCCGTTTGTTCTGCCCTTTTTACTACCCAAGCAGCTTGTTGTTGGGCAATGTCTCGTAAACTTTCCCGTCCTAGTTTTTGGGCGGCTACTAGTAGCATCTCTATCCGACCAAAATTACCGCAGCAGAGATGGTCCTAACTGCTTTAGCTGTCCCTTTGTCAAAAATGCCAACAACAGACCTTTTCTCTCTTTGGCAAGATACACTGCACAAAATATCTCAGAGACGTCGCAAGGACTTGCTGCAAGACATAAGGGCACTGGTTCCGGTTTTGTTTGCGTTAAGTGATCAGCTAGCAGTGGCTGAGGTTGCTACTGCTATCAATGATGTGGCACGGTGGTGGCGCTAATGCATGCATATTTTGTATGGCTTCCATAACCCAATACGGTTCAGTTAAGGTTAATGTGTAAAAAATCACGTGTGTAGAGACGCGCCATCCGAGAGTTCTACATTGTGTTCCTGATAAGGGTTCTGGTCTTATCTGAACCGTATTGTTCTATAACCGCGTTGTTATTCGTCTGCTTGGGAGCATCCCAATGCATACAAAAAGACCTGGCGATTAGAAAATGCGCACTTGGCGCACGCACTCGCGTTCGCGGCTACTACAACCAACGTTGTTGTTTAGCATATACAATACTACCAATCACAATTAATACCATCACGCTAATAACAGTAGGATAACCCCAAGGTTGCTCTAATTCCGGCATATATTTGAAGTTCATACCATAGACGCCAGCAATGAAAGTGATTGGTAAGAATATGGCTGAGAGGATAGTTAGGCGATTAATGCGTTCACTGGTTTTGCTAGCAATATTATCGCGTTGAATTTCCATTAATTCTGACATCCAGGTTCTCAGAGCTTGATATTCTTGCCAGAGATTATCAACATGGTGAACCAATTCTTGATTAAATAGTGCCTTGACTGGCTGGGAAATCCATTGAAAATCTTCGTCATTCATCATAGCCAGAAGTGACTTGATGCTTTGAAAATTACGGCGTCCGAAACGAGTAGATTGCCTCATCGTAGCAATTTTTCGGTACGTTGATTCATCACCAGAATTCTCTAAAACTTCATCTTCTAAATCATCAAGTTGTCTAGAAATATCGTCAAAGACAGTATGGTAATTATTCAAAATATCTTTAAAAATGAGATAAAAAAGATAGTCAATACCCCACTTTTCAATATCTATACTTCGCTTTTGACAATTGTTAGTGAGTATGCTGAAGATTTTTACTTCAGTAATTTCAAACGTTATGATAAAATTGGTTCCAACCACAATACTGCCACGCGCTACCTCAAACTCCCGATTTTTTATTTGATGAGTCAGAATTTCATAGTTGTCAAAGAAACAATCTTCTATGTCTAAATCAATTCCTTTAGGGGAATGGTTGAAAATCATGTTAACACGAGATGGATTGAGTTCAAAGTGGTTGATAATTTTAGCTGTTCCAGTGCGATCGCGGAAGTGAATACAACGCAACCAGATCTTATGAGAACCATCAATCCTTTTCAATACCGCATCGACATCCCAACTGGTGAATAAATCTAGGTGATTCTGAAAAAATGTGAGGAGAATTAGCATATGGCAACCCTAATTGAGTCGTGAGAAAACACGGTAGCTAAAAGTACTTATTGATAAGCATTTTAGGCTTTATCCCAAGCCAATAAAATGTTTGAATTTAGGGATTGGGGATTAGGGATTAGGGATTGGGTATTGGGAGGATTATGGACAGGGATTCAAACTCCGCCCAGATTTTGTAAGGACATCTTTCCCAGTAAAGAGTCCCCAGTCCCGAAACGGTGTTCGTCCCCAATCAATACACAAATCTGGTTGAAAGCGACTGCTGCAACGTGTTAAATTCATCCGTCCTCCTTAGCCTTCTTGGCTTTGGAGGTTTTTGGTTTTTCTGGAAATTCGCCGCGTTCTTTACTCTCCTTGATACCAATTTCAATCAAAAAAGCTGCCAGGTTAGCTGTTGGTCTACCTTGTGTATCTGCCAACACCTCTAAATCTTCAAATACTGAGTCTGGAACAGTTACAGTAAATCGTTTGCTCACGTCGCTATCCTTATCATCGTTTTCGCATCCTATAGTACGCCTTAAGATTCGTTAAGATATCAAAAACATCTTTTTAGAATTTAATAATATTGCAATTAACAGCAGCATGAGTTATGATATAAATATTGCTGCACAGACAGCAAAAAGCGATCGCTTCCAGGGCCAATTGGACAGGCGATCGCTTTATAACCCCCATATCGAATGGAGATACATAAATAATGGCACAAGTACAAGCGATTGGATATGACGAGCAGGCGATTGCTCAATTAGACTTGGAACAATCTTACTTTTCACAGGATGTGAGAAACCTCTCTCCAAACCTCTCTCCTACAAGGAGAGAGGCTTTCATTTTTCCCCCTTCCCTTGTAGGGAAGGGGGCTAGGGGGTTAGGTTTTTCGTGGATTTTTCCATATGGCGTGAAAAGTCAGGAACAATATGTGCAATGGCAAGCAAGCGCGGTGGCACAATTTAGTGGTGCAAATTATTCTTTGCAATCCACAACTCAAGGTTTTTTGTCCACTGGTGACAACCCAAATACACCCATCCCCAATCAAACTAGCCCCGAGCGTAGCCGAGGGGCTAACTCTCAAGCATCTCCAGAAAGACAACCCATCAGACATACACTCATTGGTTCTCCCAAAGCCGTAAACAGCACAATTCGCGTTCTGCACCAACTCAAATAGTGCGACTCGTTTCTGGTAGGAGCCTCTAGAAAATAGAGGGGTATGACCAGAGTACATTATGAGAACAACAACATAATGTACAACTGTTCCTTCGATGTAGGTGAGCCAAGTACCCTAGAAAGGCAA
>Ga0209902_100763_pt1 | contig 25453 bp, 29 predicted proteins | sample FECB27metaG_FD_188304 | JGI IMG/M metagenome (GOLD analysis project Ga0209902, IMG submission 188304) | Cyanobacterial communities from the Joint Genome Institute, California, USA - FECB-27 (SPAdes) (version 2) | ecosystem: Environmental > Aquatic > Thermal springs > Hot (42-90C) > Microbial mats...
GGCGCGACCCGCCAGACGGTGTTGGACAGATCGTCGGCGATCAGGAGCGCGCGGCTGCGCGGATCGAAGGTCACACCGACCGGGCGACCGCGCGCCTTGCCACCCTCTATGAAGCCGGTCACGAAATCGCGCGGTTTGCTGGCAGGCCGACCGCCGGCAAAGGGCACCCAGACCACCTTGTATCCCGCCAGGTCCTGCCGGTTCCAACTGCCGTGCTGGCCGACGAACGCGCCGTCGCCGAACCCCGGAAAATTGCCCTGCGGCATGAAGCTGAGCCCAAGTGCGGCGACATGCGATCCCAGCGCATAATCGGGCGTCAGCGCGCGCGCGACCATTTCGGGCTTCTGCGGATGGACGCGCGGATCGACGTTGCGACCCCAATAACTATAGGGCCAGCCATAGAAGCCGCCCGGCCGCACCGCCGTCAGATAGTCGGGCACCAGTTGCGGCCCCAGTTCGTCGCGCTCGTTGACCACTGCCCAGACCGCGCCCTTCCAGGGGTCTATCGCCAGCGCGGTGGGATTGCGGATGCCCGACGCATAGACGCTACGCGCGCCGGTCGCGCGGTCGATCTCCCAGACCACCGCGCGATCCTCCTCGATCGCCATGCCGCGTTCGCCGACATTGCTGTTCGATCCGATGCCGACATAGAGTTTCGTGCCGTCGGCATTGGCGGTCAGCGCCTTGGTCCAGTGATGGTTGACGCGCGATGGCAGCTTGGTGACCTCGCGGCCCGGCGCGCTGATGCTGGTCTGGCCATCGACATAGGGGAAGGCAAGCAGCGCGCCCTGATTGGCTACGTAGAGCATGCCGTCGACCAGCGCCAGGCCATAGGGCGCGTCGAGCTTGTCTATGAACACCGTCTTCGTCTCGGCACGGCCATCGCCATTGGCATCGCGAAGCAGGGTGATGCGATTGCCGCCCTTGACGCTCGTCTTGCCCAGGCTCTTGATATAGCCGGCGATCACATCCTTGGGACGGAGTTTCGGCGCATTGCCGCCCGATCCTTCGGCAACCAGCACGTCGCCATTGGGCAGGACGAGCATCTGGCGAGGGATCTTCAGGTCGGTCGCCAGCGCGGTGATCGCGAAGCCGTCAGGCACGGTCGGGGTTGCACCGTTCCATGGGGTCTGGCGCGCGATCTTCATTGGCGGGACGAGCGTCTGGTCGCGTTCGGGCAGGCGCGGATCCGGGCCGGTCTGGTCGAGCGCCGGGCCGCTGCCGCCGCATGCGGCGAGCGTCAGCGCCAGCGCGATCGAGATGGTCGGACGGACGGTCATGATACGGTCCTCTCGATGCCGCGGGTCGAAAAGGCGATCCAGCCGGCGGACAGCGCGAGCAGCGCGGAAAGCAGCGACAGGACCAGTCCGCCCGTGCCGACCGAACTCCATCCGTCGCCACTATGCTTGAAGGCGTTGACGAGCCCCAGGATCCACATGCTGGCGACAACCATGAGATAGGCGAGCGCCCGGCGGTGAACGGGGGAGCGCCGCAGTCTTACGCTGTTGATGATCGCCCAGAGCAACACCGGCCCGCCAAACAGCAGCGCGCCCGCGTTCAGCCAGGCGGAGAAGTTCGTCCACTGGATCTCCGCGGTGTTGAGATAGGTGACGTCGGTGGCGAGTGCTGCCGGAAACAATGCGATGGGGAAGGCCAGTAAAATCGCGTGAAGCGGATGCGGACCTGATCTCCGTTCGGTCTGTGTCGTCATCGCCGTCTCCCGTCGCGCGGCGAAAGCCGGCACTGCAGCGAAACAATCCCCGAGATCGGCCATTGGTTTCAAGATGCCGTGCAGAACCCCGTTCCCGTCCTACGCGTTGATGCGCGATGGACCGGACGAGGCGAGAGCGCGCATGACCGAATGGATCACCGGCCTGATCGAGGATATGGGCTATCTGGGCATCGCGTTGCTGATGTTCCTCGAGAACCTGTTTCCCCCGCTCCCCTCCGAAGTGATCATGCCGATGGCCGGGTTCACCGCGAGCGGTGGCGAACTCAGCCTGGCGGGCGTCCTGGTCGCGGGTATGGCGGGCACGCTGTCCGGCGCGCTTTTCTGGTACGGCGTAGCGCGCTGGCTGGGCGAGAAGCGGCTGAAGCGCTGGGCGGGCCGTCATGGCCGCTGGATCACCCTGTCGCCCGGGGATATCGAGTCGATAGACCGCTGGTTCGCGGCGCATAGCCGCTGGGCGGTTCCGGTCGGCCATCTTGTTCCGGGCATCCGCACCCTGATCTCGATCCCTGCCGGCATCTTCGGCATGGGGCTGCCGCGCTTCGTGCTGCTCACTCTGCTCGGCGCGGGCGCCTGGACGACCGCGCTTGGTCTCGCCGGCTATGCGCTTGGCAGCGGCTACGACCAGGTCGAGCGCTATCTCGGGCTCGCGAGCACGGCGATCATGGCGGCGATCCTGCTCTGGTATCTCTACCGCGTCGTGACCTTCCGCGGCGCCGACAGCAAGGCGTGAGGATCGCCTATATCAGCTTGTCCAGCGTGATCGGCAGGTCTCGCACCCGTTTTCCGGTCGCGTTGTAGATCGCATTCGCAACCGCCGCCGCAACGCCGGTGATGCCGATCTCGCCGATGCCGCGCGCGCCCATCGGCGTGTGAGGATCGGCTATGTCGGTCCAGATCACCTCGATCTCCGGCACGTCGAGATGGACGGGGACATGATATTCGGCAAGGCTGGGATTCATGACCCGGCCGCTGCGCGGATCGAGCAACGTCTCCTCGGTCAGCGCCAGGCCCAGGCCCATGATCATGCCGCCGCGGAACTGGCTGCGCGCCGTCTTGGGGTTGAGGATCCGCCCGCAATCGAACGAACCGAGCAAGCGGCTCACCCGCACCTCGCCCGTCACCGCGCTCACCCTGACCTCGCAGAACACCGCCGATGTCGAATGCATCGACCAGCGCATCATCTCCAGCGGCGGCGGCGCATCCGCTTCCGCGACGATCTCGTCGCGACCGGCGCGCTTCAGGATCGCGGCATAGCTCTCATGCATGTCGGGATCGCCGCGCTTGGCAAGGCCGCCATCGACCCCCTCGACCTCGTCGACCGACAGACCGGCGAGCGGCGATCCATTGCCCGCCAGCTTGATCAACTCGCCCACCAGCTTGCCCTGCGCCGCGATCACCGCCGCGCCGATCGACGCGGTCTGGCACGATCCGCCGGCAACTGGGCTTGGCGGCAAGCGTGTGTCGCCATAATCAAAGCGGACATGTGCGAGCGGCAATCCCAGCCGTTCGGCGCAGATCTGCGTCTGCACCGTCGCTGTCCCCATGCCCATTTCATGCGCCGCGGCGGCAATGACTGCCCTGCCATCGGCGGTGAGCGTGATCCGCGCAGCGCCGCCGGGCATGCGATAATAGGGATAGGTGCCGCTGGCGCAGCCCATACCGACCAGCCATTCGCCGTCGCGGCGCGCACGCGGTTCGGGATTGCGGGAATTCCATCCGAAGCGCTCGGCGCCCGCGCGATACGCCTCGACCAGATGGCGCGACGAGAATTCGTGGCCCGATGTCGGATCGGTCAACGGATCGTTGCGGCGGCGCAGCTCGATCGGGTCGATCTCCAGCTTTTCGGCGAGTTCGTCGATCGCGCATTCGAGCGCGAATGTGCCGATCGATTCGCCCGGCGCACGCATGAAGGTGTTGGCGAGCATGTCCATGTCCGCGACATGCTGCGCGACCTTGATCGCTTCTGCCGCATACATGTGCCTTGCCGGAAAGCTGAACTGTTCGGGGCAATTATTGTGCGTGGTCATCGCGGCCACGCCCGTATGGATGAGCGCGGTCAGCGTGCCGTCCGCCCTCGCGCCGAGCGCGACGCGCTGCTCCGTTGTCGTGCGACCGCCGACCATACGGTAAACGCTCTCGCGCGACAGCGTGATCCGCACCGGGCGTTCCGCAAGCTTCGACGCGGCGGCGCCGATGATCTGATGCCACCACAGGCATTTTCCACCGAACCCGCCACCGACATAGGGGGAGATTACTCGCACCTTGTCGTGTGCGATATCGAAGATGTCGGCCAGGGTCCGCGCGGTCGCGGTGACGAGCTGGCTCGCGTCATGGACGGTCAGCGCGCCGTCTTCCCAGATGCAGGTCGCGGCGTGCAGCTCGATCGCATTGTGATTGTGGAACGGCGTGGAATAATCCAGATCGACGCTGAACGCGGCCGCCGCCAGCGCGGCTTCGGCATCGCCCGTCTCCATCGCCGCGGGCTCGCCCAGGATCGATTCCGGCGGATGCGCGTCAGCCTTCGCCACGTCGAAGGATGTGACCGCGGCTTCGGTCTCGTACGTGACATCGACCAGCGTGCTGGCGTGATCGGCGAGTTCCTGCGTTTCGGCGAGCACCACCGCGACCGGATGGCCGTTCCAGCGGATCCGGTCGTCCTGCATGACGGGAAGGTCACTGGGGCCGGCGGCGTCGGGACCGGTTCCGAACAGCGCCGGCGCATTCATCCGCGGCATGTTCCGGTATGTCATCACCAGCGCGACGCCCGGCGCGGCCTCGGCCGCCGCCGTATCGATCGACGCGATCCGGCCGCGCGCGATCATACTGTGGACGATCGCCGCATAGAGCAGGTCCGGCGTCGTCACCTCGGCGGCGAACCGGGCGCCGCCCGCCACCTTGAGCGGTCCGTCGAGCCGGCTCAGCGGCTGGCCGATCTGTCCGTGCTTGCCCGCCAGCGGATCAGGCTTGCCGCCGGGCAGCCATGAAGCGGGCGCCAGCTCGACGGCGGTCTGCATCGCCGATTGCATGACGGCCTGGGCTTTCTCCTTGATCGTGGTCATGCCGAAAGCTCCTGAAGCACGGCGACGATGGTGCGCGTGGCCAGTTCGATCTTGAACCCATTGTCACGCAGCGGTTGAGCATCGACGAGCTCCGACTCGGCGGCGGCGCGGAACGCCTCCAAAGTGACCGCTCCACCGATCAGCGCCGCCTCCGCCTTGTGCGCGCGCCACGGCTTGTGCGCGACGCCGCCAAGCGCGATGCGGGCGGCGGAGACCTTGCCGTCCGCCACATCGAGCGCAGCCGCGACGGAGACCAGCGCGAAGGCATAGCTGGCCCGGTCGCGGACCTTGCGATAGGCGCCTCTCGGCGAAACCGACGCCTCCGGCAATTCGACCGCGGTGATCAGTTCAAACGGCTTCAGCACCGTCTCGATCTCGGGACGGTCGCCGGGCAACAGATGGAACTCGCCGAACGGGATCCGCCGCGCACCTTCGGGTCCCTCGACATGGACGATCGCGTCGAGCGCGGTCAGTGCGACGCACATGTCGGACGGATGCGTCGCGACACAGGCCGGCGATGCGCCCAAAATGGCATGGATGCGATTGAACCCGTCGCGCGCATCGCAGCCCGAGCCCGGCGCCCGTTTGTTACAGCGCGCCGCACCGTCGTAGAAATAATAGCAGCGTGTCCGTTGCAGAAGGTTGCCGCCCACCGTCGCCATGTTGCGGATCTGCGCGCTCGCGCCGGCGAGGATTGCGCGCGCGAGCATCGGATAGCGCGTCCGGATGAGCCGATGCTCCGCAAGCGCGGTGTTCTTCACCGCCGCGCCGATCAGGATATTGCCGTCCGGTTGCTCGACGATCTCGTCGGCCAGCCCGGTCACGTCGATCACGGTGCGCGGCCGTTCGATCGTCTCGCGCATCAGGTCGACCAGATTGGTGCCACCGCCCAGATAGCGCGGATCGAGGCCCGCCGCCGCACGATCGATCGCGTCGGTCGCGCTGCGGGCACGCGCATAATCGAAGCTGAGCATCAGGCGACCTCCTCGACAAGGACCTGCCGCACCGCCTCGATGATGCCGTTATGCGCGCCGCAACGACAGAGATTGCCGCTCATCCGCTCGCGCAGTTCGTCATGGTCGAGATCGACGACATCGGCGCACAGATCGGCGGTGACGACGCTCGGCACGCCGCGCCGGGCCTCCGCTGCCATGCCGATCGCCGAGCAGATCTGCCCCGGCGTGCAATAGCCGCACTGGAAGCCGTCATGCTCGATAAACGCCGCCTGCAGCCGGTCGAGCCGCTCCGGGGTGCCGACGCCCTCGATCGTCACGATGTCGCGGTCCTGATACTGGACGGCCAGTGCCAGGCAGGCATTGATCCGGTCTCCGTCGACCAGCACCGTGCACGCGCCGCAGGCCCCCTGGTCGCAGCCCTTCTTGGTGCCGGTCAGGTGCAGATGCTCGCGCAGCAGGTCGAGCAGCGAGGTCCGCATGTCGATGTCGAGATCGTGACGCGTGCCATTGACGGAGAAATGCATGTCCGGTCCTCCCTGGACGTCGATCTATGGATAACAATGGCTGGTGAAGGCAGTTCCCAGACACCGTGACCGGGAAGCGGATCGTAACGTGGCGCGTTGACCCCGACAGCCGATATCGGGAGTCGGGATGCGCATCAGGGACATTGCCAGGAAAATTGTCGGCGCCGCCGCTCCGCCAGAACCGCGCACGGGATCGGCCAGCCGCGCCTCGACGAGGCCGAATTCAGGAAGTGTTTCCTCTCGCAATTTCAGCATGCGAATTACCGTGACAGCCAACTGCACCTGACCGGCCAGGCACTGGACGAGCCGCGCCCCAGACAGGCGAGGGCCGGAAAGTCAGGCCGGCAGATCCTCCTGCCGCTCGACGGAATGGGCCGGGCAACCATTGAAATCGCCGCGATAACCGGACGAAAATTCGTAGACCGGCTTGCGCGCGCGATTGATGGCGCCGAGCGGTTGATGCGCCGCGACGCCGTGCCACGGACTGAAGGCAAGCACGTCTTCCTGCGCTTCGCTGACCCCGTGGGTCCATGACAATTGCGGATCGACGCTCAGCGTGGCGACCGCGACGAACGGGCTTTGCTTCTCGTCCCATTCTACGGTGGGATCTTCGACGGGCATCGCTTCAAGGTCGGCGCAGAGCTGCACGCGCAATTCCCATGTCCCGCCCTGTTCGACCATCACTTCGCCGACATCCTCGCGCAAGGCATCCGGGCGATCATGGACGTTGACCTTGTCGCCGGTCCGTTCGGTCAGGCCGTGCGATACCGGCGCCAGCGAGAATTTCGCGATATGGTCGCCATAGCGGAATGCGGTCTGCGAGAAATAGGTTTCGCCCAGCGGATGCACTTCCGGTGCGCCGCCGAGTTGCGTCACCAGCGACGAGGATCCGCCAACCGCCTCGATCGCGCTTTCGACGGTGCGCAGCACCGCCGACAAGGCGGCCTTCGCGCCTTCGGCCTTGTCGGTCGTGGCCGCGAGCAATTTCAGGTTCTTCGCGAACTTGGCGGGTGTCGGCGCACCGAAGACCGGCCCGTTGACCATCAGGAAATCCTGGTCATGCCCTTCGGCGCCGGGCAAGCGTTCCCCCGGCACGTCGAGCAGCTTGAGTGCGATACCGCGCGGGGAGCTGACCGCATCGTCGAGGATATCTCCCGGCGCGGTCGAGAAGCGCAGCACCGCATCGAACTCCGCCGGCGTGGCGAACAGCCCTTGCGCATAGTCTCGGGGCAGGTCGCCATGCACGCGCACCCGGCCGCGGACGATGCCATGACCCTTGGCGTGCACGCCGCGCACGGCATGGCCGTAATCCGCCGATGTCGTATCGAGGATCGTCTTGAAACCGGCCTTCAACTCTTCGACGGCGGCGGCTTCATCGGCTGATCGGGTTTCCACCGAGGGGGCGTATCGTATGAAGGTCGGATGATCGGGCGCCATGGACACTCTCCTCGCTGGTCTGTCGCGCCAACCGGCGGCCGATGTCGCTGGTTCCGAAAATACTTTTCTTCCCGTGGTTTAGAAACGGACCGGCATCTCCGGCGACACGACGTCGATGAACCATTGCGCCGGCTCGCCCGTTTCCGCCGCTCCAGGATCCGCATGCGGCCGGATCGTTCGCCGGGGGTAAGGAATGGCAAGGCAGAAATCCGACGACCCCCAGACCGGTACGTTCGACGGGCCGGCCGGCGGCTGGGGCTCGGTGCGCTCGCTTGCCGAAATATTGCCGCGCGAACGTGTCCCGCCAGAGGCGCTTCGCGAACTGGCGCGCCAGAACAAGACCGAGGGATTCGCCTGTGTCAGCTGCGCCTGGCCCAAGCCTGCGCATGCCCATCCGGCCGAATTCTGCGAGGAAGGCGCGAAGGCGACGGCGTGGGAACTGACGACAAGGCGCACCACGCCCGAATTCTTCGAAAAGCACAGCCTGACCGACCTGCGCGAATGGCGCGACTATGATCTGGAGCAGCATGGTCGGCTGACTCATCCGCTGCGCTATGACCCGGCGACCGATCGCTATGTCGCGGTGTCATGGGAAGACGCGTTCGACGAGATCGGCGACACGCTACGCCCGCTCCCGCCGCGCTCGGTCGTCTTCTATTCGTCGGGCCGGGCCAGCCTGGAAGCATCCTATATGTACGGGCTGATGGCGCGGATGTTCGGCAACCAGAACCTGCCCGACAGTTCGAACATGTGCCATGAATCGACCTCGGTCGGTCTGAAGGCCGCGATCGGCGTTCCGGTGGGTACGACCCGGCTCGAGGATTTCGAGCATTGCGACGCGATCCTGTTCTTCGGTCAGAATGTCGGATCGAACGCGCCGCGCATGCTGCACGACCTGCGTTCGGCACGGAAACGCGGCGTCGAGATCGTCACCTTCAATCCGCTGAGGGAGCGCGGCTTGGAACGCTTCACCGATCCGCAGAACCCGATCGAGATGGCGACGCTCAAGGAGACCGCGATCTCCACCCAATATCATCAGGTGAAGGCCGGCGGGGATATCGCGGCTATGATGGGGATCGCGAAATTCCTGGTCGAATGGGACGACGCCGCCCTCGCCGCCGGCGCCGTGCCAGTGCTCGATCACGCCTTTATCGACGCGCATACGAAGGGCTTCGACGCCTTCGTCGACGCGGTGCGCGCCGCATCATGGCCGGATATCCTCGCGGAATCCGGCCTGCAAAAGGAAGAGATCGAAGCGTCTGCCAGGATCTATGCCAAGGCGAAGGCGGTGATGGCGATCTACGGCATGGGACTGACCCAGCATGTCAAGGGCGTCGAGAATGTGCGGATGGTCGTGAACCTGCTGCTGCTGCGCGGCAATATCGGCAAGCCGGGCGCCGGCCCCATGCCGGTTCGCGGCCATTCCAACGTGCAGGGTCAGCGCACCGTCGGCATCACCGAAAAGACCGAGCTGGTTCCTGTCGAGAAGCTGGAGGCGCAATTCGGGTTCACCGCGCCGCGCGAAAAGGGGCTCGATACGGTCGGCACATGCCGCGGCGTGATCGACGGCAGCGTGCACGCCGTCGTCGCGCTGGGCGGCAACTTCCTTCGCGCCGTGCCGGAAACCGCGGCAATGGAGGCGTCCTGGCCGAAGCTCGACCTGTCTGTTCAGATCGCGACCAAGCTCAATCGCAACCATCTCTTTCCCGGGCGCGTCACCTATTTGCTGCCATGTCTCGGCCGGATCGAGGAGGATGTGCAGTCCGCTGGCCCCCAGGCGGTGTCGGTCGAGGATTCGACGAGCTGCATCCATGGTTCGCGCGGCAAGGCGAAACCGGCAAGCGAGCATCTCCTGTCGGAACCCGCGATCGTGGCCGCGATCGCGAAGCGTATCCTGCCGGCCAATCCCAGGCTCGACTGGGATGCTTGGGTCGGTGATTACGCGCTGATCCGCGACGCGATCGAGCAGAGCTATCCCGAGGTCTTCCCGGACTTCAACGCACGGCTCTTCACCCCCGGTGGTTTCTGGAAAGGCAACAAGGCGTCAGAGCGGATCTGGCTGACCCCGAGCGGAAAGGCGGAGTTCCTCGCGCCCTCCTGCCTGTCCGCCACCGGCTTCGAGGAGAAGCAGGGGCGCTATCGGCTGATGACATTGCGGTCGAACGACCAGTTCAACACCACCATCTATGGCTATCATGATCGTCTTCGCGGCGTGAAGGGCACGCGCGACATACTCTTCATGAACAGCGAGGACATGGAGCGTGAAGGCCTGTCACCCGGCCAGAAACTCACGCTTTCGTCCGATCTCGGCGACGGCTTGGAACGCACCAGGTCCGGGTTCATCGCCACACCATATGACATTCCCCCGGGGTGTCTGGGCGCCTATTATCCCGAGGCGAATATTTTGATCCCGCTCGACCATCATGCCGAAGAAAGCCACGTGCCCGCAGCCAAGTCGGTCCCGGTCAGGATCCGGCCTGCCTTGCTATGATCCCCCGACAGCGGACCGTGGCGTCGCGAGCCACATGTGTCGCGATCATGAAGACGGGTTGGGTGTCCGGCGGACCGGCGCCTTTGGCGCGACGAGCATGGTTTTGACGGCAGTCCCGAAATGAACCGCCTTGGCACTTCAGCCATGCCAGGCGCGTTAAACCGCGATGGCATGGATCGTCGGAACAGCCGGCTGGAGCATTCCCCGCGACGATAGGGACCGCTTCCCCGTCGAGGGCAGCGGGCTCGAACGCTACGCCGCATGCTTCAAGGGGGTGGAGGTCAATTCTTCCTTCTACCGCCCGCACCGCGCGACGACCTGGGTGCGCTGGGCGGCGAGCGTGCCGAGGGATTTCCGCTTTTCGGTCAAGCTGCCAAAGGCGATCAGCCATGAGCGGCGACTGGTCGGTTGCGACGACATCCTCGCGGCGTTCCTCGAAGCGACTGGCGGGCTCGGCGAGAAGCTCGCCATCCTGCTTCTCCAGCTGCCGCCTGGCTTGCGCTACGACGCCGGCAGGTTCGAGGAATTCGTCAGCAAGGTGAAATCGGCGACGACGGTGCGACTGGTCTGCGAGCCGCGGCATCCGAGCTGGTTCGTGCCCGCCGCGGACACGGCGCTCGATCGCCTGGAGGTGGCTCGGGTCGCAGCGGATCCGGCCCGTACAGCAGGCGCCGCCGAACCGGGCGGCTGGCGCGGCCTGACCTATCGCCGGCTCCATGGTTCGCCGCTCGTCTACCGCTCCGCCTATGGCGAAGACCGGCTCGCCGCGATTGCGCGCGACATCGCGCACGATCGGGGAAAGCCCAGCTGGTGCATCCTCGACAACACCGCCTCGGGCGCGGCGACAGGCGATTCCCTCGCGCTGGAGGCAATGTTGACGAAAGGTCCGATCGGCAAAGACCGATGACAGTGGAACCCTGGGCAAGCGCGAATTGTATTGTGGCGACCCGCCCCATCCCGGGGCCGAATGAAAGGAAATCGTCATGGGCCTGATTGTATGGCTGATCGTCGGCGGTGTCGTCGGCTGGCTCGCCAGCCTCGTCATGCGCACCGATGGGCAGCAGGGCATCGTCCTCAATATCGTCGTCGGCATTGTCGGCGCGTTCATCGCGGGCCTGATCTTTTCCGGCGGCACGATCAACGATGCGCCGCTCACCGTGTATTCCTTCCTGACCTCGCTGGTCGGCGCGATCATCCTGCTCGCCATCGTCAACCTGGTGCGACGCGGATCGGTTCGCTGATCCATCGGCGCGCGCGACGTCAGCACAGGTCCGACATTGATCCCGATCAAGACGAAAAAGCACAAACGGCAGGAAATTTTCCTTCGTTCCGAAGGTTATAGAGACCGGCAAGTGTGAGGATCAGTCATGAAGAATCGAAGCCCGACCGGCGCACGGACCGTTGCCGGTATCGCCGACGCCGAGGACGGCGCGGTCATTCTGGATGGTCCGGACGGCATCGCGTGCACGATGACGCACGAAGCGGCGGCCGGCACGGGCGAAAGCCTGATCGCCGCCGCCGCCAAGGCCAGGGCGCAATGCGGCGAACGCGATACGCGATAAAGCCTTAGCCAAGCCCGCGTCGAAGCCCCCAGGCCGAAAGATCGACATGACAGCGAGCATCCGAGACACCGCGCCGATGCGGGCCACTGCGCGCGGATGACACATATCGCCTTTGTCGCCACCTCGATCGCGCGCCAGCTTGAGCGCGACGGCGATGTCGCCTTCATCTGCGACGACGATCAGCAAGGAGAGGCGCTTGCGGCTGCGATTGCGGCAGTCGCGCAGGAGCGGATCATCATCCATCTGCCGTCGAGCGATGCGCTGCCCGGCGACATCGCACCGGCCTCCCCCGCCAATATCGGCCGTCGCGTCGCGGCGCTTCGTCAATTGCGCGCGCTCCAAGGCGACAGGCACCGGCCCCGCTTCGCGTGCATCCTGAGCGGCGAGGCCGCGGCGCGGCGCTATCCTCCGCCGGACGCGTTCGACAGCGCTCCGCCGACGCTCATGCTCGGCAAGACGCTCGACGTCGACGCATTCCGCGCGCAGGTCGAGGCGGCCGGTTACTGGCCCGACGACCGCGTCGATGAACCTGGCGAGGTCGCGATCCGGGGCGATGTGATCGACATCTACCCCGCCGATGCCGGACTGCCGGTGCGCATCGAGATCGCCGATCAAAGGATCGTCGCGCTGCGCGCCTTCGATCCCGCCAACCAGCGGACGGTCGGCGAGCTCGAACAGGTCGAGATCGGACGCGCCACCGAGCCCGACATGTCGGATGCCCCGACATCCGTCCTCGCCCATCTCGGCGACGCGGCGGTCGGCATGTCCGACAAGGCGATGCAGCGACGGGCGCGCTTCGTGGCGCTTGCCGAGGATGCGCGGCGCGGCCGCGACCCTTGTGACGCCATCGGCGAAGCGGAATGGTCCAGGGCACTCGCCCGCCATCCCGTCTTCGATCCGGGCGCTCCAGCCGGGGCCCTGCCCCGCTTCGTCGAGCGGCGATCCGCGCTCGCCGCGCTCGCCGCATTCGCCCGGCCCATACTCGCGGCGGGCAACCGGATCGTCTTCGCGGGATCGGCGCGAGACCTGCGGTTCGTCCGCATGCGAATCGAGCGTCGGCTCGGCACCACGCCGGTCGAGATCACGTCGTGGCGACAGGCGGAAGCGCTTCAGCAAGGCAATGTCGCATTGATCGTCATGCCGGTGCGAACCGGCTTTGCCGGACAGGATCTGACCCTGATCGCGGCAGGCGACCTGCTCGGCAGCCGCGCCGTCCTCGAGGAGGTGAGTGCGCCATCCGATGGCGGGCCGCTGACCGCCTCGGCGGAGATCCGGATCGGCGACGTCGTCATCCACGAGGATCATGGGGTCGGACGCGTCGCCGGGCTGGACGCGATGCCGGGTGAAGCGGGAAGCGAAGCGATCATCCTCGACTATGCCGGCGGCGCCCGGCGGCTGGTGCCCGTCGAGTCCGCGGATCGCCTCTGGCGCTACGGCGCCGACGCCGACGCCGTCGCGCTGGACAGGCTCGATGGATCATCCTGGCGCAAACGACGCGGCCAGATCGTCACCGCCATCGGCGAAAGCGCGCGCGGACTCGCTGCCCTTGCCGCCGAGCGCGCCCGGCTCTCGGCGCCGGTCATCGCGCCCGGACCCGATCTTTACGAGCGCTTCGCGAGCGGGTTCGCGTTCAATGAGACCGCCGACCAGGCGCGCGCCATCAATGCCGTGCGCGACGATCTGTCATCGGGCAAACCCATGGACCGGCTGGTGGTCGGCGACGTCGGATATGGCAAGACCGAAGTGGCATTGCGGGCGGCGGCGCTGGCGGCGCTCGCCGGTTACCAGGTCGCGATCGCCGCGCCGACGACAGTACTTGTCCGCCAACATCTCGAAACCTTCATCCGGCGTTTCGACGGCAGCGGGATCGGCGTCGCCGGCCTGTCGCGGCTCAGCAGCGCGGCGGAGCGGAAACAGGTCAAGGCGGGTCTTGCCGACGGGTCGATCGGCATCGTCATCGGCACCGGCGCGATCATGGCGAAAGACGTTCGCTACGCCAGGCTGGGTCTGGTCGTGATCGACGAGGAGCAGCGTTTCGGGGCGGCGGACAAGGCGCGCCTGCGCGGTGGCGGCACGGTCCATCTGCTGGCCTTGAGCGCCACGCCCATTCCCCGCACGCTCCAGATGGCGCTGATCGGACTGCAACGTATCTCGGTCATCGCCACGCCTCCGGCCAGGCGCCAGCCGATCCGCACCAGCCTGGACAGTTTCGATACCAGCCGGATCCGCACCGCGCTGATGCGCGAAAAGGGTCGCGGCGGACAGAGTTTCGTCGTCGTGCCGCGGATCGAGGACATGAAGCCGTTCGCCGAGCGGCTTAGCAAGGCGGCGCCCGACCTCTCGATCGTCGAGGCGCATGGCAAGATGCGCGCGGCGGACATCGATGCGGCGATGGTCGGCTTCGCCGACGGCAGGGGGGATGTGCTGCTGGCGACCAATATCATCGAGGCCGGTCTCGACGTGCCGCGCGCCAACACGATGATCGTCTGGCGCGCCGACCGGTTCGGCCTTGCCCAGCTCCATCAGTTGCGCGGACGCGTCGGCCGCGGAAACCGCCGCGGGCAGGTCATCCTCCTGACCGAGGACGAGTCCGCGATCGCACCGCGCACATTGAAGCGCCTGCGGACGCTCGCGGCGTTCGACCGGCTGGGGGCCGGCTTCGAGATCAGCGCACATGATCTCGACATGCGCGGCGCCGGCGATCTGCTCGGCGAGGACCAGGCCGGGCACATCAAGCTGATCGGGATCGATCTTTACCAGATGCTGCTGGAGTCCGCCTTGCGCGAGGCGCGGGGCGAGACTGTCGAACGCTGGGCGCCCGAATTGCGGCTGGAGATCGCCGGATGCCTGCCCGAAGACTGGATACCGGAAGCCGATACGCGCCTGTCGCTTTATGTGCGGCTCGCGCGCGCGGCAGGGGGCGACACGCTTGATGCGTTCGAGGAAGAGCTGGTCGACCGGTTCGGCCCATTGCCGCCCGCCGCCGAGACCCTGCTCGCTTCGACCCGGATCCGCGCATTGGCGGAAATGGCGCGGATCGCGCGCATCGACGCCGGTCCCGCGGCGATCGCGCTGACGACGCGCCCGGACTTCAAGGGCGATCTTGCCGGCGCCGGCCTGGTCGAAAAGGATGGCCGCTGGCTGCTCAAGGAGTCGACGGATGCCGCGACTCGCCTCGAGCGCGTGCAGACGCTGCTGGAGGCGGTGATTGACTGAGCATGGGAATGAAAGAGCACGATCAAAAGCGGGCGGCCATCCGGTCACGCCGGACGGACGCTATATGGTCGTGCGTGGACGCCTGTGGCGGCTGGCCGATCCCATGCTCACCGACGCACATCGCCAGGCGCTTGTCGACGCGCTGATGGACGCGCGACGCGACGTGGCGGCCGCGCGGCGCATCCGCGACGACGTCGCGGAAGATCACGCGCATGCCGCCATCGAAAGGATCAAGCGCGAACTCGGCGAGCGTGGCCCGGTCTGGTGGCACGATGGCGCGCCCGACCTCAATCGGCACATGGCGCGCAACACGCCCTATGCGCGATGGTTCGAGGACCAGGCGGGTGATGAAACCCCTCGCTGACCCGGGCCGAAGTCAATCGCCGGCGTCGGCGAACTTCGGGAACATGCGGGGTCGATGGCGGCTTCGATCTCAATGGCGGGATCGTCACCCTGGCTTCAGGAGGCTCGATTGACTGAGAAGACGCATGAAACGCTCGTCCCCGACGACAAGCAGACCAGGGACCTGCCGCGCCACGGTCCCGCCGGCGATGTCAGGCCGAACGAGAATGATCCCGATGACCGGACAGGCGGCGGACGCCGCCAGGAGGATGTCGAGGACCGACCGTCCGTCAGCTCGGTGACCCCGGAGGATTATCCGCAAGCCGAACGCGAGGCCGCGAAACCGGACTGACCGAAATCCGGCCTTCGGGTCGATCAATCAGGATACGGCATGTGACGAAGATTCTCATCCTTGCCGCAACCGCGGCGCTTGCCGCGTGCGGCAGACCGACCCCGGCGGAGAACAGCGCCGACCTGCTCGAGAATGCGGCCGACCAGAGCACGTCCGCCGCCGCCGAGGTCCTTGACGATGCCGCCGACCGGATCCGCGAGAATGGCGTGACCGGCAATGCCGCGGATCCCGACGGCTCGGTGCAGAATGCGGTGGAAGAGGCCGCCAATGCGCAGCTGCCCCGGGGCTCCTGACCCGCACAATATATCTCGACAGGCCGCTTCCGGCCTTGCGGCCATCCGGCGTTCGGCCGTCATGCGGGACAACAGGAACCGATGCGAAATCCCGGCTGACGCGCATAGGTCGTTCAGGTCTAAGTCATTATTTTATCGATAAAATGTCGCCATGCGGACAGTTCGCCGCGGATCGAGCAGGCGCACATCGTCCTGCCGGCTTAGGAGACATCATGGGTATCAGGACAATCAGTCGGGGCATCGCGCTGAGCGGCCTCGCAGCGAGCACACTGGTCCTCGGCGCATGCGCGACCGAGACCAGCTATCGTCCCGCGACCGGAAGCGGTTTTGCCCGCACCGGCTATAGCGAGCAGCAGATAGAGCGAGACCGTTTCCTCGTCAGCTTCTCGGGCAACAGCTATACGTCGCGCGAGACGGTGGACCGTTATCTCCTGCTGCGCGCGGCGGAACTCACCGTCCAGCAGGGAGCGGATTATTTCGTCCTGGTGGAACGCGACACCGATCGCCAGACCCGGACCTATGCGACACCGTCATTCGGCGGTTATGGGGCATTCGGACCGTATGGCGCCTGGGGATCGAGCTGGCGATATCGTGGCCGCGGCTTCGGCTGGCGCTCATGGAGCCCGTTTTACGGCGACCCCTTTTTCGACCGTGAGATCGACATCAGGACGATCGACCGTTTCGAGGCGAATGCGGAGATCGTGATCGGCCGTGGTCCGAAGCCGGCGGGAAACATGCGGGCATTCGATGCGCGCGGCGTGATCGACACCGTCGGTCCCACCGCCGTCCTGCCCAGATAGCAGCCGCACCGATGGGCGAGCGCACCCGTGCTCGCCCATCGGGCGAACGCGCATGGCTCGATCGACATGGCGGCCCCGGAGCCCAAGGATCCGGCCACGCAAGCAACGCGCGTGAAGCGCCGCGATGGATGCGGATCGGCGCGGGGATCATATTCGCCCGCATGTGAGGATCGAGCGCTCAATCCGGAACCCGGGCCTGCAAACCGACGCGCCGATGGCCGGCGGCCCGCCGTCAAAGCCCTTTCTCCACGGAGGCCGCGCACGCGCTGAAACCAATTGCGCCGACCGCGCGTATTGCCCTGGCTTCAGCCCGTTGGGGTGTGTGGCTGACCAGCCTCCACCCCGCGCCCCGGCTCCGATATTTCCCTTCGGAGCCGGGGTTTCCTCCCGGCTAGAAATGTGCGGGAAGTGCGGCCACCGGCTGGATCGTCCGGCCACGCGCGACCGTGTCTTCCCTTCGCTCGCGCTTCAGCTTCCGGTCGGCCAGTTCCTGCCACCGGCGCGCCGCCGCCAGATGGATCTGCGCGCGTTGCGGAAGCGTCTCCGCCTCGGCGAGCATCATCGCGTTGCGCGCGCGCTCGAGGAGCGTCTCCCGCGTCTCGAGAATCGGACCGGTCTCGCTCATCCTGCCACGATCCTCAGCGTCGGCGCCTCTGCGGTGCCGGAGATCCGCTCATATTCATTGGCGATACGCTCATGCGCCCTGCGTGCGCAAATGTCGGTGGCCAGCGATGCGAGCCGCCGCTCTTCCTGTGCGCGTTCGCGAAAATAACTCACGTCGTCGTCAGACATGACCTGATCGTCTCCCGTTTGTGCTGCCCCCAGCCGCCCAAACTCAGCCGGACGCAAAGGGTTTCGACGCTTGACCAAGGTTAATGCGATTGTCGCGATGCGGCCGTCACAACGATGGGGAACCAGATAAAAATTTGCCCCGGCAGTGGGGGTGCCGGGGCGAGATACGCCCGGAGGTGCGCACTCCGGGCAAGGTTATCGGTGGACGTAACGCAGATCGCCCATGCCGGTTCCGTGACCTTGACGGCGAGGCCAGCCGATCGACCCAAAAAACCACCCAAAGTGGACATGAACCGCATTTGATGTGCGCCGGGGTCGATGCGATAGGGTCTGGGCAGCCTCGCTGTGGCGATCCGTGGGGGATCGCCGATGGCCGGCAGGCGACGCTGAGCGCGGCCGGCCATCATAAAAGGATTCCTGCCGCCTTCGCGGCCATAAAGAATCCTGCAGAAGCTGCGACCGGAACATGGGCGCATGCCCGTCGGTTCTCCTGGCGAAGGAGCCGGATATGCATCATGAGCGCAAGGACGGAGAAGACGTCACCCATGTGTCGACAACCGAGGCCCGGAGCGCCTCGCCCAGTCGACTGAACCGCAACGTCCTCGTCGCCAGCCTGGTGCTGGTCCTCTTCTTCCTCGCGGCGGTCGTCGGCTTTGGCTTCCTCGACACGTCGCGGTCCGGCGCGGACGACGTGAACGGGAACAATGCCATCCAGTCCGCGCCAGCCTCCTGATGCCGCGCCGGCGAGCATGACCGGGCTCGGGTGCGACTTTATCAGCTGACGGCGGATCGCCTGATCAAAGGACGCAGGCACAACAGCTGGCCGGCGTCGAGGCTTCAGGCGCTCGAACACCGACAAGATGACGAAGGACCGGTCCGCGGCTCAGCTCTGCGCTTCGCCAGTCGGAGCCATGTGTCGGCGGCTTCGAGATGGACGCGCGCCCGGTTGGGGAGCGTCTCCGCGTCGGCCATGCGCATCGCGGCTCTGGCGCGGTCGGTCAGCGCCTCGCGCGTGACGGCGACCTGGCTGACGCCTCTCACTGGCCGTTCGTGGCGACTGGCGAGGCGATCACGGCCAAGGCCGCCGCACGATCGGCATAGGCCTGGGCGAAGTTCAGATGCGTCTGGCGGATCGCGGTATCACCGGCGCGGTCCGCCGCATCCCGGCACTCGCGCTCACGGCGCAGAAAATAGTCGCGATGATCATCCTGGGGCATGGTCGGCCTCCGGCTTTCACAAGCGGCGGCCCAGCAGCATTACCGTCATTCAACGCCGGCTGCGGGTCACACCGTAGCATCGATGAGCACACCATAGACGAAACGATCGTCCCGAGTCCTGATCTCGATCAACCGTTCAACGCCTTATTGCGTCTGGCCGTCCTCGGGGCCCATCAGCTGGATAAGCTTGACCGTGATGTCTTCCCAGAAATCCAGGCCGGCCTGATCGCCCAGATCGTGGAAGTGCCGCGCGCGCTCGGTCACGAAATCCCCGATTCGATCACCATGAAGCTCAAGCAGCCGCGCCGCGAACGCCCAGCGCTCCTGCTCGTCGCCGGGCATCACCGACGCCGTCCATGAACCGGAGCAGCGGCTGTGATAGCAGCCCGGCCGAAGCGTGCGCGAGAAACGTCCATTCGCAGCGGTCGGCGCGCGATCATCGCCACGCGGGCCAAGACGCCGTGCGGCGTCACCGAGTTCGGGACGTACGCCATGCTCCTCCCAACGGTAGCGGCCAAGGCATCGTTCCGCGCGGTCAGCGCCGCATGTCGCGAAATCCGCCTGATCCCGGTCAAGCCCTGACACCTGCAGCCGGGCTCGCTCACCGGCAAGCGACGGCGATGTCCATGGAGCACCCTTCCCTGCGACAGGCTGCCATACGATGCCCGGACTCGTCGGTCCCGGCACGCGCCGCAATTGCCGCCTCAGGAAATCGAGTAGGCGATAGGTTTGAACGATCCGTTGTTCGACTGAAGCGCGGAACAGGCGGTCAGGCCGATGATGAGATCATGCTCGGCACGGAACACGATCCGGTCCCCGGCCCTGCTCAGTGGCGGGAGCACTTTCAGCTCGCCGGTGTCGCCATCGACGGGCACATTCATGAAGCAGTTGAAGGCGACGGGGATGTCGTCGGGCCTGACGCCCCAGGGTTCGAGCGCCGCCGCCAGATTGCCGAAACAGCCGCGATGCGGATGGGTGTCGCCATAGATGATCCGGAACGTGTCCCTCGAACAGGGCGTCAGCAGAAAATCGTGCCGCCCCACATCGTCCTCCACGATGGTCAGCAGGACATTGCTGCGGTTCGAATAGAGCTTGTCGCCCTTGGTCAGATAGATCCGGCTCGCATAATCGAGCGTGCGGCCCGACGAGATCACTTCGCGCACGTCGCTGCGCGAAAAGGCGAGAAGATCCGCCACCTGCTCGCCGCGGACATCGGTGACGGTGAGCAGCTGTCCGGCATCCAGGGTGAAGGCGACGCCGGAACGCGGTTCGATCTCATGCTGCATGGTCGCGCCTCCCGCTGAACGGACAGCGCCAGTCGTCACCGACGGCGCGCCCCGAATATTGCCGCGCTTCCGAAACCACACCGTGCCGCGCAAGCATCGGATTGGGCGAACCCGCCAATGCGATGTCGCGTTCGATGATCGTACCGCGCAGTTTCTCGTACAGGCCGGAGCTGCGCAGCTGCTCGAACTGGTCATGCAGGTTGAAGACCAGCGCGGGTCGCTCGAACCGGCGCGCCGGGCGGCTCGCGCGCGGATGCAGCCCCACGACGAAAAAACCCTCGCCACCGAAGCTCAGCGAGAAATGCGGATCGTCCGGGTCGCTGCTGACGCGTGGATCCGGCGCCTGGCCGAGCCATTCGTCCTTGTCGGTCAGCGACTGCAGCCTCTCCCACAGGCACGCCTCGAACCCCGCTTCGTCAAATGTGCTATCCTCTTCAAACAGCACCGCCAGCGACTGGAAAAGCGCGGGTTGCGATCGATAGCGGCCGGCGAGATCGAGAAGATTGGGATAGATGCGCAGATCGTCCCAAGCCGAACGCATGTCGCGCCCGACGATGATCCGCAGATTACCCTTCGCCAGTGCCGATTTTGCGCCGACGCACGGGAAACCAGATCCCTTGATGAAAGCCGAGAAGCGTTCTGCGAGCGGATGCCCGCTATCGTCCGAAGGTCTGATCATGGCCGCTCAATCCTCAAGGGCCATGGAAGGTTTCCCAAAAAATGAATGACTTGGATCAATATGATTTTTCCCGACGAAAAGGGCGAACAAGGGAAAAGGACGCACTTCTGCAGGAACTTCGGTCACCGATCGGGGGTTCGTCCTCGTCCCGAGGAGAAGGCTTCATGCACCAGGCGATGATCGAAACCGAAGGCCACGCAGCACCCGCGGTGACGCTGATCTGCTTCACCGATCGCCCTTGGACGGCCGGCGACAACCGATTGCGTGCGCTGATGCACGGCATGGCGCGGCATATGCCGGTGGTCATTTGGGAGAGCGCGCTCGTCGCAGCGCAAGAGCCTCCATCGCTCAGGATCCGGTCGGCCGCGCCGAATGTGACCGTGGTGACGCCGCTGCTGCCAGAAGGGCTCGATACTGACGCGATCGATGCGCAGCTCGACATAATGACCCGCGACTTCGCCAATCGTCAGCCCGGCAAGCTCATCTGCTGGTATCGCTCGCCCGCCGCGCTCGCCCATAGCCGCGAAATGACCGGCATTTGCACGGTCTATGACTGCGCGGAGGCTTGGGCCGCCTCGCAACCGCAATCGGCGCGGCATATTGCCCTGGAAACCGAGCTTTACGCGCTGGCCGACCTGGTCTTCACCGACAGCGAGGCCGAGGCGGAAGTCAGGCGCCACGCGCATGGTTCCGTCCATCCATTTCCCTCCCCCGTCGGCAACCGGCACGTCGCTTTCTCGGCCTGGTCGCAACTCGACGGTTCGCGTCCCTTTGCGTCGCGGACGATCCATCGCCGCAATGCCCGCGGCGCATCGCCCGTTTCCTGGAATAGAATGGCGGATCGGATGCGCGGCCTGGTCCGCAAGATCATCCAGGCCCGAACGGGCGCCGCGGCCACGGGTGCTCCCGCCCCGTCCACCCGGAAAACTGTTACCGGACATGCCTATTCAGGGACTTGGCAGAGCCTGACCTGAGCGGCCTGCAGATGTTTCACGGCTATTGTGACGCGAGACATCCGGCGCACCCTCCCTGCTCGGTATAAGCCCGTCTTGAAAACGCCTCGGCCACCGCGATGCCGAACTGCGATCATCGCGGGATTGCACGGCTGGGCAGCGCAGAGGACTGGGGCCGGTATCCGCATAGATAGCTGGATAAGGCGTGCTAGGCGGATATCGGCCGATCAAGCAGATCGCGCACCTTCGCCGCCAGCGTCGTGTAGGTGAAGGGTTTCGCCAAAAGGTCGACCCCGGACTGCAATCGCCCGTCACGGCTGATCGCATCGCGCGTGTAGCCGGACGTGTAGAGCACCCGAATCTCCGGCCGCATCGTCATGGCCGCCTCGGCAAGCTGATTGCCGGACATTGCGGGCATGACCACATCGGTGAGCAGAAGTGCGATCGACTGGTCACCGCGCTCGATCAGCTTGAGCGCGGTGGCGCCATCATGCGCCTCTGTCACGCGATAACCAAGCTCGCGCAGCATGCCCACCGTGTAGGCGCGGACATCATCATCGTCCTCGACCACCAAGATCGTTTCGGATCCTCCCACAGCGTGGTCCACGCCGTCCTCAATAGTGGTCGGAACCTCTGCGCTGCCCAGATAACGCTGGAGGAAAAGCGTGATCGTCGTCCCCGCTCCCGGAGTTGATTCGATGGTGATCTGTCCACCCGACTGTTTGACGAACCCGTAGACCATCGAAAGCCCGAGACCGGTGCCCTTGCCGACCTCTTTCGTCGTGAAGAAGGGATCGAACACCTTTGCGACGGTCTCGGCCGACATACCGATGCCGGTGTCGGCGACACTGATCGCGATATAGTCGCCGGCCGGCGCGTCGGGCACCGCATTCGCCGCGAGCGAGACGTTGCGCGCGCTGATCGTGAGCGCCCCTCCGTCCGGCATCGCGTCGCGCGAATTGACCGCCAGATTGAGGATCACATTCTCGAGCTGGTTGGGATCGGCCTCGATCATCCAGAGATCCCGGGCAGGCAGGATCTGGATAGCGATCGCCTCCGTGATCGAGCGGGTCAGGAGGTCGGCCATGCCGGCAAGCAATCGCTCGATATCAATCGACCTGGGATCGAGCGGCTGACGGCGCGAAAAGGCAAGCAGGCGATGGACGAGCGAAGCGGCCCGATCCGCGCCCTTGAGCGCATTTTCAAGCGCGCGCTTCGCGCGGGGGTCGACACCGGGATCGAAGCGGCGGATGACGGTGTCGATATTGCCGATGATGATCGTCAGAAGATTGTTGAAATCATGCGCGATCCCGCCGGTCAGATTGCCGACCGCTTCCATCTTCTGCGCCTGGCGAAGCGCATCCTCGACCTGCTGCCGCTCCGCAATGGCCAACTCGACCCGGGTTCCCAGCGTCTCGTTCAATTCGCGCAAGGCCGCTTCCTGGGCTTTCGCCTCGGTTACGTCGTAGATCACGCCGATGAGTCGATAGCCGTCGCGATTGCCTTCGCGCACGATCTCGCCGCGCCGTGCGATCCAGCGCTCCGTGCCATCGTCATTGCGAATCACGCAAAATGTGCTTTCGAGCGTGTCGGGCGGTCCGCCGCGATGCGCCTCCGGGATCAGGTCGGGCCCATCCTTGTCCTTCAGCACCGCATTGATCGTGCGGACGGGCAACATGTTCGCCGGATGCAGGCCAAGCAGCCGGCAGAATTCAGCAGAGACCATCGCGGTGGCAAAGCCATCGGAATATTCGAATGTGCCGACGCCGCCGGCCGATTGGGCGATGCGCAGCCGTTCCTCGGTGCGCTTTCGTTCGGTCACGTCGACGAGCAGTCCGGTGAAGCGGACTGGCGCGTCCTCGCCGTCATAATGCGTCTGGCCGCGCCCGTGCATCCACAAGGTCGCGCCATCGGGCGCGATCACGCGGAATTCCTTCGAGAAGCGTTCGGCGCCGGCGGTGATGCCGGCCACCGCGATCTTCATGCGCGCCCGGTCATCCGGATGAATCGCATGGAAGAAGGTCCGCGTCGGCAATGCGCGGTGCGCGTCGTCCGCATCCAGTCCATAAAGCTCGGCGAAACGGCTATCGATGCGCAACGCGTCTGCCCGGATATCCCAGTCCCAGGTCCCGCTCGCACCCGCCGCAGCCAGGATCGCGCGAATATTGTCGCCGGCATCGACCGGAACAGTCACTCGGCGTCGCCGACGACACGGGCGATGAACTCTTCAAGCAATTCCTTGAGCGTCGCCAGCGAGGGCAGGTCCATGATCATCGCGATATAGCCGCGAATGTCATGCTTGCGGACAGCGAAATCGATATAGAGGAACAATACCAAGCCCTCCGACGCCGCCGTCTCGTCCACTTCGAACAGCATCGCACCGGAACCGCGCAGCACTTCGGGAATGGTCATGGTCAGCGAACGCTTGAGCATGTTGGCCATGGTGGCGAGGCAGCTGTTCAGTATGATGTTGCCGGTCTCGGCTAACGCTTCATGCTCGAGATCGAGCACTTCCTGCGCCGTCAGTTCACCGCCGGTGACCGCGCGCACCAGTTCCAGGCTGTTGGTTTCGGGAAAGATCAGAAGCGCCCGGCCCGAAAATGGCCCCGAAAAATCCTGACGCACCGCGACAAGCTCGGAGGTCTCGCGTTCGGTGATCAGCCGCGCCGCGCGGCGCTGGCTCAACACCTCGACCGAGGGGACCGACAGGAAGACCTGGTCGCCGATCATCTTGCGCAGGTTCGAGGCCGCCCGGCTCACGCCGATATTGACGATCTCGGCGAGAGCGTCACGTTCGAGATCATCGAGCGAGATGCTTTCGGCCGTCATGCCCTTTTCGCTCGCAGGCGAAGCGCCGCGCCCGACAGGAATCCTTGCAGCCCGTCGCTCGTGACAGGTTTCGCGACGAAGGTCGCGCCCGCAGCGCGCGCACGCGCGATGATTTCATCCTGGATATTCGCCGTGATGATGGCAAGCGGCATATCGGGCCGCTTTGCGCGCAATTCCTCGGCGAGCTCGAGCCCGTCCTTCTCGACCATATTGAAATCGATCAGGCAGAGATCGACCGATGTCCCGGCGATGATATCGAGCGCTTCGGCGGCACTCGACGCCTCCAGCTTCTGCCACTCCGGCTGGAGTTCGGCGAGCGCCTTGCCCGCCACGATCCGGGCGAGCTTGCTATCGTCGACGATGAGGACGGTAACGGACATAGGCGACTCCAAAAACGCGCTTTGCGAAGAGCGCCATAACCGCCCCTGTATTCACGCTCGCTGTTAGCTCAACAATTTACCTGCGTCATTAATCGAGAGCAGGGGCATCACATGTTCCGCCTGAAACGGATCGGACGGCGAACCGATGATCCTGGGCCGAAATGCCAGGAGGATCTGGACGCTCGCGCTGTGCAGCCGCGTCGCATTCGACAGGTCGACGATGCGGTCCGGCGCCTCCTGCAAGGCGCCGAGAAGCGGCTCTGCATCCTCGACCGGACTGTTGCCCTCGACGAAAACCGTCGTGTCACTCACGCGCACGCTCATGCGACGAGTTCCGCCATGTTGAGCACCAGCATCACCGCGCCGTCGCCCATCACAGTGGTGCCGCCGACGAGCGGGATGCCTGCGAGCAGCCCCGACGGCGGTCGCACCATCGCATCGAGCCGTTCATGAAAGCCGTCCACGCGCAACGCGACCGCATCGCCGCTCGCGCGCGTCACCAGCAATTTCGCAGGCAGGGCGCCAGTGTCGACGCGGCCAAGCAGTTCGGCAA
>Ga0209902_100764_pt1 | contig 25433 bp, 22 predicted proteins | sample FECB27metaG_FD_188304 | JGI IMG/M metagenome (GOLD analysis project Ga0209902, IMG submission 188304) | Cyanobacterial communities from the Joint Genome Institute, California, USA - FECB-27 (SPAdes) (version 2) | ecosystem: Environmental > Aquatic > Thermal springs > Hot (42-90C) > Microbial mats...
CCCGCCCCCGACCTTGCGATAATCGTCGAACCGCGACGTGCTGAGAGCGCCGCCTTCGTCCCAATGCGTCGGATAGTCGCGGCGGAACGGCAGGAAGGTCTTCGCATCGACGAACAGGCTCGATCCATCCCTGATCGCGATGCGATAGGCGCTGCGTCCGTCGATCTGCTGCGGATCGAGCGGCGCGCTCGCGGCCGGCTCGATCCGGCCGGTGAACGGCAGGAACAACGATGCCGCGCGGGTGCGTGCGAGTGCGTCCGGCGCGAGCTCGCGGGTGCGTGCCGGCACGACGGGTTTCATGCCCGACCAGCCATTGCGCTCGGTGCCGCCGCCGGCGTCCACTTCGCGGTCGATCTGATAGACGGCGGTCGAGATGGCAATGCTCAGCCGGTCGGCGCCGTCGCGCCGGATCGAGAAGCGCGCCGGCATCCTGAACGCCTCGCCGCTGCCCTCCAGCGTCCATCCGCCCTGCGTGTCGCCAAGCGCCGCGCGCATCCGCTTGAGCACGGCATCCGATGTCATGCCGGCATGGGCGGTTCCGCTCAGTAGCGCCGATATGGCGAGGCCGGCCAGCCCGCGCCCGATCCGAACCCTGGAATGCATGCGACGTCTCTCCTCTTGCCTTTCGAGATATTATATAAAATATAAAACTTGTCCAGCAGGAGTGGCCATGTATCAGGATCGTAAATCCCCTTCGACGAGAGCATGGCAATGATCTTCGCGCGTCCGACCTATCGGAAACTGGGTCTGCTGACCGCGATCGCCATCCTGCTCGACGGGCTGGACAGCCAGGCGCTGAGCTTTGCCTTGCCCGCGATCGCCGCCGAATGGGGCGTGGAAAAGGGCAGCTTCGGCATCGTCTTCATGGTCGGGCTGGTCGGCATGTCGGTGGGGACGATCCTGCTGGGCCATGCCGGCGATCGCATCGGCCGGCCTGCGGCGATGGCGATCAGCGTCCTGCTGTTCGGCCTGTTCACGGGCCTTTGCGCGATCGCCGACGGGGTGAACGAGATGCTCGTCTTCCGCTTCGTCGCCGGGCTCGGCATGGGCGGCGCGATTCCCAATGCGGCGGCGATCATGTCCGAAACGGTGATGCCCCGGTGGCGACCGCTTGCCGTCACCTCGACGATCCTGTGCATCCCGCTTGGCGGCATGGTGGGCGGCTTTCTTGCGTCGTGGATATTGCCGGCATTCGGATGGCGGCCGATGTTCGTCGGCTGCGGACTGGTCTCGATGCTGCTCGGAATCGCCCTGTATTTCGAGCGTGGCGCCGCGCGCGCTGCCGACAGTGCCGACCAGCCCGTATCGATCCGCTTCGGCAAAGCCGCCAGGCTGCTGCTCGCCCGCGATGCGCGCCGCGACACGCTGGCGATATGGGCCGCCTATTTCTGGTCGATGATGGCGGTCTATCTCTCGCTGAACTGGCTGCCCAGCCTGCTGGCCGGCGCAGGGTTCGATCTGCGCGCCGCAAGCCTGGTCGCCGCGATCTTCAATTGCGGCGGGATCGTCGGCGCGTTGCTCGGGGCGGCGCTGATCCGTCCGTTCGGATCGAGGCCGGTGCTGATCGCGATGGCGCTTGGCGGCGGCGCGACCGGCGCGCTGCTTTTTGCCTGGCCGCCCTATCCCGACGCTTTCGCGCCGAGCATTGTGCTGATCGCGGCGCTCGGCGTGTTCAGCGCGGGCATCCAGTCCATCCTGTTCGCGGTTGCCGCGCAGCTCTATGCCGTCGAAACCCGGGCGACGGCGATCGGCGTCGCCGTGGGCTTCGGGCGGACCGGGGCGATGATCAGCGCCATTGCCGGCGGCGTGCTGATCGGCGCAGAGGGCGGCGGCTTCTTCCTCGTCATGGCGTTGCTGATGACGATGCTGGCCGTTTCGCTGACGATCCTGCGCAAACATGTGGACAGGCATCGTGACGCGACTTGATCGCCTGTGGTCGATCGCCGATCTGCGCCGGGCGGCGCGCGCGCGTCTGCCCAGGCCGGTATGGGATTATCTGGAGGGCGGCGCCGAAAGCGAGATCTCGATCGCCGGCAACTGCGCGGCGTTCGACGCCCATCGGCTCGTGCCCCGCACGCTGACGGGCATGTCGGGCACGGATATGTCGACATCGCTTCTGGGGCAGCGTGTGGCGGCGCCGCTGATGCTGTCGCCGACCGGGATGACGCGGCTGTTCCATGCCGGAAAGGAGCTTGCGGTCGCGCGCGCGGCGGCGCGTGCCGGACTGTTCTATGGCCTGTCCACCTTTGCGACGACGTCGATCGAGGACGCCGCCGTCGCGAATGCGCCGAAACTGTTCCAGCTTTACATGTTCCGCGATCGCGGGCTGAGCGAAGAGCTGCTCGCGCGTTGCCGGGGCGCTGGTTATCACGCGCTGTGCCTGACCGTGGATACCACGACATCGGGCAACCGGCTGCGCGACAAGCACAACGGCTTCACGGTGCCGCCACGGCTGGGTGCGCGCACGCTTCTCGATTTCGCGATGCGGCCGCACTGGGTTTCGGGTCTGTTGGCGGATCGCGATTTCCGGCTGGTCAATGTCGGCGCGCGCGTGCCGGCGGGCAGTACCGAGGCCTTTCTCGCTTATGCCAATCGAGAGATCGATCCCGCCATCGGCTGGCGGGATGTGGATTGGCTGCGATCGCGCTGGGACGGCCCGATCCTGCTGAAAGGCGTGCTGGCGGTGGAGGATGCGGTCGAGGCGGCACGGCGCGGTGTGCAGGGCCTTGTCCTGTCCAATCATGGCGGGCGACAGATCGACAACACGATCGCGCCGGTCGACAGCGTGCGCCCGATCCGGCAGGCGGTGGGCGCGGATCTGACGCTCGTGGTCGACGGCGGCATCCGCCGCGGCGGAGACATTGTCCGTGCGCTGGCGCTGGGCGCCGACGCATGCTCGATCGGCCGGCCCTATCTTTACGGCCTGTCCGCGGGCGGGGAAGCGGGCGTCACGCGCTGCATCGACCTTCTGCTCGAAGAACTTGCCCGCACGATGCAATTGTGCGGCACGGCCACGATCGCCGACCTTCGGGCCCGGCCACCGCTTCACCCGACCGATCGTTCTCCCGAACTCCAGTAGTCGTACCTATTGCAAATCATTATCATCAAATGCATTGGCATCCTTATCGAAGCGGAATCGCGATTGCGTTCGGCGGACTGGGAAGAGGAATGCGGCGGTGGCCGAAGGTGGATTTACCGGGGTACGCCCGCTCCGCGCGAAGGCGGGGCCGATACCGGTCGTCTTCCGCTTCGCCGCGGCGATCGTCGGCGGCTATCTGTTCGCCTATGGCTTCTCCGCGCTGGCGACGCTGATCGGATTCGGCGCCGGGCTCCGCTGGTCGGAGGCGCAGGTCCTGTCCTGGATGCTGGGGGCGCTGGTCTATCTGGGCGCGATACTGTGGGGGTTCGTGCCGCGCAGCAACAGTGTCGCCTGGGCGGTGCTCGGCGGCGGCGGCGCGGCGATGGGCGCGGCCGCCTGGGCGCTTTCGCGCTGGGCGGCTTAGCGATTTGTAGTTCGATGGAATCATCGAACGACTCGAAAATCGCGGCAAAACATCAACTCGAGGCACGCGATCCGCTTCTGGCGGATCGCGTGCCCTAAACGGAGCGGCGGACGATGCGAGAGACCTTCCGGCTGTCGATGGCCTATCTCCACACCTGGCTGGGCCTGGTGCTCGGCTTCGTGCTGATGACGATCTTCTTCTTCGGCTCGCTCTCTGTATTCGATCGCGAGATCGATCGTTGGAGCGTGCCGGAAACCCGCGTCCAGGCCGCGCCCTTTCCATCCTTCGACAAATCGGTCCTGCCCTTCATCGCCGGCGTGAAGCCCGATCCCGAAAGCATGGAGCATACCGCCGAAGAGGTGGTCGGCGCGCTGCCGCCGGCGGATGCGCTGAAGCCCGGCGACGTCACCGCCTATACCAACCATCGCGATCCGATCCTGCGCATGTACGTCGCCTATGACGTGCCCAACACGCCGCGCGATCCGAACCTCGATCATGTCCATGTCTATGGCTATGCGTCGGTCAACCCGATCACGGGCGAGCGGCTGCCGGACGACCTTCAGGAACGGCTCGCACTGGGCACCGGCTTCTTCTTTCCGCTGCACTTCATGCTCCATCTGGAATGGATGGAGCTCGGCTATTGGATCGTCGGCCTGGCCGGCATGGTGATGCTGGCGGCGCTGGTCTCGGGCGTGGTGATGCACCGACGGATCTTCCGCGAACTGTTCACCTTCCGCCCCGGCAAGGCGCGGTTGCGCTCGACGCTCGACCTGCACAACATGACCGGCGTGCTCGCGCTGCCCTTCATGTTCGTGATCACGCTCTCCGGACTGCTGATCTTCGCCTATATGTACCTGCCGGCGCCCACCACGCTGATGCGGCCCCTCGCCAAGGCGCAGGAGGATGTCGAAGTGGCGATGACCGGCCTGCCTGCCGAACCGTCGGGCCGTCCCGGCCAGCTCGCATCGGTCGACGCGATGATGGCGGCGGCGAAGGCGCGCTGGGCGGCGAAGGGCGTGCCGGGTGAGATCGGTTCGGTCTCGCTGGTCCATGTCGGCGATGCCGATGCCTATGTCTCGATCGCGCGCGACAATGTCGATCGGGTGGCGACCAGCGAGACGCTGCATTTCAAGGGCACGACGGGCGCGCTGCTGTACGAGGATCCGCCGGCGGGCAGGATCCGCACGGTGGAGGGTTTCCTCTACGGCCTCCATTTCCAGCATTTTCGCCACTGGACGCTCAGATGGCTGCTGTTCGTCGGCGGGCTGGCCGGCTGCGCCTGCATCGCGACGGGATTCCTGTTCTTCGTGACGAAGCGCAAGGCCAAGCACGCCGCGGCCGGCGTGCCTGGCGCCCGCATCGTCGAGGCGCTGGCGGTGGCGAGCGTGACCGGCATGCTGATCGCGACCGGCGCACTGCTGCTCGCCAACCGGTTGCTGCCGACCGGCCTGCCGAACCATGCCGGCTGGCAAGAGGCGGTGTTCTGGCTGAGCTGGCTGGCGGCGCTGCTGCACGCCGGTCTGCGGTCCGGGCGACTGGCGGACGAAGGGCTTTCGTGCGCATGGCGCGAGCAACTCTGGCTGGCCAGCCTGCTGGCGGCGGGCGCCGCGGTGGCCAACTGGATCACCACGGGGGATCATATCCTCAGGACGGTGGGCGACGGCTATTGGCCGATCGCCGGGGTCGACGCGGTCCTGCTCGCCGTCGCGGCGGCGACTGCCTGGACGGCTCTTCGTCTGCGCGCACGGCCTGGTCTTCGCCACGCGACCGCGGCGCCCGATCGGGAGGCCGCGCATGTCTGACGCGGCCCTGTCGGCCCTGGCTTTCGTCTCGGCGCTTGCCGGCATGGCCGCCTTCGCGCTGTCCAACGACATCCATTGGCGACAGCTGCTCGGGGCGACGCCGCCGACGAAATTCCGGCGCGCCGCGTGCAAGATCGCCGGCGCGGCGCTGCTCGGCCTTTCCTTTCTGCTTTGCGCGCAGGCTGATCCGGTCTCGATGGCCATGCTGGTCTGGCCGATGCTGCTCGGCGTCGCCGGCGCGATAGTGGCGGCGTTCCTGACCGTCCATGCGCGCAAACGGCCGGGCTCCTGACCTGACCAGGATGGCGCGCATGGGCCCGGTCGAGGCCATACCGGCACTTGTCGCCGACCTCACTATTGCGTTGCATTCGCAATAGCGTTAAGCGCGCATCCTCAATCTTTCAGGGGGTGTAGTGGTGCGTTCGGTTGTTCCCATGTTCAGGCTTGCTCTGCTCGTCGCGAGTGCGCTTTCGTTTCCCGCCATGGCGCAGGAGGCCGCCGACGATCAGGCGGCCGACGAAGCCGCGCGCAAGGGCGATGAAATCGTCGTCTACGGCAGCGGTACCGATCGCAACGCTGCTGCGACCGGCCTGGATCTGACGCCGCGCGAAACGCCGCAGTCGATCACCATCATCACCCGCGAGCAGATGAACGACCAGGCCGCGACCACGGTGTCGGACGTGCTGGAATATACCACGGGCCTGTCGGTGAAGCGGGTCGATCGCGGCCGCAATCTGCTCTCCGCGCGTGGCTTCGACATCACCAGCTTCCAGCTCGACGGGCTGCCCTTCGCCACCGGCAATGTCGGCCTGGAGGAATCCAGCACCGCCATCTACGACCGGGTGGAGGTCGTCCGCGGCGCCACCGGCCTGTTGCAGGGCGCGGGCGAGCCGTCGGCATCGATCAACATGGTCCGCAAACAGGCCGACGCCCGCGATCTGACCGGACTGGTCACGCTGGACGCCGGATCGTGGAACCGCTTCTCGGCGATGATCGACGTCGGCGCGCCGCTGACCGCCGACGGATCGGTGCGCGCGCGTTTCGTCGCCGAAGCGTACAAGCAGGACGCGTTCGTCGATCTGGAGAGCAGCAGCGGCATCACCCTGTACGGCACCATTTCCGCCGATCTCGGCGTCGGTACCCGGCTAAGAGTCGGCGCGAGCTATCAGAAGGTCCAGCGCGACGGCGTGATGTGGGCGCAGCTCCCCTATTGGCACACCGATGGCTCGAAGGCGGACTGGTCGCGTTCGCGCACCACCGGTTCCGACTGGAATGCTTGGGATACGGAGGAGACCGCGGCTTTCCTGTCGATCGAACAGGAACTCGGCGGAAGCTGGTCGCTGCGCGGCGACGTCTCCTATTTCCAGCAGGTCGAGGATTCGAAGCTGATCTGGCTGTGGGGCAGCCCCGATCGCGTGACCGGCCTGGGCATGGACGTGTGGCCCTATTGGTATCTTTCCAAGCCGAAGCAGTGGAGCCTCAACCTGCAGGCCAAGGGCGGCTACCGGTTGTTCGGGCGCGACCACGAACTGGTGCTCGGCGCGATGTACAGCCATCAGAAGACTGGCTGGACGAACCGCGATCCGATCGATGGCACTGTCGCCCCGGTCGGCAATTTCAACACGTGGGACGGCAGCTATCCCGAACCGCAATGGGGCGATCGCTTTCGCATGAGCGGGTTCGGCACCACCAAGCAGACCTCGATCTACGGCGTCACGCGGCTGCAGCTTTTCGATCCGCTCAAGCTGATCCTGGGCGGGCGGCTGACGACCTGGGTCCGCGACGAGGAACTGGCGCTCTACACGCCCGCACCTTACCAGATCAAACACAAGAACCAGATCACGCCCTATGCGGGCCTGATCTTCGACCTGACCGAGAATCTGTCGGCCTATGTCAGCTATACCAGCATCTTCAATCCGCAAACGGCGCGCGATCGCAACGGGCGCTATCTCGATCCGCTGGAAGGCAATAACTACGAAGCGGGCGTGAAGGCGGACCTCATGGACGGCAGGCTGCGTGCCTCCGCCGCGATCTTCCGCATCGAGCAGGACAATTTCGCTGTCCCCGATATCGGCTATTTCGTGCCCGGCACGACCGATGTCGCGTCGCGGCCGGCGAACGGCACCGTATCGAAGGGCTATGAGCTGGAGATGCAGGGCGAACTGGTCCGCGGCTGGGACATCAGCGTGGGCTGGAGCCACTTCAAGGCCGTCGACGCCGACGGTGTCGATGTGCAGGCGCACCAGCCGCGCAAGGTGTTCCGCATGGCCACGAAATACGAATTCGCCGGTGCCCTGACGGGCGCAAGCGTCGGCGGATCGCTCCGCTGGGAAAACCGCCCGCCCCAGACCGCCGCCAACCCCGCGACCGGCGTGGTCGAACCGGTCGGCCAGAAACCCTATGCGCTGGTCAACCTGATGGCGGGCTATGACCTGACCGAGCAGCTGTCGCTTCAGCTCAACGTCAACAACGTCTTCGACAAAGCCTATTACAACACCAATTCATGGTTCGGCGGCTATATCTACGGCGAACCCCGCAATGTCCGTGCGACGTTGCGCTACGCGTTCTAGCTTGCGACCGCTCGTGGCGGAGCGCGAAAGCGTTTCCGCCGCGAGCGTGAGATCCGCCGCGGTGGCGCTGGAATTCCGTTCGCCTTGATCCGGCCATCAGAGCGGCTAAACCCGGATGGTGGGGACCATGCCGGCGGAGCCTGCCCTGACCATGTTTGCCGATCACGACGCCTATATCGCCGCGGCTCCCGAAGCCCTTCGCCCCCTGCTGGTCCGGTTGCGCGCCCGGCTTGCGCATGCGCTGCCCGGCGCGGAGGAAGTCATCGCCTACAACATGCCCGGCTTCGTGATCGGGCAGTCGATCGTCGCGGGCTATGCGGCATTCAGCAAGCAATGCGGCCTCTATCTGGCGCCTTCCGCCATCGCGTCGCATGCCGGTGAACTTTCCGCCGCCGGGCTCAAACCGACCAAGACCGGCGTCACCTTCTCGCCGCGCAACCCCATTCCCGACGCGCTCGTCGAGAAACTCGCTCTGTCTTCCAGAGATGCGCACCGCGTCTGAGCGGATCGGCCCATCGATGGTTTCGAGAAAAATCGCACGCGGCCGAAAAATCGCGTTACCCGTTTTCCGGCCACGCTTGTCTCACCTCAGCGGACATGTGTGACGCGAGGATTCCGACGGACGCAATGGTCGACGACGACGCACTCGACGCCTGGTTCGTTCGGGAGGTGATCCCTCTCGAACGGGCACTCACGTCCTATGTGCGTCGCAACTGGAGAGTGGCCGAGGACGTGTTCGAACTGCGGCAGGACATTTACGAGCATGCCCTGATCGGCGCACGCAGGGAGCTGCCGGCCAATACGCGCGCCTATATCTACGCGCTTGCACGCAACCATCTGATCAACCGGGCCAAGCGGTCGCGGATCGTGTCGTTCGAGCTGATCGCGGATCTCGACGGCGAGTTTCACGATTTCGACATGTTCGAGGCGGAGCGCGCACTGGCCGCGCGCGACGAACTGCGCCATGCCAAGGTGGGGATAGAGAAGCTGCCGCCGCGCTGCCGGGAAGTGGTGCGGCTGCGCAAGCTCGACGGCCTGTCGACGCAGGAGGCGGCGGAAAGGCTCGGCGTGTCCACCGAGACGGTCCGCCAGCAGCTCAAATACGGCATGAAGGCGCTCATCGACCATATGCTCGGCGGCACCGGCAAGGTCGTCCGGCCCAGGTTCGGCGGCCGTTCCACGAAAGAGGCGCAGCCATGAGCACGCCCGCGAACCGGCATGCCGCGATCGAGGATCGGGCGATCGACTGGCTGATCCGCCGCGAGGAACCGGGCTGGTCGGAGAGCGACCAGACGGAACTGGACGCCTGGCTCCAGGAATCGATGGCGAACCGTGCGGCCTATCTCAGGGCAAGGCATGGCTGGGCGGAGGCGGATAGGGTCGCGTCGGTCGGCGAATTGGCCGATCATGCGGCCGCCCGCGACCATGCGCCGCGCCCTTGGGTGCCCGCGGCGATCGCGGCGAGCCTTGTCATGGCATTCGGGATCGGCGCCTGGTCGCTCGCGCCACACGGCTCCCGATCGGTCCAGGCGCAGCAGACGCGCTTCGACACGCCGGTCGGCGGCCGCAAGATCGTCAAGCTGGTGGATGGCAGCAAGGTCGAACTCAATACGCAGACGGTGGTGCGTATGGCCATCGGCCGAACCAGTCGCGACGTCTGGCTGGATTCGGGAGAGGCCTATTTCGAGGTCGCGCGCCGCGATGGCGAAAGCTTCGTCGTGCATGCGGGCAAACGGACGATCACGGTGCTCGGCACCAAATTCTCGGTCCGGCGCGACAGGGATCGGGTGACCGTCAATGTCGTCGAGGGGCGCGTCCGCGTGGATGACGGGCTGGGGGGCAACAGCAGTGCGGCGATCATCACCGCAGGCGACACCGCGATCACGCGCGACGGATCGACGCTGATCGCCGCCAAGTCGGAGGAGCGGGTCGAAGGCGCGCTTGCCTGGCGGGAAGGTATGCTCTCGTTCAACCTCAAGCCGCTGTCGGAGGTTGCTGCCGAGTTCAACCGCTACAATCGGACGCAACTGACGGTCGATCCGTCCGCCGCCGCGATCCCGATCGGCGGCACGTTCCGGGCATCGAATGTCGATGCGTTCGCGCGGCTCCTGCACGATGCCTATGGCCTGACGACCGAGCAGCAGGGCGACAGCGTCAGGATTTCCAACTGAGAATGTTACCCTTTTGCGGCGCCCGATTGTCGCGCATCCAGAGGGGGCGGAAGACCGCCCCGATATGGGGGGAAATATGATCCGAACACTAGCAGCCGCCTTGGCGACCGGCACCTGCATCGTCGCTCTCGCTACGCCTGCCGCCGCACAGACGCGCGAATTCAACGTACCGGCCGGCTCGCTCCGCAGCGCGCTCGACAGTTTCGCCAGGCAGTCCGGTCGCCAGGTCATGTACCGTGGCGATGAAGTGCGTTCGGCCCGATCGTCCGGGGTCCGGGGCACGCGCACGGCCGAGGATGCGCTCGATGCGATCGTGTCCGGCAGCGGCTTCATCGTGAAGACCGACCGCAGCGGCGCGTTCGCGGTGGCGAAGGGGGGAAACGGGCCGGCCGCCGATAAGCCGGCGTCGGCGGAGGCGGTGGAAAGAGAGACGGGCAATGAAGAGATCATTGTGACGGCCACGAAGCGCGCGGAACCGGTGCGGGAAATCGCTGGCTCCGTTACCGCGCAGACCGGCAAGGATCTTGAGAAGATCGGTGCACAGGGTCTCGCCGACTATCTGACCAGGACGCCGGGCGTCGTATTCAACGCGACCGTTCCGGGTTCGGGCTCAGTCACCATCCGCGGCGTGGGAACGACGACGGGCCAGGATCTCGGGCAAGCCACCACCGGCATCTTCATCAATGAAGTGCCCTTGACCGATCCGTCCCTGTCGATCGGTACGCCTGATATCGACACGTTCGATGTCGACAACATCGCCATTCTACGCGGACCGCAAGGGACGCTTTTCGGGTCGTCCTCGCTTGGTGGTGCGATAAACTATCAGGCCGCGAGGCCGAATCTCCACGCGTTCGATGCCCGCCTTCAGGGCACGTTGCGCAGCACGCGGTACGGCGGCACGGCAGGGGCCGGCAAGGTCATGGTGAACGCACCCGTGTTCACCGATCACTTCGCGGTTCGCGGTGTATTCGTATATCGCGAGGATGCCGGCTATATCGTCAATCTCGGCACCGGGCAGAACAATGCCAATCGCACGGTGACGAAGGGCGGTCGCATCCTCCTGAACTGGGCGCCGACCGATACGACCGACATAAATTATATCTACCTCGAACAGACGCAACGTACCGACGATACGGGCTATCAACAGTCCGGCCTTGGAGGGCGTCTGCTCAAGGACACGGTCCGCCCCGAATTCTCGACATTCAGCACGCTGATCCATCAGTTGCGGGTCGATCAGCAATTTTCGCTCGGAACCCTGACCGCAACGGCCACCCGGCACGAGAAGCGATCGAACGGCCTCACCGATCTCACCGGCGCGCTGTCCGACGCCCTGTTCGGCCTGGGGCCGATCTCATCCTATGGGCCAGGCACCAGCAAGGGCGACACCTTCGAAATCCGCCTGGCTTCGCCCGCAGGCGCCAGGTTCGAATATCTGATCGGCGCCATGTACGATCGCACGAAAATGAAGCAGAGCCAGATCATATATGCCGAGGGCCTGGCTGATTTTGTCGATGTCGCGGGGCCGCTCCTCGGATTGCCGGCAAATAGCGGCCAGATGCTGGCGCCCGACGATCTGCTCATCGACGCCGCGCTCCCGGCCCGCGCGCGCGAAATGGCACTATTCGGTGAGTTCACCTATAATTTCAGCGATCGTTTCGAGGCGACGGTCGGCGGCCGTCTTTTCGAGCAACGGCTCACCAACGGATCCGACGCATATGGCCTCTTCGTCCTGTTGAATGCGGGGGAATATCAGCAATCCACCATCGGCTCGCGCAAGTGGAGCGGGTTCAGTCCCAAGGCCTCGTTCACCTGGAAGCCGAATGACAACCTGATGGTTTATGCGTTGGCGTCGAAAGGATTCCGCTTCGGTGGATCGAACCTTTCGACCCTTGCCGGAATTCCCTCCTCCTACGACAGCGACTCGCTCTGGAACTTCGAGATCGGCACCCGGACCGACCTTTGGGATCGCAAGCTGCTGCTGGACGTGACCGGTTTCTACATCGACTGGAGCGACATTCAGCTGAAACGCCAGCTCAGCGGGCTCAACTTCGCGCAGAACGCGGGCAAGGCGGAGATCTTCGGCGTGGAGGCGAGCCTGTCGCTTGGGCCGGCCAAGGGGCTCGAGCTGACCAGCAACCTTACCTGGCTCGACGCGACGCTGGCAGAAGATTTCGACCCCGATGAAACCGATCCGTCGAATCCCGTCTTCGCCTCGGGCACGCGCCTGCCCGGCTCGTCGAAGTGGCAGATCTCGAATAGTCTCAGTTACGAGCTTCCGTGGAGCAGCCTGTCGCCGCGCCTGTCGCTGTCCCATCGCTACATCTCGCGCGCGCCAAGCAATCTCGAATGGACGGCCGGTCAGGGCGGTTACAACCTCTTCGACGCGCGGATCGGCGGAAAGGCCGGACCGGTCGGCATCACCCTTTTCATCGAGAACATCACGGATCGGCGCGGGGTCACCACGAGCAGCCTGGTGCCGCCGTTGCAGGCATATCTGGTTCGCCCGCGCACGATCGGCGTCACGCTCGACGTCGGCTTCTGACGCGGATTCTTCCGGTACCTCGCAAGAGAGGAGAATGAAGCATGAAACCCGGCCGTCTGTCTGCGGCGATGCTTGCCGCAATCCTGGCCGCTGCGCCCGCGGATGCCGCTACCTGCGATGATCCTTTCGTCGGGGTCTGGCAATTGGATCTCGCAAGCTCCGAGTTCACGCTTGGCGCGGATGTGAAGAGCAAGCGACTGATATTCTCGCAAGTGGCGGGGGGCATGTTGATTTCCGAAGAGGTCGTGACCGCGGAGGGCGAGACGGTCGTCTACCGGATTCCATTCACCTATGACGGTGCATCCGTGCCGCAGGACGCCAACCCGGCCTATGATGCGCTGGCCGTCGAACGGATCGATCCCCGGACGTTGCGATCGACACTGCGACGCAAGGGCGCGGTCGTCGGCAAGGCAAGCCAGACGATCACGCCCGACGGTCGAACGATGCGGTTCACATCCGAACTGACGCTGCCGACCGGCCAGCAATCGCGACAATCCTCCATCTTCCGAAAACTGTGACGACGGACCGCGCGTCGATTGCGGTTCGAATTGCGTCCGCAAAAGCAGGACGCGCCTGAATGAAGAAAGGCCGACCAACATGAAGTCTATGAAATATGGGGCACGCTATCGCGCCCGGCGTTCGGGGTTGATCGCAGCGGGCCTGTTGCTCGCGATTGCAATGCCGGCATCCGCGGTTGCGTCGGGCGGAGAGGCGGTAACCAAGGCGCCTTTGGTCGACCACCACATGCATCTCGGAAGTCCGGCGCTCGCGCACCAGATGGATGAAATGCAAAAGGCCGATCCGAACGCATTCGAACATCTGTCGGACGAGATATTCAAGAAGCCGGTTGCGGCCGACGCGATCCGGAACCTCGATGCAGCGGGGGTGAAACGCGGCGTGCTGCTTTCGACCGGTTATTGGTTCATGCTTCCCGGCCAGGCGAAGGACCCCGCCGATGCCGCGCGCAAGCTGCGCGCCGAAAACAGATTCAATGTGAAGACGGCCCTCGCCTCGAAAGGGCGACTGATCGCCTTCATCGCCGTCAATCCGCTCGAAGCGAATGCGCGCGAAGAGATACTGTACTGGAAGGGGAAGCGCGGCGTCAGCGGTCTCAAACTGCATCTGGGCGCAGCAGGTTTCCACGCCGAATCTCCCGAACAGGTCGAAACGCTGGCGGCCATATTCGTGCTTGCGCGCCAGGCCGGCCTGCCGATCATCGTTCACCTTCGCGGCGGTGGGGCCTTCACCAAGGCCGATGTGAACATCTTCATCGAGAAAGTCCTGGCGAAAGCCGGCGACCTGCCCGTGCAGATCGCCCATGGCGGCGGCTATGCAGGCGCCGATCCCGCCACCATCGGTTCGATCGAGGCATTCGGCGCGGCGATCGCGCGCCATGCGCCCGGCACGCGAAATCTGGTTTTCGACATCTCAGGCGTCGTAATGCCCGAAGAGACCGCAAAGGAGCTTGGCAGCAGCGATGCCCAACTCGCGCTCTTCGTTGCCGCGATGCGGCGGATCGGCCTCGACAGGTTCGTAATCGGCAGCGATTGGCCGGCGCTCGGACCGATCGCGCCCTATTTCCAGCTCATGCGGGCGAAATTGGGATTGAACGACGCCGAATGGGCGGCGCTTTGCGACAATGTGGCGCCCTATCTGCGAAACCGGCGGTAGAACATCGCGCGGAAAAGCATTTTCCAGCGAATGCGGGGATGGGAACGGTTTTCCGCAAAAACGGTGCGTGTTTTCCCTATTCCGCATCCTTCCCGAACGCGTGGCGCAATGCCTGGCGGATGCCGGGGAAATTGCCGGTCGCATGGGTTTCGTCGGGCCACAATGTGAAGTCGGTGGACAGCCCGGATGCGCGGAGCGGTGCGAGTTCCGCCGACAGGGCACGGGCATTGTCGACCATCTTCGCGCTTCGCGAGACGTCGGCGATCTTCAGCCAGCCCGGATCGCGTTCCATGCCCGGCGGCGGCGACTGTTCATATTGTCCGGCGGAGATATGCAGGTCGCGTTTCAGATCGCCGCGGCGCATCCTGGCCTTGAAGGCGGGCAGGGCGGAGAGCACCGTCTTTTTGCCGAACCAGATGGAGGGGCTGCCGGCGACGTAGGTGCGGAAGAGCTCGGGCCGCTGAAAGAGCGTCTGCAACACCATCAGCCCGCCCAGGCTGTAGCCCGACAGGGTACGGCGCGATCGATCGACCCGATAATCGGCTTCGACCGCCGGGATCAGTTCGTCGGCCAGAAAGGTGAGGAATGCCGCGCTGCCGCCGTAGGGGCCGGCCGCGTTCATGGCGGGAATGCCGGTGTCCGCGACCGGGGTATAATCGAACGACCGCCGCGTCGCTCCGGGATAACCGACACCGACGACGATGCCTGGTTCCAGGCCCCAATGGCCACCCCAGCGATTGGCGATCTCCGCATAGGCAGGAAAACTGTGATTGCCGTCCAGCAGATACAGGATCGGATAGCCGCCGGGCGGCGGCGGCGCTTCCGGCCAGGCGACGAAGATCAGGTATGTCTGGCCTGCCTTCGACGTCACGGTGCGCACTTCGGAACGCGGCATGGCATAGGCGGCGGGATCGGCCGGCTGGGCCGAGGCGCCAAAGGGCGCGGCCAGACCAGATGCCAGAAACAGGCACATGTGGAGCGTACGCATGGGCATCCTTGTTGTATAATCTGTGTGGACATAATCTCATCCGTCTGAAATTGTCCAGATCATGAAACGCCTGGTTGTCGCATCCCTGCTCGTCGCCACATCGGCCTTCGCACAGGACGCGCCGTCGCGCGCGGACAGGTGGTGGGCGGATATCGTGGTGCTTGCCGACGACTCGACCGAAGGGCGCGGCACCGGAACGCCGGGCTATCTGCGCGCGGCCGAGCATGTCGAGCGGCGCTTCCGCGAGATCGGGCTGGCGCCTGCCGGCGAGAAGGGCGGATATCGCCAGCAGGTCGCGCTGATCGAACAGAGCCTCGACCGGAGCGCATCAAAGGCGAGCCTGATCGGGCCCGATGGCAGGCCGCAGCCCGTGGCGCTGGACAGCGACATGCTGGTGTCGATCTATGCCGGCGTTCAGCACCCCGCCAGAGTCGACGCGCCGCTGGCGTTCATCGGCTATGGACTGCATCTGCCGGCGCAGGGGCATGACGATTTTGCCGGCGTAGACCTGAAGGGGAAGATCGCGGTCGTCATCGCCGGCGGTCCGGCGGACATCGCCGCGCCGGTCAAGGCCGCGATCCGCGCCGCGCGCGTCCGCCTGCTGGCACAGGCGGGGGCAGTCGGGGTGATCACCGTCACGCCCGCCGAGCAGATCGAGATTCCGTGGGACCGTCAGAAGCTGGTCACCACCAGTCCGGGCATGTACCTGGCCGATCCGGCGCTGCGCGACGCTCCGTCCGGTTTCCTCGTCGCCAATTTCGACGACCGCGCGGCCGGGCGGCTGTTCGCGGGCAGCGGCCATGATTTTATCGAGCTCGCGGCGATCGCCAATGCGTCGAAGCCGTTCCCGCGCGTCGAGATGAGGACGCGCATGCAGGCGACGTTGCGCGCACGGCGGCGCGCGTTGCGATCGCCCAACCTGATCGCCAGCCTGACGGGATCGGATCCCGCGCTCGCGCGCGAATATGTGGTGATCTCGGCGCATCTCGACCATGTCGGCATTTCCGCGCCGATCGATGGCGATCGCATCTACAATGGCGCGATGGACGATGCATCGGGCGTCGCGACGGTGCTCGACATTGCAGAGCGGCTGAAAAACGGGCCCCGGCCCCGCCGGTCGTTCCTGTTCGTGGCGTTCACGGGGGAGGAGAAAGGGCTGCTCGGTTCGGCCAGCTTCGCGCGCAATCCGACGGTGCCGAAGGGATCGATCGTCGCCGATCTGAACTTCGATTCCGCCATGCCGTTCTGGCCGCTGACCAGCGTGCTGGCGCAGGGCGACGGTGAGAGCACGCTCGGCGACCGGGCACGCGCGGTGGCGCCGCGGCACGGGCTTCGGCTGATCGCGGATCCCCGGCCCAATCGCTTCGCCTTCACGCGCACCGATCAGTTCAGCTTCGTGCGCACAGGCATCCCGTCGCTGGCCTTCAAATTCGGCTTCCCGCCAGGAGCGAGGCGTATCGGATCGAGGAGGCGTGGCGCGCCTCGCGCTATCACGCGCCGAACGACGATATCCACCAGCCCGGCATATTGCGCGAGGAAGCGATCAAGCTTCACGACTATGTGATCTCACTGGCGGTCGAGATCGCCAACGATCCGGACCGGCCTGCCTGGTTGCCGACCAGTGTCTTCGCGAAGCCCGGCTCCTAGAGGATCAATCTCGCGGCCTCGGGCGTGGCCTCGACGCGAAGCGTGACGAGGTTTTCGATCCTGTCCCAGTCGGCGGCGTCGATCGCGACGATGGGGATCTCGACGCCGTAAAGCTCGTCGGCGACAAGCGATCCGATCACCAGGATCGGATCGTGCTGGAGCATGACGATCGCCGCGGGCGCGATGCCGGCCCGGGCAAGCTCGGCAAGCGCGCTGGACGAGGAGGACGATCCGCGCGCGCCGGGCATGACCAGCACATGGCCGGCGATCGGGGCGCCGCAATCGGGATGGGTGCGATCGATGATCGTCCCGTCGCGCAGGTCGACGCCGCCCCAGAAGCTCAGCGGCACGTCGAGCTTGCGCACCGGTCCGCTTGCCGTTCCGGTGGTGAGCGTGCGGCCCGCGATCATGGCGCCACCGAGCCGAGTTCGGCGGATCGGACACAGCGTTCGAGCGTCATCAGCCCGATCCGCCGTTGAAGATTGCCGGGGCCGTAATGTGCATATTTGGCCGAATTGGTCAGGATGGCGCCCGCCTGTTCGCGGACGACGGGCGCAAGATAGGTGCAGGTATCGACGACGAGTGCGACGCCGAAGGCGCGCAGCGGGGCCAGTGTGACGTCGGCCTCCACCGCAGCGGCGATGTCGCGGGAGGTGGAGACGAACATCGCGACGGCCGGCGATCGTTCGCGCCCCTCGACCGCCGTGCTGAGCGCGCGGAACTCGGCGAGCGAATAATGCGGCGTACCCAGGCATATCGCCGCAACCGGCTCGCCCGGCGCGACCGGACAAAGTTCTGCGATCGCCCGCTTCAGATCGTTCGCCGTTATCCTGTGGACGGGAAGCCCATCGGGCCATCCCCGGCCCGCCTCCGGCGTGATTCCTTCGGCATGGAACAGGGCCAGCGCCCCCGACGAAGCGCCCGCGGCGCCCAGCGACTTCAGCTCGTCCTCGCCCGCATCGCGCGGCAGGCCGCGCAGCATCGGCACCAGTCCGGGCACCCGCTTTCCCAGCACATAGCCGGCTGCGGCGAAATACAGGTCGCGCGGCAGTCCGGCGTGGTCCGGAGAGACCAGGTCGACCAGGCATTGCGGCACGCGATCGGCGTCGCGATGAAGTCCGACGAGCGGCACTCGCCCGGTCAGCGCGGCGCACAGATCCGCGAAATCGCCATAGCGATCGGTCCGTGCGCCCAGCACCGAATTGACGAAGACGATCGCGTTCGATTCCGCCCAGGCGACGTGCTGCCCGAATCGCGGGCGCAGCATCCGCTGATACGGCGCGCAGGTAAGCGTGGGCACGCAGCCGAGTTCGACATGGAGCCGGGTCAGCTCGTCCTGCGCGCCGAGCAGTTCCGGCGGGCCGCAATGCCATTCGGGATGGGTGACGTCGACCGCAGCGACATTCAGCGTCGTGGGCACGCACACCTGTCCGCCGAGATCGACGAAGCGGCGCGCGAAGTCGATGCTCGACGGGCCGTGATAGAGGCATCCGTCGATATGCGCCGATTCCACCGAAACGAAGCGCTCTGCGCCGCATGCGTCAGCATAGCGCATCAGGATCGCCATCGCCCGCCGCGCGGCCTCTCCGTGACGCCCTTCGATCAGCGCCTGGTCGATGGGGGCGAGCGCGATCATCGCGACAGCACCAGTTCGGCGGCCGCCAGATCCGCGATCCCGGTGCCGACCGACTTGAACAGCGTGATCGCCTGACCGTCGTCCCCGCGCCCGGCATGGGCGCCGCTGCACAGCGCGGCAAGGTCGGCGGCGATGTCGGTCGTGGCGATCGCTCCCGCCGCGATCGCCTGGATCAGGTCGCCCGCTTCCTCGATCGCGCCGTGGCGGGTGTCGACGAACACGCGCGCTCGGGCAAAGGCCTCGGGATCGGCCTCGCACATGTCAGGGCGGAACGCACCGATCAGGTCGATATGCATGCCGGGATGCAGTCTTGCGCCGGCAATGAGCGGCGATGTGGCGAGCGTGGCCGCCGAAACGATATCGGCGCCGGCAAGCGCCGCATCGATATCGTCGACGGCGCGCGCGGGATGGCCGGCATCGCGCGCCGTGGCCGCCGCCGCTTGGGCCTTTCGCCGATCGCGGCCCCAGATAGCGACAGTGTCGAGCGCATAGGCACTTGCATAGGCCTCGATCAGCGGCGCGACCAGCGCGCCGGTGCCCAGGATCAGCAGGTGCCGCGCATCGGGCCGGGCCAGTCGCGTCGCGGCGAGCACCGAAACGGCGGCGGTGCGCCGGCGCGTGAGCTCGGTGCCGTCGAACAAGGCGCACGGTCGCCCGGAACCGCCGTCGATCAGCATATAGGTCGATCGGATCGCGGGGCTCACGGCGCGCTCCACATCGACGATCTTGACGCCGATCCCGCCATCGTCGCGCCAGCCGGGCATGACGAGCAGGGATCGCGTGCCGCTCAGATCGGCCGACAGTCGGGCAGGCGCATGGTGGCGTTCGCCCGCGAAGGCGGCCCTCAGCGCCGCGACGAGCGCGGGCATGGGGGTTGCGCGGGCGACGGCCTCCGCATCGAAGAAGGGGACGGGGGGAGCCAAGGCGGCTAGCCGCCCGGCGTGCGCAGCTTCAGGATCTCGCGGGTCTCGGCGGGGGTCGCGACGCTGTAGCCACCGATCGCGTTGACGATCGCATGGGCGCGTTCGACCAACTGGCCGTTGGTCGCCCAGACGCCGCGCGACATGTACAGATTGTCCTCCAGCCCGACGCGGATATTGCCGCCCAGCATCAATGTCTGCGCGAGCATCGGCATCTGTTCCCGCCCGATGCCGAAGGCGCCCCAGTGCGTGCCAGGCGCCATCAGACCCTTCTGATAGAGGATGGTCTCGACGCCGTGCGGCGCAGCCCATTGCACGCCCAGCACCATCTGCATCATCGCCGGGCCGTCGATCAGCCCTTCCTCGACCAGCCTGTTGCCGAACAGGATGTCGCCGGCGCCGAACACCTCCAGTTCGGGTTTCACGCCCGCCGCCTGGAAACGCTTCGCCATCGCGCGCAGCGTATGAGTGGGGCTGAAATAGATATATTCGGTCGGTCCCTCGACCTGATTGTTGGTGACGATGTCGAGCGTCGCGATCTCGGGCAGAAGCTCCTCGACATGGGCGACGCGCTCATCAACACCGACGACGTCGCTGCCCGGCAGCATATGCCCCTCGCGATCGGGATCGGGCAGGAAATAGGCGCCCATGCCGCAGGTCAGGTTCAGCACGATGTCCGTGCCGGTCTGGCGCACCCGATCGACGACTTCGCGGAAATGCGCGCGGTCGCGATTGCCGGCGCCCGTCTCGGGATCGCGGACATGGATGTGCACGATGCTGGCGCCCGCCGACGCGGCCTCGACGCACGCGTCGGCGATCTGCCTGGGCGCGATCGGCATCGACGGATGCTTGGGGTTGAACGGCGCGCCGCCGGTCACTGCGCAGGTGAGGATCGTCTTGTTCATTCTTCCCATTCCATATTGCCGCTGAGCGCGATCAGTTCGCCGGTGATCTTCTTGCCAGCGTCAGAGGTCAGATATTCGACCATGTCGGCGAACTCGCTCAGCTGCACCTTGCAGCGGAGCGACACATATTTGAGATAGTCCTGCTCCAGTTCCTCGAAGCTCTTGCCCGTCGCCTCGACACGGCGCTGAACGACGAAGCGGAAACGGTCATTGTCGATGATGCCCGGCAGGATCGCGTTGCAACGGATGCCGAAGGGGCCGAGCTCGCGCGCGCAGTTCTTGGTCAACCCTTCCACGCCTGCCTTCGACGCGATGTACGGCGCGCGATACGGCATGCCGGTCCGCGTCGAGCAGGTGGAGAAATTGACGATCGATCCGCCTCCGTTCGCCTTGAGCAGGGGTACGGCGCGCTTGATGGTATAGAACATGCCGGACAGGTTGACCGCGATGGTCTTGTCCCACAGATCCTCGTCCAGATCCTCGATCGCGGCGCGTTCGCCCGCCATGCCGACCACATTGACCAGGATGGTGAGCCCGCCGAGCGCCTCGGCGGCGTCCGCGAACAGCCGGTCGACATCGCCGCGCAGCCCGACATCGACGACGCTGCCGGTCAGTGCCGGATTGGCCGCGAGCGTCGCGGCTACCGCATCGGCGCGTACATCGCAGATATGCACGCGTGCGCCCTTGCCCAGAAAGCGTTCCGCGATCTCGCGGCCGACGCTGTCGCCCGCCCCCGTGACGATCACCCGTTCCATCAACCCTGTCCCTCCTGGATAAGCAGCCGTTCGGCGATCGCGCGCTCGGCGTCCGAAAGCGGCACCGATCGCCGCGCATCGAGGTCGAACCGAACCGTGGTGGCCTCCATCACGGTGCAGGCGGTGTCGTCGGAGCGGCGCGACAGCACGGTCCGGTGCCGGATCGAACTGCCGCCGATCCTGATTATGCCGGATCGCAGCACCACCAGATCGCCCGCGACCAGTTCGTGCCTGTATTCGATCTCGTGGCGGACATCCGCCCAGCCGCGGCGCTGGCCATCGACCACCGCCACCGCCGGGCCGAATTCGCCCAGCAGGTGATAAACGGCATTGTCGAGCAGCGGCAGCTGATGCTGGACCGAACAATGGCCCATCATGTCGCAATGCCAGGGAAAGATCACCCCGCGCATCGTCTCGATCCCATCGCCCTCGACCATCATTCCCTCGCCGTCGGCCCGCCGATTCCAGTGCCTAAAGGCGAGCGCTTGACTTGTCTACACAGATTATACAAACTGCATTCATCGAAAATAAGCGAGACTGAATCGCAAGCTTTGGGGGGTTGAAAAATGCGTGGCCAACTCAAGACCGGAATGAAGTGCGGCGTTGCCGTCGTCCTGCCGTGGATCGCGCTTGCAAGCGCGTCGGCGCAGACCGCGGCCCAGGCGCCCGGGCAGGGCGACGTGGCCAGCGACGAGATCGTCGTCACCGCGCAGAAGCGCGAGGAACGGCTTCAGGATGTTCCGATCTCGGTTTCGGTGCTGGGCGGCGACAAGCTCGACTCCCAGACCAGCGGCGGCGTGACCGAAGCATTGCGCGGCGTCGCGGGCGTGTCGATCACCAGCACGCCCCAGGGCGGCGCGACCCAGCTCACCATCCGCGGCGTCGCCGCCGGCGGCGCGACCCTGTCCGGTTCGAGCACGGCCGCCTATTATGTGGATTCGGTGCCGTTCGGTTTCGTCAAATCGGCCATCCTGCCCGAAACCGATTCCTACGACATGCAGCGGATCGAAGTGCTGCGCGGACCGCAGGGCACGCTATATGGCGCCAATGCGCTCAACGGCGTGGTCCGGCTGCTGACCAACGATGCCGATCCGACGAAATTCGAAGTGAAGGCGCGCGGCGGGGTCGCCACCACCAAAGGCGGCGCCGAAACCTATGGCGGCGATGTGGCGGTGAACGTGCCGCTGATCCAGGACAGGCTGGCTGTCCGCATCGTCGGCGGCGGCGAGCGCGCGGGCGGCTGGATCGATCAGCCGGCGCGCGGCGTGAAGGACGCCAACACGCAGAAATCCTATTATGTGCGTGCCAAGCTGAACGCCCAGCCGACCGACGAACTCAGCATCGGCCTGTCGGCGTGGATTTCGCGGGTGGATCAGGACGCGCCGAATTATTCGTCGGTCGCCGACATCCAGACCACGCCGGTGCCGTTGCCGCAGAGCCTGGATTTCGATGCCTTCAGCGGAAAGATCGGCTATGATTTCGGCGGTGCCAGCCTGACCAGCGCGACCAGCTACCTGACCTTCACCAACAACAGCCAGCGCGATTACACGTCGTTCGGTGCGGGGCAGCGGCTGTTCAGCCATTTCAGCTCTAAAGTGTTCACGCAGGAAGTCCTGCTCAGTTCGAAGGGGTCGGGCAGCACGCGCTGGTCGGTCGGCGGTTTCTACCGTGACGGCAGTGACCTGCTTTACCAGACGCTGTTCCTGCTGCCCGCGCCCATCGACACCAACGACAAGTCCCGCTCGTTCGCCTTTTTCGGCGAAGCGACGCAGGCCTTCGCCGATGGCCGGTTGGAAGTCACCGGCGGCCTGCGCTACTTCAGGGACCGCGTGTCCACCATCGAACGGACGCCCTCCACCGGCGTACCGACCCAGGTGCTGGCGAACCGCACGACCACGTTCGACGCGATCACGCCGCGCGCGGTGCTGACCTGGCTGCCCAACCGCAACTTCACGGCCTATGCCTCCTACTCGCAGGGCTTCCGCAGCGGTTTCAACCAGAGTCCGTCGGTGATCCGCACCGCGCCTGACCTGCCGCCGGTCGACGCCGACAAGCTGCACAATTTCGAGATCGGCTCGAAGGGCAGCGTCCTGGGTGGAACGCTCACCTATGACGCGGCGCTTTATTACATCAAATGGGACGGCATTCAGTCGAACCTGACGCTCCGCTATCTCGGTGTGCCGATCGCGGCGACGGTCAACGGTCCCTCGGCCAGCGGCGTCGGATTCGACCTCTCGTTCGTTGCCCATCCGACCGCCGGAATGGATGTCGGCGGCACGTTCAGCTATAGCGGGCTCAAGCTCGACGAGCAGGTCATCTCGAACCTGATCGTGCTGTTCGACAAGGGCGACCGGCTTTCCTATTCGCCCGAATTCACGGTCGGCGCCTTTGCCAGCTACAGCTTCCCGCTGGGCGGCGATCTCGAAGGACAATTCGAGGGGTCGATCAATCACCGTTCCAAGGTGCCGGCGCGCGCGCTGGTCAGCGGGGTTTCGCGGCTGTTCCTGAGCGAGGATGCGATCACCGCCCGCGCGGCCTTCTCGCTCTCGTCCGGAAAGCGGTGGAAGGCGACGCTGTTCGCCGACAATCTCACCAACTATAAAGGGCTGTTGCAGCCGCCGACGGACGTCAGCCAGATGCTGCGTCCGCGGCCGCGCACGATCGGCCTGCAGATCGAACTGCATCACTGAAGGGTTTGACGGCAGGATGGGCCGGAGGAGAGTCCGGCCCATCCTGTCCGCAAAGCTTTTGACTAGGGCCGATCGCCGAGCGTCAGGCCATTGGTCCGCGCGCCACCGATAAAGGTCTTCATCCGGTCGCGGAACTCGTCGGAGTGGAGGTAAACGAGCGACTCGGCCCGATCGGCGTCGCCTGCCTCGATCGCGTCGATCATCTCCTGATGCTGCTCCACCACTTCCTCATAGCTTGCGAGCGACACGTCGGTCTGGCGGAACGCCAGCAGCGACAGCCGCATCACGCCGCGCAGCATCTTCGAGCAATCGGCGGCGATGAACTGGTTGCCCGCTGCGCGGTTGATCGCGTCGTGAAACGCCCAATTGGCTTCCACGATCGCGCGCGGCTCGCCGGTGGCGCAGGCCGCGGCGAATTCCCGGTGGCGTGCTCTGAGCGCGTCGAGATGATGAGGCTGACGGCGCTGAGCCGCCCAGCGCGTCGCCGCGCGTTCGTACAGTTCGAGCGTCTCGACAAGCTGCGGCACCTGATCGAGGTCGAGCGGCGCCACGCGCGCGCCGCGATTGGGCGCCAGCACCACCAGCCCGTCGGAGGCGAGGCGGATCAGCGCCTCGCGGATCGGCGTCCGCGAAAAGCCGAGCTCACGGCTGAACTGCACCTCGTCGAGCTCGGTATTGGGCGCAAGCTGCAGACTGAGGATCTGTTCGCGCAGCAGGCTGTAGACGCGCTGCCCGCTCGACTGGCGAACTTCGTCGTCCGCGCCCTCGTTCGCGGCCGCATCCTTCGCCTTCCCCTTCGCCATCCCTTACCCCTCAACGCCTGCGGGCGAATTCGACGAGGCGGAGCATGAAGCGGGCGCCCGCTTCGATCTGGCTGCGCTCGATGAACTCGTCCGGTCGATGCGCCTGGGATATAGAGCCCGGGCCGCAGATGATAGAGGAAAGACCCGCCCGCTGGAACTGCCCGGCTTCCGCGCCATAGGCGACCGCGACCGCGGGCGCGTTCGCGCCGCTCAGCACGGCTGCGAGCCGCTCCGCGGCGCCGTTCTCCTCGCGGTGAAGCGCTGGTACCGCGGCGATCGGGGTGACGGTGATGCCGGTATCGGGGCCTTCGCTGGCCAGGATCTCGCGTGCCCGGTCGATCGCATCCCAGAAGGCCGCGAGCACCGCGCCGGGATCGCGATCGGGAATGCAGCGAAGGTCGAATGTGAAGCGGCATTCCCGCGCCAGGATATTGGCCGCGGTGCCGCCATGGATCGTGCCGATGGTGAGGGTGGACCAGGGCGGATCGAAGCGCTGGTCGAGATGGGCGCGTTTCTCCTCGCGGGCGATGCCGGCGAGCACCGACAGGATGTCGATCGCGATCATGTTCGCCGACACGCCTTCGGTGACCAGGCTCGAATGCGCCTCTCGCCCGGTGACGACGACTTCGAACAGGTTGATGCTCTTGTGGCTGTCGACGATCTGCATATTCGTCGGCTCGCCGATGATGGCGGCGAGCGGCCGATATCCCCGTTCGACGATGCGGTGGATCAGGTCGGGCGCGCCCAGGCAGCCCACTTCCTCGTCATAGGAGAAAGCGAGATGGATCGGGTGCGCGAGCTGTTCGGTGGCGAGCCGCGGCACCGCGGCG